>Ga0209902_100199_pt1 | contig 99898 bp, 90 predicted proteins | sample FECB27metaG_FD_188304 | JGI IMG/M metagenome (GOLD analysis project Ga0209902, IMG submission 188304) | Cyanobacterial communities from the Joint Genome Institute, California, USA - FECB-27 (SPAdes) (version 2) | ecosystem: Environmental > Aquatic > Thermal springs > Hot (42-90C) > Microbial mats... | reverse complement strand
CCTCCCCCGTAAACGGGAGAGGGTGCCCGACTGCACGCTCGCGTGCACTTGGCTCCCACCCCCGCAAAATCCTTTCACCCCGCCCCCGTCCAACCAGCAAGACTTTGGCGCCGCAGCCGTTTCGCCTCCGCCCGGCCTGCTCTAAGGTGCCCCGCCACTAGCGGAGCACCTATGTCCAATCCTCTCGTCACCACCGACTGGCTCGCCGACCACATCGACGACGCCAATGTCGTTCTCGTCGATGCCAGCTGGTACATGCCGGCCGCCAACCGCAGCGGCCGCGCCGAGTATCTGGAGAGCCACCTGCCCGGCGCGGTGTTCTTCGGCATCGACGATATCGCCGACAAGACCACCACCCTGCCCCACATGCTGCCGACGCCCGAGGCGTTCGCCGCGGCGGTGGGCAAGCTCGGCATCGCCGACACCGACACCATCGTCGTCTACGACGAGGCCGGCGTCTTCGCCGCGCCGCGCGTCTGGTGGACGTTCCGCGCCATGGGCGCGAGGGATGTGCGCGTGCTCGATGGCGGCGGCCCGAAATGGCGGGCCGAGGGCCGCCCAACCGCCTCGGGCGACGAACAGCCGGCGCCGCGCACGTTCGTGCCCCACTACCAGCCAGGCCTGGTGCAGGATTTTGATGCCGTGCTCGGGCTCACCAGTTCGAAGGCCAGGACCATCGTCGACGCCCGCCCCGGTGACCGCTTCCGCGGCGAAGTGCCGGAGCCGCGTCCAGGCCTGGCCTCGGGGCATATCCCCGGCAGCTTGAGCGTGCCGGCGAGCGAGGTCACGCTGAACGGGCAACTGAAATCGGCAGACGCGTTGCGGGCGCTGTTCGCCAGGGCCGGGGTGGATGTGGCGCAACCGATCGTCACCAGCTGCGGCTCGGGGGTGACAGCGTCCACCGTGGCGCTGGCGCTGGCGATTGCCGGGGCCAAGGATGTCGCGGTCTATGATGGGTCGTGGACCGAATGGGGCGGTCGGGCCGATGCGCCGGTGGAGCGGGGCTGAGGCTCAGCTCAAGGGGCCCCACCCCACCCAGCTCCGCTACGGCTTCGCCTAGCTGCGCTACCCTCCCCACAAGGGGGAGGGAGACGATAGAACCGAAGCTTGCAGTCAGGTCTCCCTCCCCCTTGTGGGGAGGGTAGCGCAGCTAGGGCCCATGGCCCGTAGCGAAGCTCGGTGGGGGTGAGCCCCACGCCGACCCTACCCCCGAGAAACCCGCCAGCTCCTGACCTCGAACGGCCGAAGCCCCGCCCCCTCACCGCGTTCCATCGGCTCCTCCAGAATATTGAGGCTGTCGCTCAGCGCCCACCCCTCCGGCACCGTCACCGCAAAATCCCCGCGCCGCCCCGACGGCTCGTAGACGCGCAGCACCAGCCCGTTGCCGTCCTCGGCCGGCTTCAGCCCCGACAGTGCTGCGGGAATACCTTCCACACCGATCGGCTCGTAATGTGCGGCGGCAACGCCGCTGGCAACCGCGGCGAGCATCGGCTGGTTCAGGTCCTCGGCCTCCTCGCGCACCCGACCCTCGTGCCACTCGCCGGCATGCGGATAGAGTGCATAGGTGAAGCGCTGGCCGCCCTCGTCGGCGAGCGGATCCGGGTAGAGCGGCGAGCGGACGAGGCTCAGCCCCAGCACATTGCCCTTGGCGCTGTGCCCGTACTTGGCATCGTTGAGCAGCGCCACGCCGAAGCCGGGTTCGCTCATATCGAGGAAGCGGTGCCCCGGCACTTCGAACTGCGCCTGGTCCCAGCTGGTATTGTTGTGGGTGGTGCGCTGCACCACGCCGTTGGCGTGCTCGAAGGTGGCGTGCGTCGCCCGCACCGCCACCGGGGTCTGCGTGCGCAGCAGGCAGTGCCGGTCATGCCAGTCGATCTCGGTGGCGATATCGAGCCGCACGCCATTGGCTTCGAGGCTGTAGGTCTGCGTCACCGTCGAAGCACGGAAGCGGCGGACGATGCGGATCGCCACGCGGGTCGGGGTATCCTCCACCACCTTGATGCTCTCGGGCCGGTTCAGCTCGATGCCCTTCTTGGCGTAATCCTCCTCGATGTCCCAGGCATCCCAGTCGCGCGGCTTGTCGGCCGGATAGACCCAGAGCTGGTTGCCGCGCCCGCCGAGCGCCTCGCGCCCGGTTGCCTTGTGGACGAGGCTGGTGACCGTGCCGTCGAGCCCGATGCTGGCCTTGAGGTGCGCGTTCTCGAGGTGGTTCTCGCTGACCGACAGGCCCGCCAGCGGCTCGAGCGTTGCGCGGGTGAACACCTTGATGCCGAGCGGCGCCATCACGTCGGCACTCGAAAAATGCGTCCCGTCCGACAGTGTCACCCGTACCGGCCGGCGGCTGAGCGAGGGGTTCACCACGATCACCGCGTCATGCACATCGCCGTTCGGGATACGGTTGACGATCACCGACATTGCCATCTGCTGGCGCGCCAGCGCCCGGCCGACCGCATCGTTCAGCTCGCGCTCGGCATCGTCGTAGACCTCGGCGATCGAGGAACCGGGCAGGATGTCGTGGAACTCGTTCTTCAGCACCGCGCGCCAGATGTGCTCGAGGCTTTCCGGCTGCTCGCCGCCGAGCAGCGCCGCCAGCGATGCCAGCGTTTCGGCGGTGATCAGCGCCCGCTCCGCCTGCCGGTGCGCCTTCTTGGTGGCGCTCTGCGTGGTGAGCGTCGCCCGGTGCAGCTCGAGGTAGATATCGCCCTGCCACACCGGCAGCTCGGTCTTTTTCCCCGTTTCGTGCGCGGCGGCGAAGAAATCCTCGACCCGGCTCCAGCGCGCTTTGGGCAGCACCGGGAAATCCCTGAGCTGCATTTCGCGCTCGACATATTCCGGCGTCACCCCGCCGCCGCCATCGCCGTAGCCCACGGCGAGCAGCGAGGTCGAGTGCTGCGGCTTCTGCATGAAGTTGCGCCAGGTCTTCAGGATGCTGAGCGGGTTCACCGCACCGTTATAGCCGTGCCAGGGGTTGTTGAAGGTGTGGGTCAGCACCCGCGAGCCATCGATCCCCTCCCACCAGAACAGGTCGGCCGGGATGGTGTTGGTGTCGTTCCAGTTCACCTTGATGGTGAAGAACGAGTCGATACCGCCTTGCTTCAACAGCTGCGGCAGCCCGCCGGAAAAGCCGAAGCAGTCGGGCAGCCAGCACACCCGGTGCCGCACCCCGAACTTCTGCTGGAAATAGCGCTGGCCGTAGAGGATCTGCCGCGTCAGGCTCTCGCCAGTCGGCATGTTGGTGTCGGGCTCGACCCACATGCCGCCCACTGTCTCCCAGCCGCCGGCCGCCACCTTGGCTTTGATCGCCTGGAACAGCGCCGGATCGTCTTCCTCGATCTGCGCATAGTAATGCGCCGTCGACTGGTTGAAGCGGAAGCCGGATTGCGCCAGGTATTCGTTGCTCCCCTCCATCAGCGTCACCGCCGTCGAGAAGGTGCGGCGCATCTTGCGGCGCGTCTCGGCATAGGGCCAGAGCCAGGCGAGATCGATATGGGCGTGGCCGGTAAGCGCGATCTCGCCCTGCTGCGGGAAGCGCTGCTGCAGCTCGCGCAGCCGGTCGATCAGCCTGAGGTCGGCCTTGATGACGCTTTGCCGCTGCTCGTCATTGAGCGGGGACGGATTGTCCTTCAGTGGCGGCAGTTGCCAGATCTTCTGCTGGCCGCGCTGGCCGGCAAATCGCGAGACATAATCCTCGGTGCCCGATGGCCACTCGAGCGCGTAGAAGGCTTCTTCAGCCGCCGCGATGAGGTGCGGCACCACCTCGTGCTCCCCGAGCTCGGTCGCCGCCTCGTGCACCTGGGTGAGCCGCAGCCGCAGCGCATCCACTGCGCCATCGAGCCAGTAGAGCCTGGCGTCGTTCAGATGCGGTTTCCGCACAGGTTCGCCGAACGGCAGCCGCGCCACCGCTTCCGCCTCGATGCGGAAGTCATGCGCCCGCACCGGAAATTCCTTGTGATAGGGGTCGTTGCCGAAGCCGACATTGTCGTCGGCATAGATCAGCGTCGCCAGCGCTTCGCCGCCGAGATCGAGGAACAGCCTGGTCTCGGCGATCGGCCAGCTCGAAGGTACCGACACGCCCGCGGCAAAGCTCTGCACCCCGTCGCGGCTCGGCCATGGCGCCCCGATTTCGATCGGCTTGCCGTTCAGCGTCCAGCCGCCGACCGGCACACTCTCGCGCTCCCGCCACCAGGTGAGCTCATCCAGCCGCACCCCGATCCGGTCCAGCCGCTGCTCAAGGGAGAGAGCCATGCGAAATATCCTCGTTGCAACGTTACAAATGCGCGGCGGACAAAATCATAACTGGCCGCGGGTCGCTAGGGCTGTTCGTGCGTTTGTGGACAGCGACGGTGGGGTTTCAGACCTATGCGTCCAGCGGTCGATGGGTCGCCTTCTCCTACAAGGGGAGAAGGCACCTGCCCCATGGCCGGTGGCACCCACCAGCCGAACAGCGCTACCCTCAACCGCTATTTTTGGAGATTGGACCTATGGCAATCAAGCGAATGGACAATGTCGGCATCGTCGTCGAGGACCTCGACCGGACCGTGGCGTTCTTCGTCGAACTCGGCCTCGAACTGGAAGGACGGGCGACCATCGAAGGCGAGTGGGCCGGCCGCGTCACCGGGCTCGGCGACCAGCATGTCGAGGTGGCGATGGTGCGGACACCGGATGGCCACAGCCGGCTCGAGCTCTCCCGCTTCGTCAGGCCCGCCATCGTCGCCGACCACCGCTCCGCACCGGTCAACGCGCTCGGCTACCTGCGCGTGATGTTCGCGGTGGATGACCTCGAGGACACGCTCGAACGGCTCCGCCCGCACGGCGCGGAGCTGGTCGGCGAAGTCGTCGACTACGCCGGGGTCTACCGGCTCTGCTACATCCGCGGGCCGGAAGGATTGCTCATCGGGTTGGCGCAGGAACTAAAGTGAGGCGCTCTGCTCCCCTCCCCCTTCAGGGGAGGGGTGGGGGTGGTGCGGTCAGCATGGTGCCCGCCTCACCACCACCTCCCTCAATCCTCCCCTCGAGGGGGAGGCGATCACTGGGAGGGCGGAGGTAGATCAGGAGACGAACGCCTCAAGCCTTGTTCTTGTTGTACAGATCGAAGAACACCGCCGCGAGCAGCACCACGCCCTTGATCATCTGCTGCAGGTCGATGTTGATGCCCATGATCGACATGCCGTTGTTGAGCACGCCCATGATGAAGGCGCCGATCACCGCGCCGGCCACCTGGCCGACGCCGCCCAGCGCCGAGGCCCCGCCGATGAACACGGCGGCGATCACGTCTAGCTCGAGCCCCTGCCCCGCCTTCGGCGTCGCCGAGTTCAGCCGCGCCGCGTAGATCATGCCAGCGAGCGCTGCCAGCGCGCCCATGATGGCGAAGATGTAGAAGGTCAGCCGCTCGGTCTTGATCCCCGACAGCGCCGCTGCCTTGGGGTTGCCGCCGATGGCGTAGATGCGGCGACCGAAGGTCAGCCGCTTGGTGAGGAAGACGAAGCCGGCGATCAGGACGCCCATCACCACCAGCACGTTCGGCAGGCCTTTGTAGGAGGCCAGCATATAGGTGAAGAACAGCACCAAAGCCGCGATCACCAGGTTCTTGGTGGCGAACAGCGCGAAGGGCTCGGTCTCGTAGCCGCGCGCCGTGCGGCGGGCCCGGGTGCGGATCGACAGCAGCACCATGGCGACCACCGCGACGATGCCGATGGCGAGCGTCGCGCCGTGCAGCACCAGCGGCTGCACGCCCTGGCTCGCCGGCACCAGGGTGATGGCGCCGATGAAGTCGGGGATGAAGCCGGCCGACAGCAGCTGGAACTCGGCCGGGAACGGGCCGACCGACTGGCCGGCGAGGATCGACAGCGACAGGCCCTTGAAGATCAGCATGCCGGCCAGCGTCACGATGAAGCTCGGAATGCGGTAATAGGCGATGAGGTAGCCTTGCGCCGCGCCGATCGCCGCCCCGACCACGAGACAGATGAGGCCGGCAACGATCGGGTTGGCGAGGAAGGCCAGCTCCGGCGGGAACTTCCAGCCGATCATCAGCATGGCCGCGAGCGCGCCGATAAAGCCCGACACCGAGCCGACGCTGAGGTCGATGTGGCCGGCAACGATCACCAGCAGCATGCCCAGCGCCATCACGATGATATAGCTGTTCTGCAGCACGATATTGGTGAGGTTCAGCGGCTTGAACAGCACGCCGCCGGTGGTCCACTGGAAGAACAGCATGATCAGGATCAAGACCAGCAGCAGGCCGTATTCGCGCAGGTTCGCCTGCAGTGCGCCCCAGATCGAGAGCGGCGCCGCAGCTTCTGCCGGGCTCGAAGCCTCACGGGCGGTTTCGGTCGTCATGATGCAACTTTCCCTTCGGCGCGCACGATGGCGCGCATGATCTTTTCCTGGCTCGCCTCGGCGGTCGGCATTTCGCCGACCAACCGGCCCTCGTTCATCACGTAGACGCGGTCGGTAATGCCGAGCAGCTCCGGCATCTCCGAGGAGATGACGAGGATGGCTTTGCCCTGTGCGGCGAGCTGGTTGATGATGCTGTAGATTTCATACTTGGCGCCGACATCGATGCCGCGGGTCGGCTCATCGAGGATCAGCACTTCAGGGTTGGCGAACAGCCACTTCGACAGCACCACCTTCTGCTGATTGCCGCCCGACAGGTTACCCACCGTCTGATAGACGCTGGAGGACCGGATGTTGGTCTTTTTGCGATAGTCGTTGGCGACGTCGAGTTCGGCGAGATCGTCGATGACGCCCCAGCGCGATACGCCCACGAGGTTGGCGAGCGTGGTGTTGTGCTTGATGTGGTCGATCAGGTTGAGCCCGAAGGTCTTGCGGTCCTCGGTGGCGTAGGCGATGCCGTGCGACACTGCCTTCTCGACTGAGGAGGTATCGACCTTTTTGCCGTGCAGCAGCACGTCGCCGGTGACCTTCACGCCGTAGGATTTGCCGAACAGGCTCATCGCGAACTCGGTGCGACCCGAGCCCATCAGCCCGGCAATCCCCACCACTTCGCCCTTCCGGACATTGAGGTCGATGCCTTTGATCACCTGCCGGTCGCGATGCTGCGGGTGGTAGACCGACCAGTTCTTCACCTCGAACACCACTTCGCCGACATTGGGCGTGCGCGGCGGGTAGCGGTCCTCCAGCGAGCGACCCACCATCGAGGTGATGATCCGGTCCTCCGAGATATCGGCCTTGTCGAGCGTCTCGATGGTGCGGCCATCGCGGATCACTGTGATGCGGTCCGAGACTTTCGAGACTTCGTTGAGCTTGTGCGAGATCAGGATGCAGGAAATGCCCTGCGCCTTGAAGCCGAGCAGCAGGTCGAGCAGCGCCGCGCTGTCCTTTTCGGAGAGGCTCGCGGTCGGCTCGTCGAGGATCAGCAGCTTCACCTGCTTACTCAGCGCCTTGGCGATCTCCACCAGCTGCTGCTTGCCGGTGCCGATATTGGTGACCAGCGTATCGGGATCTTCGTTGAGCCCGACCTTTTTCAGCACGGCGCGGGCGCCTTCGCGGGTCTCGTCCCAATCGACGATGCCGGCCCTGGCGCGCTCGTTGCCGAGATAGATGTTCTCGGCGATCGACAGGAGCGGCACCAGGGCCAGTTCCTGGTGGATGATGACAATGCCCTTGTGCTCGCTGTCGCGGATCGAGCGGAAGTGGCATTCCTCGCCGTTGTAGATGATCTGGCCCTCATAGGAGCCGTAGGGGTAGACGCCGGAGAGCACCTTCATCAGCGTCGACTTGCCGGCGCCGTTCTCGCCGACAATGGCGTGGATTTCGCCGGCACGGATATCGAGATTGACGTTCTGGAGCGCCTTCACACCGGGGAAGGTCTTGGTGATGTCACGCATCTCCAGGATGACGTCACGCGGGGTGTCGGGCATCGGCTGGCCTTTGCTGCAGGCAAAACCGGGCTGCTCGAAAGCGCCGCGGTTCGTCAGTTTTACTTGATGGCGTAGGAAGCGAAAAGGGCCCCGCGTCGCCGCGAGGCCCCCGGAAAGCCTGAGGATTACTTCAGGTCTTCCGCCTTGATGTAGCCCGAGTCCACCACCAGCGCCTGGTAGTTGGTGGCATCGACTTCGTACGGGGTCAGCAGGATCGACGGAACGACCTTCACACCGTTGTTGTAGGTCTCGGTGTTGAGGCCTTCCGGAGTGCCGCCCGAAACCACGGTGTCGACCAGGTCGGCAGTGGTCTTGGCCAGTTCGCGGGTGTCCTTGTAGACGGTCGAGAACTGCTCGCCGGCGATGATCGCCTTCACCGACGGGACTTCGGCGTCCTGCCCGGTGATGATCGGCCAGGCCTGCTCGGCCGAGCCGTAGCCAACGCCGCGCAGCGACGAGATGATGCCGCGGCTCAGCCCGTCATAGGGGGCCAGCACGCCATCGACGCGGCTGCCGTCCGAGTAGTTGGCCGAGAGGATGTTGTCCATGCGGGCCTGCGCCACGGCGCCGTCCCAACGGAGCGTACCCACCTTGTCCATGCCGGTCTGGCCCGACTTGATGACGATGTCGCCCGAGTCGATCAGCGGCTGGATGACGCTCATCGCGCCATCGTAGAAGAAGAAGGCGTTGTTGTCGTCGGGCGAGCCGCCGAACAGTTCGACGTTCCACGGCTTGGTGCTGGGGAAGCGTTCCTTCAGCCCCTTCACCAGCGAGTTGGCCTGCAGCACGCCGACCTGGAAGTTGTCGAAGGTGGTGTAGAAGTCGACATTGGCGCTCTCGCGGATCAGGCGGTCATAGGCGATGACCTTGATGCCCGAGTCTGCTGCCTGCTGCAGCACGGCCGAAAGCGTCGTGCCGTCGATCGAAGCGATCACCAGGGCCTTCACGCCCTTGGTCACCATGTTCTCGATCTGGGCGAGCTGGTTCGGAATATCGTCTTCGGCATATTGCAGGTCGACGCTGTAGCCCTTGCCCTCGAGGGCGGCCTTCAGCGAGTCACCGTCCGAGATCCAACGGAGCGACGACTTGGTCGGCATGGCAATGCCGATGGCGCCCTTGTCCTGGGCAAACGCCTGGCCGGAGAGCGCGATGGCGCCAACGGTGACGGCGGTCATAAGAAGCTTCAAGGCTTTCACTGGTTTCCTCCCGGGTAAACCTTGGTGACGGAACCGCGCTCGGGACGTGCCGCGCGCGGGGAGGAGAGGTTACGGGAAGCAACCATCGCAGTTGTCAGACTGCGCCGGTCGTATCGCCTGCCGGGCACCCGGTGGCGACGCCTCCCAAACGCCCCGTATCAGGGCATTTCACGCGTCCTCCAACGCGCCGGCGGAACCTAGAGTAATCAGATATCGCTGTAAAGATGTCCCCAAATAGCGTTCCTGGGAATGGGTCGGGGAGCATTCAATCTTGCTCAAATTGCTATGTCTGCATTACAATTCGGCATCGAGAGGGCATCGGACAGACGACGAAGTTCGCGCCGACGCCGCAGAACATATCAGATAGGTGTGAGGGGAATGGCCCGTAGCGACGTGACCGCCGGCCCGGAGGAATACCCACTGACCGCCGCCGAACGGGTGGCAAACGAGTTGACCGAGATCATCCTCGGCGAACTCTCTCCCGGCGCCAGCATCCCGGCCGAGGCCGATATCGCCGCGCGCTTCGAGGTCAGCCGCCTGACGGTGCGCGAGGCAGTCAAGATGCTGGTCGGCCGCGGCCTCTTGCATATCGGTCGCGGCCGCCGTGCCGTGGTGCGCGAGCCCGATAGTTCGGTGTTCGCGGCGCTGCTGGTCTCGATCGTCCGCAACGACCCCAAGGGCCTGTTCGACCTGATCGAACTTCGCATGGCGATGGAATCGCTGTCCTCAGGCCTTGCCGCCAAACGCGCCAGCCGTGCCGGCGTCCAGGCCATCGACGCTGCCATGCGTGACATGCGCGAGTCGGCGGCTCAGGCCGCCGATGGCGCCGACCCCGAGGCCGAGGCGCGCTTTCACGAGAGCGACCTGCAGTTCCACGAGGCCATCGCCATGGCCAGCGGCAACCGCGTCATTGCCTTCATCTTCGAAGCCATGGCCAAGCCCCTGCGCGAAAGCTTCGTGATGAGCCGCCGCGGCCAGACGCTGCGCGGCGCCGGCCGCGCCGAAACGCTGGAGGCCCACCAGGCCATCCTCGACGCCATCCGCGCCGGCGACCAGCGCGCCGCGGTCGATGCCATGCGGGCACACTTGAAGAGCACGGAACTGGACATCCGCTCGCACCTGGCGAGTGGAGTGGCGGCGGCTTAGCACCGAAGATGCAGCCCGCGTCCCCTCGCCCCTGAGGGGAGAGGGCAAGCGCAGCTTGTGAGCGTCAGCGAGCTAGCGGAACTAGGGTGAGGGGAGAAGGGAAGAGGTCCCTGCTCCGTCACCCGTGGTTGATCATCACATGCCGCACCGCGGTATAGTCCTCCAGCGCATAGACCGACATGTCCTTGCCGTAGCCGGACTGCTTCAGCCCGCCATGTGGCATCTCGTTGACCAGCATGAAGTGCGTGTTGATCCAGGTGCAGCCATATTGCAGCCGCGCCGCCGTCTGCATCGCCTTCGACACGTCCCTGGTCCACACCGATGATGCCAAGCCATAGTCGCTGTCATTGGCCCAGGCGATGGCGTCCTCGGGGTCGGTGAAGCGGGTGATCGACACCACCGGCCCGAACACCTCGCGCCTGACGATCTCATCGACCTGCAGCGCTCCGGCGATCACCGTGGGCTCGTAGAAGAACCCACGCTCGCCCGACACGTGGCCGCCAGCGGTGATCTGGATGTGCGGCAGTTCCGAGGCGCGCTCGACAAAGCTCGCCACGCGGTCGCGCTGGCGCTTCGAAATCAGCGGCCCGATCTCGTTCAGCGTATCGTCCTGCTGGTTGTATCTGATCGAGCTGGCCGCGGCGCTGAGATCGGCCACCAGCTTGTCGTGGATTTTCGGGCCGGCATAGATCCGGCACGCCGCCGTGCAATCCTGCCCGGCATTGTAGTAGCCGAAGGCCTTGAGCCCGTTCACCACCGCCTCGATATCGGCATCGTCATAGACGATGACAGGCGCCTTGCCGCCAAGCTCGAGATGCGTGCGCTTCACCGTTTTGGCGGCGGCCTGCAGCACCTTCTTGCCGGTCGCCACGTCGCCGGTGATCGAGATCATGTTGATCTTGGGGTGGTTGATCAGCGCATTGCCGACGCTGTCGCCGCGCCCCAGGATAACGTTGACCACCCCCTCGGGCAGCACCTCGGCGAACACCTTGGCCAGCTTCAGCGCCGTCAGCGGCGTCTGTTCCGACGGCTTGAACACCACGGTGTTGCCGCCGGCGATGGCCGGCGCCAGCTTCCACGCCATCATCATCAGCGGGTAGTTCCACGGCGCAATCGAGCCGACGATGCCGATCGGATCGCGCCGCACCATCGAGGTGTGGCCCGGCAGGTATTCTGCCGCGATGGCACCCTGCATGTTGCGCACCGCACCGGCGAAGAAGCGCCAGCAATCGACGATCGCCGGGATCTCGTCGTTCCTGACCGCATTGATCGGCTTGCCGCAGTTCAGCGCCTCGAGCGCCGCAAAGCCATCGGCATCGTCCTCGATCGCCTGCGCGATCCTCAGCAGGTAATTCGAGCGCTGCCCCGGCGTGGTGCGCGACCACGTGGCGAAGGCCTTCTCGGCCGCCAGCACCGCCGCGTCGATCTGCGTGAGCGACGCCTCAGCAATGCCCCGGATCAGCTCCCCAGTCCTGGGATTGAGCACCTGCTCCTCGGTTTCCGTCCCCGCCTCGAAGCGCGAGCCGATCAGCATTTCGGTGTGCATTGGTGTCTCTCCCTAACTCTACCTATAGTGCGTTTGGCTCCACCCTCATCCGGGCTTCGCCCACCTTCTCCCATCAAGGGAGAAGGCCTGACTGCGATGCTTGTGGAGGACCCTTCTCCCCTTGTGGGAGAAGGTGCCCAACGGGCGGATGAGGGGTGGCCAAGTGCACCGCAGCCAGCATCACTTCCCCATCCCCGCCACCGTCTGATCGCCGCCACGGCTGAAATAGAACGCCAACAGGATCGGCAGCAGCGTCACGATCACCACCACCATGGCGACCACGTTGGTCACCGGGCGCTGCCGTGGCCGCACCAGTTCTTCGAGCATCCAGATCGGCAGCGTCTGCTGCTGGCCGGCGGTGAAGGTGGTGACGATCACCTCGTCAAAGCTCAGCGCAAAGGCCAGCATGCCGCCGGCGAGCAATGCCGTGCCGAGATTGGGCAGGATGACGTAGCGAAAAGTCTGGAACTTGTCGGCGCCGAGATCCATCGCCGCCTCGATCATTGAGCCCGAGGTCCGGCGGAAGCGCGCCACTGCGTTGTTGTAGACGACGACGATGCAGAAGGTGGCGTGCCCCAAGACGATCGTCCAGAACGAGAACGGGATCTCCATCAGGCTGAACGCCGAACGCAGCGAAATGCCGGTGATGATGCCGGGCAGCGCGATGGGCAGGATCACCAGCAGCGAAATCGTCTCGCGCCCGAAGAACCGCGTCCCCGACACCGCCGCGGCGCAGAGCGTCCCCAGCACCAGGGCGATCAGGGTCGAGATCGATGCCACCTGCACCGACAGGGTCAGCGCCTGCCACACGTCGACCCGGTTCCAGGTCACCTCGAACCACTTCAGCGTCAGCCCCGGCGGCGGCCATTGATAGGTCCGCTCCTCCGAGGAGAAGGCGTAGAGGAAGATCAGCGCGATGGGGGCAAGCATGAAGAACAGACCCGCACCGGCGGCAAGCTTCAGGCCCCAGGGGGCCTTGGCCACATCAGTACGCATGGCCGCCTCCGATATCGAGCGTGGGGCTCACCCCCTCCCAACCTCCCCCGTCGAGGGGGAGGTGCCGGGCGGTGGGCTTGGCGAGACACGAGACACAAACTCGATGGGCACCCTCCCCCCTGCGGGGAGGGTTGGGGAGGGGGGTGCGGAGCCCCGATGCCAATGAGTCACAGTGCATCGAACGCCCCCATGCGCTTGGCCATCCACAGGTAGAGCCCCATGATGACGATCGGCACCACGGTGAAGGCGGCGGCGAGCGGAATATTCCCGGCCGTGCCCTGGTGCGCGTAGACCGCCTGGCCGATGAAGAAGGCCGACGTGCCGATGATCTGCGGGATGATGTAATCGCCCAGCGTCAGCGAGAAGGTGAAGATCGAGCCGGCGACGATCCCCGGCAGGGCGAGTGGGAAGATCACCTTCCAGAATGTCTGCATCGGCGTCGCGCCGAGATCGGACGATGCGTCGAGGAGGTTGGTCGGCACCCGCTCGATCGCCGCCTGGATCGGCAGGATCATGTAGGGCATCCAGACATAGAGAAACACCAGGAACGTGCCGGTATAGCTGATCGAGAGCGAGTTGCCGCCGATCACCGGCAGGCTGAGCCAGGCGTCCAGCAGCCAGGTCAGCTGCAGCTGCTCGAACACCCAGTTGAGAATGCCCTCCTTGGCGAGGATCAGCTTCCACGCATAGACCTTGACCAGGTAGCTGGCCCAGAGCGGCAGCATGATGCCGAGATAGAACAGCGCCTTCCATTTGCCCCGCGCATAGCGCGCCGCCATATAGGCGATGGGGAAAGCGATCAGCGCCGAAGCCAGGGTCACCGCCGCGGCCATGGTGACGGTGCGGAGGATCACGTCGAGGTTCTGCGGCTTCAGCAGCTCCGCATAGGTCTTGAGCGTGAACTCGTAATTGATCAGCCCCGAGAACTCGTCGATCGAGAAAAAGCTCTGCAGCAGGAGCGCGAACAGCGAACCGATATAGACGATGCCGAGCCAGAGCAGCGCCGGCAGCAGCAGCAGGAAGACGAACAGTTTCGGCTGCCGCCAGAAGCGGTCGCTCAGCGCGCCGAGCCAGCCGCGCTGGTTCGGCAGGATGGCGCTGGAACTGGTCGCGGCCATCGCGCTCACCCGGCGTCCTCCATCAGGTGCAGCGCCTCGCGGGCAAAGCCGATGGTCACCCGGTCGCCATCGGCGGGCACGTCGCCGCCGGACGGCACCACGGCGTGCAGCAGCGTGCCGTTGAGCTCGATGCCGAGCCGGGTCGTCGCCCCGAGATAGGAGCGCGACACCACCGCGCCGGTCAGTGCAGAATGGCCGCCTTCGGACCGGATCAGGTGGATGGCCTCGGGCCGGAGCGAGGCCCAGCGCCGCTCGCCGGCAATGGTCTCGACGAACTCGGGCGCCAGGACGTTGGACGAGCCGACGAAATCGGCGACGAAGCGCGAATTGGGCCTCGTATAGATCTCCTCGGGCGTTCCCACCTGCACCAGCTTGCCGAAGTTGAACACCGCCACCCGGTCGGCCATCGACAGCGCCTCGCCCTGGTCGTGGGTCACGAAGATGAAGGTGATGCCGAGCGTCTTCTGCAGCGCCTTCAGCTCTTCCTGCATCTGCTCGCGCAGCTTCAGATCGAGCGCTCCGAGCGGTTCGTCGAGCAGCAGTACCTTGGGCCGGTTGACGATGGCGCGGGCCAGCGCCACCCGTTGCCGCTGCCCGCCCGAGAGTTGGCCGGGACGGCGCTCGCCATAGCCGCCGAGCTTCACCAGCTCCAGCGCCGCCTCGGCCTCGCGCGCCCGCGTCGGCTTGTCGACCTTCTTCAGCATCAGCGAAAACTCGACGTTCTCACGCACATTCATGTGCGGGAACAGCGCGTAATCCTGGAACACTGTGTTGACGTTGCGCCGATAGGGCGGCACGCCCTCCACCGCCTCGCCGAAGATGCGGATCTGCCCGGCGGTCGGCTGCTCGAACCCGGCGATCAGCCTGAGGCACGTGGTCTTGCCCGAGCCCGAAGGCCCGAGCATAGCGAAGAACTCGCCCTCCCCGACCTCGAGATCGACCTCGTCGAGAGCTTTCACCGCGCCGAAATGGCGGGAAACGGTCTGGAGGGAAACGGCCGATGTCATGCGGTGCGGAGCCTTTGCCTCGATGCGCCTGAGCCGGAGGATACTCTCTCCGGCGAGCCGGAGGATTTGCTGGCGCAAATCCCCGGGTTGCGCCGCGGATTTGCCGTTGGCAGATCCGCGGGGTCGGAGGATTTGCCGTTGGCAAATCCCCTCGGGGGTGTCACCCCCGCAACGGCGGAACCCACTCGCTGTGGACGCGAGGTTGCGCTGAGCTGCGCCGTCGCGGGAGTGACAGTCGCGGGGTGAGGAGACCGGGCAGTGCCCGACCCCCTCGAGCCGATTAGCGGCCGCCGATAACCCCGACGTAATCGCTGACCCAGCGGTAATACGGCACGCACTCGCCCGCCTCACACTTGGCGGTCGGGGTGCGCCAGAAGCGGATCTTGTCGAACTCTTCGTAGCCGTTGCCGGCGCAGCCTTCGTCCGTCAGCAGCTCGTTGCCCTTGCAGGCGGCCGGCACCGACGGCACCGTGCCGAACCAGGCCGACACATCGCCCTGCACCTTGGGCGAAAGCGAATGCTCCATCCACATGTAAGCGCAGTTGGGGTGCGGGCTGTCGGCGTGGAGCATCGTGGTATCAGCCCAGCCGGTAATGCCTTCCTCGGGGAAGGTCGAGGCGACCTTCGCGCCTTCGGCCTTCAGTACGTTGACCATGAACGGCCAGGACGAGGAAGCAACGACGCCCTCGTTCTTGAAGTCGTCCATCTGGATGAAGGCGTCATGCCAGTAGCGGCCGACCAGGGTGCGCTGCACCCGCAACAGGTCGAGCGCCGCCTTGTACTGGTCCTCGTTCAGCGCATAGGGGTCGGTGATGCCGAGTTCCGGCTTGTGCTTCATCAGGTAAAGCGCTGCGTCGGCGACATAGATCGGGCCGTCATAGGCCTGGACGCGCCCCTTGTTGGATTTGCCGTCCGGCAGGGTCTGTTCCTCGAACACCACGTTCCAGCTGGTCGGCGGCTTATCCCCGAACACCTCGGTATTGTACATCAGGACGTTGGCGCCCCATACATAGGGCGTGCCGTAATGCACCCCGTCGACGGTGTGCCAGGCGGCGCTCTGCAGCCGCTCGTCGATGGTCGACCACGATGGGATCAGCGCCGTGTTGATCGGTTGTACGCGCTTGCCGGCGATCAGCCGCAGCGAGGCATCGCCCGAGGCGGTGACGAGGTCGAAGCCGCCCTCGTTCATCAGCGCCACCATTTCGTCCGAGGTGTTGGCGGTCTTCACCGTCACCTTGCAGCCGCTATCGGCTTCGAACTTGGTGACCCAGTCATAATTCGGGTCGGTCTCACCGCGCTCGATGTAGCCGGCCCAGGCGACGATCGAAACTTCGCCCTCCCCCGCGCCGAGCGACTGCAGCATTTCCTGCGCAGCCACCTGACCGGTGAAGGTCGCAACCATGGTCAAGGCCGTACACGTCTTGAGGATGGATTTCATCGATTTCTCCCTGCTCGGGCAGCGCTCCCAAATGCGCATCATGCCCTTGATTGGGAGCTTATCGGGCGCTTTGCTATGCGCAAACGCATTCGGCCGGGGGGAATTATCGGAATTTCCGATAGCTCGAGTTGCCCCAGGCGGGAGCCACTGTTCCCCTCGCCCCTGAGGGGGCTGCCAGCGCCGAGGCAAAGCTGCGGGCGTCACCACCCTCACCGTTCCTGCGCTGCCCTGCCCCGTGGCGCGTGCTGTTGCTGCGCCAAGCCGATGAAATCGCGCGCCGCCTGAGTCAGCTGGCTGCCGCGCCGCCACACCATCCCCACCTGCACCACCGGCAGCGCTCCGGAAATGTCGCGGCTTTCGATCCGGTCGCCTTCCAGCGACCACGGCCGGTAGACCAGATCCGGCAACAGCGCGATGCCGGCACCGGTGGCGACAAGGCTGCGCACAGCTTCGACCGAGCGGGTGCGAAATGCCACATTGGGCCGGGCGCTGAACGCGGCGAGGAGCTTGCCGGTATTCTCCTCGGTCTCGTCCACCGTCAACATGATCAGCGGCTCCGGCACGATATCGGAGACCGAGATGATGTCGGCCCCGGCCAGCCGGTGCCCGAGCGGCAGCCACAGCCGATACGGCGAGGTCTCGAAGATCTCGGCCTGCAGCGCCACCCGGTCGCGCAGATTGGAGATCACCATCACCGCCACATCGAGCTCGCCGCCAATCAGCAGGTGCTCGAGATAATCGCCATTATCCTCGATCGCCGTGACATTGACGTTGGGATAGGCCCGCCGGTAGCGCGCCAGAAGGTCCGACAGCACATAGCCGGCCACCAGCGAGGTCACCCCCAGTTGCAGGCTGCCACCGACCGGCGCTTCCGCCTCGCCGAAGCTGCGCCGCGCATCCGACACGCTGGCGAGGATGCGGGTGGCGTGGCGATAGAACTGATGCCCCTTATGGGTAATGGTCAGCCCGCGCCGGTGCCGCTCGAACAGCGTCACCCCGAGGTCGGATTCCAGCTCCTTGATCGCATCGGTCACCGCCGACTGGCTGATCGACAGCGATTGCGCCGCCCCCGATACTGTCCCCTCCTCGGCGACCGAGATGAAATATTGCAGCTGCCGCAGGGTGAAAGCCATGCCCGCACTAAAGCATTGCGTCCGCTGGCGCTCAATCGCTATGGGTGGGCAAAACTCGAGCTTCGGAGGCAAAGTCATGGGCAGCCGCGCCAACACCCTCGCCGCCATCGAGCGCCGCGTGCGCCGCATCGGCCGCCCGTTCGGGGTGAGCCTCTTGATCGCCGAAAAGCGCAACCCCAAGATCGAAGCGCATGGCGGCTACATGCTGCGCGACGACGACAGCTTCGAGATCGTCTTCGGCAATGCCGGCTACGATTTCTCCGCCAGCCTCGAGGAAATCGAGGAGTTCCTGATGGAATCGCGCACCGCCATGCGCGAGGAGATCAAGGGCAAGAAGAAGCGCTGACTGGCTCCAAGTCGCCCGTCGCTTCCGCTCCGGTCGCGCTGCACTTCGTTTCGCGATACCCCTCATCCGGCCTTCGGCCACCTTCTCCCACAAGGGGAGAAGGCGATCACCGCGACAAGCGGGCTCGCTGAAGTCGCTTTCTCCTAGCTCACAGAAGGTAGTGTGTGGACCTTCTCCCCTTGTGGGAGAAGGTGCCCGAAGGGCGGATGAGGGGTATCGCATCGCCTAGCGATGCGCGCTCGGAGCGTTTGCGACGAGCGACTAGCTACCCCCGCAACACCCCCGAACCCACTCCCGCACCCCGCGCACCCAGCCCACCGCCGCCTTCCAGACCGCCGTGGACTTCGCCCAAGCAATCGCCCGGTCGCGCAGCCAAAACATCCAACCCAGCAGCCGCGCCAGCCAGTCGATCCGCATCAGCGGCTGATACACCGCATGAAAGATCCGCTCGACCACCAGCAGCGACAGCGCATGCGCCAGCAATAGCCCGATGGTACCGCTGATCACATGCCCGGTGCCCGCCCACCAGATGGCGACCACTTTCATCGGCTCGATCACCACGAACGGCACGCCGAGCGCCACCAGCGCCGCGTAGGGCGGCAGCCGGCCGAGCCAATCGCCCAGCCGCTGGAACAGGCGTAAGGCGCCGAGCCAGGCGATCAGCGGCCTGAACAGCGGGAACAGCAGCTCGTCGAGCAGCGTGTAGATCACCACCGCGACCGTCACCACGGCTCGCCCGATCGCCCGGATCACCCGCTGTACTGCCATAGTTTTCCTCTGCTGCTCGCGGAGGCTAGCCGCGCCGTGCTTCTATGCTATCGTCGCGTCGGGAAGTTTCTGTGCCTCAGTAGCGAGCGTCCGACCGTATGTCGATCAAAGCCGCGATCTATCACCTGACGCACTACAAATACGACCGTCCGGTCGTCCTCCAGCCCCAGATCATCCGGCTCCAGCCGGCCCCACAATCAAAGACCAAGGTGCTGAGCCACTCGCTGCGGGTGTCGCCGTCCAACCATTTCGTCAACCTGCAGCAGGACCCGTACGGCAATTATCTCTCCCGTCACGTCTTCCCCGAGCCGGTGACCGAGCTGAAGATCGAGGTCGACCTCGTCGCCGACATGACGGTCTACAACCCGTTCGATTTCTTCGTCGAGGAGCGGGCCGAGACCTGGCCGTTCGAATATCCCGAAGAGCTGCGCGACGATCTATCGATTTACATGAAGCCGCAGCCGGCGGGCCCGCTGCTCACCGAATTCCTCAATGGCGTCGACCGCACGCCGATGAACACCGTCAATTTCATCACCGCCCTCAATGCCCGGGTGCAGCACGACATCGGCTATATCGTCCGGCTCGAAACCGGCGTGCTGGAGCCCGAGGAGACGCTGACCCGGGCCCAGGGCTCGTGCCGCGATTCCAGCTGGCTGCTGGTGCAGGCGCTGCGCCATCTCGGCTTTGCGGCGCGCTTCGTCTCCGGCTACCTGATCCAGCTGAAGCCCGATCTCGTCTCGCTCGACGGTCCGGCCGGCACCGACCACGACTTCACTGACCTCCACGCCTGGTGCGAGGTCTACCTCCCCGGCGCCGGCTGGGTCGGGCTCGACCCCACTTCCGGGCTCCTCGCCGGCGAAAGCCACGTGCCGCTCGCCGCCACCCCGCATTACCGCAATGCCGCGCCGATCTCGGGCTTCACCAGCTTCGCCAATGTCGAGTTCGCCTTCGACATGAAGGTGAGCCGCGTCGCCGAGCATCCGCGCATCACCAAGCCGTTTTCCGACGAGAGCTGGGAGCGGCTCAATGCACTCGGCAAGCGCGTCGATGAGGAACTGGTCAAGCACGACGTCCGCCTCACCATGGGCGGCGAGCCGACCTTCGTCTCGATTGACGATTTCGAAGCCGGCGAGTGGAACGCCGATGCGGTCGGGCCGACCAAGCGGGCCAAGGCCGATGCGCTGATCCGGCGCCTGCGCGAACGCTTCGCGCCGGGCGGTCTGCTGCATTACGGCCAGGGCAAATGGTACCCCGGCGAAACCCTGCCGCGCTGGACCTTCTCGCTCTACTGGCGCCGCGACAACCAGCCGGTGTGGCGCGACGAGACGCTGTTCGCCCATAAGGGCGTGCCTACCGCCGCCAAGCCCGGCGACGACCAGCGCCTGCTCACCGAGATCGCCGCCAATCTCGGCGTCGGCACCGAAACCATCGACGCCGCCTACGAGGATCCGGGCGATTGGCTGGTCAAGGAAGCCCGTCTGCCGCCCAATGTCGACCCGGCCAATTCCGAACTCGCCGACCCCGAAGCGCGGGCCCGCATGGCGCGGGTGTTCGACAACGGCCTGAACAATCCCACCGGCTATGTGCTGCCGGTGCAGCGCTGGAACGCCCTGCCCGATCGCAACAACCGCTGGATCACCGAGAAATGGCGGACGCGTCGCGGCAAACTGTTCCTCGCCGCCGGCGACTCGCCGGTCGGCTACCGCCTGCCGCTGAGCTCGCTGAAGCACGTGGCGCCCACCGCCTATCCACATGTGGTGCCGCGTGATCCGCTGGTCGCGGTGCTCGAACTGCCCGACGTCGAGGAGCTGCTGCAGCAGCCGGTCGAGGTCCGCGTCGGTCACCACGCCCAGCCCTCCACCTTCACCGCCGACCCGACAATCTCCCAGGAGATCACCGAGCAGGTGCTGGACGAGATCGATTCGACCGTCCGCACCGCCATCACCGTCGAGCTGCGCGAAGGCCGGCTCTGCGTGTTCCTGCCGCCGGTTTCGACCGTGGAAGATTATCTCGAACTGATCGCCGCCTCCGAGGGGGCAGCGAAAACCCTTGGCCTCCCGATCCATGTCGAAGGCTATGCCCCGCCTTACGACCCCCGGCTCAACGTCATCCGCGTCGCCCCCGACCCCGGCGTCATCGAAGTGAATATCCATCCCGCTTCCAGTTGGCAGGAGTGCGTCGCCACCACCACCGCGGTCTACGAGGAAGCCCGCGCTGCCCGGCTCGGCGCCGACAAGTTCATGATCGACGGCAAGCACACCGGTACCGGCGGCGGCAACCACGTGGTGGTCGGCGGCTCGACCCCGGGGGATTCGCCGTTCCTGAGGCGCCCGGATCTGCTGAAGAGCCTGATCCTCCACTGGCAGCAGCACCCATCGCTGAGCTACCTGTTCTCCGGGCTGTTCATCGGCCCCACCTCGCAGGCGCCGCGCCTCGACGAAGCGCGGCACGACAGCCTCTACGAGCTGGAAATCGCCATGAAGCAGGTGCCGGCGCCTGACCAGGGCCCGGCGCCGCGCCCCTGGCTGGTCGACCGGCTGTTCCGCAACCTGCTCGTCGATGTCACCGGCAATACCCACCGCTCGGAGATCTGCATCGACAAGCTCTATTCGCCCGATGGCCCCACCGGCCGGCTCGGGCTGGTGGAGTTCCGCGGCTTCGAGATGCCACCAAATGCGCGGATGAACCTGGCGCAGCAACTGCTGGTCCGTGCCCTGATCGCCCGGTTCTGGAAGGCGCCCAAGCAAGGCAAGTTCACCCGCTGGGGCACTACGCTGCACGATCGCTTCATGCTGCCGCATTTCGTCTGGGCCGATTTCCTCGATGTCCTCGGCGACCTCAAGGATAGTGGCTTCGACCTCGATCCTGAATGGTTCGCGGCACAGCTCGAGTTCCGCTTCCCGTTCTGCGGCGAGGTGGAAGTCGAGGGCATGAAGCTTACCCTCAACCAGGCGCTCGAGCCCTGGCACGTGATGGGCGAGCAAGGCGCCATCGGCGGCACGGTGCGCTTTGTTGATTCATCGGTTGAACGCCTTCAAGTAAAGCTCGAAGGCCTGAACCCCGGCCGCTACCAGGTCACCGCCAATGGCCGCGCCGTGCCGCTGACTTCAACCGGTGCAGCCGGGGTTGCCGTCGCCGGCGTCCGCTACAAGGCCTGGCACCCCGCCTCGGGCATGCATCCGGTGCTGCCGGTGAACGCCCCGCTGCATTTCGATATCTACGACACCTGGTCTGCCCGCTCGATCGGCGGATGCACCTATCACACAGCGCACCCGGGCGGGCGGAACTACGAGACCTTCCCGGTCAACGGCAACGAAGCCGAAGCCCGGCGGCTGGCGCGGTTCGTGCCGAATGGGCATACGCCAGGGGCGTTCGTCCCGCCCACCGAGGAACGCTCGGCGGAATTCCCGCTGACATTGGATTTGCGGGTGCCGGTGTGATTTGGACGGGCATCGTGCCCTCCTTGACCCCCTCTCTTGCGAAAACTTGGGCTTAGCGCAGCTAAGTCCTTAGTTTTCGAGAAGAGAGGGGGTCATGGGAGCCATAATGGTCCTGCCCGCCCCCCAATCTTACCCATTTCCCCAATTCCCCCTTGCCATTCCACCGACTTCCGCTAGCGCTATTTCCCCATGGACAAGCGGAATCAACGGCAGGCGAGAAAGCGCGGGGCGCCCAGCCTTGTCGCCGACTACAAGCTGTTGCCGGGCGTTCCCGACGAGATGATCGATGCCGCCGGGCAGATCCGCCCGGCTTGGACGCCGCTGATCTCGGCGCTCGACGCGCTCGGGCATGAGGAACTGGCCGGCCGCTTCGAGCGGGCCGACCAGTATCTGCGCGATGCCGGCGTCTACTATCGCAAATATGATGGCGCCGAGGGCAAGGAGCGCGCCTGGCCGCTGGCGCATGTGCCGCTGATCCTCGACGAGAGCGAGTGGCTGACCATCACCCGCGGCCTGACCCAGCGTGCCGAGCTGCTCGAAACCATCGTCGCCGACATCTACGGCAATAACGAGCTGGTGCAGCGTGGCCTCTTGCCGCCGGAGCTGATCGCCCGCAATGACGAGTTCCTGCGGCCCATGGTCGGCATCCGCCCGGCCAGCGGGCATTTCCTGCACTTTTGTGCCTTCGAACTCGGCCGCGGCCCGGATGGCGGCTGGTGGGTGCTGGGCGACCGCACCCAGGCGCCCTCCGGCGCCGGCTTCGCCGTCGAGAACCGCGTCGCCACCACGCGCGCGCTGTCCGATATTTATGGCGCGATGCACGTGCACCGGCTCGCCGGCTTCTTCCGCGGTTTTCGCGATGCGCTGACCGGCATCGCGCTCGATGGCCGGGTCGGCATCCTGACCCCGGGCCAGCACAACGAAACCTATTTCGAGCACGCCTATATCGCCCGCTATCTCGGCTTCACCCTGCTCGAGGGCGAGGACCTGGTGGTCGACAACGGCCAGGTGATGGTGCGCACCGTCTCCGGCCTGCAGCCGATCAGCGTGTTGTGGCGGCGCATGGACGCAAGCTTCGTCGATCCGCTGGAGCTGCGCTACGACAGCCATATCGGCACCCCGGGCCTGACCGAGGCGCTGCGCCAGGGCAGCATCTCGATGGTCAATGCGCTGGGCACCGGCATTCTCGAGACCCGGGCCTTCTCCGCCTTCATGCCCAATCTCTGCCGGGCGCTGACCGGGCGCGAGCTCGAGCTGCCCTCGATCGCCACCTGGTGGTGCGGCGGCGCCGCCGAGCGGCAGCACGTCATCGACAATTTCGACACCATGATGGTCGGCTCGGCCTTCGCCACCGGCCTCGCCATCGAGGATCAACGCGGCACCGTGGTCGGCGGCGCCCTGCCCGAGGCCGAAGGCCAGGCGCTGCGCGCCCGGCTCGAAGCCGAAGGCGGCCGCTTTGTCGGCCAGGAACAGGTGCAGCTCTCCACTGCCCCGCTCTATGTCGGGGGCAAGCTCGAAGCCCGGCCGATGACGCTGCGGGTTTACGCTGCCCGCACCCGCGATGGCTGGACCGTGATGCCCGGCGGCTTCGCCCGTGTCGGCTCGACCCAGGATTCGACCGCCATCGCCATGCAGCGCGGCGGCCAGGCCGCCGACGTCTGGGTGGTGAGCAACAAGCCCGTCGAGCGGGTGACACTGCTGCCCGCCGAAGGCGAAAAGCTGGTCCGCATGTCCTCGGGGAGCCTCCCCAGCCGCGCCGCCGACAACCTGATCTGGCTCGGCCGCTATGCCGAGCGCTGCGAAGCGATGGTTCGGATTCTGCGCGCCTACAATGCGCGGCTGGCCGAAGTGTCGAACCCCGACCAGGCGATTTTGAAGGATACCCGCGCCTATCTCGATGGCATCGGCGTCGATGCTGCGGTATCGCTGCCGCCGGGGCTGCTCGCCGCCATCGACAGCGCCGTGCACAGCGCCAGCCAGATCCGCGACCGCTTCTCGCCCGATGGCTGGCTGGCCCTCACCGACCTGCGCAAGACCGCCCGCAGCTTTGCCCAGCGCGTGCAGCCGGGCGACGATGCCACCCGCGCCATGACGGTGCTGCTGCGCAAGCTCGCCGGCTTTTCCGGCCTGGTGCACGAAAACATGTACCGCTTTGCCGGCTGGCGCTTCCTCGAGATCGGCCGCCGGCTCGAACGCGGTATCCAGATCGCCGGCAGCGTCGCCTGGTGTACCCGCAAGGGCGCGCCGGAAGGCGCCCTCGACCTGCTGCTCGAGGTCGGCGACAGCGTCATGACGCATCGGCGCCGCTACTCGGTGAGCGCCGGGGTCAATTCCTATGTCGACCTCCTGGTGCTCGATCCGCTGAACCCGCGCTCCGTCCGCTTCCAGATCGCCGAACTGCACCAGCAGCTCGAGCAATTGCCTGGCGGCATCGAGGATGGACACCTGTCGATGGCGGCCAAGGCCGCGCTGACGCTCGATACCGAACTCCGCGTCACCGAGCCCGAGGACATGACGACATCCAAGATCAACCGGCTGGGCATCGAGATCGGCAACCTCGCCGGGCTCATTGCCGATGCCTATTTCGTCTGAGGAGGCGAGCCGTGCTCTACGACGTCCGGCTCGAACTGCACTACGACTACAAGGCCTCGGTGCATGGCGATCGCCACCTGATCCGCGTCGCTCCGGTATCGATCCCCAACGCCCAGCGGGTGATCGCCGCGTCGCTGTCGTTCGAGCCACGGCCCGAGCAGGAAACCACCTTCGCCGACTATTTTGGCAACCTCGTCACCACCATTGCCTATACTGGCCGGCACGATCACCTCGATGTGCGGCTCACCGCCCGGGTGCTGGTCGAGGACCTCAATGATCCGGTGGATCTCTCCCCCACCCTCGATGGGTTGAAGGCCGAACTCGCCGGGCTCTGGTCGGTGGCGCCGGATTCGCCGCAGCATTTCCTTTCGGCTTCGCCGCGCATCCCGCTCGATCGCGACATCACCGCCTATGCCCGGGCGACCAGCGCCGGCGACAGCTCGGTCTACGCTACCGCACTGGCCCTCTGCCTCGGCATCCACCGCGATTTCCGCTACGACAAGGACGCCACCAAGGTCGATACCGGCCCGGCCGAGGCGTTTGCGCTGAAACGCGGCGTCTGCCAGGATTTCGCCCATGTGATGATCGCCGGGCTGCGTGGCCTCGGCATCCCCGCCGGCTACGTCTCAGGCTTCCTCCGCACCATTCCGCCCAAGGGCAAGCCACGGCTCGAAGGCGCCGACGCCATGCATGCCTGGGTCCGCGTCTGGTGCGGCCAGCACATGGGCTGGGTCGAGTTCGACCCCACCAACGCCATGCTCGCCGGCCCCGACCACATCACCATCGGCCACGGCCGCGACTATTCCGACATCTCCCCCATCGTCGGCGTGCTGCGCACCAGCGGCGGCCATACCGCCAAGCAATCGGTCGACGTGGTGCGGGTGGAGTAGCGGCCGGTCCGTCCGAAGGGTGTGTCCAAGCGCGCTGAGAGACGATGCGACCGCCTCCCTCCCCCTTGAGGGGAGGGATTGAGGGAGGGGGTTGTGAAGTCAGCACCGTGCCCGCCTCACCACCCCCACCCCCAGCCCCTCCCCTAAAGGGAGAGGGGAGCCCACCGCCGAATTTCCCCACTCCACCCCTTTTCATCGCCCCTCGGAACCAATTGTGGCGAGCCGCCGTTATTGGGCTGACGCGCCAACGAGCGGCGTGTCTACCGGCCCTCCCTCCGGTAGCACCGATGAAAAGGAACGAGAGCGATGACCCAACTTGAGATCGCCAACCTCGAACATGCCGCCCGCTCGGCCGTCGTCTGGATCCCTGAAGGTTATGACGGGCGCACGCATTACGGTGCGGTGCTGGCAGCCATCGTCCCGGCTGTCGGTATCCTCGCCGTGGCGGCAACCCTCCTCCTGTCGATCTTCTAGGAGCGTCCAGTGACTTTGAGCACGATCATCATCGTTCTGCTGATCCTGCTGTTGATCGGCGCCATACCGGCCTGGCCCTACTCCCGCTCCTGGGGAGCTTACCCATCCGGTATCCTCGGCGTCGTGCTCGTCATCGTCATCATCCTCGTGTTGATGCGCGTATTCTGACGAGCTCCGCGAGCCAAGGTCGCCCCCCTTGCGGCTCGCCATCGCACCCCAGTTCGCCCCCGGACTGGGGTGCAGTCTTTTTTGACTCAGTTCGTCAACCGGTTCGAGCAACCGCCCGGAACTCTTGAGCAAACCGCGCGTTTCACCCCATCACATGAGGAGCGACCATCATGGCATCCACCCCTGACATGGCCCCCAACCGGGCCGCCTCCAAGACCCCTGCCCGCCGCGCCGCCAACGGCCCGCGCCGTGCTGCCGCACGCCAGAGCCAGAGCCGCGAGGACGAACTCTCGGCCCAGGTGCAGCAGTTGCAGACCGACCTCAAGTCGATCGCCGCGACGCTCGCCAGCCTCGCCGAGGACAAGGTCAACGACGCGCAGAAATTGGCCAAGCGCGAGGTGAAGAACCTCGCCCGCACCGGCCAGAGCGCCGTCGAGGACGTGCAGGACGAGTTCGGCCAGCTCGAAAAGCAGATCAAGGACACCATCCGCGAGAAGCCGCTGACTGCCGTGGCCGGCGCCATTGCGCTCGGCTTCGTGCTGGCGGTGGTTTCGAGGTAGCCCCATGCACCTGCTTGCACTGGCGGCCTCGGTCCTCGGGATCGAGGTCGACGAACTGCTCGAGCATTTCAAGAAGAACGCCATGGCCTGGTCGGCCGTGGCGCTTTTCGCGTTGATCGCGCTGATGTTCGTCCTCGTGGCGCTGCACGCCTGGTTCACCCTGATGTGGGGCCCGATCGTCGCGCCGCTGCTGATCGCCGCCGGGGCGCTGGTGATCGCGCTGGCGGTCTACGCGGTGATCGCCATCACCGACGGCATCGCCAAGCGGCGTGCTGCGGAGCGGCGCAACTCGGCCGAAAAGACCGCTTTGGTCACTACCGCGGCGCTTACCGCGCTGCCGCTGGTGCTGAAATCCGACCTGATGAAAAAGGTCGGTATCCCGATCGGCGGCGCGCTCGCCGCAGCCTACCTGCTGGCCAAGCCCGGAAGCTCGCATGGCCACAGTAACGGCCGCGACCCGGACTGATCACATCGCCACAATTGTCTGGAACCCAGCATCGGGACCCGCGTTATCTGATGCACCTGCAATCGAGACAACTACTGCAGGCAAGGCCCAACCAGGACCAACGAAGGATTTCCAGGAGTGTGAGCTATGACCCACATCAAGCGGAAGATCGTGACCATTCTGACCGACGACCACATTGCAGAAGCTGAGAAGATCACCATTCTGCGTCAGCTCGAGGCGGACTCGCTCTCCAAGGAGCGCAGCGCCACCGAGGGCATGACCCCGGTCGACGGCGACGACGGCGAAGACCTGAAGACCATCGAAAACGCCCTGCGCAAGCTGGGGCAGCAACCGGTGGAAGCCGGGGCGTCCAGCCTCTGAGGCGAGAGTTTTGATTTGAGTTTCGCACCCCGCCCGGGAAACCTGGCGGGGTGTTTGGGTTTTGACACTGTGGGTGCAGCGCACGTCCCCTCACCCCAGCCCTCTCCCCCGAGGGGCGAGGGGGCGCGGGCTGGCACCGTCGGTAGTCCCAAAGGAGGCACCGCGCCGGCCCCCTGTCCCTTCTCCCCTCAGGGGAGAAGGTGGCCGCAGGCCGGTTGAGGGGGGAAGCGGTGCAACCAGCGCTCGCCGAGAGACTGAACCCCTCCCCCGAGTTCCGCTACGGACCTACGGTCCTAGCTGCACTACCCCCTCCCCTCAGGGGCGAGGGGCGCTGTGGCCGCCTGCGCCCCTCAAGCCGCCTCGATCTGTGGGTCCTCGTTTTCCCCCGCAATCTCCGCCCCCGGCAGCACCACCCGCAGCCCGCCGGCATGCACCCGCAGGTCGACCTGCCGCTCCAGCGGGATCAGCTCGCCGTCGATCACCGCCAGCGCCGAGGCCTTGCGGTGGGGGAATCTCAGGCTCACCTGCTTGACCTCGCGCTCCGACACCAGCGGGTGCGCCTTCCAGTTGCCGAAGGCCAGCGACAGCGCCAGCCGCGCCAGCTCGGCCGGCGGCATGGGTTTCACCACATAGACGCCCAGCACACCGCGATCCACCGCCTCGGCATAGGGCACGTGCCCCTCGCCCAGCACGTTGTTGGACACGGCGATCGCCGTCGCCTTGCGCCGGTCGGTGCCCTGCCGCGTGCTGATCTCGGCGTCGAACACCGGCGGCCGCGACAGCGCCAGGCCGACCGCCCTGAGGCTTGCCAGCATCTTGCCCCAGCGGCTGTGATAGGTGAGCCCATTGCGGATGCGCACCAGCCGCGAATGCAGCCCCACCGAAAACTGGTGCACGAACGGCCGCCCGTTGGCGGTCGCGATATCGACTGCCGCAACCTCGCCCCGCGCAATGGCGCCGAGCGCCGCTTCGAGTTGCAGCGGCACCCCGAGCGAGCGGGCGAACAGGTTCATCGTGCCGGCCGGCAGCACTGCCAGCGTCATCTCATGGGTAAAGCAGATGCCGGCCGCGGCCGAGATGGTGCCGTCGCCGCCGCCCGCCAGCACCGCTTCGACGGCCGGATCGGCCGCAGCGCGCTCGAGCTCGGCAAACAGTTGCTCGCCACCGACCACCCGGCATTCGATCGAATGGCCATGTTCGGCAAAAATCCGCTCGGCAATGGCGACGAACGCCGCCATTTCCATGGTGCGGAAGGTACCGCCATCCTTGTTGAAGACCCCGACGAAACGCATCTCGCCCCCATTGGCCGGTTTCCGAGGCAACGGCGCGGCCTGCGGGCGGGTTCCCTTTACGCGGCCGGCGGGACATCCAGCCGTGGCAACCGCACCGTAATTGCCGTGCCGCCGCCTTCGCGGGCCCGGTATTCCGGCTCGGCTCCGCCGAACTGCCGCGCCAGTTGCTTGACGATCAGCGCCCCCAGCCCTTCCTGCCCCTCATGCGCAACAATGCCGCGCCCGTCATCTTCGACCGTCAGCGAGGTGACCCCGCCCTCCGGCCGCTCTAAGCGGATGCTGACTTTGCCCGCCCTGCCCTCGGTGAAGGCATGCTTGACCGCGTTGGTCGCCAGCTCGCTGACCACGATGCCGAGTGTCGTCGCATCGCGAGCCGGAATGATCATCGGCTGGAGGTGCTTCTCGAAGGTCACCGCCTTGTCGGACGGTAGCTGCGCCGCGAGATCATCGATCACATCGGTGAGAAACTCCGCGGCATCGGTGGTTTCGAGGTCGGCGCCAAGCCGCAGGCGCCGGTGCCCCGAGGCGATCGCCTGCACCCTGAGCTGCGCCGCTTCGAGCGCGTTGCGCACTTCGTCCGACGATGTGCGTGCCAGCTGCAGGCCGAGCAGCGACGACACTGTCGCCAGCGAATTACCGATCCGGTGGTTGGTGTCCTGCAGCAGCGTCTCGAGCCGGGCCCGTTCGCGTTCGGCGTGGCCGCGTGCCTCCTCGGCTTCGGCCGTCCGCGCCCGCACATGGGCTTCGAGCTCCTCGTTCTCGCTGAGCAGCCGGTTCTGCTGGCGCGCCAGCGCCACCACCTTGCGCTGCGTGCGTGACAACAGCGCGTAAGCGAGGATAGCGGCGGCGGCCAGCGCCGCGAGGATGGTGACGATCAGCAGTTGCCGGTAGAGTTCCATCCGGCCATTGCGCTCGACCAGCTTGTCGTCTTCCTCGCCGAGCACCTGGCGCAGCACCGTGCGGATTCGCTCCATCAGTTCGAGCCCGGTATCGGAGCGGAGCAGCGCCAGCGCCTCGGCGCTCGCGCCCGACGACATCAGCTCGATGGTGCGCGCCATTTCGGCCCGCTTGGCGTCGAGATCGGGCACCAGCCCCTCGATGCGCTCGAGCTGGGTGGGGTTGTCGCGGATCAGCGCCAACAGGCTCTGGTAAGTCTGGCTCAGGTTGCCGACGGCGACGTTGTAGGGCTCGAGATAGGCCTCGTCGCGGGTGATCAGGTAGCCGCGCTGCCCGGTTTCTGCGTCGACCACCGCCAGCATCAGCTCGCGCGCCTGCCGGCGGATCTCGTAGGTCTTGGCAATGTCGGCCAACTGGCTGTCGACGGTGCGCACCATGTACAGCGAGGCCGCCACCGCCACCAGCACCAGCGTCAACGACGCCATGATGGCGACGCGCCGCACCACGCCGCGGCGTGGCGCGACAGATGGAACGGACTGGCTGCTCACATCAAGCATCAACACGCCGTCCTCGGCCCGGGGTGGTGCAGGACAGTCCGGCTTTTGCCCCCCGGACCAGATGAAGGCTGAGTGCTAGCCCCGGCCGGTGGCAACAATTGGGCCCCGTCATATCAGTGGGCGCTTCCGATCGTTCAGGCCGCCCCAGCCGGCGATATCGGCCAGCGCCACGGGGTCGAGCACTTCGCAGGCCCGGTCGTGCCAGCGGATCAGCTGGCGCTCGGCGAGCTTGCGCAGCGTCTTGTTGGTGTGGACGATCGATAGCCCCAGCGTATCGGCCACATGCTGCTGGGTGATCGGGATCAGTTGTTTCGAGGCCTTGCTCTGCCCCACCTGCTCGGCCCGCTGGTAGAGGAAGGCGATGAGGTAGGCGGCCCGCTCCATGGCGCTGCGCCGGCCGACGCTCAACAGGTTCTCGTCAAGCATCCGCTCTTCGCGCGAGGCGAGCCAGGTGACATCGAAGGCGAGCCCGGGATGATTCTCGAACAGCGTCGGCAGCGTGTCGCGCTGGAACACACACAGCACCACCGGCGACAGCGACTCCACCGAGTGCTCCATCTCGCCGATCACCGAGCCCTGCAGGCCGACCAGGTCGCCGGGCAACAGGTAGTTGAGGATCTGCCTGCGGCCATCCTCCAGCGTCTTGAAGCGGAACGCCCAGCCCGACAGCAACGTGAACAGCTGCGCGCTGTGCGCTCCCTCGGCGAGGATGGTGGAGCTCGGTTCGCTCACCAGTTCGCCGCGCTTGAAGCTCGAAACGAACTTCAGCTCTTCCGCGGTGAAATCGCGGAAGTGCTCGTTCTCCCTCAGGGGACACGCTTCACAGGGAATGCGACGGGCATGGGCGACAGTAGCCAGGGCGATACTCACGACTGAATGGTTCGCACAGCATGCGCCATTGGCGCGGGAACGCAACTGCTCGAAGCGGCCAAACCTCCCGGCAGTATGTCTTTGTTAAATGACCACGAGGCAGCCGCCGTGATCGTTCTGGGCCACCACTGCGTCATGGAACAACAAATGCACGGATTGAATGCCCTCGTCGTTGAGGAGGAGTATCTCGTCGCCGCCGATATCGCCGAAACACTGCGTGCCGCCGGCGCCGCCAACATCACCATCGAAGACGATCCGGCAGCGGCCCGCGCCCTCGATTTCTCCGGCTTCGCCGTGGCGGTGATCGAGGCCAAATTCGGCAGCGCCGATGCCGTGGCGCTCTGCGCCGCGCTGCGTGCCGCCCGCGTCCCGGTGGTGGTGACTTCGGCCGATGCGGCCGTCCAGGCAATGTTCACCGGCGCGACCCCGCTCGCCAAGCCGTTCGATACCCAAACCCTGCTGGCCGCCTGCGCGGCCGCCAGACAGCGCCAGCCCTAGTTTTGCACCGGCGCGACCGATCGCCGGTCGCACCCACCCACAGGCGTCGTCCCCGCGAAGGCGGAGACCCAGTGCGATCTCTCAGCTTCAGCCTGTGCCGAGACATCCCACCAAGTTCCCGCCTAAACGGGAATGACACCGGTGGGTGAGGCAAGCTTTTGCCAAACCGGTGTCGATCCGCCCTTAGGTAAAACGCGGGATGGTCGTGACCTGCGCCGACACCGCGTCGGGGCCGTAGTCGCCTTCCCCGGTGACCTTGAGCAGCTCCTGCAGCTTGGTACGCGCCCGGCTGACCCGGCTCTTCATCGTGCCGATGGCGCATTTGCAGATCTCGGCCGCCTCTTCATACGAGAAGCCGGAGGCCCCGATCAGGATGATCGCCTCGCGCTGGTCGTCGGGCAACTGGTCGAGCGCCCGGCGGAAATCGCCCAGGTCCATGATGCCGTATTGCGACGGATGCACCGCCATGCGCTCTGTGAAGGCGCCGTCGGTGTCCTGCACCTCACGGCCACGCTTGCGCATCTGGCTGTAGAACTCGTTGCGAAGGATGGTGAACAGCCACGCCTTCATGTTGGTGCCCATCTCGAAGCTGTCCTGCTTCGCCCAGGCCTTCATCACCGTGTCCTGCACCAGGTCGTCAGCCTTGTCGTGCCGCCCCGACAGCGACACCGCAAAGGCGCGCAGGCTCGGCAGAGTGGACAGCAGTTCTCGCTTGAAGCTCGGCTTCTCGGCGTCCATGGCGTTATTTACCCTTCGCGGGCTTGGACTGCTTTTCCACCGCATCGAGCTGCTCGAGCAGGTCGATCAGTTTCGATGGAATCTCTTCGCTCTGTACCGCTCCATAGAGCGCTCGAAGCTTGTTGCCGATGTCGGAATTTGGCCCCAGTCCATCGTCGCGGCGCCGCCGTAGCATGCCCAGATCATTCATTGTTGTTTTGTCTCGCATAAACCCTTCGCCCCACAGCAGGATCTGACGCCCCATACTCCAGCCGCGGCAGACTAAATGCGCGGTGGCAAAAAAAGTTCCGAACATGTTGGAACCAAGTTTTCGGCATCCCCGTTCTTCTGCATGGTAAGCTCTAAAAGCGTCACGGGAGTAGATTGTCCATGTCCCTTTCCACGCGGATCGCTCCGCATCTGCCATATTTGCGCCGGTTCTCGCGCGCCGTCACCGGCTCGCAGACTTCGGGCGATGCCTATGTAGCGGCGACGCTCGAGGCTTTGATCGCCGATCTCAGCATCTTTCCGGAAGCCAGCAATGATCGCATTGCGCTCTACCGGCTCTATTCGGCGCTGTTCTCCAGCTCGGCCATTCGCGTGCCGGAGCCGAGCTCGAGTTTTCCCTGGGAGTCGCGGGCAGCGGCGAACCTCGCGAACCTCGCGCCGCGGCCGCGCCAGGCCTTTCTCCTGGTAGCGGTCGAAGGCTTCAGTCACGATGAGGCGTCGGAGATTCTCGATGTCTCCGCTGCTGAGTTCGCCGACCTGCTGGCGCAGGCCTCGGCCGATATCTCGCGCCAGGTGGCGACCGATATCCTGATCATCGAAGATGAACCGCTGATCGCCATGGATATCGAGCAGATGGTCGAAGGCCTCGGCCACCGCGTCGTCGGTATCGCCCGCACCCACAAGGAGGCGGTGGCGCTCTACCACAAGACTCAGCCGCGCATGATCCTCGCCGATATCCAGCTGGCCGATGGCTCCTCCGGCATCGACGCGGTCAACGATATCCTGCACGCCCATCCGATCCCGGTGATCTTCATCACCGCTTTCCCGGAGCGGCTGCTGACCGGCGAGCGGCCGGAGCCGACCTTCCTCGTCACCAAGCCGTTCAACCCGGACATGGTGCGGGCGCTGATCAGCCAGGCGCTGTTCTTCGACGAAGGCTCGCGCGCCGCCGCCTAACCATTCCGGACGCCCCTCCGGATCTGAGCCGGGCTCTGCCCGGCTCTTTTTTGTGTGGGTGGCCTCACGCTGCAGCGCTCGGGTGCGCCCTGGTGCTCCCATGCCCCCCTTGCGCTGGAGGGCACGATGCTTCTGCCGCCTCCAGCACGGGAACCCATGCCGCCGCCGCTCGTTACTCCCTCGACAGATCAATGGAGTAACAAGAATGTTGCAATACGCACTGCTCTTCCTGGTCATCGCGCTGGTTGCCGGCGTGCTCGGCTTTGGCGGCATTGCCGGGGCTGCGTCGGGCATTGCGCAGATTCTGTTCTTCCTGTTCCTGGCGTTCCTCGTGATCTCGCTGATCATCGGCCTGTTCCGGCGCGCCTCGTAGAGCTGAAACACTCTGGTTCATTCGGGCCGTCCCAGCCGGGTCCGCGGTCCGAAGATGGCAGCGGCTCCGCCCAAGTGGGCGGGGCCGCTAGCTTTTGCGTGTGCCGGCGGCGAAACTCGCGCCACCGCTGTCGAATCCCGGCTCGGCCGTTCGACTAGCTGCATCCAGATCTGAGAGGCGCCGCCAGCGCCGAGGAGAAGCCCATGCCGCAATACCTGGTCGCCGTTCACCACCCGATCGATTTCGAGCCGGCATCGGAGTCCGAGCAAACGCGTCGCGACATCAGCGCGCTTAATTTGAAGATGCGGGCCGCCGGTATCGTGGTGTTCGTCGGCGGCCTCGACCGTTCCTCGACCGCCAAGTCGGTGCGGCTGAAGCCCGATGGCGGCCTGCTGGTCACCGACGGGCCCTACATCGAAACCAAGGAGCAGATCGGCGGCTTCTGGGTGCTGGATGTGCCGGATATGGCCACCGCCCTCGACTGGGGCAAGCAGGCGGCCACGGCGTGCCGGATCCCGGTGGAAGTGCGGCCGTTCGGGGTGGCTTGAGTAGGAGAGCGGGCGTACTCGCACCGGCCGCGCTCCCATCGTCCCCTCGCCCCTCTGGGGAGAGGGGGCGCCGGGGCACAGCCGGTGTCTCCGCTCACCCCAACAAAAAGCCCCGCCGAAGCGGGGCTCGTCGTCGCTGTCCTAACGCCTAGTGCAGGCGGTTGAACCAGTCGTCGACTTCCTTCTCGGCCTCTTCCTGGGCCTTGCCGTAGCGTTCCTGGATCTTGCCGCTGAGCTGCTTGCGACTGCCCTTGATGATATCGAGGTCGTTGTCGGTCAGCTTGCCCCACTGGGTCTGGACCTTGCCCTTGAACTGCTCCCAGTTGCCTTCCATCTGGTTCCAATTCATCTCGCAATCTCCTTCTCGTCTGCTAGGGAAACGCGCCGCCGTGGCCGGCGACCGCTATGGGACTAACGCCTCTTGTCGGCGCGGGTTCCGCAAAACTCTTGCCAGCCGCCGCGCCATTGGGTTTGGTGCAGCCGATGCAGACCTCCCTCGCCCAGCCCGTCGTCGAAATCGCCGATCTTCACAAATCCTACGGCCCGCTCGAGGTGCTCAAGGGCGTGTCGCTGACCGCCCGGCAGGGCGAAGTGGTGGCGCTGATCGGCTCCTCGGGGTCGGGCAAATCGACCCTGCTGCGCTGCATCAACATGCTCGAAGTGCCCGAGAGCGGCACGGTCAAGGTCGGTGGCGAGGCGATCGCGCTCACCGGCAAGCCGCCGCATCGCAAGCCCGCCGACGAGCACCAGATCCGCCGCATCCGCTCCGAACTCGGCATGGTGTTCCAGTCGTTCAACCTGTGGAGCCATATGACGATCCTCGGCAACGTCATGGAGGCGCCGCTGCGCGTGCAGAAGCGCGACAAGGCCGAAGTCGAGGCGGAAGCGCTGGAGATGCTGGCCAAGGTCGGCATCCGCGACAAGGCCGCAAGCTACCCCAGCCAGCTCTCCGGCGGCCAGCAGCAGCGCGCCGCCATCGCCCGGGCGCTCTGTATCAACCCCAAGGTGATGCTGTTCGACGAGCCGACCTCGGCGCTCGACCCCGAACTCGAAGTCGAAGTGCTGAGGGTGATCAAGCTCCTCGCCGACGAAGGCCGCACCATGATCCTCGTCACCCACGACATGCAGTTCGCGAGGACCATCGCCAACCGCGTCATCTTCCTGCACCAGGGCAAGATCGAGGAGGAAGGCACCGCCGCCGAAGTGTTCGGCGCTACCCGCTCGGCCCGCCTCAAGCAGTTCCTCAGCGCCGCCGGGCACGGCTGACCCGTGTGCGTCGCAGCCGAGTCACGACGACAATTCGCAAACGATTGACCGAACGGTAAAAAGCGCTAGCGTTGCCGTTCAGCGCCTGCCCGACGGGCGGCACGAACCAATAAGCCGGTGGTAAGACCGGCCGGAACGCCGGGCCCGACCGGCGATACAGGAGAGACTATGAACAAGCTCGTTCTGGCAGCGGCGGCAGCCCTCGCCATGTTCGCGACTGGTGCCAATGCGCAGGCCATCCGCATTGCCACCGAAGGCGCCTATGCGCCGTGGAACTTCCTCGACGAAGCCGGCAAGCCGGCCGGGCTAGATGTCGATGTCGGCACCGAAGCCTGCAAGCGCGCCGCACTCGAATGCACCTTCCAGGTCAACGAGTGGGATTCGATCATTCCCAACCTCATTGCCGGCAACTACGACCTGATCATCGCCGGCATGTCGGTGACCGACGAGCGCAAGACCTCGATCGATTTCACCTCCGAGTATTTCCCGCCCGATCCGGCCCGCTACATGGTCCGCACCGGCACCACCATCGATTTCGATAATCTGAGCGGCAAGAATATCGGCGTGCAGGGCGGCACCATCCACGCGGCCTATGCCACCGAGCATTTCGGCGCCACCAACACCGTCAAGTCGTTCGACAATGCCGACCAGGCGCTGGCCGATCTCAACGCCGGCAATGTCGACGTCATCCTCGCCGACGGCAACTACATCACCGAAGTAGTGGCCGGCTCGGGCGGCGCGCTCGAAAAGGTCGGCCCCGAACTGGTGATCGGCGGTGGCGTCGCCATCGGCCTGCGCAAGGCTGATGACGAACTCGAAGGCAAGCTCAATACCGCCATCGACGCCATGAAGAAGGATGGCACGCTCGACGCGCTGATCATCAAGTGGTTCCCCGACAAGGTCGGGCCGATCTACGCCGGTACCTGAGTTCAATCCGGGGCGGGCTGGTCCCGCCCCGCTTACCTCGAGCCCGGGGCATGCTCGATTTTCTGCCGCAATGGATGAAGGACGGGATCGGCGACGATCTGCTGTTCTGGCTTGGCTATTTCACCAATGGCAAGCACCTGAGCTGGTATGCCAGCGTGCAGTACACGCTGGCCGCCGCGCTGTTCGGCGCGCTCATCGCCCTCGTCATGGGCCTGCTCGGTGCATCGGCCCGCAACTCGCGCTTCCTGCCGCTGCGCGCGCTCGGCGCCTTCTACATCAACATCGTCCGCGGCGTGCCGGACGTGCTGTTCTTCCTGTTCTTTCCGCTCGCCTTCGAGCAACTGGTCGAGCTGGTGAGGGCCCAGGCGGTCTGCACGCCTGAGAGCCTCGCCGCCAATGTCGGCATGTGGCCGCCCTGCGATGCCGCCAACTGGTTCCTCGGCACGCCCGAATATCTGGCGCTCGCCTGCGTCTCGCTCGGCATCGTCTATGGCGCCTTCGCCGCCAACGTCATCTATGGCGCGATGAGCGCGGTACCCAAGGGCCAGCTCGAGGCGGCGCGCGCCTTCGGCTTCAGCTCAGGCCAGGTGCTGTGGCGCTTCCAGATCCGGCAGATGTGGGTCTATGCCCTGCCCGGCCTCTCCAATGTGTGGCTGCTGCTGGTCAAGTCGACATCGCTGCTGTCGCTGCTGCAGATCGCCGACATCGTGCTCTGGGCCGATCGGCTGGGCTCGCCCAACTTCACCCGCTCGGCCGGGCTGGTGCACCCCGACTGGCGTTGGGGCTACTATCTGGTGCTGCTGGTGTTCTACATCCTCGTCACCTTCGCGTCCGAGAAGGCCTTTGCCGCGCTGACCCGCTGGGCCAGCCGCGGCATGGCGACCGTGGGAGGCACCACCGCATGAGCGAGTTCCTCGCCCCGATCCTGCATGACATCGCCTTGATGGCGAAGCCGGCGCTGTTCAACCTCTACTTCGCCGTCGCCTCGATCCCGCTCGGCTTCCTGTTCGCCATCTTTTTCGCGCTCGGGAAGGCCTCGCCCAACAAGCTGATCAACGGCTTCTGCCGCGGCTACATCTACGCCTTTCGCGGCTCGCCCTTCTTCATCCAGCTGTTCATGTTCTACTCCCTCGCGCTGGCCTTCAACCTGAGCCTGTGGAAGCCATGGGGTATCGACTGGCTGGTGCTGAACCCGCTGGTGCTCGGGCCGGTGATCCTCACCCTCAACACCACCGCCTATACCGCCGAGATCTTCTACGGCGCGCTGCTCACCGTCCCCAAGGGCGAGGTCGAAGCGGCGCGGGCCTATGGCATGAGCCCGCTGCAGCAATTCCGCTCGGTGACCTGGCCGCACCTGATCCGCATCGCCTGGCCCGCCTACACCAACGAGGTGGTGTTCCTGTTCCACGCCACGGCGCTGATCTACTTCACCCTGCCGGTGATCGGCGACCAGAAGGACCTGATGAACCTCGCCGGCGAGCTGTTCGAGCGCGACTACAACGCCGTGCTGCATTTCTCGGTGGCGGCGCTGTATTTCCTCGCTATCTCGCTCGCGATCTTCTTCGTGTTCGGCATAGTGTACCGCCGGCTGACTCGCCACATGCCGGGCGCGACCCGGGTGCGCTGGAGCCTCAGCCGACTTTGACGAGGTAGCGCATTGAGTTTCGAGAGAAAGACCGTGCCGCTCAGGGGCGATACGCCCGGCGCGAGCACCGACTTCACCTATTATGTCATCGGCCCGAGGGATGCGCCCGAGAAGGTGCATCTGCAGGCGGCTTTGCACGCCGACGAGCACCCCGGCACCATGGTGCTGCACCATCTGTTGCCGATGCTGCGCCAGGCCGACGACCAGGGCCTGCTACGCGCTCGCTTCACCGTGATGCCGCTGGTGAACCCATTGGGCATGGCGACGTTTTCGCTCCGCCGCCATATCGGCCGCTACGACGCCAATACCGGCATCAACTTCAACCGCCGCTGGCCCGATCTGTTCGCCGCGGTGCGCTCGCAACTGAACGGGCGCCTGTCGGACGACGAACGCTTCAACGTCAACCTGATCCGCAAGGCCGTGGCGAACTGGATCGATGCGCAGCAGCCGCGTACCGCCAACGAGCAACTGCGCCTGCTGGTGCTGAGGGAAGCCCATGACGCCGAGTTCGTCTTCGATCTCCACTGCGATGACGACGCGCTGATCCATATCTTCACCTCGCCCGAGCTGATGCCCGAGTTGCAGGACCTTGCCGATTGGCTGGGCGCCGCCGCGACGCTGACTGCCGCCGACAGCGGCGGCGGCTCGTTCGACGAAGTGCTGCCGCAACTCTACCGCAAGGTGGCCCTCGCCAACCCCGGCAAACCCGTGCCGATGGCCAGCGCCACGGCAACCCTCGAGTATCGCGGCCAGGCCGATGTGTTCGATCATTTCGGCGCTGACGACGCCCGCCGGCTCTGGGGGTTCCTGTGCGAGCGCAACCTGATCGATGCCGACCCGGGGGAGCGCCCTGCCCCGCTGTCGGAAGCAACGCCGTTCGACGCGACTGAGATCGTCAGGGCGGATCGCCCCGGCCTCGTCGCCTATCGGGTGGAGCTGGGCGAGCGGGTCAGCAAGGGCCAGCCGGTGGCCGATCTGATCGCGCTCGACGGGCCAGAGGCCTTCATCGCCCGCACCCCGATCCTCTCGGGCACCGACGGCCTGGTGCTGTCGCGCGCCATGGCCAAGTACGCCCCCCGCGGCGCCGGCATCATGAAGATCGTCGGCAAGGCAACGCTGAGCGGCCGCAAGGGCGCCTACCTGCTCGAGGACTGAGATGATCGACCTCAGGCGCAACAACGGCGCGCTGACGCTCTATGCAACGCACCAGCAGCCGCCCCGCGCCATGTGGCTCGCCGGCACCGTGGTGCTGTCGGCGGCGCTCTACTTCATGCTCGAACAGCAGATCCCCGATCCGACCTTTCGCCTGGTTTCGGCCGCCATCTGCATCGCCCTGCCCGTTGTCGCCGCGGCAGTGCTGTATCTGCGGCAGCATACGACCAGCATCGTCACCGCCTTCGACCCCACAACCCGCCGCATCCGCTCCGAGCAGAAGCACGATCGCGGCAAGGATGTCGTAGTTGAGCTGGGTTTTGACGAGGTCGCGACGCTCAAGGTAGCCGAAGACCACGCCGAGCGGCCGCGCAACGACGTGCTGTCGTTGACGCTGACGGATGGCCGCAAGATCGTGCTGGCCATGAAGTCGCGGCAGTATTCGGAAGCTGGTGGCCAGGATTTGCACAAGGTCGCAGCGTTCATTCGTAGCGAAACGGGGCTCCCTGAGGGCTGACCTCGCAGTCGGCACCCCTCGCCCCTGAGGAGAGAGGGTAGTGCAGCTAGGACCGCAAGGTCCGTAGCGGAACTAGGGTGAGGGTTCAGCTTCTCAGCGAGCGTCGTTGCGCCGCTTCACCCCTCATCCGGCGCTTCGCGCCACCTTCTCCCCTGAGGGGAGAAGTGATTGCGCCGACTGCAAGGCCGGTTTCAGCCGGCCCAGGGCTGCCGCGCGCTTCGCACCGTCTCGCCCGTGCGCGCCGCCTCATGCATCAGCAGCGACAGATACTGGTCCTGCGCGCCCTCGGCGAACGGATACGGCCCCTCGCCCTGCCCGCGCGCGAAAGCCCCCATCTGCTCCATCGCGACGGCAATCGCGATCTCGTCGTCCATCAGCCGGGCGTTGGGGTATGGCATGGTCCACACCACCTCGTCGCCGCACAGCATGGCTTCGAGCGCGTAACCGAACAGGTTCCCGTAGCGGCCGGATTCGTTGCGGGTGAAGGGCCTCGTCAGCGGCTGGCCATAGACCGGCATCACCCGCGCCTCGAGGTCGGCGATCTCGCCGCGCTCGCCGCGGATCACGACCCGATGCGAATGCACCGGCGAGCGGTACTGCACGTCGGTGAAATCGAACAGCCCGAGCTTGTCGCCGAAATCGAACTCGCCCAGCGTCTGCTTCGTCGTGACGATCCGCTCGCTTTCGGGCCAGCTGAAGCGGTTCGGGCCTTCAAGCGCCTTCGACTCGAACAGTTTGCCGCGGATCACCGCATCCTCGAAACCGATGCCGAGGAATTGCCGCATCAGGCTGACACCGTGATAGCCATGCGCCGCCGAGACCCGTGCGAAGCTGACCCGGCCGAGCCCGCCATTGGCGATGAGGTTCAGCCGCGCCGCATGCAGCGGCTGGAACAGATACTGCTCGGCGATGTGCAACCGAAGCCCCTGCTCCACCAGCCGCCAGATCGACGTCATGGTCTCGACATCGAGCGCCGCCGGTGTTTCGCACAGCACAGCAAGGCCGAGCGCATGCAGCTCAGCGAGGATGGCGAGGTGCGCCTCGGGCTTGACCGAAAGCACCACGAAATCCGGACCTGCCGCCGCCAGCGCCGTATAGTTCGTGAACGCCGGTGCGCCCCAGGCCGCGCCGAACGCTGCAACCTTTGCCGCGTCGCGCTGCACCACGCCCACCAGTTGAAACCGCTCCGGCAACTCGCGCGCGATGCGCGTGAAGAACTCGGCGCGCCAGCCGCCGCCGATCATGCCGAAGCGGATCGGCGCCATCAGGCGTTGAGCCCGAACTGCTTGTGGCTGAGCGCCGTGATCACCCCGCGCAATTCGGCGAGGCCCTTCAGCCGGCCGATGGTCGGGTAGCCCGGCTGGGCCCGGCGGCCAAGATCGTCGAGAATGTCCTGCCCGTGGTCGGGCCGCATCGGGATCTGCGCGTCCTCGCGGCCCTCGCGCTGGCGCCGGGCTTCCTCGGTGAGGATGGCGGCGATCAGCGGCACCATGTCGGTACTCCCCGCCAGGTGCTCGTCCTCGTAGAACGAACCGGAGATGGCATCGCTCTCACGCCGGACGTTCCTGAGGTGCAGGAAATGCACCTTCGGCCCGAACTCCTGCATCATCGCCGGCAGGTCATTGTCCGGCCGAGCCCCGAGCGAGCCCGAGCAGAACGTCATGCCGTTGGCCGGGCTGTCGACCGCATCGAGAATGGTGCGGTAGTCCGCCGCCGTGGACATGATGCGCGGCAGGCCGAGCAGCGGGAACGGCGGATCGTCCGGGTGGCAGCAGAGCCGCACCCCGAGCTCCTCGGCCACCGGCACCACCTCGGAGAGGAAATCGACGAAATGCTGCCGGAGCTGGTCGGGCGAGATGCCGGAATACTCGGCCAGGTGCGCCCTGACATCGTCGAGCGTCATGCTCTCGGTCGAGCCGGGCAGGCCCATCGTGACGTTGCGCGACAGCCGCTGCTGCGCTGCGTCGTCCATCCCGGCAAAGCGGCGTGCCGCCTCGGCCACCACCTCGGGGGCAAAGCTCTCGGCCGCGCCTTTACGCTTCAGGATATGGATTTCGAACACCGCGAAATCGTTGATGTCGAACCGCATGCAGGTGCCGCCATGGGCGACCTCGTAGCGCAGGTCCGTGCGGGTCCAGTCGAGCACCGGCATGAAGTTGTAGCAGACGGTGCGAAGGCCAGCCGCTGCAACGTGGCGGAGGCTCTGCTGGTAGTTGGCGATATGCTCGCGCCAGTTGCCCTTCTGCTTCTTGATGTCCTCGGACACCGGCAGGCTCTCGATCACGTCCCAGGCGATGCCTGAGGGCTTGCCGTCCTTGCGCAACGCGATCTGCTGCTGGCGCTTGGCAATCTCCTCGGCGCTCCACACCACCCCGTTGGGCACGTGGTGCAGCGCGGTGACGACGCCCTCCGCTCCTGCCTGCACGATATTGTCGATGCTTGCCAGGTCCGCCGGACCAAACCAGCGCCACGTCTGCCTCATTTGGCTTCTCCAACAGCGTTTGCTGAGGTTTTTCCACCTCGCAAGCGCGACAACCTACCGGCTTCGAGCATTTCGCCGTTTCCATGAAACAACGAATGCTCTAGCGCTTCCAACCGCGCCAACCGGTGCTAGTATGGCAGCGTTGGGGGAGTCAACATGACCATTGAACTGGAGCTGGTAAACCAGCCCGTCATTGCCGGAACGCGGCAGGTTTCGATGAGCCAGCGGGTCTATGACACGGTCCGCAACGCTATCGTACAGCTGCAGCTGCGGCCCGGGCACCTGCTCTCGGAAGCCGAGCTCGCCCGCCACATGGGCGTCTCCCGCCAGCCGGTGCGCGAGGCCTTCATCAAGCTCGCCGAAGCCGGCCTCGTCGAGGTGCGGCCGCAGCGCGGCACCTTCGTCAAGCTCATCTCGATCCGCGAAGTGCAGAACTCCCGCTTCATCCGCGAAGCCATCGAGCTGGCGGTGATCAGCAAGGCCGCCGAGCGGATCAAACCGAGCGGCATCGCCGAGCTCCGCGAGCTGGTGGCCGAACAGCGCGTGGCGCTTGCCGGCAAGCTGATCGACTTCATGCGGCTCGACGACGATTTCCACTGCGCCATCGCCGCGCATGGCGGGGTCGAGCACGCCTGGCGCCACATCGTCAGCCTCAAGGCGCAGCTCGATCGGGTCCGCTTCCTCGGCTTCCCCCAGGCCACGCCCCGCCCCCAGGTGATCGCCCAGCACACCGCCGTGGTCGATGCGCTGGAGCGCAACGACGACGACGGCGCGGTGAGCATGATGCGGCTGCACCTCAACGAGCTGGCGCCGTCGCTGCCGAAGCTGGCGGAAGAACACGCGGATCTGTTTGCGGACGAGTAGCTCGCTGAACGCGCCGGCTCAATCCATCGCCGCTTCCAGCAACTGCCGATAATCCTCCGCGCTCGCCGCCCGCGGGTTGGTCGCGTGGCTGTGGTCGGCCAGCGCCCGTTCGATCACCCAGTCGAAGTGATCCTCCCGCACCCCGAGCCCGCGTAAGCCCTCGGGGATGCCGAGCCGGCGGTTGAGCGCGTCGAGTTCGCGCGCCAGGTCGGTGGCCGGCGGAAAGCCCATCGCCGCCTTCAGCCGCCCCAGCTTCTCGGCGATCTCGGGTGCGTTGAAGCGCAGCACCGGCGGCATCAGGATGGCGTTGAGCGTGCCGTGATGCAGCGACACATCCTTGAGCCCGCCCAGCGCATGGCTCAAGGCATGCACCGCGCCAAGCCCCTTCTGGAACGCCAGTCCACCCATCAGCGCGCCCATCATCATCTCTGAGCGCGCCGTGGCGTTGCGTCCATCGCGACAGGCAGTTTCGAGATTGCGCCAGATCCGCCCGGCCCCGTCGAGCGCAATCGCCTCGGCCGGTGGGTTGACGCGCGGCGAGCACAGCGTCTCGATGCAGTGGCTCAGCGCATCGAGCCCGGTCGCGGCGGTCAGGCCCGCCGGCAGGCCATAGGTCAGCACCGGATCGCAGATCGCCCGCTTCGGGATCAGGTGCGGCGAGATGAAACCGAGCTTCCGTCCATCCTCGAGCGTCAGCAGTGCCGCCCGCCCCACTTCGGCGCCGGTACCGGCCGTGGTCGGCACGGCGATCAGCGGCGCCACCGTGTCGCCGATCCGCGCCAGCCCGCCATAGATCATCGCATATTGCTCGAGCGGACCGGGGTGGGTCGCGAGCAGCGCCACGCCCTTGGCGAGGTCGATCGGCGAGCCGCCGCCGATGGCGATGATGCCGTCGCAGCCCTCGGCGCGATACTGCTCGAGCGCCGCGATCACTGCCCCTTCGGTCGGGTTGGGCGGGGTATCGAGGAACACCGGGGTCTCCGCCGGCAGGTGCGCCAGCGCCTCGGCCACCAGCCCCGCGGCGAGGACGCCGCGATCGGCGACCAGCAGCGGGCGGTTGAGCCGGAACTCTTCCACCGTCTCGGTGAGGGTGCTGAGCGCGCCCGCGCCGAATTCGATGCTCGTCAGGTAGTTTATCCGCGCCATCAGCCTATCCGTTCGCCAGTTCGATCAACACGTCCGCGTGGCAGGGCGTTCCCGCCTTGCACCAGCAGGCCAGGTTATGCCCTTTGAGTTCCGCCCCGATGACAGCCCGCGCCGGCGGCTCGCCCGGCGACAGCGCCGGATCGAGCGTGCCGCGCAGCCATTGCCCGCACAGCTCCACTGCCTTCACCTGCGCCGCGGCGCGGTCGAGCCCGTAGCGCGTCGCCATCTCGTCGATGGTGAAGGGGTTGCCCCAGGGGCCGGGCCGGGTGATGAGCTTCGCCGGCAACCCGTTCAGCGCCAGCGATGTGGCCTGCAGGTTGAAGCCGGCCTTGCGCGACAGCTGCATGCGTTGTGGGCGAGCCATCAGCGGAGCTCCTTGTCGTAGACGAATTTCGGCATTTCGAGTTTCCACACGATCGCCGCGACGCGCAGCGCAAAGCCGATGGCGATGGTGCCGAGCACCAGAAGGTCGTGCGGCACCTCCATCCAGCGCCCGAAATAGTAGAGCGTGCCCGAAATGATGGCGACGGTGGCATAGAGCTCCGACGAGAACACCAGCGGCACCTCATTGCAGAGGATATCGCGCATAATGCCGCCGGCAATGCCGGTGATCATCCCCGCCACCACCACGATGATCGGCTGTTGCCCCATTTCCAGCGCTACGTTGCAGCCGATGATGGTGAACGCGGCGAGCCCCAGCGCATCGAGCAACAGGAACGGCCAGCGCAGCGCCGCCATGTAGCGGGCCAGCGCAATGGTAATGAAGGCCGCGACGCAGCAGATGATCAGCAGATACGGGTTCTCCACCCAGATCAGCGGGTAATGCCCCAGCACCAGGTCGCGCGCCGTGCCGCCGCCGAGCGCGGTGACGCAGGCGAGCACGCACACCCCGAACCAATCCATGTTGCGCCGCCCCGCCGCGAGTGCCGCCGTCATCGCTTCGGCGGCGATGGCGACATAAAAGATGATCTGCAGCAGCATGGCCCGTCCCCCGGGGATTTCTCCACGAGCGACTAGAGCAGAAGATTCGCCCGCCGGGCTAGTTGGCCTTGGGTGTGATATCGGCGGTTGACTGGATGGTGATCACCTTCACGTCGAACGCGGCGCACTTTTCATCCTTGCAGATGCCGTTGAGCCAGACCTGGCCGTTGCCGAACATCACGCCCTGGTAGTTGGCGAACAGGTCCTGCCATTTCTGGCCGCTGATCGCCGTCTTGATTTCGTCGGTGAGGACCAGGTCATAATCCTTCTCGAACTGCGCTTCGTCCTTGATGGTGGTTTCCTTGCCACCGGCCGTCACCACGATCGGGTAGGAGACCCAGGCGGCGAACCCCGCCTTGTCGCCGTCGGCCACAGCCTTCTGGATCGCGTCGAACGCCACCCGGTAGGGCGCATGGTCGCCCAACGCATTGTCGATCGCGAGGTCGGTGTCGGCATCGGTCTGCGCCAGGGCCGGGAAGGTGCTCAAGGCAAAGGCAAGGCCGAGCGCGGCAAGCAGTTTCTGCATTTCAGGCAACTCCGGTTGGAAACGGGTGGTCCGCCAAACCATTGATAGCGCACAGTATCGGTAACCGAACAGCCGGCAGGATAACTAAAATGCGCAAGCCCCAAAGCATGAAGGCGCTCGAAGAACTCGGCCGGGTGCGGCTGAGCGAGAATTTTTTCATGCGCGACTTCCTCTATTCGGAGATCGCCAGCTTCTACGGCATTCCCAACATCCCCGATGACCCGGACCTCGCCATCGCCGCCGGCAAGCGCCTGGCCGAGGAGTGCCTCGAGCCGCTGCGCGCCCGCTTCGGCCGCATCTCGATCCGCTCGGCCTACCGCTCCCCGGAGGTCAACCAGTTCGGCAATACGCACGACCTGAACTGCGGGCGCAACGAAGCCAATTATGGCGGCCACATCTGGGATCGGCGCGACGCCAAAGGCGGCATCGGCGCCACTGCCTGCCTCGTCGTCCACGCGCTGCTGCCGTACTACGAAGCCACCGGCCGCTGGGACGCGATGGCCTGGTGGGTCCACGACCACCTGCCCTATGACGAACTCGAGTTCTTCCCCAAATACGCCGCCTTCAACCTCAACTGGCGGGAGTACCCCAAACGCCGCATCCACTCCTTCATTCCGCCACGACGGGGCGTGCTGACCAAGCCCGGCATGGCGAATTTCGAGGGGTCGCACGAGGCGGAATATGCGGAGTGGCTGGCGGGGTTGTGAGGGGGGCGAGCACCGCACCCTGCAAGACTCCCTCTCTTCTCGAAAACTAAGGACTTAGCTGCGCTAAGCCCAAGTTTTCGCTTTCTCCCCCGCCAAGGGGGAAAGTCCCGACTGATACTCCAAAGCGAATGGAAGTCCTCGCTAAGCCTTAGAAATTCCAAGAGGGGGATTCGCCTCCCTACCAACACGCGCATGATCCTGCTGATGGATGAGTGACAACCCTCCCCGCGCCCGCTACCCCTATGGCGCGCGAGGAGGAACCGCCGACATGACCACGCATCGCTTCGTCCCCACGGAATGGCACAACGTGCTGGGGACGCTCCCGCCTGCCTTCACTGTCGCCTCGGGCGATACGGTGATCACCGAGACCCTCGATGCCTGGGGCTTCGACAAGGATGGGGTGCAGCGCCAGCAGGGCCCGAACCCGATGAACGGGCCGATCTACGTCGAAGGCGCCGCGCCCGGCGACGCGCTGAAGGTCGAAATCCTGCGCATGACGCCCAACCGCGCCACCGGCTGGACCCGCTCGTCGCTGGCCGGCAACGTCGTCGACCCGGAAACCGTGCGCGACCTGCCCTCGCGCGAGGCCGCCAACTGGTCGATCGACCGGCAGGCCGGCACGGCGCAGTTGCACCCGCCGGTGAAGGGGCTCGAACATTTCGTCCTGCCGCTCGAGCCGATGATCGGTTGCTTCGGCGTCGCCCCAGCCATGGGCCAGGCCTTTTCCACCGCCACCAGCGCCGAGAATGGCGGCAACATGGATTACCGCGGCTTCGGCCCCGGCGCGAACGTGTGGTTCCCGGTGGCGACCGAGGGCGCACTGTTCTTTCTCGGCGATTGCCACGCCGTGCAGGGTGATGGCGAGATCGTCGGCACCGGCATCGAGACCAGCTACGAAGTCGAGGTGCGGCTCACCGTCGAGAAGGGTCGGAAACTGGTCTGGCCGCGTGGCGAGAACGCCGATGAAATCTACTCGGTCGGCAATGCCCGGCCGCTCGATCAGGCGCTGCAGCATGCCACCGGCGATATGTTCAGCTGGCTCTGCACCGAGTACGGACTCAGCAAAACCGCCGCCAGTCACCTGATGGGCCAGGTGGTGCGCTACGAGGTCGGCAACGTCTACGACCCCGCCTACACCATGGTCTGCAAAATCCCCAAGAAGTGGCTGCCGAGGAAGTAAGGCAATGGCTGAGCGCATCGCCCTGGCAATGATCGGCTGCGGGTTCTTCGCGCAGAACCACCTCAATGCCTGGCAGGATCTGAAACCCGAAGGCGTCGATATCGTCGCCGTCTGTGACGTCGATCCGGAGCGCGCCCGGGCCGCGGCGGAAAAGTTCGGCGTGCCCCGCTGGTACACCGATGCGGCGGTGATGTTCCGCGCCGAACAGCTCGGGCTGGTCGATATCGCGACCCAGATGCAGTCGCACCTGCCGCTGGTGAAACTGGCGCTGAGCCACCGGGTGCCGACCATTATCCAGAAGCCGTTCGGCCAGGATATCGGCGAAGTGCGCGAGATGGTGGCGACGGCCAAGGCCCAAAATACCTTCCTCGCCGTGCACGAGAATTTCCGCTTCCAGAAGCCGCTGCGCCGCATTGCCGAAATCGTCCGCTCCGGCGCCATCGGCAAGCCGAGCTGGGCCCGCGTCAGCTTCCGCACCGGCTATGACATCTATGCGGGGCAACCCTACCTCGCCGAACAGCAGCGCTTCGTCCTGATCGACCTCGGCGTCCACGTGCTCGACGTGGCGCGGGTGCTGCTCGGCGAAGTGGAGCACTCGACCGCCGAGCTGCAGCGCCGCAACCCCAGCGCCAAGGGCGAGGACACCGCCACCATGCTGCTGCGCCATACCTCCGGCGCCGTGTCAGTGGTCGAATGCACCTATGGCTCGCGCCGCCTGCCCGACAGTTTTCCTGAAACGCTGATCGAGGTGGAAGGCGACACCGGCGCCATCGTCTCGCGCATCGGCAACCAGGTGGAGTTGACCATCAACGGCGCGATGGAGGTCCTCGACGAGGACCCCGCAGTGCTGCCTTGGGCGGCGCGGCCCTGGCACGTGGCGCAGGAAAGCGTGCTCGCCACCAACCGCCACATGCTCGAAGCGCTGCGCGCCGGGCGCGCCGCCGCCACCAGCGCCGAGGACAACCTCAAGACCTTCGCGCTGGTCGAAGCCGCCTATCTCGCCGCCGGCAAGGTGAAGCCCGAGGCATGAGCCCGCTCGACCGTATCGCCATCATTTCCGACATCCACGGCAACCTGCCGGCGCTTGAAGCGGTGCTGGCCGATATCGAGGCGCGCGGCATCACCCGCATCTACGGGCTCGGCGATATCGCCGGCAAAGGCCCAAGCGGCGCCGAGGCGATCGACATTTCGCGCCGCGTCTGCGTCGCCACCGTCCAGGGCAACTGGGATGAGAGCCTCGCCAATGCGGAGCCCGACGCCACGGTGATGTGGCACCGCCGGCAGCTGGGATCCGAGCGCCTCGCTTATCTGCGCGGCCTGCCGGGAACGGTGGAATTCCGCCTCAGCGGGCGGCTGGTGCGGCTGTTCCACGCCTCGCAGCGCGGCGTCTACCACCGGGTGCGCCAGTACGACAGCCGCGACGATCACCTCGCGATGTTCGACAATACCGAGTTCACCGGCCACGGCGGCGTGCCCGACATCGTCGGCTATGGCGATGTGCACACCGCCTATGTGAAGAGCTTTGCGCAGAAATGCCTGTTCAATGCCGGCAGCGTCGGCAACCCGCTGGATATCCCCCTCGCCTGCTACGCCCTGCTGGAAGGCCGCTTCGAGGGTGTTGAGCCGGCGCCCTGGACGGTGAGCCTCGTCCGCCTGCCTTACGATATCGAGGCCTCGATCCGGCAGGCCGCGGCGTCGGGGATGCCCGACCTCGAGCATTACAGCAACGAGCTGCGCACCGCCCGCTATCGCGGCCTGACGCCCAAGCCCGCCCCGGTACCCGGCTGAGCCGTTACAATTCGGCCGGTCATGTCACCTTAATTGCATCGAATGACGCTGCCGGTTGAAGCACTTCGGTGGCACTCGCCGGTTAGGGTCAGCTTTGCCTCACCCCCGCGGGCTGCATGGGCGCAGCACGCTGTCAGTGAGGACATCATGCACCGTCTCGCCCACCTCGCCGTCGCCGCCTCCGTGGCGATCACCGCCTACGCCGTTCCCAGCAGCAGTTTCGCCATGGAATGCCGCGAACTGTGCTTCGGCTTCTATCCGCAGCATTCGCTGCTGCAGGAGAGCAGCGCCAGCGACGAATGCCAGCGCCGCATCAACGATAGCGGCGGCGCCTGCACCATCCACGGCAAGCGCAACCTCGGCATGGATATGCCCCGCGGCGTCAACTATCGCCGCGAAGACTATGTCGACCCGCGCAAGTATGATTGGGACGTGTACGGCATTCCGTGGTGGTGAGGCCTAACTCGCTCAGACTGCGCGTGTGGCTCCACCCCACCCAGCTTCGCTACGGCTCCGCCTAGCTGCGCTACCCTCCCCATCAAGGGGAGGGAGGCCCGACTGTCGGCTTCGGCTCTATAGTCTCCCTCCCCCTTGTGGGGAGGGTAGCGAAGCCAGGGCCAGCGGCCCCTAGCGTAGCTGGGTGGGGGTAGGCCCCACGCATCAGCTTCCGCCCCCCTACCCCCCGATCTTGCCGCCGAGCTCATCCTCGATGTGAATCCGGATGATCTCGTCAAAGCTCTGCTCGGCCTTGAACCCCAGCCCAATCGCCCGCTTGGCGTCGAAATTGCGCGGCCAGCCCGCCACCATCGAGATGATCTTCGGGTCCGGCACGTCCTTGATCAGGCTCACTGCCTTGTCGCCGGCGACGCGGCGCAGCGCCTCGATCTCTTCGCCCACAGTGGTCGAGAGCCCCGGCACCGAGAGGGTGCGGCGCCAGCCGAGCTTGCTCGTATCGAGCTCGGCCGCATGGGTCAGAAAGCCGATCGCGGCCCGCGGGCTGGCGAACCAGTGGCGCACGTCCTTCGACACCGGCAACACCGCCTCCTGCCCGACCAGCGGTTCGCGCAGGATATTGGAGAAGAACCCCGAGGCCGCCGCGTTCGGCTTGCCCGGCCGGATGGTGATGGTGGGGAGCCGGATACCGACGCCGTCGACAAACCCCTTGCGCGAATAATCGTTGAGCAAGAGCTCGCAGATCGCCTTCTGCGTGCCGTAGCTGGTGAGCGGGGTGTTGAAGAACTCGTCGCCGATGGCTTCCGGGAACGGCGCGCCGAACACCGCAATTGACGAGGTGAAGACTAGGCGCGGCAGATAGGGCTGCTTCAGCCCTTCCTGGCGGATCGCTTCGAGCAGGAACCGCATCCCATCCATGTTGATGCGATAGCCCTTGTCGAAATCGGCCTCCGCCTCGCCCGAAACGATCGCCGCAAGGTGGAAGATCAGGTCGGGGCGCGAGGCAATGAGCTTGGTCGCTTCGCCCGGCAGCGACACGTCGGAGACCACGGTGCTCACGTCGCCATTGAAGGCGATCTTTGCCGGCTCGACCACATCGGTGAGCGTGAACTTGCTGATGGCCTTGCCACCCACCTGCCCGGCTTTGAGCAGCGCGGAGGTGAGCTTGCGGCCAATCATGCCGGCCGCCCCGATAATCAGGATATGCATGGAGTCTCCTCGGATTTTTGCCGGGAGATTACTCAGTGAGCCGCAGGGCGCAAGCGCTGCTTTGGGGGGAGCGTGCCGACTGCAACAGACGGCCCCTCCTCAACACACCGAGTGCAGCCGCTCCACACACACCCGCACCACTTCATCCCCCGGCCGCTTCCACCAGTTGTCGCGGCTGAAGATCTCGACTTCCTGCGGGCCTTGATAACCGGCGGCTTCGATCATCGCGCGAATGGCCGGCAGGTCGATCACCCCGTCGCCCATCATGCCGCGATCGAGCAGCATGTCGGTGGTCGGTACCAGCCAGTCGCAGATGTGATGGGCATAGATGCGCCCTTCCCGTCCCGCCCGGGCGATGGCAGCGGCGAGGTTGGGGTCCCACCACACGTGGTAGACGTCGATGGCGACGCCGACCCCCTCGCCCAGTTGCGCCGCGATATCGAGCGACTGGTCGATGGTGTTCACGCAGGCCCGGTCCGCCGCGTACATCGGGTGCAATGGCTCGATGGCGAGCGGCACGCCCGCAGCCCGCGCATGCGGCAGGATCGCGCCGATCCCGTCGGTGACCATCTGCCGCGCCCCCGGCAGGTCGCGCGACGAGCCAGGCAACCCGCCCACCACCAGCACCAGGCAATCGGCGCCCAACGCAGCGGCTTCGTCGATGGCGCGGCGGTTATCGTCGATATTGGCCTGTCGGCCCTCAGCGGCTTCCGCCGGAAACATGCCGCCGCGGCAGAGCCCGGTGACGCGCAGGCCATTGGCCTTGACGATGCGGGCGGCTTCCGCGAGCCCGACAGCCGCAACCTGGTCGCGCCAGGGCGAGATGGCGGTGACCCCGTGGCGGAGGCAATCGTCGACCATCTGCGCGAAGCTCGAGCCGTTGCGCAGGGTGGCGAGGTTCATGGAGAGTTGCTGCTTGGTCATGTGCGTGTTGCCCCACCCTCATCCGCCCTTCGGGCACCTTCTCCCACCAAGGGAGAAGGCCCGACCCCTGGTGGAGGACCCTTCTCCCCTTGTGGGAGAAGGTGCCCAACGGGCGGAGGAGGAGTGGGCAACGCGAACAGACACCTCAAACCACCCCATGCACAGCCAGCACCCGCTTCATCCGCTCGACCGCGAGCTCCGGATCCGCCAATACCCGCGCCTTGTCCGCCAGCCGGAACAGCTCACTCAGATGCTGCAGCGAGCGCGTCGACTGTTGCCCGCCGATCATCGCAAAGTGCTCCTGCAGCCCGTTGAGATAGGCGAGGAACACCACGCCGGTTTTGTAGAACCGGGTGGGCGCCGCGAAGATGTGGCGGCTGAGCGGCACGGTGGGCTCGAGCAGCTCGAAGAACTCGTTGTCGCTGCCCCGCCCGAGCGCCGCCAGCGCCGCCGAGGCGGCGGGCGCGATCGCATCGAAGATGCCGAGCAGCGCGTCGGAGTGGCCGGCTTCGTCGCCGGCAATCAGCTCGGCATAGTTGAAATCGTCGCCGGTATACATCCGCACGCCGGCCGGCAGCCGCCGCCGCATGGCGATCTCTTTCTCTTTGCTCAGGAGCGAGATCTTGATGCCGTCGACTTTGACGGCATGCGCAGCGATGACATCAAGGCAGACATCCATCGCCGCGTTGTGGTCGGCCTTTCCCCAATAGCCCTCGAGTGCCGGATCGAACATTTCGCCCAGCCAGTGGAGGATCACCGGCTGCTGCACCTGCGATAGGATGCGGCCATAGACCCGCGCATAATCGTCGGGCGATTTGGCTGCGACGACCAGCGCCCGCGACGCCATCAGGATGATGCGGCCACCCTGCGCTTCGACGAAGCCGACCTGCTCCTCATAGGCGCGGATCACGTCGTCGATCGTAACATCGGGCCCGGGCGCGAGGTGGTCGGTACCGGCGCCATAGGCGATCAGCGCGTCCGAGCGGCCACGGGCTTCCGCCTGGGCTCGGCGGATCAGCTGCTGTGCGTCCGTCCAGGTCAGCCCCATACCGCGCTGCGCCGTATCCATGGCTTCGGCAACGCCCAAGCCCAGATCCCACAGGCGATGGCGGAATTTCAGCGTGGTGTCCCAGTCGATGGCCGGGGTGAGCCACGGATCGTTGCTGGCCAGCGGATCGGCCACGACATGCGCCGCGGCATAGGCGATGCGCGGGAAATCGCTCGCGGCGTGCTTTTCGAACGGGATCGGCATGCCGGTGAGGCGGTAGGTTTCGAGCGTACGGGCGGGCGTCGGAAGAATGAGTTCAGGCATGACGTCTCTCCGAGCGTGGGGCCACCCCCACCCTTAATCCCTCCCCACAAGGGGGAGGGAGACTACGGTGGCTCCGCCCGCGCCGCGGCCTCTCCCTCCCCTTGATGGGGAGGGTAGCGAAGCTTGGCGTCGTCCGACGCCTAGCGAAGCTGGGTGGGGTGGGGCCAGGCGCTCGGTTCACCATCTCAAATCCCCAAAGCCGGCACGTCCAGCCAGCGCCGTTCTTTCCAGCTCTGCAGCCCGAGCATGGCGAGCTGCACACCCTTGGCGCCGGCTTCGAGCCCATAGGGCCACGGCGCGTCCTCGGCGACGTGCTTCAGGAACATTTCCCACTGCGCCTTGAAGCCGTTCTGCGCCGGCCAGTTATCCGGCACTTCCTCCCAGTTCTGGAAGAAATCGATGGTCTGCGGCTGGTCCGGGTTCCATACCGGCTTGGGCGTATTGACCCGGTGCTGGCTGAAGCACTTGTGGAGGCCCGCCACCGCCGAGCCATGCGTGCCGTCGACCTGGAACGTGACGAGATCGTCGCGGCGCACCCGAACGTCCCAGCTCGAATTGATATGGGCGACAACGCCGCCGGCCAGCTGGAACGTCGCATAGGCCGCATCGTCCGCATCGGCGGTATAGGTGTTGCCCTTCTCGTCGACCCGGCTCGGGATATGCGTGGCGCCAAGGCAGCTGACCGCTTCGACTTCGCCGAACAGGTTGTCGAGCACATAGCGCCAGTGGCACAGCATATCGAGGATGATGCCGCCGCCATCGGCCTTGCGATAGTTCCAGCTCGGGCGCTGCGCCGGCTGGCCCCAATCACCTTCGAACACCCAATATCCGAACTCGCCGCGCACGGAGAGGATGCGGCCGAAAAAGCCCGCGTCCTTCAGCATCTTGAGCTTCAGCAGCCCCGGCAGGAACAGCTTGTCCTGTACCACGCCATGCTTGACGCCCGAGGCCTTGGCCTTCTTCGCCAGCGCCACGGCGGACTCGAGGTCGTCGGACACCGGCTTCTCGCAATAGACGTGCTTGCCGGCGTCGATAGCCCGGCTCAACAGCTCCGCCCGCATCTGCGTCGTGCCGGCGTCGAAGAACACCTGATCGTCCGGATTTGCCAGTGCGGCATCGAGATCGGTCGACCAGCGCTGGATCTGGTGCTTGTCGGCCAGCCGCTGGATCTTGTCGCGGTCGCGCCCGACAATGATCGGGTCGACCACCAGCCGATCGCCGTTCGACAGCACCACCCCGCCCTGCTCACGAATGGCGAGGATCGAGCGCACCAGGTGCTGGTTATACCCCATACGGCCCGTCACACCGTGCATGATCAGTCCCAGCCGACGTTCGGCCATCCCTCGCTCCCTCTGTCTGCAGTCGCAGGCTGTGTTTGTAACTACTTGGTTACTTGGATACACGTCGCTAGGATGAAGCGTCAAGGGGCGCACGCCTGCATCAACACCAGGCAGTTCCAATGGCCGGCAATCGCTGGCAGAAGCACCTCTGTTTCACGCGGGCCTGGGCCGGCACGAGGATAGGTTTTCGGATGGACGGTGGTACGGCGGTCAAGGCCAGACGGGGCGGCGCAAGCGCAGCGCCGGTGCGCCCGCGTGACGCCGAAAAGACCAAGGCCTCGATCCTCAAGGCAGCGCGCGACGAGTTCTGCGAAGAAGGGTTCAACGGCGCCCGGGTCGATGCCATCGCCGACCGTGCCAAGGCCAACAAGCGCCTACTCTATCACTATTTCGGGAATAAAGAGGCTTTGTATCAGGCGGTTCTGCTGGATGCTTACCAGGAGATCCGCCGCGGCGAGCGCGAGTTGCACATCAGCCAATATGATCCGGTTGAAGCGGTCGACCGGATTATCCGGTTTACATTTCGGCACTTCCTCGCCAACCCGTGGTTCCCGCGGCTGCTCTCTGTGGAAAACTTGCAGAACGCCAAGTTCGTCAAGCAGATCAAGGATCTCGACGAGATCCGTTCGCCCATCGTCGGTGAGTTGCAGGAGATCGTGAAGCGCGGTCACGCGGAGGGGACCTTCCGCACCGATGTCGACCCGATGCAGCTCTACATCTCGATCATTTCGCTCTGCTACTTCTACGTCTCCAACATGCAGACGCTGAGCGTGGTTTTCGGCAAGGACCTCAGCCAGTTCGCCCTGATTCAGGATCGTGAAGCGCAGGCCGTGCAGATGGTGGTCGACTACCTCCGCACCCGCCGCTGAGCCTCGGCGACCGCTCGTCTGCCCGCCTCCCTCCGCCCCGTTTTGCCGGCGCATGCCGTGCCGCTCGGACCCGATTCTGCCTGGCTTTGGACCGAAACTGCTCCTGCTTGACAGGCCGCACGTCCCGGCCCATGGTTGTAACCAGTTAGTTATTTAGCGCCACCAAGAGCGCCAAACAGTTCGGGGACAGCGCCGCTGCCCTGGAAGACCTAACGGGAGGAACATTGATGACCTTTGCACTCGACCGCCGTCGTTTCCTTTTGGGCACGACAGCCCTCTTGGGCGCCGCCGCCCTGTCGCCGGCCGCGGCGCTGGCCCAGGAAAACCGCCTGCGCCTGCTGTTCTGGGGCGGCCAGGCCCGCGCCGACCGCACCTACGCGGCGACCGACCTCTACACCAAGGCCAACCCGGGCACCGCCTTCGACGGCGAGTTCATGGCCTTTGCCGATTACTGGACCAAGCTCGGCACCCAGGTGGCCGGTGGCAACGCCCCCGACATCCTGCAGATGGATTACCGCTACATCGTCGAATACGCCAACCGTAACGCCATCGCTCCGCTCGACGATTTCGTCGGCAAGGAACTCGACCTCGCCGATTTCGACGCCGACCAGCTCGAGGGCGGCAAGGTCAACGGCAAGCTCTACGGCATCAGCCTCGGCGCCAACTCGGTGGCCACCATGGTCAACACCGCGGCGTTGCAGGAAGCCGGGCTCGAAGTCCCCGGCCCCGAACTCGCCTATGAGGACCTGCCGGCGCTGGCCGAAAAGTTCAACTCCGGCAACAAGCGGGCCGGCATGAAGCTCTGGTCTGACAATTCCGGCGTCGAGCCGGCGCTCGACAACTGGCTGCGTTCGAAGGGCAAGGGCCTCTACGGCGCCGACGGCAAGCCGCTGTTCGACGAAAACGACCTGGTCGAGTGGTTCCAGCTCTGGGCCGATCTCCGCGCCGCGGGCGTCACCGTCTCGCCGGAAGACCAGGCGCTCGATGCCACCGACGCCATTGAAAACACCATGGTGACCCTGGGTAAGGCGACCACCACTGCCGCCAACTCCAACCAGCTGATCGCCTTCCAGGCGGTAAACAAGGACCCGCTGACCATGATCGCCTACCCGCGCTACAAGGCGGGTGCCGGTGGTGGCCATTATCGCAAGCCCTCGATGTTCTTCTCGCTCGGCGCCACCAGCCAGAAGCTGGCCGACGGCGCCAAGTTCATCAACTTCTTCATCTCCGATGCCGAAGCCACCAAGGCGCTCGGCGTCGAACGCGGCATTCCCTGCAAGGCCTCGACCCGCGACAACATCGCCCCCACCCTCGATGCGCAGAGCCAGATCGCGCTCAACTTCGTGTCGAACCTGGGCGATCTGCTCGGGGCACTGCCGCCCTCCCCGCCCAAGAATGCCGGCGAGGTGAACAAGGCGCTGAAGACCAAGAGCCAGGAAGTGGCCTTTGGTAGCCAGTCGCCGCAGGAGGCGGGCCCCGCCTTCTTCAAGGACGTGACCGAAATCCTGTCGCGCGCCTGAGGCCCTGACCGATGACCGCGCGCTCTGTTGCCGAACACCGTGCCACCGAGCGCGCGGTTACCCCTTCGACCTGGTCCCGGATCTGGAGCCAGAACGCTCCGGGCTACCTGTTCCTGTTGCCCTGGTTCATCGGCTTTTTCGGGCTGACGCTGGGGCCGATGGTGTCCTCGCTCTATCTGAGCTTCACCAATTTCGATCTGCTCACCCCGCCGCAATGGGTGGGCACGGCCAATTACCTCCGCATCTTCACGGCCGATCCGAAATTCGCCAAGTCGATGCAGGTGACGTTCATGTTCGTCATCTTCTCGGTGCCGCTGAAGCTTGCCTTCGCGCTCGGCGTCGCCCTGCTGCTCAACCGCGGCATGCGCGGCCTGCCGCTCTATCGCGCCGTGTTCTACCTGCCCTCGCTGCTCGGCGCCTCGGTGGCGATCGCGGTGCTGTGGCGCACGCTGTTCGCCGGCGACGGGCTGGTCAACGATTTCCTCCTCAACTTCGGCATCCAGGGTCCGAGCTGGATCTCGACGCCGCGCTATTCGCTGTGGACGCTGATCATCCTCGCGGTCTGGCAGTTCGGCTCGCCGATGATCATCTTCCTCGCCGGCCTCAGGCAGATCCCGCAGGATATGTACGAGGCGGCGAGCCTCGAAGGCGCCGGCAAGTGGCGGGTATTCTGGAAGATCACCCTGCCGATGCTGACCCCGGTGGTGTTCTTCAACGGCATCATCCAGACCATCGAAGGCTTCAAGAGCTTCACCCCCGCCTTCATCATCTCTGGCGGCACCGGTAACCCGATCAACTCGACGCTGTTCTACACGCTCTACCTCTACCAGGAGGCCTTCGAGTTCTTCCGCATGGGCTACGCCTCGGCGCTGGCCTGGATCCTCCTCGTGATCGTCGCCCTGTTCACCGGCTTCTCGTTCCTAACTTCGAAGTACTGGGTGCACTATGACAACTGAGAGCGCCCATATCGAAAACGGCAATCGGCAATCGGCAATCGGCAGTCGCAGTGACAACCCGACCGCCGACTTCCGACTTACGACTGCCGCCAAGGGGTGCGCATGATGACCGACGCCGTCGCCCCGCGCCTCACCGTCGTCACCGGCGAAAAGACCGCCGCGCAGAAGCTGCTGAAGCGCGTCGGCTCGATCGCCGCGCATGTGGTGCTGATCACCGCCTCGATCGTCATGCTCTATCCGCTGCTCTGGATGCTCTCGGCGAGCTTCCGGCCGGAGAACGAGATCTTCACCGCCAACAGCCTGTGGCCGAGCTCGTTCAGCCTCGACGCCTATTTCCGCGGCTGGCACGGCCTCAGGATCGGCTTCGACACCTTCTTCCTCAACTCGCTGATCATTTCGGTGCTGTCGATCATCGGCAACCTCGTCACCTGCTCCTTGGCGGCGTTCGCCTTCGCCCGGCTGGAATTCAAGGGCCGCAATTTCTGGTTCGCCATGATGCTGGGCACCCTCATGCTGCCCTACCAGGTGACGCTGATCCCGCAATATGTGCTGTTCCACCAGTTGCACTGGATCAACACCATCCTGCCGCTGGTGGTGCCAAAATACCTCGCCGCCGACGCCTTCTTCATCTTCCTGATGGTGCAGTTCTTCCGCGGCATCCCCAAGGAGCTCGACGAGGCGGCGCAGATGGACGGCTGCTCGCCCTGGCGCATCTACTGGCGCGTGCTGCTGCCGCTCTCCATGCCGGTGCTCGCCACCGCCGCCATTTTCACCTTCATCTGGACCTGGGACGATTTCTTCGGCCCGCTGATCTACCTCAGCGACATCCGCAGCTACACCGTGCAACTGGGCCTGCGCACCTTCGTCGACTCCTCGGCGGAGAGCGACTGGGGCGGCCTGTTCGCCATGAGCATCCTGACGCTGGTGCCGGTATTCGTGTTCTTCCTGTTCTTCCAGAAGCTGCTGATCGAGGGGATTGCGACGACGGGGATGAAGCGGTGATTTCGCGCTTCGCTTCGGTGCTGACTGAGACAGACGGCCCCCTCCCGGCCTCCCCCATCATGGGGGAGGTGCAGAGTCGAGGCTCTGGCTTCGATCGTGCCAACAACTCGATGCGGCACCTCCCCCTTTATGGGGGAGGATGGGAGGGGGCCGTCTGCTGCGGCTCCATCACCCTATGAGCACCCGCCGCGAGCAAGAGCTGCGCGCCAACTCCACGGCACCGGAACGCCGCCTGTGGCGGCTGCTGCACCCATTTCGTACCGCCGGGCACCACTTCCGTCGGCAGGAGCAGATCGGCCCCTACTATGTCGACTTTGCCTGCCATGCTGCGCGGCTGGTGATCGAGGTCGATGGCGAAACCCACGGTCACACTCAGCAAGCCGACGCGCTGCGCGATGAGTTCCTCCGCCATGAGGGCTACACGGTCCTGCGTTTCACCAACGACGACGTGCTCCAGAATGAAGAAGGCGTGTTCACCGTCGTGAGTTCTGCGCTGGCTGGAAAGACGCCTACCCGCAGCCCAAGACGGCCCCCTCCCGGCCTCCCCCATGAAGGGGGAGGTGCAGAGGCGGCTTCGCCGCCAGTCCACTTCGCAAATCGAGCCTAGTCCATGCCCATCAAATTCGCGGCCATCGGCCTCAACCATTCCCATATCTATGGCCAGGTAAACTCCCTCCTCCGCGAGGGCGCCGAGCTGGTGGCCTTTCACTCCCCCGAGGATGATCTTGCCATCGAGTTCGGCGAGAAATTCCCGCAGGCCAGGCGCGTCGCCGACAGCCGCGCTATCCTCGAAGATCGCTCCATTGCGCTGGTGCTTACCGCCGCCATTCTCTCCGAGCGCGCTGCCATCTCGATTGCCGCGATGCAGCACGGCAAGGACGTGATGAGCGACAAGCCGGGGATGACCACCTTCGAGCAGCTGGCCGAACTGAAGCGGGTGCAGGCCGAGACCGGCCGGATCTTTTCGGTCTGCTATTCCGAGCATTTCGAGACCCGCGCCACGGTGAGGGCCGGCGAGCTGGTCGCGGCCGGCGCCATTGGCCAGGTGATCAACACCGTCGGGCTCGGCCCGCACGCCATCCGCAACAACCAGCGGCCGGACTGGTTCTTCGATCGGCCGCGCTATGGCGGCATCCTCACCGATATCGGCAGCCACCAGTGCGAGCAGTTCCTGTTCTTTTCCGGCACCGACACCGATGCCGAGGTGGTGTCTGCCTCGGTGAATAACCGCGGCAACCCTGATAAGCCCGGGCTGCAGGATGTCGGCGACATGCACCTCAGAACGCCCACCACCACCGGCTATGTGCGGGTGGATTGGTTCACTCCGGCGGGGCTTTCCACCTGGGGTGACGGGCGCCTCACCATCTTGGGCACCGAGGGCTATATCGAGTGCCGCAAGTACATCGACATCGCCGGGCGACCGGGCACCGATCACCTGTTCCTCGTCGACAAGCACGGCACGCAGCACATCGACTGCTCCGGTGTCGATCTGCCCTATGGCCGGCAACTGATCGCAGACGTGTTGAACCGCACCGAGACGGCGATGCCGCAGGTGCGCGCCTTCAAGGCGATGGAACTGGCGCTGACGGCGCAGAAAATGGCTGAGATCGGGACGGTTTGGCAGCAATGAGCAGGGTTTACACAGTCGCCGTCGTCGGCGGCGGCATTGGCAAGAGCCACATCGTCGAAGGCTACGAGCCCAACAAGGATCGCTTCAAGGTCATCGCCATCTGCGACCTCGACGCGACGCGGCGCAATGGCCTCGCCGACGAGTTCGGGGTCGAACGGCGGGTCGAGAACTTCGACGACCTGCTCCAGATGGACGATCTCGACATCATCGACATCTGCACCCCGCCAATGGTGCATTACCCGATGCTCGTGGCGGCGCTGAAGGCCGGCAAGCACGTGATCTGCGAAAAGCCGCTGGTCGGCTCGCTCGCCGAAGTCGACGAGATCATCGCGCTGGAGCAGCAGAGCCGCGGCAAGCTGATGCCGGTGTTCCAGTATCGCTACGGCAACGGCATCGAGCAGGTGAAGCGCATCATCGACGCGGGGATCGCCGGCAAGCCTTATGTCGGCACCGTCGAAACGCTGTGGCGGCGCGAAGCGGTGTATTACGCCGTGCCATGGCGCGGCAAATGGAAGACCGAGCTCGGCGGCGTGCTGATGACCCACGCCATCCACCCGCACGATATCTTCACCTACCTGATGGGCGAACCGAAAAGCCTGTTCGGCCGCGTAGCGACGCGGGTCAACGCCATCGAAGTGGAAGACTGCATCTCGGCCTCGCTGGAGATGGAGAGCGGTGCGCTCGCCAGCTTCACCGCGACGCTCGGCTCGGCCGACGAAATCAGCCGCATCCGGCTGGCCTTCGAGCACGTCACCTTCGAGAGCGACCACGAGGCCTACAATCCCGGCAAGCTCCCGTGGAAGATCCTGCCGCGCAATGATGAGACCAGGGCGAAGATCGACGCCCTGCTCGCCAACTGGCAGGATGTGCCCTCACGCTTTGAGACCCAGATGCGCCGCTTCTGGGATGCGCTCGAGGGGCTGGGGCCGATGCCGGTGACCTCAAGGGACTCGCGCCGGGCGCTCGAGATCGTCACGGCGTTCTACCATTCGTCTGAGACGCATGAGGAAGTGCAGTTCCCCGTGACTGCAACCCACCCGAAGTACCGCAGCTGGCTGCCGGAGGGGTTTCGATGAGCAGTTGCTACCCCAGCCACGGAGTCATTCCCGCGAAAGCTGGAACCTCCGTTTCGGAGCGTGCGGCGGGCACCGCAAACAGAGTTTCCCGCTTTCGCGGGAATGACCCGGTGGGCAGTTGCACTGCCCCAGTGGAGGAGAGGACCTGATGTCCACCAGCGTTGTCCTGCAGCAGGTCGAGAAGCGCTATGGCGATGTGGAGGTGATCCACGGCATCGACTTAACCATCGAGCCGGGTGAGTTCACCGTGTTCGTCGGCCCCTCGGGCTGCGGTAAATCCACTTTGCTGCGGATGATCGCCGGGCTCGAGCCGATCTCCGGCGGCAGCCTGCTGATCGATGGCGAGCGGATGAACGAGGTGCCGGCAGCCAAGCGCGGCATCGCCATGGTGTTCCAGAGCTACGCGCTCTACCCGCATATGTCGGTGTACCAGAACCTCGCCTTCGGGCTGGAAACAGCACGGGTGCCGAAGCCAGAAATCCAGCAGCGGGTGCAGCGGGCGGCGGAGATCCTCAGGATCGAGCCGCTGTTGAAGCGCAAGCCCAAACAGCTCTCGGGCGGCCAGCGCCAGCGCGTCGCCATCGGCCGGGCCATCGTCCGCGAGCCGCGGATCTTCCTGTTCGACGAACCGCTCAGCAACCTCGATGCCGAACTGCGCGTCCAGATGCGGGTGGAGATCGCCAAGCTGCACAAGGATCTCGGCAACACCATGATCTACGTCACGCACGACCAGGTCGAGGCGATGACCATGGCCGACAAGATCGTCGTGCTGCAGGCCGGCATCATCGAGCAGGTCGGCGCGCCGCTCGAGCTCTACAACCACCCGCGCAATCGCTTCGTCGCCGGCTTCATCGGCTCACCGAAGATGAACTTCCTCGCCGCGAAAGTGGTAAGCGCCGATGGCGCGGGCGCAAAACTCCGTGCCGGCGGCAGTCAGATCGTCGTCAACCGCCAGGTCGGCGCCGGCGACGCGGTGACCTTCGGGGTGCGCCCCGAGCATATCGGCATCAATGAAGGTTCAGGGGTCGAACTGGCAAAGGTGAAGGTCGATCTGGTCGAGCAGCTGGGCGGCCAGACCATGGTCTACACCACCACATCCGACGGCCAGGCACTGACCATCGCGGTGGATGGGCAACGGCCGGTGGAGCTTGGCTCGACGCTGACGGCATACGTGGACCCGGCGCGGTACCATGTGTTTGGCGGGGATGGGCGGGCGATTTAGGTTTGCCTGACTGAGCTTGTGGCCCCACCCCACCCAGCTCCGCTAAGCCCGCTAACGCGGGCAAGCTTCGCTGCCCTCCCCATCAAGGGGAGGGAGACCCGACTGCATGCCTCGGTTCTATCGTCTCCCTCCCCCTTGTGGGGAGGGTAGCGCAGCTAGGGCCGACGGCCCGTAGCGAAGCTGGGTGGGGGTGGGCCACACGCGCCTTACTGCCCCGCCAACAGCCCGCACTACAACGGCTGCAGCCCCTTCCCTTCTCCCCTCAGGGGAGAAGGTGGCCGAAGGCCGATTGAGGGGTGAAGCGGTGCGGTATGCTGGAACAGCCAGCATACCGAGAGGCTGAACCCCTCACCCGAGCTTCGCTAAGGGGGCGAGGGGAGCACGCGTCTTACTGCCCCGCCAGCAACTCCGCATTCCCGCCGCTTGCCGTCGTATCGATGCACACATGCCGCTCGGTGATCAGCCGCTCCGCGTCGCTCGGCCGGGTGATCAGCGGGATGATCATGCCCTCGCGGCGCGATAGCGCCTGGCGCCACGGCCTGAGATCCGCATCGGTGCCGAAATGCATGATCGCGTCGACATTCAACCCAGCCTCGATTGCGGCCGGCGACAGCTTCTTGTCCAGCCCGCCGATCGGCTCGCCATTGGCGCCGAGCGCTTCGGCGATGCGGCTGGCGCCGGGGGCGACGACCAGCACGCCATTGCCCTGCTCGAGGGCGAGCGTCGCCTGCTGCAGCGCGCTCTGCGTATCGGGCCCGAGGCAGAGCACCACGCCGCGCGGCCAGGTGTAGAGCGTGTTGGATTCGCCGGTAGGGCCGGGCAGCACTTCCTGCGCCGGCTCGATCCCCACCCGCTCGATGCCGATCTTCACCTGGTCGACAGCGGCGATGGCAAAGCCGATGGAGAGCCCGGAGAGCGGGTTGACCCCGGTGGAGGGCTGGAACTCTTCCGCCGGACGCCAGAAGCGCTTCAGGTAGTTCGGCCCGCCCGCCTTCGGGCCAGTGCCGGAAAGGCCTTCGCCGCCGAATGGCTGTGAGCCGACCACTGCACCGATCTGGTTGCGGTTGACATAGATATTGCCGGCGCGGACCCGATCGGACAGTGCCTCGACCCGCCCGTCGATGCGGGTATGGAGCCCGAAGGTCAGCCCGAAGCCCGAGGCATTGATGGCGGCAACCACCGCATCGAGCTCCTCGGCCTTGAAGGTCGCGACATGCAGTACCGGGCCGAAAATCTCTTCCTTCATCTCGGCAATGCCGGAGACCTTCAGCACCGTGGGGGCGACGAACGTTCCCTGCTCCGGCGCGCTGAGCTGGTGCAGCACCGCGTCGCGCGCGGCGAACTCGGCGATGTAGGCGTCCATCTTCGCCTTGGCCTTCTGGTCGATCACTGGGCCGATATCGACCGAGAGCTCCCAGGGGTCGCCGAGCTGCAGCTCATCCATCGCGCCATAGAGCATTTCGAGCGTCCGCTCGGCCGCATCTTCCTGCACGTAGAGGATGCGCAGTGCCGAGCAGCGCTGCCCGGCTGACTGGAAGGCCGAGGCGAGGATGTCGCGCACCGCCTGCTCGGGCAAAGCGGTGGAATCGACGATCATCGCATTGAGCCCGCCGGTCTCGGCGATCAGCGCCGCGCCGGCAGCGAGGTTGTCGGCCATCTTCACGTCGATCGCCTTGGCGGTGGCGAGCGAACCGGTGAAGCAGACGCCATCGATGCGCGGGTCGGACGTAAGCGCCGAGCCGACCACGACGCCGGAACCCGGCACCAGCTGCACCACGTCCTCAGGAATGCCGGCCTGCACCATCAGCCGCACCGCCAGCGCCGCGATCAGCGGCGTGGTCTCGGCCGGCTTTGCCAGCACTGTGTTGCCGGCGACCAAAGCCGCGGCGATCTGGCCGGTGAAGATGGCGAGCGGAAAATTCCACGGCGAAATGCAGGTGAACACCCCGAGCGGCTGGCGCGGCTCGCTCGCTTCCGCCTCGGCGGCGTAATAGCGAAGGAAATCCACCGCTTCGCGCACTTCGCTGACCGCATCGTTGAGCGTCTTGCCGGCCTCGCGCGCGCACAGCGCGAAGAACTCGGCGGCATTGTCCTCGTAGAGATCGGCTACCTGGCGGAGCAGCAGGGCGCGCTCGGCCACCGGCCGCGCCGCCCAGCCGGGCGCGGCGTCGCGCGCCGTGGCGATGGCCAGCTCCAGCGTTTCCGGCCCTGCCCCGATGGCATCGCCCACCGGCTCACCGGTAGCGGGGCTGATGATGGCGAACTGTTCGCCCTGGCTACCGGCGACCAAAGAGGCCGGCACCGCATGCCAGCGCTTTTCGCTGGCGCGGAAGCGCTCGCGATCGGCCAGCAGATATCCGACCCCGACCGGATCGGTGAGATCGTGCCCCCTGGAGTTGCGGCGGCGCGGCGCGAACAGCTCGGCCGGGGCGCGCACCTTGGCGACGGCGGTAGCGACGAGCTCGAACGGATCCTGCACCACGGCGGCAGCCGGCACGTCGCGATCGGCGATCATGTTGACGAACGAACCGTTGGCGCCGTTCTCCAGCAGCCGCCGCACCAGATAGGCGAGGAGATCGGCGTGCCGTCCCACCGGCGCGTAAATGCGGGTTCGCGTCTGCTGCTCGTCGTGGATGATGTCGTGCAGCCGCTCGCCCATGCCGTGCAGGCGCTGGAACTCGAACGCGTCATTGCCGACACCGAGCCGCTGCGCCAGCTCCAGCACCGCCGCGACGCTATGGGCGTTGTGGGTGGCAAATTGCGGGTAGATGCGCCGCGTCTTCGACAACAGCCGCTTGGCATTGGCAATGTAGCTGACATCGGTCGCGGGCTTCCGGGTGAACACCGGGAAGCCGCCGAGACCCATGACCTGGGCGCGCTTGATCTCTGTATCCCAATAGGCGCCCTTCACCAGCCGCACCATGATGCGGCGATCGAGCTTGTCGGCCAGCGCTTCGAGCCAGTCGATCACATGGCTGGCGCGCTGCCCATAGGCCTGCACCACGATGCCGAAGCCGTCCCAGCCGGCAAGCCGCTCGTCGGCCAGCACGGCGGCGATCACGTCGAGGCTGAGGTCGAGCCGGTCGGCCTCCTCGGCATCGATGTTGAAGCCCATATTGGCGCCGCGCGCCATCATGGCGAGGGCGAGCGTGCGCTCCACCAGCTCGTCCATCACCCGCTCGCGCTTCATGAACTCGTAGCGCGGATGCAGCGCTGACAGCTTTACCGATACGCCCGGATTGTCGCGTACCGAGCCGGCTGTCGAGCGGGTGGCGAGCACCGCGATGGCTTCGGCATAGGCGGCGCGATAGCGCTTGGCATCGGCCTCGGTGCGGGCCGCCTCGCCCAGCATGTCATAGGAATAGGTGAAGCCATCGCGCTCGGCCTTGCGCGCGATGCGGGTGGCTTCCTCGATGTCGCGGCCGAGCACGAACTGCGATCCGAGGATCTTCATCGCCTGCATCACGGCGGAGCGGATCACCGGCTCGCCGATACGCTGCACGAAATTCTTGATGGTGCCGGCGATGCCGGCTCCGCCCTCGCGCAACACCGAGCCGGTGAGGGTCAGCGCCAGAGTGGAGACGTTGACCAAAGCCGAATTGGCGCGGTCGAGATGCTCGGCCCAGCGCGACGGCGCGATCTTGTCCTCGATCAGCTCATCGATGGTGTGGTTGTCGGGCACCCGCAGCAGCGCCTCGGCCAGGCACATCAGCGCAATACCCTCGTCGGTCGACAGCGAGTACTCGGCGAGGAAGGATTCGAGCATGCCGCTCGACTGCGCCGCGCGCACCTTTTCCACGAGGTTGAGCGCCCGCTGCCCGATGGCGGCGCGGTCGGCTTCGCTCAGCGCCGCGTCGGCCGTCAGCCGCGTGATGGTTTCGGCCTCATCGGCCAGAATTGCTGCCCGGATGCGGCCGCGGAGTTCGTTGAGATCGCTCATATGTGCCCCAGTGCCTGAACTGTGGCACGCGTCGCTGATTTGTGTGGGGAAAATGTGATGGCTGCAACAGCGATTTTAGTCGGACTAAAAGGCGCGCTTAAGCGACCAGAAACGATGGAGTGCGACCGCTATTGGCTTCACCTTGCGGGCGTCTATTGTGCCACTGGGACAAAGGGGGAGCAGATGTTCGGCAGATTGCTGGCAATGTTGCGGGGCGATCAGCATGGCTCGGCCGTCGAGGCGGTGGCGGCGAAACGGCAGCGCTTCGGCATGGAACTATGGGCCACGCTCTACTGTTATGCCGGCCGCACCTACATCGTCACCTCGGTGATGACGGCGCCGGGTGAACTGATGGTCGAGACCGGCGACCCCTCAGTGCTGCCGGTTGCGACGATCGACGCCGCCATCGGCGAGGCCGCGCTGTGGCACTTGGCACAGATGGTGAAGCGCCGGCCATCCAGCCAGCGCGAGCGCAAGCTCACCGACTGGACCGTCTACCAGTCGAGTGGCGCCAAATCGGTGCGCGCCTTCACCAGCGCGTCCATTGCAGTGATGCTCGAAACCACTCCCACAGGCATCGCCCTCTCGGCCCGCGGGGCCCCTATCGTCGAGGGCGAACCGTGGGCGACGACAACCGCACCGCTCGACCCCGCCGCGTTGGGCGCTGCGATCCGCGCGGTCATCGCCGACGCCGAGGCGAGCGTCGCCTGAGGGCACGATGGCCCGACGCCCTCACCCCAGCGGGTTGTCGCCCTTCCACCAGGTCTTGAACGGGTTGGACCAGAGGATCGACTGGATCGTCTCTTCGCTCACCCGCGGCAGGTTGGTGCCTTCGACCTGCTTGTTGATGTTGATCAGCCCGTCCGCCGATTCCGCCACGCCCGCGAACGGGAAGTCGGTGCCGAAGAAGATCTTGTCGGCTGTGCGGTACTCTTCGGCCAGCACCAGCATGTTGTAATACTGCCAGGGCCGGTAGAACAGCGCCGACTGTTCCAGCCACACATTGGGTTGCTTGCGCGCCACGACGATCGCCTCGTCGTACCAGGGGTGCCCCATATGGGCGAGGATCATGGTGAGGTCGGGGTATTTGAGCGCCACCGGCTCGACATGAATGGCGCGGCCAAGTTCCACCGGCGCATTGCGGGCATAGGTGGTGCCCATATGCATGGTCAGCGGGATATTGCGCTTCTGCAGGTATTCGTAAACCGGCTCGAGCCGCGGGTCGGAAAGGTGCACGCCGTTATAGATCGGCCCGAACTTCACGCCCTTGAGGCCCAGATCCTCGATGGCGTGCTGCAGCATGTCCATGTAGTCGGGGCGGCGCGGGTCGCAATAGGCGAAGCCGACGAACTTGTCGGGATACTTCTTCACGGCCGCGGCGGTCAGCTCGTCATTGCCCTCGACGCCGATGGCATCGGCATAGCGCAGGGTGAAGATGATCGCCTTCTCGACGTCGGCCATCGCCTTGTAGAGCGAATCCGCATCGGACTGATGGCTGAGCTCGCCCTTCCGCACCCGGCCATGCAGCGTCCAGTAGAGCGGCAGGATATGCTCTTCGTTGTAGATGTTGACGTGGCAGTCGCAATAGGCACGAGCAGTCATTCAAATATCCTCCAGACAATGTAGGGCGCCCTGCCCGGCGGCCAATGCCGCGGCTTCAGCAGCGCGATGGGCGTGCCGTCAGAACGAAACTTTTGACGGCGGCGTGCCGCTGCCGCCGACGAGGAAGTCGAAATCGACGCCCTTGTCGGCCTGCTGCACGTGATCGATGTAGAGCCGGCCATAGCCGCGCTCATAGGCCGGCGGCGGCGGCACGAACGCCGCGTGGCGCCGCGCGAACTCCTCGGGCGAAATCTCGAGCTCCAGTTTGCGGGCGGCGCAATCGAGCACGATGAAATCGCCGGTTTTGACCAGCGCCAGCGGGCCGCCGAGCGCCGATTCCGGCGCCACGTGCAGAACCACCGTGCCGAACGCCGTGCCGCTCATCCGTGCATCGGAAACCCGCACCATGTCGGTGACGCCCTGCTGCAGCAGTTTCTTGGGCAGCGCCATGGTGCCGGCTTCCGGCATCCCGGGGTAGCCGCGCGGGCCGGCATTCTTCAGCACCAGGATGCTGTCGGCATCGACATCGAGATCAGGGTCGTCGATGCGGGCCCTCAGGTCCTCGGAGTTCTCGAACACCATGGCCCGGCCGCGATGCTGCATCAGCCGCGGTGAGGCAGCCGATGGCTTGATGATGGCGCCATTGGGGGCAAGGTTGCCCTTCAGCACCATCATGCCGCCCTGCGGGGTCAGCGGCTGGTCGAGCGGGCGGATCACCTCGTCGTTCCAGCATTGCGCATCGGCGATCCGCTCGCCGATCGTGCCGCCCTCCACCGCGACGGCATCGAGGTTGAGCAGGTGCGAAATGCGCTGCATCACCACCGGCAGCCCGCCGGCATCGAAGAACTCTTCCATCAGGAAGCGGCCCGAGGGCTTCAAATCGACGATGGTCGGCACATCGCGGCCGAGCGCATCCCAATCCTCGAGCTTGAAATCGACGCCCAGCCGCCCGGCGAGGGCGAGGAGGTGCACTACCGCATTGGTCGAGCCGCCGATCGCGCCATTGACCTTCACCGCATTCTCGAACGCCGCCCGGGTCAGGATCTTCGAGATGGTGATGTTCTGCCGCACCAGTTCGACGGCGCGCTTGCCCGATGCCTCGGCCAGCACGGCGCGCCGGCTGTCCGGGGCGGGAATCGAGCCGTTCATGGCAAAGCCGATGCCCATCGCTTCGCCCAGCGACGCCATGGTCGAGGCGGTGCCCATGGTCATGCACGAGCCGGCCGAACGGCTCATCGCCGCCTCCGCCGCATCGAGCTCGGCCTTCGAAATCTTGCCGGTGCGATACTCCTCGTCGAGCTTGAAGATGTCGGTGCCCGAGCCGAGCACCCGGCCACGGAAGCGCCCATTGAGCATCGGCCCGCCCGACACCAGCACGGCCGGCACATCGCAGCTAGCCGCTCCCATCAGCACCGCGGGCGTGGTCTTGTCGCAGCCCGCCAGCAGCACCACCCCATCGATCGGGTTGGCGCGGATCGTCTCTTCCACATCCATGGCGACGAGATTGCGGAACATCATGGTGGTCGGCCGCATCAGCGGCTCGCCGAGGCTGGTCACCGGGAATTCCAGCGGGAAGCCGCCGGCCATCAGCACGCCGCGCTTCACATGTTCGGCGAGCTCGCGCAGGTGGCGGTTGCAGTTGGTCAGTTCCGACCAGGTATTGCAGATGCCGATCACCGGCCGGCCATCGAGCAGCTCGGGCGAAAACCCCTGGCTCTTCATCCAGCTGCGCGGCACAAAGCCATACTTGCCGGCCCGCGCAAACCATTCGGCGCTGCGATAGGCCCGCGGCTCGCCGGGTTTTGCGGGTGCATCAACGGGGGAGGTCTCAATGCTCATTCAACGCCTGTTCCGTGCGGTGTTCTGCGGCGGGCATACTGTAACGTTACATCGCGGAAGGGCGTCAAGGGGCTTTGTGTAAGCTACGACGATTGGGGGATGAAGCCCGACAAAGAAGCCGCAGCCGGTGCCCCTACCCCCGCGACACCTTCCGCACCAGATCCCCTCGCTCGAACACCTCCGGCCGCAACTCAGTCCCCAGCCCCGGCCCGTCCATCGGGTACACATACCCCCCTTCGATCCGCGGCGTCGCCGTCACCAGGTCCTTGTACCAGCCATTGTAGTAAGCCCGGACGCTCTCCTGGATCAGCGTGTTGGGCTGGCTGAACGAGGCGTGCACCCCGGCCGCGAAGGCCACCGGGCCGACGCAGTCATGCGCCGCGAACGGCCGATGATAGGTGTCGGCCATGGCGGCAATCTTCCGCGCTTCGGTCAGCCCGCCGCACCAGCCGATATCGACCATCACCACATGGGTGGCGTCGCGATCGAGCAGATCCTTGTAGGGAAAGCGCGTCGCCAGCACTTCGCTGGCGCACACCGAGATCGGGGTCGAGCGGGCGAACTCGGCCAGCGCCTGCGGCGAGTTCATGCGGATCGGATCCTCGAACCAGGTCGGCTGATAGGGCTCCAGCGCCCGCGCGATCTGCTTGGCGGTCGGCAGGTTCCACAGGCTATGCAGCTCCACCATGATCTCGATGCGGTCGCCGACGGCCTTCCTGACCTTCTCGAACGGCTCGAGCGCCAGCTTCAGCTGCTCGGTGGTGATGTAGCGGCCATCGTTCTCCATCGCCGGCGGATCGAACGGCCAGATCTTCATCGCCGTGATCCCCGAGGCCAGCAGGTCCTCGGCCAGCTCGCCGGCGTTATGCATGAAGCCATCGAGATCGGCATAGCGGGCATCGCCCTGCCCCGAGGCCCAGTTATCCACCGGCCGGAAGTTGCGCGCCTGCGCATAGCGCGGGTTGGCGCAGGTATTGTAGATGCGTAGTCGCTGGTGGCTGAGCCCGCCCAGCATCTGGTGCACCGGCTGGTTGCAGGCCTTGCCGAACAGGTCCCACAGCGCGATATCGACCGCCGAGGCGGCGCGCATCTCGGCGCCCGACGACGAAAACCCCAGCGCCGCATAGACCATCTCGCGGTTGATCGCCTCGATCGCGAGGGGATCGCGGCCGAGCAGCTTGTGCGCCAGCACCTCGTGCACATGCGCGCTCACCGAGCCCGGGCCGAAGAAGGTCTCGCCCAGCCCCACCAGGCCCGCATCGGTGTGCACCCGCACCCAGATGACGTTCGAGAACTCCTCGGTATAGAGCGTCTCGACTTCGGTTATCCGCATCTCGCATTCCTCCCTTGAGCGTCGGAAGCGCCGGTTTGCCGGACTTTCCGACGAAAATTCCCGCACCCTCTTGACGATCCCGCCTGAAGCTGACTGAATACCTTTAACGATACATGTCGGCGACGATACACGTCAGGATCGGAAACGCAAGTCGTTGGGGCGATGCGCGTTCCACCCCCTCAGTGAGGGGGCCGCTCCTTCACGTCGACACACGTCTGTTTTCAGGAGGGACTGATAATGGGTAACAGGAAGCATCTTCTTTTCAGCTCGGCACTGACGCTGGGCCTTTTCGCCAGTTTCGGCGCCATGGCTCAGGACCGGTTCAGCTGCCCGCAGCAGGGCGGCGATCTGGTGGTCGGCCTCGAGGCCGCGGCCGGTACGCTCGACCAGCAGACGGCCACCTCGTCGGCGACGCGCAATATCGCCATGAACATCTTCGAAGCGCTGATCATCCGCGACGAGAACATGCGGCCGGTGCCGGATCTCGCGGATACGATCGAGACCAGCGCCGATGGGCTCAACTACACCTTCAAGCTGCGCCAGGGGGTGAAGTTCCACAACGGCAAGCCGATGACCTCGGCCGACGTCGTCGCCTCGTTCGAACGCTACAAGACCGTCGGCGTCAGCCGCTCGATCCTCGAAGCCGTCGCCGGCTGGACCGCCCCCGATGACGCCACCTTCGTCATCACGCTCAAGGCGCCGCAGCCGAACTTCCTCGAAAACCTCTCGTCCTCGACCGCGCCGGTGGTCATCATGCCGGCGGAAGAAGCGACGAAAGCCGCTGGGCAGATCGACGTCATCGGCACCGGGCCGTTCAAGCTCGGCGAGTTCGTGCCCGACAGCCATGTGCGGCTCGACCGCTATGCCGACTACACCCCGGGCACCACGCTGAGCGGGCTCAGCGGCTTTGCCGGCTACAAGCAGGCCTGCGTCGATACCGTCACCTTCCGCATGCTCACTGAAACCGCCGCCCGCATGGCGGCGCTCGAAACCGGCGAAGTGCACATCGTTGAATCGGTGCCGGCGATCTCGATGGACCGCCTCGCCGCCGTCGAGGGCGTCAAGCTGCTGACGCTCGAAGCCTACGGGCTCAACATCGGCTACCCGAACTGGTCGGCACCGCCCACCGACAACCTCAAGGTGCGCCAGGCGATGCTGGCGGCGCTCAACATGGACGAGATCATGGAGGCGTCGACCGACGGCGTCTACAAGCTCAACCCGAGCCTGCAATTCCCCGGCACCGCCTACTTCTCCGAAGCCGGCGGCGAACTCTACAACCAGGCCAATGCCGAAAAGGCCAAGGCGCTGCTGGCCGAGGCCGGCTACAACAACGAGCCGATCGTGCTGCTGACCACCCAGCAGATCACCACCATGTACAACACCGCGCTGGTGATGCAGGCGCAGTTGCAGGCCGCCGGCTTCAACGCCGAGCTGAAGGTGTTCGACTGGCCGACCGCACTCGCCACCAGCGAGAAGGAAACCACCGGCTGGAACTTCTTCTTCACCCACTGGACCGGCTCGGCCGCCCAGGGCGGCGCGACGACGCTGCGCAACCTCGCGGCCCCCGCCAATATCTACAAGCCGCAGGACCCGGCCGGTGACCCCGACTACAACGCCGCCTTCCAGCGCGTCACCGGCGGCGCCACCATCGAAGAGCGCGCCGCCGCCTTCGCCGATGCGCAGAAGGCCGTGTTCGAGCACGTGCTCGCCATCCCGTTCGGCGTGATGTCGAACGTCCAGGGCACCCGCACGAACGTCAAAGGCTTTACGCCGTTCTACAACACGCTCGTCTCGAACGTCTGGCTCGAGAACTGATCGGACGGGGGGATGGGTCGAGCGATCTGTCCCCCCTTTGCACCGGCCTCTCCGTGATCCTCCCCCGCGTGGCGGGGGAGGATCAGGAGGGGCCGGCGGCTCACTTCTTATCCGAGGGCCCCAGATGTTCGGCTACATCATCTCCCGCCTGCTTCAGGCCATTCCGATCCTGATCCTCGTCAGCCTGATCGCCTTCGGCATCATCTACCTGATCCCCGGCGACGCGGCGGTGGTGATCGGCGGGCCGTCGGCGACGCCCGAGGAACTGGCGCAGATCCGGCAGAACCTCGGGCTCGACCAGCCGCTGCACATCCAGATCCTCACCTTCTATGCCCACCTGTTCCAGGGCGATCTCGGCCGCTCGCTGACCCTCGGCATCCCTGTCGTCGATGCCCTGCTCGCCCGCTCGCCCATCACCATCGGCATCGCCATCTACTCGCTCGTCCTCACCATCCTGATCGGGCTCGGCACCGGCATGCTGGCGGCGCTCAACCACAATCGCTGGATCGACCAGGCGGCGACTTTGTTCGCGCTGCTCGGCGTGTCGCTCCCCAATTTCTGGCTGGCGCTGGTGATGATCGTGCTGTTCTCGGTGCACCTCGGCTGGTTGCCCACCGGCGGCTATGTGCCGTTCACCACCGACCCCATCGGCTGGCTGCGCTCGGCCACCCTCCCCGCCGTGGCGCTCGCCCTGATGCAGGCGGGGTTGCTGACCCGCATCACCCGCTCCACCATGCTCGAAGTGCTGAACCAGGATTACATCCGCACCGCCCGCGCCAAGGGCCTGCCGGAATGGATCGTGGTCGGCCGGCATGCGCTGGCCAATGTGATGATGCCCATCGTCACCATGATCGGCCTGGTGCTCTCGGTACTGCTCTCGGGCTCGATCGTCATCGAAACCATCTTCGGCGTTCCGGGGATCGGCTCGCTGCTCGGCAGTGCCATCTCCAACCGCGATTATCCGATGATCCAGGGCGGGCTGCTGTTCGTCACCACCGCACTCTTGCTGCTCAACATCGTGATCGACCTGCTCTACACCAGCCTCGATCCCCGCATCCGGGTCCGGGGGCGCTGAGATGACCGACCTCGTCCACGAACCGTCGCGGCTGGCGCTCGCCCTCGATACCACCCGCCACTGGCTCAGGCGCCTCGCCGGCAACAAATCGTTCCTGCTCGGCGCCATCCTCTTCGGCAGCATCTGCCTCGTCACGCTCGCGGCGCCGCTGATCACCAGCGTCGATCCCAACGCCCTGTCGGTGCGCAACCGCTTCAAGCCGCCCTCCGAGACCTACCTGTTCGGCACCGACAATCTCGGTCGCGACATGCTGTCCCGCGTGCTCAACGGCGCCCGGCTCAGCCTCGGCATCGGCTTTGCCGTGGTGATCCTCAATGCGGTGTTCGGTGTGCTGCTCGGCGCCATTGCCGGCTACTACCGCCGTCTCGATGACCTGTTGATGCGCATCGCCGACGCGCTGATGGCCTTTCCGGCCGTGCTGCTCGCCATCGGTATCGCCGCGGCGCTCGGGCCCTCGGCGGCAACCGCCATCATCGCCCTTGCCGTGGTCTATATCCCGCGCACCGCCCGCGTCGTCCGCGCCTCCATTCTCGTCGCTCGCGAGCTCGATTATGTGCAGGCGGCGCGCGCTGCCGGCGCCCGCGACAGCCGCATCCTCTGGCACCACATCATGCCCAACTGCATGGCGCCGCTGATCGTGCAACTGAGCTTCGTCTTCGCCTATGCGGTGCTGTCGGAGGCCGTGCTGAGCTTTCTCGGCCTCAGCGCCCCGCCCACCGTGCCCAGCTGGGGCGTCTTGATCGCCGAAGGCCGCACCTATCTGCGCGAGGCGGCCTGGCTCACCGTCATCCCCGGCATCGCCATCGCCACCACGGTGCTCGGCCTCAACCTCCTCGGCGATGGCCTGCGCGACGTGCTCGACCCGCGGATGAAAGTAGAACAATGACCGCTGCCCCCCTGCTCAGCGTCCGCGACCTGACCGTGTCGTTCAACAGCCGCTTCACCGCGGTGCGCGACGCCAGTTTCGATATCCATCCGGGCGAACTCGTCGGCGTCGTCGGCGAAAGCGGTTCGGGCAAAAGCGTCAGCGCGCTGGCCGTCATGGGCCTACTGCCCCCGACTGCCAAGGTCACCGGCTCCATCCAGTTCGAGGGTCGCGACCTCCTCGCCCTGCCCCGCCGCGAACTGCGCAAACTCCGTGGCCGCGATATCGGCATCATCTTCCAGGAGCCGATGACCTCGCTGAACCCGGTCTTCACCATCGGCGATCAGATCGCAGAGGCGATCCGCGTACATTCGCCGATGAGCAAGAAGGCCGCCTGGGACCGCGCCACCGAGCTGCTCGAACAGGTCGGCGTACCGGCGCCGCGCCGCCGGCTGCAGGACTATCCGCATCAGCTGTCCGGTGGGCTCCGGCAGCGCGTGATGATTGCCATCGCCCTGTCGTCGTCGCCGAAGCTGCTGATCGCCGACGAACCGACCACGGCGCTCGACGTCACGATCCAGGCGCAGCTGCTCGACCTGCTCAACCAGCTGCGGCAGGATTTCGGCACCGCGATCCTCCTCATCACCCACAATATGGGTGTCATGGCCGAAGTCGCAGACCGCGTCGTGGTGATGTATGCGAGCCGCATCGTCGAACAGGCGAGCATCTTCGATCTCTTCGACCGGCCGCAGCACCCCTACACCTCGGGTCTGCTCGGCAGCACGCCCGAGCTCGACGGCGAGGCGCATCGGCTGCGCACCATTGCCGGCGCCATGCCCAACCCCGCCGAACTGCCGCCCGGCTGCCTGTTCGCGCCGCGCTGCCCCAGGGCGATCGACGCCTGCCTTGCGTCGCAACCGCCGCTGCTGCCCGTCACGCCCATCCAGAGCGCCGCCTGCATCCGGGCGCCGGGGCTGGTTGCGGAGGGCGCGCGATGACCACCCCATTGCTCTCGGTCGATGGCCTCTCCAAGGAATTCCCGGTCGCCGGCGATAACTGGCTGGCCCCCAAACAGACCTTGCGGGCGGTGCAATCGGTGTCGTTCGAACTCGGCAGCCGCCAGACTCTCGGCCTTGTCGGCGAAAGCGGCTGCGGCAAATCCACCACCGGGCGGCTGATCCTGCAACTGATCGAGCCCACTTCCGGCACAGTGCGCTTCAACGGTCGCGACCTGGCCCAGATGCCCAAGGAGGAGTTGCGGCAACTGCGCAGCTCGATGCAGATCATCTTTCAGGATCCGCAGGCCTCGCTCAACCCGCGCCACCGGGTGGAGGACCTGATCCTCGAGCCGCTCTACGCCCAGGGCGAAAAGCCCGGCGCCCGGCTGACGAACTATGCCGGCGAACTGCTCGACAAGGTCGGCCTGTCACGCCGGCACCTGAGCCGCTTTCCGCACGAGTTCTCCGGGGGGCAGCGCCAGCGCATCGGCATCGCCCGCGCCATCGCCTCGAAGCCACAGCTGATCGTCTGCGACGAGGCGGTGTCGGCGCTCGATGTGTCGGTGCAGGCGCAGGTCATCAACCTCTTGCAGGATCTGCAGGACGAGCTGGGGCTGAGCTACCTGTTCATCGGCCACGACCTCGCCGTGGTGCGCCACATCGCCGATACCATGGCCATCATGTATCTGGGCCGCATCGTCGAAATGGCGCCGAAGCGCGAGTTCTACAGCCGGCCGCTCCACCCCTATGCGCAGGCGCTGCTGGGCTCGGTGCCGGTGTCGCATCCGGGCAAGCGTCACAGCCGCAAGCGCCTCGAAGGCGAGATCCCAAGCCCGCTCAACCCGCCCACCGGCTGCCACTTCCACCCGCGCTGCCGCTTCGCCCGCGACATCTGCAAGCAACAGGTGCCGCAACTGCGCAGCATCACCCCGACCCGCCAGGCAGCGTGTCATTTCGCGGAGGAAATCGCCGCCGGCGAATGGAGCTGAGCTGCGCACCGGCTCCTCGGCATCCTCCCCCGAGTGAGGGGGAGGATCACCGCACCGCCGGTGCCCCCTCACCCGATCCAGCCAAATTCACCGGCCCCACACCTCCCCATTGAGGGGGGGAGTGGCTCCCTCAAAACTCCTCATGCGTCCGCGGATCGCCGTCGAACAGCCGCCCATCCGGACGCGACAGCGCGTTGATCGCGGCCATATCGGCGTCATCGAGCTCAAACCCCGCCAGGTCGAGGTTCTCTCGCCGGCGCGACGGGGTGGCGGATTTGGGGATCGGCAGCACGCCCAGCTGCAGATGCCAGCGCAGCACCACCTGCGCCGGGCTGCGGCCGTGCTTGGTCGCCGCCGCCACTACCGCCGGCTCGGCGAGCAGCCCCGTGCCCTTGCCGATCGGCGTCCACGCCTCGGTGAGAATGCCGCGTGCCTTGTCGGCGGCGCGCTGTTCGGGCTGGTTGAAATAGGGATGCAGCTCGATCTGGTTGACGCTCGGCGCCACCCCGGTCTTTTCGATCAGCTGGTCGAGATGCTCAGGCAGGAAGTTCGAGACGCCGATCGAACGCACCAACCCACGCTCCCGCGCCTCGATCATCCCTTCCCACGCCTCGACGAACAGCTGCTGGCTCGGGTTGGGCCAGTGGATCAGGTAGAGGTCGAGATAGTCGAGCCCGCTGCGCAGCAGCGATTCCTCGATGGCCCAGGTGACGTTCGGCTTTTTGTGGTGCCGGCCGGGCAGCTTGGAGGTGACGCGGATCTGTTCCCGCGGCACGCCCGACATCCGCACCGCCTTGCCCACGGCTCCCTCGTTCTCGTAGTTGACGGCGGAATCGAGCAGCCGATAGCCCTCGCGCAATGCTTCGGCCATGCCCTCGGCGCCAGGGATGCCGCGCAGCGCATAGGTGCCGAGCCCGACCGCCGGGAGCGTCGTGCCGTCGTTGAGGGTGTGATCGGGCAATGGGGGCATGAGAATCTCCTCTAGAGTGAGATCAGGAAAGGTTGCAGACCTTTCCGGTCCGATCTCACGACAAAACAAAGACTTAGAGCAGCAAGACGATTCAACGAAGCGCAATCCTGCTCTGGTATGGTAGCGCATAGAAGAGCAGCCGGCGCGGTAACGCCATCCCCAAATAGGCGTGTTGCGCTTGCAGATCGACACGTCGGCGGCGAGACTCCACCGATGATACCCCGTGATTCACTCGCCCTCGTCGGTCTCGCCACCATCGGCTGGCTGCTCTCCGCTTCCCTCGCCCAGGCCGCCGCCGACCCGATCTGCGCGCCGACCGAATTCGAGGGGGCTCGCTACACCGTGTGCCACGCCGCCCCGGCGGCAATTGAGCTGCACTGGCGCGACGACGCGGACCGCCCCTATCGCAGCTTCGGTGCCCTCGCCGATGCATTGCAAGCCGCGGGCCGGCCGCTGCGCTTCGCCGTCAATGCCGGCATGTACGACACCGACTTCCGCCCTATCGGCCTCTATGTCGAGGACGGCAAGCAGCGGGTGAAGCTCAACACGGCCGAGCCGGCGGCAGGCAAGAAGCCGATCCCCAATTTCTACAAGAAGCCCAATGGCGTGTTCTTCATCGCCGGCGACACCGCGAGCATCGTCCCCACCGAGGATTATCTCGCCGCCGCCCCGGAACCCCGGCTCGCCACCCAATCGGGCCCGCTGCTGGTGATATCCGGGGAACTCCACCCGGCGCTGATCCCCAACTCCACCGACCGCACCCGCCGGAGCGGGGTCGGCGTCTGTGCCGAAGGTGAGGTGATCTTCGCCATTTCCGATGCCGGAGTGAACTTCCACGAGTTCGCCCGCCTGTTCCGCGACCAGCTCGGCTGCGCCAACGCCCTGTTCCTCGATGGCGGGCGCGGGGTCGGGTTGTACGATCCGGCGCTGGGACGGAACGACATGTCCTGGCACGGCGGCTATGGGCCGATGCTGGCGGTAGCGGGGGAGTAGGAGCGGTTTCAACGGAACGACAGGCAGGCGCCCCCTCGCCCCTCTGGGGAGAGGGCTAGTGCAGCTAGGGCCGCCAGGTCCTTAGCGGAACTGGGGTGAGGGGTTCAGCTTCTCGGCGAGCGTGTATGGCGCTGCTTCACCCTCAACCGGGCCTTCGGCCACCTTCTCCCCTGAGGGGGAGAAGGGCAAGCGGCTCGCGCCGGCGATGCAGTAGGTTGCTCCCGCGGAAGCCCCCTGCCTCCTAAGTCGCCTTCCCCACCGCCGTAGCGGCCTGGTCCTCGGCATTCTCCGGCAGGTCGTCGAAGCTCGAGTAGTTCATGGTGTAGAGCTTCGAATAGAGCCCCTGCTTTTCCATCAGTTGGTCGTGATTGCCGCTTTCCAGCAACTCGCCGTTCTGCAGGACGATGATGCGGTCGGCGCCGCGGATGGTGGCGAGGCGGTGGGCGATGACGAGGCCGGTGCGGCCTTCGAGCAGCCGCTTCAGCGCCTTCTGGATCAGCATTTCGGTATAGCTGTCGATGTTGGCCGTCGCCTCGTCGAGCACGAGGATTTTGGCATCGGCCACCAGGGCGCGGGCGAAGCTGATCAGCTGCCGTTGACCGAGAGAGAGATTGCCGCCGCGCTGCTCGAGCTTGGTGTCATAGCCATCGGCCAGCGACATGATGAAATCATGGGCGCCCACGGCCTTCGCCGCGTCGATCACCTGCTCGCGGGTGGCGCTCTCCTTGTTGTAACGGATGTTCTCGATCACCGAGCCGGTGAACAGGAACGGCTCCTGCAGCACCATGGCCACCTGCTCGCCGAGCGAATCCTGGGTGACATTGCGCACATCGTGCCCGCCCACCGTCACCGAGCCGTCCCACACGTCATAGAAGCGGTGCACCAGCGACATGCAGCTCGATTTGCCCGAGCCGGTGGGGCCGACAATGGCGACCGTCTCGCCCGGGTTGACCCGGAAGCTGACATTCTTCAGCACCGGCAGCCCCTTGCGGTAGCCGAAGGTGACATCCTTGAACTCGACCGAACCATCCATCCCCGCGGTGAGCGGGAAGGCATCCGGCTTGTCCTCGATGTTGACCGGGACATCGAGCACTTCGACGATGCGGGTGCCCGACGACATGGCGCGCTGGAACACCGAATACTGCATGGTGAGCGAGCGGATCGGATCGAAGAAGCGCTGGATGTAGAACAGGAACGCCACCATGACGCCGACATCGAGCTCGCGCCCCAGCACCATCTGGCCGCCGACCACGATGACCGAGGCCATGGAAATACCGGTGAGCGTATCGACGATCGGCACCATCACCTGGGCGAACTTGGCGGCGCGGAGGTGCGCCTTGAGGTTGGCGCGGGCCTTCTCCTCATAGAGGTCGAAGTTCACCTGCTGCCGATCGAGGCTCTGCACCGTGCGCACGCCGTTGATGCCCTCGGCGAGCGCGCCGTTGGCCGACGAGTTGGTGTGGTGCGCCGCCATGAAGCTGACCTTGGCCGGCGGCAGCCAGAACAGCCGCACGATGAACAGGATCGGCATGGTCGCCATGGTGATCAGTCCGAGCATCGGATCGAGCCACAGCAGCACCCCGACAATGCCGAACAACAGGACGATATCGCCGACAGAAAGCACTGAGGTTTCAAGGAACTCCTGCATCGAGTTCACATCGCCCATCAGGCGCGACATCAGCCGGCCGACCTCGGTCTTGTCCATCCAGCTGAGCGATACGCGCTGCAGGTGGGCGAACATGGCGCGGCGCATGTCGAACAGCACGTTCTCGGCCGCCTTGCCGACCACTGTCTCCTGGATCCACGACGAAGCGAAGTTGATCAGGATCAGCCCGGCAAACGCCACGATGCACCAGAGCAGGATCGAGCGCCCGCCGCCGCCTGCCGCCATGCCGTTATCGATGGCAAAGCGGATCACCAGCGGGAAAGCCAGCTGCGTCAGGGTGAACACCAGCACCGCCGCCACCGACAGGTAGATCTGCCGGCGATACGGTTTCACGAAGGCCCAGATGCGACGGACGATCTTGGGATCGTAGGCTTTGCCGAACACCTCTTCCTCGCGGTCGAGGCTGGAGCCGACTACGGCGCGGGGCGGGCGGCGGTTGCGGTCTTCGCTGTCGTCTTCGGTGTTGAGGGTTGCCTCGGTCATTCCGCAGCCTCCAGCTGGTCGTCGCCAGGCTTCACCTGGAGGTCATAAAGCGCGCGGTAACGGCCGCCGAGCGCCAGCAGTTCGGCATGTGTGCCGCGCTCGACGATCTTGCCTTCGTCGATGAACAGGATCTGGTCGGCATGCATCAGCGAACTCAGCCGATGCGAGATGATCAGCGTGACGCGATCCTTGGCGAAGCGCTTCATCGCGGTGCGGATGCGCTGCTCGGTGCCGGCATCGACTGCCGCGGTACTGTCGTCGAACACCATCACCGAGGGACGCAGCATCAAGGAGCGCGCGATATTGAGGCGCTGACGCTGGCCGCCCGAGAGCGATACGCCGCGCTCTCCCACGATGGTCTCGTAACCGGTGGGCAGCCCGATGATGTAGTTGTGCAGCTGCGCATATTCCGAGGCGCTGGCGATGCGTGGCCCCTTGGCCCACGGATCGCCATAGGCGATGTTGTTCTCGATATTGGTGGTGAACAGGAAGCTGTCCTGCTGCACCACGGCCACTGCCTGGCGCAGGCTCGCCAGGGTCAACGCCCGGACATCCTGCCCGTCGATGGTCACCCGGCCGCCGGTCACGTCATAGAACCGCGGGATCAGGTGGGCGATGGTCGATTTGCCCGAACCGGGCTTGCCGACGATGCCGATGGTCTCGCCCTTCCTGCCCTCGAACGAGATGCCCGAGAGCACCGGACGGAACGGCGCCGACGGATAGGCGAAATCGACATTCTCGAACTTCAGCGTGCCCTCGGAAAGCTTCAGCGGCTTGGCGCCCGGCTCGTCCTTGATCTCGATTTCGAGGTCGAGGAAGGCGAACAGCCGGTTGCCGCAGGTCGAGGCGCGGGCCACCGAGTTGACGAGCAGGCCGAGCTGGCGCACCGGCATCTGCAGGATCGTCATGAAGGTGAGGAAGGCCGCGAGCGTGCCGACGGTCATTTCACCGGCGATGACCCGCTCACCGCCGTACCACAGCACCAGCGCCATCGAGATGAAGAAGCTGATGTTCATGATCGAGGTCGAGTTGACCCGGATATCGACGCGCTTGTGCGTCAATTCGAGCGCCGCGTTGGAGGCCTCGTTGTATTTCTTCATCTCGTGCCGGGCGCCGGCAAAGGCGCGGACGACGCGGATGCCGCCGAGGTTTTCTTCCATGACCCGGCTCAGGTCCTGCAGCCGCTCCTGCAGCACCAGCCAGGTGGCGCGCAGCTTCAATTGGGTAAGCGAGGAGTTGACCGCGACGAACGGCGCAAAGCTCAGCGCCAGCAGGCCAAGGATCCAGTCGGTCGAGATCAGCATATAGGCGCCGACCCCGATCAGCGTGCCGAGCAGCACGATGCGCAGGAGCCCCGTGGCAAAGAACATCCGCACGCCCTCGAGATCGAGCATGCCCACGGTGATCAGATCACCGGTATGCACCTTGTCGTGGTAGGAAAAGCTGAGCCTCTGGATCTTCTCGTACACCGCGAGGCGCAGCTCATAGGCCGTGTGATGGCCGACGGCTTCGCCGAAATAGTTCATCGACATCGTGAACAGGCCGCGCAGGATCGACACCACCAGAAGGATGATGGCGATGGTCCACAGCGCTTCGGCGGCGCCCGCTCCGCCATCCAGCACACCCTCGGCCCGATCGACGGCCTGCCCGAGCAGCACCGGGGTCCAGAGCTGCAGCGCCGACGAAATGAAGCAGGAGAGAATGGTGATCACCACCATCCAGGGGTGACGCCAGGTCAGCACCATGATGCGCCACAGGGTGGTCAACCCCTTACCCTGCTGCGCAGCGATGACGTGTGACATTGCATCGCCAGGCGAATAGGCGCTGCGCGGAGCATTCGAGCTCAATTTGAGGGTCCAGACATAAAGCTTTGAGGGCCTGCCCTCGCCGAAATATTGGCGGACAGACTCGGCCCGGTAGAACCAGAGGAAGAATTATGTCTTCGCGCTGATTTGCGTTCTGTTCAAGGCAGATATGCCGGCGCGGCAGGGTACTTTCGTATCAACGCCGCAAGGCTCGGCCATGATGTTGCACGAATGCAACCTCCCCCGTGACGCGACGTTGAGGGCGGCATGACCCGCGAGCAGAAAACCACCGGCGACCATGGCCGGCCGGCTGAGGACGATGCCTTCCGTGAGGCAGTGCGCAAGACCGCCTATTTCCTCTGGGAGCAGGACGGCCGCCCGCACGGCCGGCACGACGAATATTACCTCCGCGCCCTCGCCCAGCACCGGCGCGCCCGCGAATATGACCAGTGGCTCGAGGACGGCCCGGACGGGGAGTGAGGCCTGGCTCCGGGGCCCCCTCGCCACCGGCCCATTCGCGCGCTAATGCTCCGCGTCATGCCTCGCCCTTCTCACTCGCCCTCCCAGCAACTCATCGTCGGCATTGACGGCGGCGGCAGCAAGACGCTGGTCGCCAGCGCCGACCGCAGCGGACGAGCGCTGCGGCTGGAGCGCGGGCGCGGCACCAGTCCGCTCGAAAGCCCTGCCTGGCGCGAGGCTCTGGCCGAGCAGGCCCGGCCGTTTGCCGACACGCCCGGCCTCGCCGGCGTTGCAGCCGCCCTGCCCGCCTTCGGCGAGGTCGAAACCGCTTCGGCGGCCCAGCAACAGGCGATCGGCGAGCTGTTCGCCGTGCCCAAGCGCCTGCTCAACGATGTCGATGCGGCCCATCTGGGCGCCTTTGCCGGTGGGCCGGGCATCCTGATCCTTGCCGGCACCGGCTCGATGGCCTGGGCGCGCGACCTGGGCGGCGCCTCGCACCGCACCGGCGGCTGGGGCGATGTCATCGGCGACGAAGGCAGCGGCTACTGGATCGGCAGCCGCGTGCTCGGTGCGGTCAGCAAGGCCATCGACGGGCGCGCCGAAGCGACCGCGCTGGTCGCGGCGGTGTTTGCCGCACTCGGCCTCGCGTCCGGCGACCAGATGAACCAGTTCCTCGGCTGGGCCTCCCGCCTCGATGAGCCGCGCAAGCAGATTGCCGCGCTGGCCCCGGTCGCGCTGGCGCTCGCCGAAGCCGGCGACCCTGCCGCGAACGCCATCGTCGATGCGGCCGCCGCCGAGCTCGCCCTGCATATCTGGACGCTCGAGCAGCGGCTCGGCGCAACTGCCATGGCCTGGAGCTTTGCCGGCGGGCTGTTCGCCAGCCCGGCGCTGCGGCGAGCGGTCACCGCTCGGGTCGGCCGGCCACCCGCCCTGCCCCGGCTGCCGCCGGTCGGCGGCGCCCTGCTGGCGGCAGCCCAGCACCTCGGCTGGCAAACCGATGACGCCTGGGTCGAAACCCTCGCAGGCTCGCTCGAGGCATTGGCATCGGGGCTCCGACGCTCACCATAGAACAGCGCCCCACACTCGGTGTCATTCCGGCGCGGGCCCATGTGCGCCAGGTTAGGTGCTGCGCCCTGCTCAACTTGGTGGCTGCCACCCCTCACCCGTCTCGGCCTTCGGCCGATCCACCCTCTCCCCGACGGGGTCCGGATGAGGGCCAATGGGCCCTCACCGTCCGGATGAGGGCCAATGGGCCCTCACCGTGGGAATAGTGGTGACTCACCGATGCCTAGGAATTCTTCTCCCCGTCGGGTCACGGGACGAGGGCGTAGCCCTCGCCCGGAGGTGGCGCGTAGCGCCGGATGAGGGGTAAGCCACGAAGGCTGAGGGACAGTGGCGGCTGCGGATCCCAGCCCGATCGGCCCTAGCCTGGCGCATACGCGCCGGCGCGACCCTGATCCGCCTGCAGCAGAAACACCCGTTCGAGCACACGCCGGTATGGCCGCTCGCCCTCCAGTTCCATGATGTCCTTCATGTGCTCGCGCCAGCGGGTGATCGCCGGCGCCTCGGGCTGGGTCGCGTCATGGGGCGCCGAGCGAATGGTGTGGGCGAACAGCAGCCCCGAATCCTCGTGGAAATAGATCTCGTAGTAGACGATGCCCTGGGCCAGCAGCGCTTCGCGCATCTCGGGCCACAGCGCATCGTGGCGGCGGCGATACTCGTCTGCCATGCCCGGCTTTACCCGCAGCACGAAAGCGCCGGTCGCGCCTGCATCGATCTCCATCGTCTTCCCCTTTGGTCGGAGACCGGCCTCGGCCCCTTGCCAAGCGCCGCCCCTCATGATTTGATCAAACATCAATAATCAATGTTGCACACCGCAACAAGTGTTACCGGAGGGGAATCCATGACCACCACACTGTCGCGCCGCGAGGCGCTGAAGCTCGGCGCATCCGCCATTGCCGTATCTGCCATCGGCCTGCCGACCGCCGCCCTGGCGCAGCAGACGGTACTGCGCATCGGCCACGTGCTGGCGCCCACCCATCAGTTCCAGCTCGGGCTCGAGCTCGCCGGCAGATCGGTGGAGGCGGCGACCGCCGGCCGGGTGAAGATCGAGGTCTTCCCCTCCTCGCAGCTGGGTACCGAGCGCGACATGAACGTCGCCATCCGCACCGGCGGCATCGAAGGCACGCTCGCCTCGCCCGGCGGCGCTTCGGTGCATCTGAAAGAACTGGCGATCCTCGATGCGCCCTACCTGTTCCGTGACAATGCTCATTGGCAGGCAGTCGTCGACGGGCCCATCGGCGAGGCGTGGAAGCAGAAGATCGTCGAGCAGTCTGGCGTGCACATCGTCGGCTGGTTCCACCGCGGCACCCGCCACGTGCTGAGCCGTGCCGCCGCCTATTCCAGCATCGCCGACATCCAGGGGCAGAAGGTGCGGGTCGCCGACCTGCCGCCCTACCCCCAGGTGTTCCAGGCCTTCGGCGCCATCCCCACCCCCATTGCTTTTGCCGAAATGTACCAGGCGCTGGAATCCGGCATCGTCGATGGCGCCGATGCGCCGCTCGACACCATGCTCAGCCAGAAGCTGTTCGAAGTGTCGAAATTCGTGAACCTGATCGCCTGGAGCTTTGCCGCCCCCGGCCCGATCCTCGTCTCGGATGCCACCTGGAGCGCCCTCAGCGCCGAGGACCAGGCGGCGTTGGTGGCGGCGATCCGCGAGGGCTCGCAGTTCGTCACCGATGCCTTCACCAATGGCGAAGAGGACGTGAAGGCCAAGCTTATCGCGGCCGGGATGACGCTCTCCACTCCCACCGACCTGCCCGCCTGGGAAGCGGCGGCCGCCAAGGCCATTCCCGGACTGGCCGAAAGCTGGGGCGGCGATCTCGCCCTCTACGACCAGATCCGCAGCGTAAAGGGCTGAGGCAGGCTCGTGGCGCTTCGACTTCTCAAGGCCATCCAGGCCGCACTCGGGCGGGCCGAAGAGGCGCTCGCCATGGCGCTGGTGGCGGCATTGCTGGTGGTGGTGAACCTCCAGATCTTTGCCCGCTATCTGTTCCATGCCCCATTCATCTGGCCCGAGGAGGTGTCTCGACTCCTCCTCGTCTGGATGACCTTCATCGGCGGCGCCGCGCTGACCCGTCGCGGCGCCGACCTCGCGGTCGATACCTTCATCGAGATGCTGCCGCGGTTGCCCAAGCGGCTCGTGCTGATGCTGCGCGATGCCATCATGGTGGTGGTGTTCGTCATCATCTGCTTCGAGGGATTCGAGCTGGCTAAAGCGGTCAACGGCATGCCGCTGGTCGCCACCGGACTGCCGACCGCCCTGCTGGCCTGGCCGGTGATCATCGGCGCGGCGCTGACCAGCTTTCACTGTGCGCTGCGGCTGATCGTCGAGATTGCCGATCCGCGCGCCGAAATCCCGCACACGCCGAAGGTGCTGACGTGAGCCTGCTCTACATCGTCGTCCTCTTGATCCTGCTGTTCGCCGGCATTCCGGTGGCCACGAGCCTCCTCATCGTCGGCATCGGCGGCATCGTCATAGCCGGCGTGCCGCTCTCCATCCTCGGCCAGCGCATCGCTTTCGGCATCGACAGCTTCACCCTCATCGCCATTCCGATGTTCCTGTTGATGGGCAACCTGATGAATGCGAGCGGGGTGACGCAGCGCATCTTCGATTTCTCCGTCGCCATGGTCGGGCACTGGCGGGCCGGGCTGGCCCAGGTCAACATCATCGGCTCGCTGATCTTTTCGGGCATGTCCGGCTCGGCGCTGGCCGATGCCGCCGGGCTCGGCACGGTCGAAATCCGCGCCATGACGCTGAAGGGCTATTCGCCGGCCTTCGCGGCGGCCATCACCGCGGCATCAGCAACCATCGGACCGGTGATCCCGCCGTCGACAGTGGCGGTGCTCTATGCCTTCATCGCCGACGTATCGATCGGCCGGATGTTCCTTGCCGGGGTCATTCCCGGGCTGATGATGACCTTCGTGCTGATGGCCATCGTCCACTATCGCGGCAAGAAACTGGACCTGCCGCAATTCCCGAGGGCGAGCTGGCCGCAACGGCGGCTCGCCACCTGGAAGGCGCTCCCCGCCCTCGTCGTCCCGGTCGGCCTGATCGGCGGCATGCGCACCGGCATCTTCACTGCCACCGAAGTCGCGGCCGTGGGCGCGCTCTATGCCCTGCTGCTCGCCGCCATCTACTGGAAAACCACCGACCGCAAGGAAATGCTCGGCGCCTTCCGGGAAACCGCTTTGTCGACCGGCGGCATCATGGTGATCGTCGCCAGCGCCAACGTCTTCGCCTGGATCCTCGCCCGCGAGCGCATCCCGCAGGATGTGGCCGAGAGCGTCATCGCCATGGGCCTGTCGCCGATCGTTCTGCTGTTGCTGCTCAACGTGGTGATCCTGCTGCTCGGCATGATCCTCGATGCCTCGGCGATCCTGATCCTCGTTACCCCGGTGATCGTGCCGGCATTGGCGGCAGTGGGCATCGACCCGGTGCATTTCGGCATGGTGATGATCGTCAACATGATGATCGGCATGATCCATCCACCCGTAGGCATGGCGCTGTTCATCGTCTCCAACATCGCCAAGACCCCGGTGATGCAGGTGGCGCTGGAGACCGTGCCCTACATCATCGGCTTCCTCGTCATCCTGCTGCTGATCACCCTCATCCCGCAGCTTGTGCTGTGGCTCCCCGACCTCGTCTACGGACCGGCTATCCTATGAGTACCCAAACCACCGAAATCATGCATGGCGGCGCCGAGCGGCTCAGCATCAACTGGGTCAATGCCGATCCGCCGCCCACCCGCATCGCGCGCTACCGCGTCCTGCCCGGACACGCCGTCTCGATGCACGTCCATACCGGCAAGGCCGAGCATTGGGTGATCGTCGCCGGCGAGGGCGTGGTGCGGGTGGGCGAGCAGTCGTTCCCGGTTGCGGTGGGCGACGTGGTGCATACCCCGCCCACCGTGCCGCATGGCTTGACCGCCACCGGCACCGAGCCGCTGGAGTTCCTCAACATCGTGCAACCCACCGGCGAGCCGATCACCTCGACCGAGATCGGAGCCTGAGCGTGGCGCGATTGCTGGTGACTGGCGGCAGCGGCATGGTGGCCCAGCACGTCGCCGAGTCCGCCCGTGCCGGCGGGCACGAGGTGGTGCTCGCCGATGTCAGCTGGCCCGAGGATCGCCTCTGGGCCGCGGCGACCGAGCTCCTGACCTTCGACATCCGCGATGCCGAGGCGTGCCGGCGGCATGCGGCGGGGGCGACAGCGATCATCCATTGCGCCGCCGTGGTCGGGCCGACCCGGGCGCGGCTCGACCCGCAACTGACCCTGGCGGTGAACGTCAACGGCACCGCCAATCTGCTCGAAGCGGCGCATGCCGAAGGCGCCCGGCTGATCAATGTCTCGACCGCGACGCTCTATGGCAACCGGCCGGACCTGCAGCCGCTCGCCGAGACCGACCCGACCGATCCGCTGACCATCTACGATGGCAGCAAGTTGATGAGCGAAAGCTGGTGCGCCGCGCACCGGCGCACCTTCGGCTCCGACAGCGCTTCGTTCCGCACCGGCTTCGTCTATGGCCGGGGCAACCAGATCGGCGAGTATTTCCTGCCGCGCGTGCTGGCGGGCGAGCCGGTGGAGGAGAAGGCCGGCGGCGACCACCCCTGCGACTTTACCTATGTCGTCGATCTCGCCGAAGCGCTGCTGGCGGCCGCCCTCGCCCCCCAATTGCAGAACAGCGTCTACAACGTCACCGGCGGCGTGTTGCGGACGCGCGCCGAGTTTGCCGATGGCGTGCGGGCGCTGCTGCCCGAGGCGAAGATCGTCCAGCCGCCGGGCATCGATCCGGGCCGGCACCTGCGCGGCGCTTGCCGGCTCGCGCGGGCCCAGGTCGATTTCGGCTGGCAACCGCGCTTTTCGGTAGAAGCCGGGCTTGCCGACTGGCTCGGGCGCCTGCGCTCGCTATGATGCAGCCTGCCAACGACACCTGGACCAAGCGATGAGCGAGCCGGCGACCTCCCCGATCCTCCACCGCAAGAAGGCGGACCTCGTCTACGAGTACCTGCGCGAGCAGATCATCAACGGCACCTACGCGCCGGGCCGGCGGATGACGCTGGCGGACCTGTCGGGCGAACTCGGCCTGTCGCACATGCCGGTGCGCGAGGCGCTGCTGAAGCTCGAACGCGAGGGCCTCCTGGTCAGCGAGCCGCACAAGGGCATGCGCGTGGTCGAACTGTCGCTCAAGGATGCGCAGGAGATCTTCGAGATCCGCTCCGAACTCGAGGGGCTGTCGGCCTGGCGCGCCGCCCAGGCCGGCGATGCCGAACTCGCCGACGACCTCGTCGCCATCAATGCCGATTTCGCCGATGCCTATGCCCGCCAGGATTTCACCGCCATGGGCTCGGCCAACTGGCTGCTGCACCGCCGCATCCTGCAGGCCGCCGACAGCGCCCAACTGACCCGGGTGCTCGAGGACCACTGGACCGCCTCGCAGCGCTACCGCTCGGGCTACCAGTTGATCCCCGGTCGCGCCCACCAGACCATCGCCGAACACCAGGCGATCATCGACGCCATCCGCCGCGCCGACCCCGAGGGCGCCCGCGCCGCGGCGCGCGCCCATATCCAGCAGGCGGGCGCCGAGCTCGCCCGCATCGTTTCGAAGCCGGCGGAGGAGTGATGCCTGTTAGCACGCTTCAACTGCCCTCGCGCGTGCTGGTCAGCGGCGCCGCCGGAGGCATCGGCGGCGCGGTCGCGACAAAGCTCGTCGCGGCCGGCTGCACGGTATCCGGCACCGATCGCGGCGCGGCACCAGCCGGCTGGGCCGGCGACTGGGTCGCCGCGGACCTGACCGATGCTGCCGGCCAGGCGGCCATTGCAGCCGGAGCCGGCACGCTCGACGGCGTGGTGCTGGCGGCGGGCGTCCTCGATCCGGCCGGGTGGGAGGCGATCACCCCGGAGGCCGCGCTGCGGCTGCTGAACATCAACCTGGTGGCGCCCTATTTCCTGATCCGCACCCTGTTGCCGCAGCTGCAGCGTGGCGCCTCGGTAGTGGTGCTGGGCTCGATCGCCGGGTTGCGCGGTTCGCCGGCGACGCCGTTCTACGCCGCCAGCAAGGCCGGCCTCAGGAACCTCGCGGCCTCGCTGGCCCTGCTGCTCGAGCCGCGGGGAGTCAGGGTCAATGTCGTGGCCCCGGGTTTGATCGATACGCCGCTGACTGACGCGCTGAACGTGACACTGGCCGAGCAGCGCGGGCAGAGCGTCGAGGCGATCGCCACCAGCCGGGCGGCGCCGATTCCGATGGGCCGGGCCGGCAGCGCCGACGAGGTTGCCGACACCTGCCTCTACCTGCTCAGCCGGCAATCGTCCTACATGACCGGCTCGACCCTGTTCCCGACCGGCGGCGTGCTCGCCGGCGCGGTCTGATGGGGCCGAACGAGCCCGCTATCCGCTTGCACCACAAGGGGATTTCACGCCCTTTGGCCTCTCCGTCAAACAATCCGGCAACAATCATCTGACAACGTCCCCATGGGCAAGGTGCGAGGGGCGTCATGAATACCAATGGGCTGGCTGGGCCTGGTTCTTCCGGGTCCGGCTGCGATAGCGGCAAGTCACGCCGTTGGCCACTGCCGCTCGGCTCGGCCCTGCTGCTGGCGGCGGCGCTTTCGCCCGAAGTCGCCTCGGCCCAGAGCTTTACCGTGGACAGCGGCACAACCGTCGTCACCACGCGGACCATGACCGGGGCCGGCGACATCGGGCGGATCGAGGCTGGCGGGGCGGTGACGCCGGGGTCGGGCTTCTATGGCGTCCACATGACCGGCAACGACCAGGCGCTCGACAATTTCGGACTGATCGAGACGACGGGCGCAGCGGCCTATGGCATTCGGTCGACCGGGCTCAATGCCAGCATCTACAATGGCGGCACCATCGACACTTCAGGCAGCAATGCGAACGGGATTTCCGCTCTGGGTGGATCTGCCGACGTCGTCAATGACGGGCTCATCCATGTCGATGCGGGATTCGGCGTCCGGTTCGACGGCAGCGGCAGCACGCTTACCAACTACGGCAGCATCGTCGCGGATGGGCCTTCGCTGGCCGTGTTCCTGTTCGACCAGCGCGGCACCTTCATCAACCACGGAACCGTCCGGGCGGCCGCCAGCGGGATGGCGTCCGGCCAGGATGGCTACTTTGTAAATCTCGGCTCGGTGCTGTCCGCCGGGATTGGCATCAGTGTGGGACTGGGCGGACGTATCGAAAATCATGGCCTGGTTTCCACCACGGGAGATTTCGGCGAGGGGCTGTTCAACAATACCGGCGGGCTGGACGGCCTGTATGCCCATAACTACGGAACGATACTGACCGCCGGCACCTCGGCCCGGGGCATTTATTGGGGCGGCAACAACGGCCACGTCCTCAACACCGGCGCGATCGAAACCCATGGCCTGCGCTCGCCGGGGATAATGCTGCTCGGCGACAACGCGGTCATCGAGAACGATGGGTCGATCTTCACCACGGGAGGTGATGAGTTTGGCTACACCGCGAGTGGCATCCACACGGTGTCTTTCGCCGATCAAGCGTTGCTCATCAATCGCGGCACGATCACCACGACCGGTGCCAACGCGCGAGGCATCCTGGTCGAAGGCACCAACACCACCATCGTCAATTCCGGCCGCATCGCCTCGGCCCAGTCGAACGCCATCCAGTTCATCAATGGCAACGCCCGCCTCGAGTTGCTGGCCGGCACCGCGATCGACGGAGCCATCCGCTTTGCCGGCACCGGCAATACGGTGAGCTTCGGCCCCGGCCTCAACGCCCGCATGAGCTTCACCGGCGTGGGCCTGCCGGGGATGGTCATCACCGGAGGCAACCCTGCGCTCATCACTGGCAACACCGTCACCGTACTCGACCGGGCCGGCTTCGCGCTGGCCGACGACATGAGCGTGTCGCTGCTCGGCAGCCTCGCCGGCGTGGAGCGGGATTCGGGCCTCTGCATCGCCGAGGATGCCGACAGCGGATGCGGTGCATCGGCGTGGCTTACGGGGATCGGCGGTTACGACCGCCAAGCGGGTCGCAGCGACCTCGCCGGGTATGCCCATGCCCTCGGCGGGCTGGTCGCCGGCCTCGAACTGGCGCCGGGCGGCGGGTTCAGCGCCGGCGCCTTCGTCGGCAGCGCCGCGGCCGTCGGCGAAGTTCGGCTGAGCCAGCAGACCGACCTCAGCGGTGGAATCGTCGGAGCGCATGTCGGCTTCGAGCGTGAAAATCTCTTTGCCGATTTCTACGCCACACTCGGCATTGTCGGCATCGACAGCCGGCGCAGCGTCGCCGACAACCTGGTGGATGGGGGCCTCGCCGAGGCGAGCGCCGAGACCACCGGCTATGCCTTCGCCCCTTCCGCAACGCTGGGCTTCAATCTCGACACGCCGCTCGGCGTGCTGACCCCGAGCCTCCGTGCCCGCTACTCGCAACTGCTGCTCGACGGCTACACCGAGAGCGGGGCCGACGACGACCTGGTCGTCGACGCCCGCACCGTGGAGCAGACCGAGTTGCGGCTGCAACTGGCGCTGACCCTCGCCCACGGCGACGCGGTGACGACGACCCTGCGCGGCGGCCTCGACCTGACCGACCGCCGCACCGGCGTTACGGCCGAACTGGCGGGCGCGCCGGTGGCTTTCGATCCCGGCAATACCGGAATGCGCTATGGCGGCTTCGCGGGTATCGACCTCGCCTACCAGTTGGCCGATGGCGCCAGCCTCGAGGCCTATTCCGAGGTCGGGTTCGACCCGACCGGCATCGCCGCCACCGGCCAACTCGGCTATCGCAAGGCGTTCTGAGGCCGAGGCGTCAGCCTCGCAGCGACCTCGCCGCCTCGACGAGGTTCTGGAGCGAGGCCTCGACTTCCGGCCAGCCTCGCGTCTTCAGCCCGCAATCCGGGTTGACCCACAGCTGCTCTGCCGGAATGCCCTCGGCTGCCTTGCGCAGCAGCGCGATCATCTCACCCTGGCCGGGAACGCGTGGCGCGTGGATATCCCAGACGCCCGGGCCGATCTCGTTGGGGTAGCGGAAGTCGCGGAAGGCTTCGAGCAGCTCCATGTCGGAGCGGGAGGTTTCGACCGAGATCACGTCGGCGTCCATTTCGGCGATCGACGCCATGATGTCGTTGAACTCGGCGTAGCACATGTGGGTGTGCACCTGCGTGGTATCGGCGACGCCCGAAGCGGTGAGCCGGAAGCAGTCGACGGCCCAGCGCAGATAGGCCTGCCGCTCGCGCTGTCGCAGCGGGAGGCCCTCGCGCAGGGCGGGTTCATCGATCTGGATGATGCCGATCCCTGCCGCTTCGAGGTCGAGCACTTCGTCGCGAATGGCGAACGCGATCTGGCGACAGGTTTCGGAGCGCGGCTGGTCGACGCGCACGAAACTCCACTGCAGGATGGTCACCGGCCCGGTCAGCATCCCCTTCATCGGCCGCTGGGTCAGCGAGGCGGCATAGGCCGACCAGCGGACGGTCATCGGCTGGGGGCGCGACACGTCGCCATAGATCACCGGCGGCTTGACGCAGCGTGAACCGTAGGACTGCACCCAACCGTTGCGGGTGAAGGCGAAGCCATCGAGCTGCTCGCCGAAATACTCGACCATGTCGTTGCGCTCGAACTCGCCATGCACCAGCACGTCGAGGCCGATGCGCTCCTGGATACGGACGGCCCGCTCGGTCTCGGCTTCGAGAAAGCGCTCGTAGGTCGCGGCGTCGATCCGGCCATGCTTGAAGGCGGCGCGTTGCTCGCGCACCTCATGGGTCTGCGGGAAGGAGCCGATGGTGGTGGTGGGATAGGTCGGCAGCCGGAAGCGCCGGCGCTGCGCCTGCCGCCGCGACGCGAACGGGCTGCTCCGCTCGAGTGCCACCGCCACCGCCGACCGCGCCTTCACCGCCGGCTTGTGGATGCGGGGAGAATGCCGGTGTACCGCCACCGCCGCGGCGCTGGCCTCGAATGCAGGCCTCGCTGCCGGACGTCCCTTCTGCATCGCTAGGGTCAGCGCCGCTACTTCGTCGAGCTTCTGGCGCGCGAAGGCGAGCCAGGAGCGCAGCTCGTCATCGAGCCCGGTCTCGCCGTCGAGATCGACCGGGCTGTGCAGCAGCGAGCACGAGGGCGCTACCTCCAGCCGATCCGGCCCGACGCTGTCCCACGCCTTCATGACCAGTGCCAGCTGCGCATCGAGATCGGCGCGCCAGATGTTGCGGCCATCGACGACACCCACCGACAACAGCTTGTCAGCCGGCAGCGCCTTCAGCACGGCGGGCAACTGCTCGGGAGCCCGGACCAGGTCGATGTGCAGCCCTGCCACATGCAGCGCCGCCGCCAGCCCGGCATTGTCTTCCAATGCGCCGAAATAGCTCGCCAGCATGATCCGCGGCGCCACCGGCTGCAGCACGTCATAGGCCCGGCCGAGCGCCGCACGCTGGCTCGCGCTGAGGTCGAGCGCCAGGATCGGTTCATCGATCTGCACCCAGTCGGCGCCGGTGGCCTTCAGCGTTGCCAGCAGCTCGGCATAGACCGGCAGCAGCTCGTCGAGCAGCGACAGCGGTTCGAGCCCGGCATCCTTGGGCTTGGCGAGCGACAGCCAGGTCACCGGCCCGACCAGCACCGGGCGGGTATGGATGCCCAGCGCCTTCGCTTCGAGGAACTCGTCGACCGCCTTGCTGGAAGCGAGGCGGAACTGCTGGCCGGCGTGAAGCTCGGGCACGATGAAGTGGTAGTTGGTATCGAACCACTTGGTCATTTCCATCGCCGGCGCGGTGCTGCTGCCGCGCGCCATGGCGAAATACCTGAGCAGCGGATCGGCGATGCCATGAAAGCGCGGCGGCACCGCGCCGAGCGTGGCGGTCATATCGAGCATCTGGTCGTAGAAGCTGAAATCGTTCGAAGGGATCACCTCGATGCCGGCATCGCGCTGCAGCTGCCAATGGCGGGCGCGCAGCGCCTTACCGGTGTCTGCAAGGTCGGCGGCGTCGGCTGCCCCCTGCCAGTAGGCTTCGAGCGCCTTCTTGAGTTCGCGGTGGTGGCCGATGCGGGGAAAGCCGAGATTGGCTGAACGGGTCATGGTCTGGTTCCGATGCGTGTGCGCACCCGGCGCTGCTAGAGCGCGGGCGAAATTGCTGATGAGTGAAGGCCAGCTTCCGGCTGGTTCAGCGACGCATTCGGTGACGAAGCTTCGTCATGGTCTGGTCCTCTCGCCGATCCGCCCGATCGACCTCAAGTGAACAATCACTTCCACGGTAGGTCTCCTGGCTCGCGGGTCGTCTGAGCGCTCGCCTTCCCAGCTTTCGCCAGTGGCTCGTTGAGCGCCCATCACCGCCTACAGTTGCGGGGGCAGCTGCGGACTTGGAGGAAAATCCTCCACACCGCATTCCCTGTTATCCCCTCGCGGGGACCATGGACCCAATGACGATGCGCCAGACGACATGGCCTGTCAATCAGGACATAAAGATTTCTTTATATCCCCGCACTCCACAGCCTCGTCTCGTGCGTGTCGGAATTGTGTCGCAACCCATTGACGCGAATCCCGAACAGGAACACTACATGTGGTGTGTCGTGGTTACCCGGGTCGCAAGGACGGGTGATAATAGGGAAGCCGGTGCGGGCAATTGCTCCAGTCCGGCGCTGCCCCCGCAACTGTGATAGCCGGCGAAACCCGGCCAGCCAGATACCTGCCACGACAGGTTAGATCGTCCACGGGCGGGGTGCACCGGTTGGCCGCGACAGCGCTTGGCCGATCGTGCCTGGCGTCATTTCGCGACCTCGAAAACGCCTCGCTGCCACTCACGGGGTATTTGGGGCACATGTCCACCGCAGCTGAAATCGTTCATTCCGACACCGGTCGTCCGGTCGTCCTCACCTCGGCCGCGCCCGGCGCGACCAACGAGCCGGGCTTCTCGCTGATCAAGCGCAATGGCGGCACGGTGCCGTTCGATCAGACCAAGATCGCCGTGGCGCTGACCAAGGCCTTCCTCGCCGTCGAGGGCAACAAGGCCGCCGCGTCGCGCCGGGTGCACGAGATCGTCGCTGAGTTGACCGGCGAAGTGGTGGCGGCGCTGGTGCGCCGCGCCAAGGACGGCCGGGTATTCCACATCGAGGATGTGCAGGATCAGGTGGAGCTGGCGCTGATGCGCGGCGAGCACCAGAAGGTCGCCCGCGCCTATGTGCTCTATCGTGAGGAGCACGCCAAGGCTCGCGCCACCAAGGTGGTGGACGTCGCCGCTGCAGCCATCCGCATGGCCGACGGCGCACCGCTCGATGAAACCCGCCTCGCCACCGTGATCGCCGAAGCCTGTGCCGGCCTCGAAGGCACGGTCGCCGAGACCATCCTCGGCGAAACCCGGCGCAACCTCTATGACGGCATTTCGGCCGATGAGCTGGCGCTGGCGCCAATTCTCGCCACCCGCACCCTGGTCGAGACCGAACCCAACTACGCCTTTGTCTCGGCCCGGCTGCTGAACGACAAGCTGCGCCGTGAAGCACTCAGCTTCCTCGCCGGCCGCCCCGACCAGGCGACGCAGACGGAGATGGAACACCGCTATGCCGAGTACTTCCCGGGCTATCTCGCACGCGGCATCGCGCTCGAGCTGATCGACCCCGAACTCGGCCGCTTCGATATCTCCCGCCTCGCCGCGGCGCTGCAACCGGAGCGCGACCGGCAGTTCCAGTATCTGGGGCTGCAGACCCTCTACGACCGCTACTTCCTCCATTCGGCCGGCACGGTGTTCGAACTGCCGCAGGCCTTTTTCATGCGCGTTGCCATGGGCCTTGCGGTGCGCGAGATCGACCGCGAGGCGCGCGCCATCGAGTTCTACAACCTGCTGTCGAGCTTCGACTTCATGGCCTCGACTCCGACCCTGTTCAATTCGGGCACGCTCCGGCCGCAGCTCTCGAGCTGCTTCCTCACCACCGTCGCCGACGATCTCGACGGCATCTTCAAGGCCGTGAAGGACAACGCGCTGCTGGCCAAATATTCAGGCGGCCTCGGCAATGACTGGACCCCGGTGCGCGGCCTCGGCGCCCACATCAAAGGCACCAATGGCGAGAGCCAGGGTGTGGTGCCGTTCCTCAAGGTGGCCAACGACACCGCCATCGCGGTGAACCAGGGCGGCAAGCGCAAGGGCGCTGTCTGCGCCTATCTCGAAACCTGGCATGTCGACATCGAGGAATTCCTCGACCTGCGGAAGAACACCGGCGACGATCGCCGCCGCACCCACGACATGAATACCGCCAACTGGGTGCCGGACCTGTTCATGGAGCGGGTCGAGGCCGGAGCCGACTGGACGCTGTTCTCCCCCGACGAGACCCCCGACCTGCACGATCTCTATGGCCCCGCCTTCAAGGCGGCTTACGAGGCCTATGAGGCGAAGGCCGCCGCCGGCGCGATCAAGGTGTTCAAGACCGTCCGCGCCCTCGACCTGTGGCGCAAGATGCTGACCATGCTGTTCGAGACGGGCCACCCCTGGGTGACCTTCAAGGACCCCTGCAACATCCGCTCGCCGCAGCAGCATGTCGGGGTGGTGCACTCGTCCAACCTCTGCACCGAGATCACGCTGAATACCTCGAAGGATGAAGTGGCCGTCTGCAACCTCGGCTCGATCAACCTGCTGGCCCATGTCAGCGCCAACGGGCTAGACCTCGCCCGGCTGCAGCGCACCGTCGATACCGCCATGCGGATGCTCGACAACGTCGTCGACATCAACTTCTACACCATCCCGGAAGCCCGCCGCTCCAACCTGAAGCACCGGCCCGTGGGCCTCGGCCTGATGGGCTTTGCCGATGCGTTGCAGGCGCAGGGCCTCGCCTATGGCTCTGACGCTGCCGTGACCTTTGCCGACAGCTCGATGGAAGCCATCAGCTACTACGCCATCTCGGCTTCGGTCGATCTCGCCGAGGAGCGCGGCGCTTACGCCTCATTTGCCGGCTCGCTGTGGAGCAAGGGCGTACTGCCGATCGACAGCCTCGAAATGCTGGCCCTCACCCGCAGCGAGATCAACATCGACCGCACCCAGCGGCTCGACTGGGAGACGCTGCGCCAGCGGGTGAAGACCTCGGGGATGCGCAATTCCAACACCATGGCGATTGCGCCGACCGCCACCATCTCGAACATCTGCGGCGTCAGCCAGTCGATCGAGCCGGGCTACCAGAACCTCTATGTGAAATCCAACATGTCGGGCGATTTCACCGTGGTGAATGCCCAGTTGGTGCGCGACCTCAAGGCCCGCGGGCTGTGGGACGAGGTGATGATCTCCGACCTCAAGTATTTCGACGGCTCGGTCGGCCAGATCGACCGCGTGCCCGATGACCTCAAGGCCATCTACGCCACCGCCTTCGAACTCGACGCCAGCTGGCTGATCGCCGCCGCCTCGCGCCGGCAGAAATGGATCGACCAGGCGCAGTCGCTGAACCTCTACCTCGCCAACCCCTCGGGCAAGGCACTGGACAGCCTCTATCGCAGCGCCTGGAAGGCGGGGTTGAAAACCACCTATTACCTGCGCTCGCGCTCGGCGACCCATGTCGAGAAGTCGACGCTGAAGGGCACTGACGGCAAGCTCAACGCCGTGGCGGTAACGCCGGCAGTGGTGGCAGCGTCGGTGGTCGAGGCGGCGCCGCCAAAGAAGCTGGCGCTGGAAATGGCAGTGCTCGACGGCCCCGCCTGCCTGATCGACGACCCCGACTGCGAAGCCTGCCAGTAGGCCAGTCTGCACGACCTAAGCTCGCCACCCCTCATCCGGCCCTTCGGGCCACCTTCTCCCCGACGGGGAGAAGAACAGAGCGCCGACTGCGCAGTCGGTATTCCTCTCCCCGTCGGGGAGAGGGTGGACCGGCCGCAGGCCGGGACGGGTGAGGGGTTTCACCCACCGAACTCAAGGATCTCC
>Ga0209902_100198_pt1 | contig 100102 bp, 68 predicted proteins | sample FECB27metaG_FD_188304 | JGI IMG/M metagenome (GOLD analysis project Ga0209902, IMG submission 188304) | Cyanobacterial communities from the Joint Genome Institute, California, USA - FECB-27 (SPAdes) (version 2) | ecosystem: Environmental > Aquatic > Thermal springs > Hot (42-90C) > Microbial... | reverse complement strand
ACCTCAACACTACACTTCTTTACCGGTACTCAAAAAAACGTTAACTGAAATTTGGGCTCAAGTTGGACAACTATACACAGTCAGCTTTAGCTAACGCTTGTTATATTTATTTTTGTCCTGTTACTTATAGTGGGAATGCTGGTTTCTAATGTGTACCTTGTAAGAGCCATCCCTTAAGTTGATTGATCAACTGCGTACTGCATTGTCTCATCCTCAGTTTATCTCACTTCTTTTATGGCTTTGTTTACTCACCCGTAACGGATCGCTCCTGTATAGCTACTGTTCGCAGACGTTTAGCTTATTTCTTTAAAGGCCAAGGCATTCCAACACCTTGAAAAGGGTCAGGTACCTGCCAGCAACTGAACGCGCTATTTTAGTAAATAATCCTGTCCGGCACCATGGCCACCCTTGATGAAATCCTTTCCCCTTGCTCAGCATATCATTGCCATTGGTGCCTCTGCCGGGGGCATGGAAGCCATTCACGCATTTTTTGACCATACCCCCCTCGACCAGGTTTCCTACGTGGTGATTCAGCATCTGTCGCCCGACTACCAAAGTCGGTTGGCTGAACTACTGGCCAGTCACAGTAAGCTGACCATATGCGTGGCTGAAAATGACATGCCCGTGGAAGCCAATCGGGTGTACGTGATCCCCAACAAGGAATACCTTACCATCCGGCAGGGGAAGCTCCATCTCCGTGACAAGGGCGATCAGGCAGGACCCCACATGACCATCGATACCTTTTTTGTTTCCCTGGCCCTTGACCAGGGAAACAAAGCCATTGGCGTCATTCTTTCGGGCACGGGTACCGACGGCAGTCTGGGGGTTCGGGCCATTCACCAGGTGGGTGGCTGGATCATTGCGCAAGATCCGGCCACGGCCAAATATTCGGCGATGCCGGCCAATGCCATCGCTACGGGCCTGGTCGATGCCGTGCTGGCACCACCGGACATGCCGGAAGCCATCCAGGCATACGTAAACCAGAAAATGGCCAACTATTCGGCCGGGGTGTGGTCACCTTCGCCCATTGACGGCCAGGTGTCCGTCCCTGAATCCGAAGAAAGCGGATTGGTAGCCATTCTGGATTTCATGAAAAGTGAGTTGCCCCTGGATTTCACCGATTACAAACGCGCTACCCTCTTCCGCCGGATTCGTCGCCGGATAGCCCATCACCAGCTCGATCACCCAGCCTCCTACCTGGCTTTCCTGAAAGAGAATCCACCTGAGTTGCAAGCCCTGGCCAAGGATTTTCTCATTAGCGTCACTACTTTTTTCCGCGATGTCCCCGCTTTTGAGGCCATCGAACGGGACATTATTCCCGCTTTGGCAGGCAAGACCGGTGATGAGCCCCTGAAGATATGGGTGGCCGGTTGTGCTACCGGCGAAGAAGCCTACTCGCTGGCCATGCTCGTGGCCGAATACCAGGATAAAAGCCAACCAAACATCGCTCAGCGGGAGGTGAAAATATTTGCTACGGATCTGGATCAGGCGGCCCTGGGTGTTGCCTCCAAAGGAGTATATCCCGCCGGCATTGCCAAGAATGTATCGCCGGCCCGGTTGGAAAGGTTTTTTACCCGCGAAGGGGAAGCCTTTAAGGTGAAGCAGAACATTCGAAGGATGCTCATCTTTGCCCGGCACGACCTGGTGATGAATCCGCCTTACTGCCATATTGATCTGATTACCTGTCGCAACGTACTGATCTACCTCAATCCTGCATTGCAGAAGAAGATTTTAACCATGCTGCACTTTGGTCTTCGGCAAGGGGGATACCTGTTGTTGGGTTCGGGTGAAAATGCCCAGCAGCTAGCGCCCCAACTGCTGGAAATTGATAAGAAATGGAAAATATACCAGAAAACCTTGCCTGTCCGCTCGGTGGGATTCGAAAGTTTTTCCCTGCCAGCGACCGGTATTCCCCTGGCAGCAGACCATTCGTCCCCGGCTTTAGGCAGAAGGGTTGCCACCGCTGTCGTCAACTCACCGGGACGACTTCAGTCCGAAGCCGTGAGCGAAGGCTTAATGGATCACTTCGGGCAAGTAGGGTTGTGCCTGGATGAGCAACAACGGGTGTTGCAGGCTTTCGGCGACCTGACCCCCTACCTGCTACCCAAAGTGTTCAACTCTCATCTCTCCGAATTGATGCCCGAATCACTGCTGGTCGCTTTCTCCGTAGCCTTCAACCGGGCAGTCCAGTCCAATGAGCCCATGGCCATCAGTGATATTCGCAACGAGTTGAACCCCGCCGCTGCGATAAAGCTAGTGGTGAAACCTTTGATGGAGGGGAAAAACAGCCGGAAACTGTTGCTGCTGTTGCTCAGCCCCGATCACCTGCCGGCGGTTATTGACCCGCCGACCGAACCTTTTGATTCCGACGAACATACGCGACAGCACCTGGCCTACCTGGAAGAGGAACTGCGGATCACCCGCGACCATTTGCAAGGCGTCCTGGAAAAGCTGGAAGCCAATACCGAAAATATGCAGTCGTTCAATGAGGAACTGCTGTCGGCCAACGAGGAAATGCAGAGTGGAAACGAAGAATTGCAATCCGTCAACGAGGAATTGCAAACCATCAATGCTGAATACCAACTGAAAATCAGGGAACTCACCGACCTCAACGACGACCTTAATAACTACTTCCGGAGCAACGTGAGCGGGCAATTGTTTGTCGACCGCGACCTGTTGCTGAAAAAGTTCTCTCCGGCGGCCGTCCAGCACATCAACCTGCGCGAAAGCGACATCGGCCGGCCGCTGCACCACATTACCACCAATATTGCGTTTGATTCCATCGTCAAAGACATTGGTCAGGTCATTCTCAGCGGGGAGACCATCACCCGCGAAGTAAAGGCCAAAACCGGGCAGTGGTACGAAGTAATGGTGATGGCCTACATTCGCCAGGCCGACCAGCAGCCGATCGGGGCCATGGTGACTTTTTACAACATCACCGACCTGGTGCAGGCACGGCTCCAACTGGAAGAGAGTGCAGCGCAGTCACGGCTGGTCATTGAAGCCATGCCCCAGATTACCTGCACGACCGGACCGGATGGACGGGTGGAACACTTCAACCAGCATTGGTATGATTACACCGGAATGACCCTGGAAGAGACCCCGGAGTGGGGTTGGGCACCCGCTCTGCATTCCCAGGATACCGAAAGAGTGGAATCGCTATGGAAACGTTGCCTGGACAGCAAGGAATTATTCGAGTCTGAGTTCCGGATCAGGCGGCAGTCGGACGGTGCTTTTCGCTGGCACCTGACGCGGGCGGTGCCCATCCGGGATGCCGGTGGCAAGGTGGTCAAATGGGTAAGTACCACTACCGACGTGCAGGACCAGCGCCATCTGCTGGAAGAATCCGTACGTGCCCGGCAGCTTTTATCTACTACCAATACGATCCTGAACCGCAGCAACGTAGACCTGGATAACTTCGTCTATACGGCTTCCCACGACCTGCGGGCACCCGTCAATAGCCTGAAGGGTTTGCTTCAACTGCTTTCCCATAGTTTAGCGGGGCACCGTGACGAGAATATCGGCCAAATTCTGACTATGGTTGAGATTTCCGTTACCAAACTGTTGCGGGTGATTGGTGACCTGGCCGAAATTGCCAAAGTACAGCAGGACGTGGAAGGAGAGGAAGAAGCAATTCCTGTCCGGGAAATACTCAACGAGGTGCTCACCGAATTTTCGGAACAGATCGCGGAATCGGGGGCCGGCGTTTACCTGCACATTGAAACCGACCAGCTGGTTTACAAACGCAAGAATCTGCGAAGCATATTGTATAACCTCCTGAGCAATGCCCTCAAATACCGCTCTCCGGAGCGGGTGCCGGAGGTGCAGCTGACTTTTGGAACGAGGGAGAATCATCCGGTGCTGGTGGTGGCCGATAATGGCCTGGGGCTAACGCCGGTGCAGATAGATAAGCTTTTCAACATTTACCAACGCTTTCATACCCACGTGGAAGGAACGGGCATTGGCCTGTTTATGATCAAGCGGATGGTGGAGAATAACGGCGGGCGCATTGAAGTGTCCAGTCGGGAAGGGGAGGGAACCGCTTTTACTGTCTTCTTTCATCCCAGCGATGCCAAGCCCTAGTTTAAAATGCCCGAACTGATTACCCTGTTAAGTAAATTTCTTACTGTTTTGACCCTTTAAAAAAATGGGTTTTCCGTTGCCATTGGGAGTAAAGTAAGCTGCGTCCTTGCGAAGGGCCGTGAAAGCCGGTGCGTTGGTGGGCCCTGAAGCAATCTCCTGGAGTCAAGTCGACAGTTCACTGAATGCTGGCAGATTGCTTCGCTGGCGCTCTTAAGGACGATGCGGTTTTACTAAGAGTGGTAAAGGGTCAAAGTAGTACTAAGCGCCCATCCTATACTGTCTGCTCTCTATTTTAAAATAGAATAAAAATCATTTCCTGCCGGTAGCGCCATTGATCCTGACAGGAGATCATATTGGGCAGTGATGCAGGTCATTCCGGTAGGAGGGTAGAGCGGCTAATTTGGCAGCCAGATTAAAGCACTTCCGATTATGAAAACGATTCTCATTCCCACCGATTTTTCTGAAAACGCCCTGCACGCTGCCCGGTACGGAGCGGCCCTGGCCCATCAACTGGATGCAAAGGTTCTGTTGTTTCACGCCTTTCACCTGCCCGAAGGCATGGCAGATGGCGGTATCTACATCCCTACGCTGAAGGACCTGACGGCTCAACACATCGGTCAACTGGAAAAGGTGGGCCGGGAGTTGAAGAAGCAGTATCCGGTTCACCTGGAATACGCCGCCAAACTGGGCTTCTTTGTGGATGAGCTGACCCGACTGGTGGAGAGTCTGCCCGAATGTCTGGTGGTGATGGGCATGCGCGGAGCCAATCTGCTGGAACAGAAACTGTTCGGCACGCTCACCACGTCGGTGCTGCGCCAGGCCCGTTTTCCGGTCCTGGTGGTTCCGGCCGAAGCCGAAGTGCAGCCCATCCGACGGATACTGTTTGCCTGTGACTACGAATCACTGGCAGTAGATAATTCGCTGAACTGGCTGAAAAACATTGCTCACCAGTACAAAGCAAAAGTGCGGGTGCTGCACATTGCCCAGCCCAACACGGTGTTGTCCGATGGCTCGCTGGCCGTGGAAGGAGCACACCTGGAGCGGATGCTGCGGGGCGTTGACCACCAGTTTGACTGGCTGGAAGAAGAAAATATTTCGGAAGGAATTGAACAGGGAATCAAATCTGCCCAGGCCGATCTACTGGTGATGGTGCCGCGCAAACGTCCTTTCTGGGACATCATTACCGGCCACAGCCAGACCCGCAAAATGGCTTTCAAAACGCCCGTGCCCTTGCTGTCCCTACCCAATCCGGTACAAAATTGATACACTTTCATTTTCATTCACCGGCAGAGTAGACCCTTTAGCCTTACCCGGTCTGATTCTTTATGAAGCCGTACACAAATGAGGAGGCTGCTTTCCAGGCGCGATTGATGCTCTTGAAAAGGGTGCACGCGCGGGTGCTGGGCAGCTGGGCGACATGGAGCGCATTGACCGGCGGATTGGGTGTTTGCCTGCTGGCAGGACAAGCCGCTGCGTTTTGTCTGATGAGCCTGACCTGGGGATGGGTAAACGGCGGGATTGCGGCTTATCTCTATTACCATCACCGCAAAGAGCTGAGACAACCCTTGTCCACGTTTCGCCAGGTGGAAATCCAGGGCCACGCCGAAAAGATCATCCTGTTCAATGCGGGGCTCGATGTAGCCTATATTCTGGGCGGACTGGCCCTGCGCCAGCACGGCTTGCTGCCCGGATTGACCTACGCTGAACTGTATAAAGGCTTTGGAGCGGCGATCATACTGCAGGGAATTTTTCTGTTGCTACAGGACGCCCTTTTTTACACGCTGCATGTACTTAACCGAAATCGCATTTACCCATTCTGGAAAAAGGAACTGGAACCAGCCGGGGATTGCTCCGTACCTACGGATCATTTCCTGGAAACCGCGTGATTACAGTGAACGGTAAACAGTAAACAGTAAACACATTCTATCAGCCCATTGGCACCGCAACGACGGACCGCGCCTCGAAGGACCGATTAGCACATTAACCCATTAGCACATTATAACTTACTTTATGGCAAAGACAATGAAAGCAGCGGTAGCCCGGGCGTACCGCCAACCGCTCCGGATTGAAGAAGTCCCCGTACCGGAAGTGAAGGCCGGACAAATCCTGGTGCAGATTGCTGCTTCGGGGGTGTGCCACACCGATCTGCACGCAGTCGACGGAGACTGGCCGGTACAAGCCCCCTTGCCCCTGATTCCCGGTCACGAAGGAGTGGGTCGGGTGGTCGCCGTCGGAGCCGGGGTGAAAGAAGTGAAAGAGGGCGATCGGGTGGGAGTGCCCTGGCTGTATTCGGCTTGCGGAAACTGCCCGCACTGCATGACCGGCTGGGAAACCCTCTGCGAATCGCAGCAGAACACTGGCTATTCGGTCAATGGTGGTTATGCCGATTACGTGCTGGCCGATCCCCGCTACGTGGGCCATATTCCCAACCAAGTTTCTTTTGCCGAAGCGGCTCCCGTGCTCTGCGCCGGCGTTACGGTGTATAAGGGCTTGAAGGAAACGGAAGTAAAACCGGGCGAATGGGTCGTCATCTCCGGCATTGGTGGGCTGGGGCACATGGCGGTGCAGTACGCCAAAGCCATGGGCATGCACGTGGCGGCCGTTGACATTGCGGAAGACAAGCTGGCCCTGGCCAAAAGCCTGGGGGCCGAACTGGTTGTCCATGCGGCTACGGAAGATCCGGTAGCGCGGATCAGTAAGGAAATCAAGGGAGCGCATGGTGTGCTGGTAACGGCCGTGTCCCGGACGGCCTTTACCCAGGGCGTGAACATGCTGCGACGGAAGGGCACCATGTCATTGGTGGGCTTGCCGCCCGGCGATTTCAACCTCAACATTTTTGACGTCGTGTTGTCCCGGAAGACCATTCGCGGTTCCATTGTGGGTACGCGGATGGACTTGATGGAAAGCCTTGACTTTGCCGCTGCCGGACTGGTAAAGTCGCACTATTCGGTTGACAAACTGGAAAACATCAACGCCATTTTTGATAAAATGAAGGCCGGGAAAATAGACGGACGCGTCGTGATGGAAATCAATCCCGGCATTTGAAGAAAACGGAGGTTCTGGTGCGTGCATCCCCGTGGTCTGATTGCAGAGGCCACGGGGATGCTCTTTTTGCGATCGGTCAGCCTGGCGATTGATAATTCTCATAGTTATCGCCTGCGGTCGGTGGCAAATTTGTGTTTCAACTTACAACGCTGGCTGCTTTCTGCGTAGGTCCGGCGGGTTTCACGAACGGAAGCATTTCCTTCCCCATTTAATCTGAGATTATGATAGCCGCTATTTCCACTTCCAACGAATCATCGGTTGATACCCACCTGCCCGCCAGCCACGAATTGGACGCCGACCGGGTGCTGGAAGCGCTTCGGAGTAGTTCGGATGGACTCAGCCAGTCGGAGGCCGAAGCCCGGCTACGGCAGCACGGTCCCAACGTATTGCCGCACAAAAAGCGAATTACGTTAGCGGAAATCATCCTTCAGCAATTTCTGAGCCCGCTCATCTACGTGCTGCTCTTTGCGGCGGTGGTGGCTTTGTTGCTGCAGGAATATTCCGATGCCGGTTTTATTGGACTCATTCTGCTGATCAACGCGGCGATGGGCGCTTACCAGGAGTGGAAAGCGGAAAGCAATGCCAATGCCCTGCAGAAGATGATACGGATCAAGGTACGGCTGCGGCGTGACCATGCGGAAAAGGAAGTGGCGGCCGAAGAACTGGTGCCGGGCGATATCGTACTGCTGGAGTCGGGCAACAAAGTGCCGGCCGACATCCGGTTGATCAAGGCCACCCAGGTGAGCGTAGAGGAGGCCCTGCTGACGGGGGAATCGCTGCCCGTTGCCAAAAACACCGATACGCTGGAAGGAGAGGAGCTGCCCATCGGCGAACGCAGTAATATGGTCTTTGCCGGCACGACCGTCATTACGGGGCGTGCCACGGGCGTAGTCGTGTCTACCGGTATGCACACGGAGATTGGAAAAATTGCCGCCAGCCTCCACTTTCTGGAACCCACCAAGTCGCCCCTGGTGGAGCGGATGGAGACGTTTTCCAAAAAAATCAGCGTGATCACCCTGTTCGCCTGCGGCCTGATCGGGGTGATCGGCTACTGGCAGGGAATGAAGCTGGAGGAAGTTTTTTTCCTGGCGGTGGCCGTCGCCGTGTCTGCCATTCCCGAAGGACTGCCCATTGCCATGACAGTGGCCCTTTCCATTGGAGCCCTCCGGATGGCCAAGCGGCACGTCATCATCCGGAAGCTGACCGCCGTAGAGGGGCTGGGCAGTTGCACCTTCGTCGCCACGGACAAAACGGGCACCCTCACGGTCGATCAGCAAACCGTCAAACAGGTGGTGCTGGCTTCCGGAGAGGCTTTCACTGTAACGGGCGAAGGGTACAATTCCAATGGGGCCATTTTAAACGCCGGTCAACAGCCGGTAAAGGTGGGTGCCTCTCCGCTGCTGGATGAATTAATCGAAGCCATTACCGTTTGTAACGAAAGCAATCTGTTAGGGGAAAAAGGCCAGTGGCAGCACCAGGGTGATGCCGTTGACGTGGCCCTGCTGGCGGCATCGTACAAATACGGCACTTCGCCCGACTTCCGTAGCCGGGAAGTAGAACTGGTAGATCAGATTCCCTTTGAATCTGAGCGGAAGTACGCGGCTGTGTATTACCGCAAGGGAAATGCACTCCGCATTGCCGTAAAAGGAGCCCTGGAGGCCCTTCTGCCATCCGTTCAGGATGCGTCCGCTGCCCGCCTGCTCCAGTTGCAGGAAGAATTGGCCGCTGGTGGTTATCGCGTCATTGCGGTGGCGGGTGGTCCGGTAAACCAGGTCAGTACCCGCGAACTGCCCGTTTTGCGTTTGATGGGGCTGGTGGCCCTGATCGACCCGTTGCGCCCCGAAGCCAAGGCCGCCGTGCAGTCCTGCAAAGAGGCGGGCGTGGAAGTGGCCATGATTACCGGCGATCACCCGGCCACGGCGCTGAGCATTGCCAGCGAATTGGGAATTGCCACTGACAAGCAGCAATTGATTACCGGCACGGAACTGGCCGACATTTCCAAAAACAGTACCTTCCAGGACTTTGTGGAAACGGTCAATGCCCGGCGGGTGTTCGCCCGGGTGTCGCCCCAGCAGAAGCAGCAGATCGTGGAAACGCTGAAACAGTCGGAAAACTTCGTGGCCGTGACCGGCGATGGTGTGAACGATGCACCGGCACTGAAAACTGCCAACATTGGCGTGGCCATGGGCTACGGCACCGACGTGGCCAAGGAAACGGCTTCCATCATCATTACCGACAACAACTTCGCCTCCATTGTGGCCGGGATTGAAGAAGGCCGGAATACCTACAGCAACCTCCGTAAAATCATTTACCTGCTGATTTCGACCGGTGCCGCCGAAATCCTGATGGTGGCGATGTCCCTGATTTTCGGCCTGCCCATCCCATTCCTGCCGGTGCAACTGCTGTGGCTCAATCTGGTCACCAATGGCATCCAGGACGTTTCGCTGGCGTTTGAAAAAGGAGAAACGGATCTGATGAAACACCCGCCCCGCAAACCCTCCGAAAGCGTGTTCGATCAACTGATGGTCCGGCAAACGCTGGTAGCATCGGGCACGATGACCCTTGTCACCTTCGGGCTTTGGTATCACCTGCTGAACAACCTGGGATGGGACGAATTTCAAGCCCGGAATGAGATTCTGCTGCTGATGGTGATGCTGCAAAACTTCCACGTCTTCAACAGCCGTTCCGAAACCCGTTCCGCCTTCCGGATTCCCCTGCGCAACAACTATACACTGGTGCTGGGAGTGCTTGCGATGCAGGGCTTGCACATTGCGGTATTGCACATTCCGCTGATGCAGGATTTGCTAAAAGTAGCGCCGGTCAGTTTCGAGGACTGGGCCAAGTTACTGCCTACGGCGGCAATTATTCTGCTGGTGATGGAAGTGTTTAAATACGTACACGCCCACTGGAAGGAAAAGCGATTGATGTAGAAAATCTGAATACGGGTAGAATTTTGCCATAAGAGGCAAAGGAGGGTTAGGTCATTGGGATCTAACCCTTTATTTTGAACTCTTGATGTTTCATTGGGAAATTGTCTGACGTCTTGAGCAGGGAAACCAGGGAGGTCGCAAAAATGGCTTTGAGGTGGTAGAACAGTAAGCTGTCATTCTACCGGGTGGCTGCGTGCCCCGGGCTGGTGCCAAAGAAACTTGTTTGCTTTTATTCCAATCCTTGAAGGAAGTCGTCAGCAAGATTCTTCCAGAATGACAAGCTAGGAGAATTAGACACGCCAGACAAATAGCCTGAAGAGGCTAAGTACGGTGTTAATTAAATCCTTTTAACAAGTCTCTATTCACTAAGGCGGGTGGGCCGCCTGTCCAGCGAGGGGAGCGAGGGCTTTGAGCGGGGAAGCATTGGACAGGCTTGATTTTCTTTGGTTACTTTCTTTGATCAAGCAAAGAAAGTGACAAAACGCTCGGGAAGAGTCCAGCCGTCGGAAATGTACCCTAACATCAAGTCGTTCCACTACGGGAGCGATAGCGTCTTGATTCGCTCTCTATATTTAACTTTCAACAATGACTTATTCTCTTCTGGCGCTCCTTCCCATATTGGTTCTGGTCATTCTTTCCCTCTGGAAAAACCTGAATGTCGCCGTTACGATCAGTTTTATTGTCACCTCCCTGCTGTTTTTCCTCTGGAAGGCACCCCTCAACCAGTATTTCGCTTCCCTGCTCACCGCCCTGTTTTCGTCCATCACCATCCTGATGATTGTGTACGGAGCGATGTTCCTGTACCGCGTTATGGAGGGTACCGGCTACATCCGTGACATCAGCAATTCCATGCGGCAGATCCACCCGGCCAAAGAGATCCGCTTCTTTCTCATTGCCATTGGCCTGACAGCTTTTTTTGAAGGCGTGGCCGGCTTTGGTACGCCCGGCTCCATTGTGCCGCTTTTGCTGATCGCCCTGGGCTTCGACGCCATCCTGTCCGTGGCGGTGGTGTTGCTTCTCAACGGTATGGTGGCAATAGCCGGGGCCGTGGGTACGCCCGTACTCACCGGACTGCAACTGCCGCTGGGTTTATCTTCTGACACGGTAGCAGCCATTTACGCTCAGTCGGCGATACTGATTTCCCTGGCTGGTTTGCTGGTGCTGCTTTTTGTGATGCGGCTATACCGGAGGTCGGAAGGGGAACTTCGTTACCCGAAACAGATTTTTTGGATGTACGCCTTCTTTGCGGTGCCGCTCATCGTGTTTTCCCGCCTGGCTGGTGAATTCAGCATCATCCTGGCGGCGGTGAGCATGCTCACGCTGTCGGCCGTGGTGCTGAAAAAAGGGGAGGAGCCCATCCCGTGGCGGCCCTGGTTGCCGTATCTGGTCCTGATTGCCTTGTTGCTCCTGCCCAAGCTCATTGCCCCGCTCCAGCAACTGATCAGCTGGGAGTGGCGGCTGCACAATGTTTTTTCCACCCGGATGGATGCGTCCTTCAAACCATTGATTGTACCGCTCATTCCCTTCGTGGTAGTCGGAATGGGCGTGCTGCTACAGAAAAAAAGCCGGGAATTTTACCTGCGTGACATCATGAAAAAGGTATTTTCCGTCTTCCTGATCCTGTATCCGGCCATTGCTATTTCTCAGCTCATGGTCAATTCGGGCGTAGAACAGCCTTCCATGGTCAATCACTTGTCGGCGCTGTTGCAGCAAACCGGCCCTTTGTACAGCCTGTTTGCGCCCCTGCTGGGCACGGTGGGAGCCTTCATCACCGGCAGCACGACCGTTTCCAATCTGGTATTTGGGGCGGCCCAGGCCCAGACGGCCCGCAACCTGGCTTTGGATGAAGGCGTGATTCTTTCCCTGCAACTTTGCGGTGCTTCGATCGGGAATGCCATCTGCCTGTTCAATATCATCGCCGCGGCTACCGTCGCCAACGTCCGCGATTATAAACAAATCCTGAAAGTGAACCTGGTTCCGGCTCTGGCGGCCAGTCTGCTAGCCGGATTGTTGGGCTGGCTGCTGTTGACAGTAAAGTAGTTGATGGGGTAGGGTTTGGGTAAAGCGGAGATGGGACCAATTACTGCATCTCAGATCCGCCGTGGCGTTTTCACCGGGACAGTACCCTTGCTGTTGAAGATGGGCTTACCAGATTACCACTGTTAATTGCATTCCCTTCATTGTATACGACGTCCGTAATTTCCAGCCGGAACCAGGTAAAATCGCCGTCTTTCAGCTTCCAGGTCACGGCCGACCGGGCTGGAATGCGGATGCCCTGAAATTCCCGATAGCCGGCTGGCTCCATGTTGATCAGCCACGTTTCAAGGGTAGGTCCTTCTTTGCGGTCGTAATACCGCTGCGCTTCAAAACTGAGCACATCGCCTTCCGGACTGAAACTGAAGATGCCCGAAGCCGTGACGTCGCCGTACTGCATCGTCGCCTTCGCCCGGGTGGCATCCACTTCCTCCCAACGGATGTACGGACTCAATGCCGCCGTGGGGAACCACACGGTTTCGGCCAGGTAGCGCAGCATGGTGCCTTGGTCGATTTCTTTGCCCCGGGCATTGGCTACCGGAAAGAGCGAAAGGGCTTTGATCAGCATGTGTCCCCGACCATCCTCGTACTTGTCCCTGCCAGCCAGGTGGACAAACGGAGCGGCCCGTACATCGGCAAACCACAGAAAACCGGGCTGCGCTATCCGAAAGTACTGTTCGGCACTCACGGACATCCACTTGCCATTCGGTTGGGTTCTCATTTCTCCCCGTTGTTTCAGGTGCACCGTCCGGATGTAGTCTTTTCCCACAATGCCGGAACGCTGCAGCCAGTTGCGGACGCTGGCCGGCAGCCCGGAAAGCTGCTCCGCCCTGACTTGGGTAACTGGCTCAAAGTTCTCCGATACGAAGCTTTCCCGTTCCTGGCGCACCATCTTTCCGAAACTCCAGGAGCCGTAACCTGATCCGATACCGGCCAGGATCACGATATTGAGTATCGTGCCGAATTTGGCATCGGGCCAGTAGAGAACGATGAGCAACTGGGAAAGCAAAACGGCGCCGGTGGCTGTCATCCACCAGGCCTCTTTTTTCAAGCCCCACTGCAGAGTGGTGTACAGGAATAAACCGCAAGCCAGCAGCCAGCCAATGCCAAGCGCCTGCACCCACTGCACGGAAAGTGGAAAAATGGATTGCGTGGCGATCGGTTTGGCCGAACCCAGGTGAAAGGCACTGGCAAAACCCATCAGGTGAATCATTCCGTGGATAATCAGCAGGAGGGCGAATAAAGTGCGAAACATGGGAATGGGTTTATTTAGGAGTAATCGGAGAAAGGATGGATGACAATGGGGTGCTTGTCCCGAATCGGTTGAACTGCTTGTTTTGCCGGATAAGTGTATTTTATCCATCGGCCGGCGTGTGCTTTCGTTTCGAATGGATTTGGTAGAACACCCAGGGAGCAATGGTGATCCAAATCAACAGAAAAGCCCATACCCGGCCTTCCAGAAGGTTATAATCGTGCAGCAACACCGACCAGGGCTTGCCGGACAGGAAATGTCCGAAACCGAATTCAAACAACCCGGTCAACACAAACCAGATTCCGCCGATGCGTACGGCCTGGGCGGCCGATGTCAGCGGCCAGCGTCGGGTGGCGTAGCTTACAAACCAGCCCATCAGCAATATGCCGGTCAGGGTTGAAATCTGGTGGGCCGGTAATTCACCCACCGCGTTTTTGTACACCAACTCCCGGACGCTTCCGTTCAGAATGCCGATCAGGGGAAGAAATAGCCAGAGTAAACAGTAGCGGGTGATCATACACGAAGAATGGTTTGAAGGGTTAAGAATAGCGCAAATCGGTAGCGGAGACAGGTACTCCATGGGTATCCTGCGTATTTGATTCCCGGAGATTTTTCAATAAAACCAGTCCGCACCAGAGTCCACCCAGGGCAATAAACAGGTAAAACGGCATGAGCGGGTCCCAGGGGCCGTCCCATCGGAAGCCCGCAATGAGGGCCGTCGCAAAGCTGAGAACCATTCCGTACGTAAAGGCTTTCACCAGCATCATCGTTGCCAGTACGTAGCCCCAGGTTTTCCGCTGCCAGAGGAGCACTGCGGCCAGGGCAGTACCCGGCACCACAATGGATAGGTCAAGGGCAAAAATCAGGGTGGGTGCCGCCGGTAGTTGCCCGCTCACAATGAAGTGGAGGCACTGACTGAGTTCAAACAAACCCAGGGGAACCGAAATAAACAGCAGGTAAAGACTGATCCATTTTACGGGCGTTTGGGGGCTGAACCGACTGCTTATCTGTTGGGCCGGTAACCGGGACAAACCAATGATCAATGCCGCAATGGACAAGGAAAATAAAGCTACGTAAAGGAGAAAAAAGTAATTGAATGCGGTACCGAACAGGTAAAAGGCGTAATTGTAGACCATATACCCCAGCAAACCCATCAAGACCAGTTGCGCCCTTGCCGAACCCCGGCGGGCGAATCGCAACCCTACGATCAGCAGGGGGAGTACCAGCAGCAGTGTCACCCAGTCGTTTGCGATCCAGGCCTTTCGGATGGTTTCGGTATCCCGGTACAGGGCTGACCAGCCAATTCCGCCCAGCGAAGCCACGCCCGACAGGAAAAGAATGATCCGGGAAAGCGAATGAGGTAGTGTTGAACGGAGCGGTTTCATAAGGGCGCTGATAGCTGAAAGTTGAATTTAGCGGGAAAGTGGGCCGAAAAAGCTGCCATGCGTCAGTGCCCGGTCTGATGTTTCTCAAGCCTGAACAGCAGTCAGCCATCGGTTTTAAGTAATTCACTTTTCAAGCTCCCCACCTGACAAGGATCATTTCCCGGCCTGCCTGCGATCATCCTCCTTGTCCGGTCCCCGCCGTATTGTTGCATTCCACCTGCACCAATCAAATCCAACTATGAAAACCATCCTGGTTCCCACTGATTTTTCACGGAGCGCCCACCGGGCCTTGCAGTACGCGGTCGAATTGGCCGAACGTCAAAACGCCCGGCTGGTGTTGTTGCACGTATTCCGTAAGACGGTTTACTGGTTTGAAAGTCCGTCGGAGATCCGGCAAAAAGAGCTGCCGCTTCGCACCGAAAGCCTGCGCCGGCTCGAAGAACTGCAAAATGCACCCTGGTTGTCGGGAAGACGGTTGAAAATCAGTGCGGAGGTACGAAATGGGAAAGTGGCGGAAGAGATTGCAAAGCTGGCTGGCGACATCCACGCCGATCTGATCGTGATGGGACACTCTACTGCCCGGCCCCCGTCAGAAGGCCAGGTGCCCGACCTCCGCATCGAAGTGATGGCCCGTACTGCCTGTCCGCTCCTGATGGTGCCGGGAGAAGGACTGTTCCGGCCCATCCGAAACATCGTCTTCGCCCTGGAAGGATACGACAGCGATTTGCTCCGTGCCGTGGAGCTCACCCGACTGGTGCAATGGTGGCACGCCCGCATTACCCTCCTGCAGATTGCGGAACAAAAAGCCCTGGCTTTACCCGATAGCCAACGGCTCGAATACCTGGGCTCCAGCGCCAGTCACCACACGCAATACGACCGGATGCAGACCCAGCTACTGGAATGCCATGACGTCATTCCGCAACTGGGTCAATACCTGGAACAGAACGGAGCCGACATGCTGGTGATGTCTTCGTTGCGACGCAACGCTACGGGAAGTTTGTACAACCGTGGTCTGGCGGAACAAATGATGGCCCATTGTCCGGTTCCCCTGCTGATGTATAAAGCCTTTAACATCGAGGGAAAGCAATCTTACCGAAATTAGATTTCCGTCTGCACCCTTTATTCCAAATACCTGACCGTATGAAAACCATTGTCGTCGCTACCGATTTTTCTGCTCCTTCGGAGCAGGCCGCCCAATACGCCCTGGCGCTGGCGCAAAAGCTGGAGGCCAGGCTGATTCTTTGCCACGCAGACCCCAACCCCATGGTAACGGAGCCGCAGGCGCTGGCGTCTTCGGAAGCGGCCGGTCGCGTTTCGGACAGAAATTTTAATGAAGACAAACTGCAACAGCTGGCTCAGAAGCTGATGGAAGAACGAGCGCCAACGAACGATTGGCAGGTGCCGGTCGATTCGGTGATTTTACAGGGCGACGTGGCGCAGGAGATTGCCGCCCTGGCCAGCAACCGCAAAGCGGACCTGGTGGTTGTTGGTGCGCACACGGAAGAAGCTGCCTGGGATCTCTTTTCCGAAAACCATACCAATGCCCTGCTGGAGCATTGTCTGACTCCCGTGCTGGTCGTGCCGGCTCGGGTCCGTTTCCTTGGCATTCGTACCATTGTGTTCGCCTGTGATCTGCTGGATACGGATGCACAGCACCTGGTATGGCTTTCCCAGTTTGCCCGTTACTGGGGCGCTCACGTAATGGTAGTACACATAACCAGCGAAGAAGCCGATCTCACCAAAGAGCGGGAACGCATGAGTCAGTTTATTTCAGTACTGCCCGGTCCGATCTTCTCCAGTAAGCTTTCCTTCCGATTGATTACGGCCCAATCCGTAATCGATGAACTGGAGCAGGTGGTTCAAGCCGAATCAGTGGATTGGCTGGCGATGTCCACCAAGAAACGCAACTTATTTCAGCAACTGGCCCACCGAAGCCTGACCCAACGAATGGTCCGCAAGACCGACATTCCCTTGCTGGCCTTTCACGCCAACCGCCTGCCCGACATCTGGATTCTGTAGCAGATATAACAAAGGTAAAGATTTGTGAGGGTACTCTGGTTGAATAACAGCCGGTTACAAAATTGGATCGCGCGAGGCTCCGGCCTCGGGTGAAACTATTGCTGGGCCTCTGGCATAAAATTAATGAAACTGGCCAGCGGCCGGAAGATACGACAACGGGGGCGCCCATCCCGAGGCACCAGCCTCGCGCGAGCATCGGCAAGTGGTGAATCCTCCCCGGATGAAAACACCCAACCGAAGGGCACATCGCGAACACCCTTTTACAAGCATAGATTGCTTCCTCGCCTTTTGAACAAATGGTATTCGGCTCATTGATGAATCCCGGGTCTTTATATCAGGCTTTCCTCAATTTGACTACAACAACCCTCAGTTAGGCTACAAGCAGAAAATCACGTTTATTGACCTTTGTGATGTGATCAATGAAAATAAAATTATGGCACATCAAAAGGAAACGAATAAAGTATGGTTCATCACGGGTGCTTCCCGGGGTTTCGGACGCGTTTGGACGGAAGCGGCACTTCAGCGCGGCGACAAGGTTGCTGCTACCGCGCGTAAGTTGGCCGGCTTGGCCGATCTCAAAGAAAAGTACGGTGAAAACGTGTTGACCTTGGAGCTAGACGTCACCAGACCTGACCAGGTAAGGAAGGTGGTTGAGCAAGCGCACGCGCACTTCGGGAGGCTCGATATTGTACTCAACAACGCCGGTTATTCATTGGTCGGCACCATTGAGGAAGCCAGTGCCGACGACGTCCGGGCGCTGTACGATACCAATATCTTTGGTACTTTGTCCGTCATCCGGGCGGCTTTGCCGCTGCTGCGCCAGCAAGGGGGCGGTCACATCCTCGGAACATCCAGCAACCTGGGCCACGTGACGTTGCCGGTGATCGGCTACTACTGTTCCTCCAAATGGGCATTCGAGGCGATTCACGAAAGCCTGGCCGCCGAGGTGAAACCATTCGGGATCAACGTAACGATCCTGGAACCCGGTGCCTACGCGACGGAGTTTGGAAGCCAAGAGTCGTTGAAGTTTGCCGCCGGTCTCGACGTGTACGCCGATTTTAAAGCACAGTTTGCCGAACGGTTAAAAACGACGGAAAGGGGTGATCCTGAAGCAACCCCGGAAGCGCTGTTCCAGATCGTAGATGCGGAAAATCCACCGCTGCGGTTCTTTTTAGGCAGTCATTGTTTACCCTCGGTACGTAACGCTTATGCCGAACGTCTGGCAACCTGGGAAGCATGGGAAGAGGTTTCTGCCTCAGCTCAAGGCAAATTACGGTAAAAGCCAGCAACGGAGAGATTTCCTGGTAAAAGATCGGTAGCTTAAGTAGGGTCCTGGTTAATTTGCATTACCCCCAACCCCCTAAAGGGGGCTAAGATTCGTTGGAGCCCCCTTTAGGGGGTTGGGGGTAATAAGAAGATAATATAAACCAATATCCGAAGCACTTACCTTATTTTAACAGATGAAAAAGGAAACGCATTCGCCCCGAAGGTTTGATTCGTTATCGGACTTTCACCGGGTGTTCGGGCTGCCCAAGCCCCTGCACCCGATGATCAGTTTTACGGATCTCAAGGATGTCCACATTCAGCCCAATGAATTAGCTGATACATTTGTGCTGGATTTTTACAAAATCGTGTACAAAATTAACGTAAGCGGTAAAGCCAAATACGGTCAGCACCATTACGACTTTGGTGAAGGGGGACTGGTTTTTTCGGCTCCGCGTCAGCTGTTTGAAACGCCCGGGAGTAAGCGGCCTTCCGGTTATCTGTTGCTCATCCATCCCGATTTCTTATTGTCGTATCCGTTAGCGAAGAAGATCAGGCAATACGGTTTCTTTTCTTATTCTGCCAATGAAGCCCTGTACCTGTCTGATCAGGAAAAGAATACGATCATGTCCATTTTCAGCATCATTGATGAGGAATTAAAAAGCCGGATCGATGATTTCAGCCATGACGTGCTCATTTCACAACTTGAATTGTTGTTGAACTACTGCAATCGTTTTTACAAACGTCAGTTTATTACCCGGAAAGCCGTCAGTCACGATCTCCTGCAGAAGCTGGACGATTTACTGGAAGATTATTTCAATCACAGTAAATCATCGGAGCAAGGCCTACCCACGGTTCAATACCTGGCCGAACACGTAAACCTGTCGCCCAGCTACCTGAGCGATATGCTGCGTTCGCTTACGGGACAAAATGCCCAGCAGCACATCCATCAGAAGCTGATTGAAAAAGCGAAAGAAAAATTATCAACTACCGAACATACCATCAGTGAGATCGCTTACGCGTTGGGCTTCGAACATCCGCAATCGTTCAGCAAGCTATTCAAAACGAAAACCCGGCTTTCGCCTTTGGAATTCAGGCAATCTTTTAACTGAGGCGAAGCGTTACGATCAGTTGGTGGACAATTGGGACGAAAGAAAGCTGATTCGGCCCAGTTGTCCACCCTTGGTTGGTAAGTGAGAGAAAGTTTAAAATATTAAAAATGTGAGTGTAAAAGTCTGATGTTTAGTGCTTTGTGATATGCCTGTGTTATAAATAGTTTTGCTTAACTACTAAATTTTACTTTGTCAGGTTAAGCCTGACACCCGTTTCTCACTGAATGAAAGTCGTTTGCTTAGGCTGGGCGCCTCCGTGTCGTATCTTCAGGCCTCTGACCTGTTTTAAAGGTGAATGCTGGCCAGAGGCCCAGCAATAGTTTCACCCGAGGCCGGAGCCTCGCGCGATTCAGTAAGAATAAGTAGCATGAGGATCCGGTTGTAAAGTAAAACGGCGCGGAACATGCCCATTCATCAAAAATCGGTTGATTTGCTCACGGTCTCAAATGCGGTCAGGTCGTTCCGAATCGCTTCGATCTTGCTGTGGGCCATACCGAAAGAATCAGTACCCAGAAACAGGTGCAAGGGACGATTTTCCATTTCCGCCACCTGGATGAGGGCAGCGGCGGCTTTTTCAGGATCGCCGGGCTGGTTGCCAATGATCTGATCGTTATGGATCACTTCCAGCTCACGGGCCGCTTTGTATTCAGCAATCGGATTGGCGGAGGTGCGGAGCGAACCTTGCAGCAAGAAGTTGGTTTTGAAATAACCTGGATACACAATGGTAGCGCTTACGCCGAGTGGTTGGGCTTCGGCTGAAAGGGCTTCGGTAAAACCGGCTACGGCAAATTTGGTCGCATTGTAAATGCCCCAGCCGGGGAATGTGCCCAGGAAGCCGGCGATAGAAGAGATGTTAAAAAATGCGCCGGCTTTCTTTTCCCGGAAATGCGGCATCACGTTACGGATTACGTTTAGTGATCCAAATACGTTGACATCAAAATTTTTGCGGGCTTCCTCATCGGTCAGTTCCTCCAATGTACCCAGCTGTCCGTAACCCGCATTGTTGACCACGACGTCAATCGTACCCAGCTTGGCGATGATTTCGGCAACGGCTTCAGCTACGCTGTCGTTACTGGTTAAGTCTACTGCAAGTGGAAGAAAGCCATCGCCTGCGTGACCTACTTCCTCCCGTAAGGTGTCTACTTCCCTGGAGGTGGCGGCTACCAGGAACCCTTCATTCAATAAACGTTTTACCAATGCTAAGCCCAGTCCTTTGGAGGCTCCGGTAACGAACCATACTTTTTGTGTTTTCATGATCATGATCAATTTTTGTTTGATACAAAGTTGATCACGATCCGTCTGGCGGGGCTTATTCAAATCACAGGGATATTTGCGAGTTTCAAATACGGCCAGAAATGGTTGCGTTTTTTCGGTAAGCAGAAGGTGAAATATTTACCTTCTTCCTGAAAAAAGAGGTAAACGCCGCCTGTGCCGAAAATCCCAGTCCGTCACTGATCTCCTGGATCCCCCAGTCGGTTTGTACCAGCAACGATTTGGCTTCGTGCAGTAGCCGGTCCTGAATATGTTCCCGTAAAGTCTTTCCCGTCTGTTTCCTGACCAGGGCATTGAGGTAATTGGGGTGAACGTGCAGCTGGTCAGCGAACTCAGCGGCTGTTTTTAAGGTAGCATACGCACCACGCTCCCGGACCTGAAAGGCCGATTCCAGGAGCGATAAAAAACGGTAGATGTAGCCATATCCTTCTGGAGGCTGGGTTTTAACCCGGTTCTTTCCAGCCCGCTGGCTTTCCAGTAACAGTAGCTGCAGCTGAAGCAAAATAGCCTGCTTCTTATCCTCATTGGTACCCCGGTCTTCCCTGAGCATCGTTTCAAAATAGCCGTTGATGGTGGCGGACTGCTCATCAGTCAGTTGAATGACGGCCTTATCGGTTGCAAAAAATGGGTATTGCCGGAACAGTTGCAGGACGTGGTCGGCATCCCGGCCAAAGTAGTCCGGGTGGATGAGACAAAAGTGACCGCCGGTTTCCTCCGAAGTGGTTTGCCAGGACATAATCTCATCCGGATGAAGAAACGCAATTTCATTGGGTCCCATTTCATACCGGTGCAATCCAATCGTCAGCACTCCCGTTCCACGGGTCAGGTGAAACAGCTTATAAAACTTCCTGCGATGCGGCGATATATAATCCTTTACCGGATAGTGATCGCGGTTTTGGATGACAAAATAGCTGGAGTCAAGTGGATAATGCTCCACATGCAGCAGAGGTATTTTGTAGCCGTCCTGAGCAAACCTTTCCAGTTCCAGGCGGGGGATCGTTGAATTTTCCATACCTACTACGAAGTGAGTAGACAGTTTAAAGTAAAAAGTGTATGAGTATAAATAACTGGATTTTCGTTTCTTATTCAGGAAAGTTGCTATCGATAATTTTGTCCAAGCACTTAAGAATTAGCCGTTGTTCGGATATAACAAAAATGAAAGTTTAGGCAAAAATACATTTACCCCTTGCGGATCAAAATCTGTATAAAGCTAAATCTGTTAGTTTTAGCTTTTGTGCTGTCATTAGCACGTGAGGAGGAATGACAGAATGGAATAAGTCAGAACCGTAAGAAATTTATTTCATACAGTACCAAGCGAACAATGCCTTGAATTAGATCTCAACCAATACGTCATAAGGCTTTCCCACGAGGTACACGTCCAGTGGTTCGGCTACTCCTTTCAGTGCGATGCGTTCCGTTGGCACCTGGGGTGGAGAGGACAAGAGCTCAAAGGCTTCCGCCGAAACCAGGAATTGGTTGTTGAGCTTCCTGGTCGCGGCCTGCAACCGGGAGGCCACGTTGACCGGGTAGCCCATCACCGTCGGGTTGTTATTTACGCCCAATCCCAACTGTCCTACAATCACCTGGCCAACGTGCAAGCCGATGCCGACTTCAAAATGATGGTGGAAAAAGGGTTCGAAGAAGGATTTGTTGCTTTTAGACAAGCCTTTCAATATGTCCATTCCTGCTTTCAGAGCCGAAGTGGTCGCTTGCTCAATGGGTTCGTCCAAACCAAAAACGGCGTAAAACCCATCACCCGCCGTTTCAATGATGCGTCCTCCGTGGGCCTGAATGGCCTGATTGAAGTTACCGAAAAGCTGCTGCAGCAGATGCACCACTTCCCAGGCCGAACGGGAGGCAATAAAAGGCGTAAAATCGCGGATGTCCAGAAAGAACAGGGCCAGCTGGTGCTCTTGCAATACGGGCTGTGAAATCCCCTGGGAATGGGTGGCGTACTTCCGGATGAGGGACCGGAATGGAACGTGGGTTTCTTGTTGTTGGGTGGCTGTCATGTCCTTAGGCGATTGGTTGTTACAAAGTAACAAAGGCAGAGTGACAGCCCTGTGTCAGCAGGAAGAAAAGAATCTCACATTTTTTTATCCTGCTGATCAGTTCAACCTTTACACCTGCTCCAGGGCTTTGTTTTCGTACAGATCTGCCTTTTCCAGTTCGGGATGATGGCGGTGTTCTCTGGACCACATCGTATAAATGGCCGGAATGACAAACAGGGTAAGAATGAGCGAAAAGATGGTGCCGCCGACGATGACCACGCCCATACCCACGCGGCTCTGGGCGGCGGCTCCCAGCGCCAGTGCGATTGGCAGGGCACCCAGCGCAATTGCCAGGCTGGTCATCAGGATGGGACGGAGGCGGGCTTCGGCGGCTTCAAGTACGGCTTCGTGCTTCGGTTTGCCGGCTTCCCGCAGCTGATTGGCGAATTCCACAATCAGGATGCCGTTTTTGGTCACCAGCCCAATGAGCATAATGGTGCCGATCTGGCTGAAAATGTTCCAGGTTTGTCCGAACAGCCACAACGAAAACAGGGCACCGGCCACGGCCATCGGTACGGTCAGAATAATGATGAAAGGGTCGATGAAGCTTTCGAACTGAGCGGCCAGAATCAGATAAATCAGCAACAGGGCCAGCCCGAAGGCAAACGTGGTGTTCGAGCCGCTTTCCCGGAAATCCCGCGATTCACCACCCAGGTCCACCGTAAAACTGTCGTCCAGCACCCGCTCCGCAATTCGGTCCATCGATTCGATGCCGTCGCTGATGCTTCGGCCCGGAGCCAGCCCGGCCGAAACGGTGGCCGACAGGAAGCGGTTGTTGTGATACAGCTGGGGCGGGCTGCTCAGTTCATTCAGCGTGACCAGGTTATCCAGTTGAATCAATTCTCCGGAACTGTTTTTTACGAAAATAGAAGCCAGGTCCAGGGGAGCATCCCGGTCGGCCTGATCAAACTGACCAATGACCTGGTACTGGCGGCCGTTCATAATGAAGTACCCGAAGCGCTGTCCGCTGAGCGATAGTTGCAGCGACTGGGCCACGTCCAGCACCGATACGCCCAGGCTCTGGGCTTTGTCCCGGTCGATGGTGACGTTGATTTCCGGTTTGTTGAATTTGAGGTTGACGTCCGTCGAAGAAAACGTGGGGTCCTGGCTGGCGGCGTCCATAAACTGCGGAATTTTTTCCTGGAGTTTCTCAAAGTTGGGGGCCTGAATGATGTATTGAATGGGAAGTCCGCCCCGGCGGTTGACCGAAATGGTGGGTTGCTCCGTTACCAGGGTACGGGCTTCGGAATACTTCCGGGTCATTCGGGTGAGTTGATTGGCAATCTCTTTCTGCGAACGTTTCCTTTCACCGGGCTGCTTCAGTGACATAATCATTCGGCCACTATTGACCGAAGCGGAGCCGAAGCCCGGGGCCGTAATCACCAGGTTGACTTTCTTTTCCGGAATCGAATCATTGACCAGCTGGGTCAGTTCCTGCATAAACCGGTCGGTGTATTCGTAGGAAGCACCTTCCGGGGCTGTCACCTGTACCCGCAGGTAACTACGGTCGTCGTACGGAGCCGTCTCTTTGGGCAGCACGGTATAAAAAAAGACGATGAGGCCGATACAAACTGCGATGATGGGAAAGCTGAGCCATTTTCGTTTCATAAAGCCGGCCAGGGCGTCGGCGTAGCCGGTATTGAGTTTCTCAAAGTACGGTTCGGTAAATTGGTAGAATCGCGATTTCTTCTGTTTGCCTCCCTTCATCAGATAAGCATTCAGCATGGGCGTCAGCGTCAGCGATACGAAGGCCGAAATCAGTACCGCCGCCCCGATCACCACCCCGAACTCCCGGAACAGCTGCCCGACGAACCCTTGCAGAAAAATGACCGGCAGAAACACCGCCGCCAGGGTAATGGAGATGGAAATGACCGCCAGGAATATTTCGTTGGAACCCTTGATGGCCGCTTCGATGGGCGACATGCCTTCTTCCACTTTCTTGAAAATATTTTCCGTGACCACAATGCCATCGTCTACCACCAGACCTGTAGCCAGCACAATGGCCAGCAGCGTCAGAACGTTGACCGAAAAGCCGAAGAGGTACATAATGAAGAAGGTCGCAATGAGCGAAACCGGTATGTCGATGAGCGGCCGGAACGCAATGCCCCAGTCGCGAAAGAACAGGAAGATGATCAATATGACCAGAATCAGGGCGATCAGAATGGTTTCGGCAACTTCCGTCACCGACTGCTTGATAAAGAGTGTATTATCTACCGAAACGGTGAGGGTGAGGTCGTCCGGTAGCTCCTTCTTCAGTTGTTCAAACCGCTGGTAGAACGTTTTGGATACTTCCAGGTAATTCGTGCCCGGCTGCGGGATAATGGCCAGTCCCACCAGGGGTTTGCCGGATTCGCTCATCTTGGTTTCCAGGTTTTCCGGACCCAGTTCCGCCCGCCCAACGTCCTGCAGCCGCACCGTTTTATCGCCGGTCGTCTTGACTATCAAGTCGTTGAACTGATCCTGGTTGGTGAGGTTGCCCAGGGTTCTGACCGTCAGTTCCGTATTGGCTCCGGTGATTTTTCCCGAAGGCAGTTCCACGTTTTCCCGGTTCAGGGCACTCCTGATTTCGGCTACGGTCAGTCCGTACGAAGCCAGTCGGACCGGATCGAGCCACAGACGCATGGCATACCGCTTTTGCCCGTAAATCTGTACGCTGCTGACACCCGGCATCGTCTGCAGGCGCTGGGCAATCACGTTTTCGGCAAAATCGCTCAGCTCCAGCGCGTTCCGGTTATTGCTCCGCACGGTCATGATGATGATCGGTTCCGAATCGGCGTCGGCTTTGGATACCACCGGTGGGGCATCAATGTCCTGGGGCAGGCTTCGGGCCGCCTGCGATACCTTGTCGCGCACGTCGTTGGCGGCTTCTTCCAGGTTTTTGTCCAGGTTGAACTCAATAGTGATGTTGCTGGAGCCCTGGTTGCTGGAAGAAGAAATGTTCCGGATGCCGTCGATGGAATTGATCGCCTTTTCGAGTGGTTCCGTGATCTGCGATTCGATGATGTCCGAATTGGCTCCCGAATAGGTGGTGCGTACGGAAATGGTAGCCGGGTCGATGGACGGAAATTCGCGGATGCCCAGGAAGGTATAGCCGATGATACCAAACAGGATCAACAACAGGTTGATGACAATGGTAAATACGGGCCGCTTGATGCTGGTGGTGGATAAGCTCATCGTTTTACAGTTTTATTGCCTGCTTGTTGGACCATCACGGTAACCGGAGTACCCGACCGCAGGGACATCACACCGGTGGTCAGCACCGTATCCCCGGGTTGTAAGCCCGATGTAATCAGAATGTCTTTTTCCTGTCGGGTAGACGTCTCCACCATCACTTCCTTGGCTTTTCCCTGTTGAGTCACAAATACTTTTTTACCGTTCTGAACCGGTACCACTGCCTCCGTAGGAACCAGCAGGGCATCTTCGATAACGGACAAAGGCAGTTCGACGTTGGTAAAGGCACCCGGACGCAATTCTCCGTCCGGGTTCGGAACCTGCGCCCTCAGCTGGAGTGTACGGGTAGTGGCTTCGATGCTGGGCTCGATGGCGTAGACCCGCGCATTGTATTTCTTGGTGGAGCCCGAAACGGTAAAGGTCAGATTGGTATTGACTTTCAGCTGGCTGGCGTATTTCTCGGGAACTGAAAATGTAATCTTGAGCGGATGGGTATTCACCAACCGGGCAACGACCGTTTCCGGCGAAAGGTATTCTCCCTCCGAAATGGCCCGCAAGCCAATGGTTCCGTTGAATGGAGCCCGGATGGTCGTCTTGGCCAGCTGCGCCCGGATGAGCTGGGTCTGGGCCTGGAGTGATTTCAGATCGGCGCTCACGATGTCAAATTCCTGTTTGCTGATGGCCCCTTTTTCCAGCAGTTGGGTCGCCCGTTTTAAGTTTTCGGCGGCCAGGTTTTGTCGGGTTTCGGCTTGCGACAGCTGTGCTTTGAGTTCCGAGTTGTCAATCTGAATCAGGGGCTTTCCCTTTTTGACGATACTTCCTTCCTTAAAATACAGGTGGGTCACCACGCCTGATACCTGGCTGCGCAACGATACCTGTTCGTTGGCATCCAGCGAACCGGATATAAACACGGAATTGGCAAAACGCCTTGGCTGGACCACGACGCCGTTTACCCGGACGGCCGAACCGGCATTGCCTTTTCCGGGGCCTCCTTTCCCTTCCGTACCTTCCCGGTTTCGGTTTTTTACAATCCGGTAGCCGACCATGGCGCTCAGTCCAATGACCAGGGCTGCGTAAATAAGATATTTAAGTTTCATAGTATTAAGTACAGCCTGCTCGAAACCCGGTCCCCCGGGAACCTTTTATGCGTTGGTGACTTGACCGGAAATGCGTGTAGGCATTGGTTTTTCTGATCGTTTAACCCCTCCAGAAGCGAATAAATTTGCCGGTTGATTCCCGAAGTGTTGTACTGTAAAACGGTTGGAAAAGATGTACAAACTTTTCTTCACCTGCTGTTAAAGCGCAACCCCGAATTGTTCAACGGGAGGAAGGTACAAACAAATTAAAAACAATTGGAATAATTGAATCATTGCCGGTGATTTCATCCGTGCGTAGGCGTTATGAGTTTAAAAAAAGCTTCCCAAACTAGCAGGAGACTTAGCCTCTTCAGGTTATTGATGCGTCTATTTCTTCTTTGTCATTCTGGAAGAATCTTGTTTGCTAATATTCCAATCCTTAGAGGAAGTGGTCAGCAAGATTCTTTCAGAATGACATTTGTATAGTTATATAGTTCTACCCTCTCATCTGGCCAGGTAGAACCAGATGGTGCGCTTTAATAATTAAAACTCATAACGCCTCCGATACGAATGAAATCACCTGCAACTTCGGGTCTCATTCCCTGCAACTTGCTGCGAAAAAATTCTTTAGCCAGATATTCCGCAGCTTGTATCGGGCAATTTGCATTGACTATGGGATTTAAAACAAAATACTTTCACTCTTTGGGAGCGTCTGTCACTTTTGCTTGCCTAGGCAGCCCCGCCCAAAGTGCCATGAATTATTGCCACCCGTTCTACAATTATGCTTCAACTTGCTTAGATTCGACGTTTCAACCAATTGCAAAAAAAACTTCTCCACTGTTGTAATGAGAAAGCCGCTGCCGCCAATGTTCCCTTTTGTGCTAGCCATCCTGCTGAACAGCCAATTTGCGATGGCGCAATCACCCGCAGTTGATTTCGGGAAAATGACTCCTGAGGAGCGCAATGCCTACTTTGCCAAGATAAGGGAAGCTTCGGAAGTCGATTGGCGGGCCATGATGAACCAACTGGGGCTGAAAGAACCCACATTACCGCCGGCTGACAAAGACCCCAACCGTCCGGCCCACCTGGTGCAGCGCGAAGGTTCCTCCAACTGGTACGATGCGGAAGGAAATACCCACGTCCGTTCCGGCTGGGGCGTCTGGTCGAATTACGACGAAGCCAAAGCGGGCCCCTATACTTTACCCGATCCGCTGGTGCTCAAAAATGGCCGGCTCGTCAGGACGGCTACGGAATGGTGGAAACTGCGCCGCCCGGAAATTCTCCACGACTACTTGACCGAAATATACGGACGCACCCCGGCCAACACGCCCCAAGTTACTTTTGAAGTGACCGAAACCGATCCGAAAGCCCTGGAAGGAAGGGCGGTTAAGAAAACGATTGTGGGCCACATCGACAATTCCCGCTATCCGCAAGCCACACCCAGCATCGAAATCACGCTGTACACCCCTGCCAAAGCGACCGGCCGACTACCCCTCATCGTACAGGTAAGCGGTGGATTCGAACGCTTTTTCCCCAAGCCCGATGGACCCACTGCCCTGGATATGACGTTGGAAAAGGGCTGGGCTTTCGCCACGGTGAACACGGGAGCTATTCAGGCTGACAACGGAATGGGGCTGAAAGAGGGCATCATCGGGTTGATGAACGAAGGAAAACTCCGGAAGCCGGATGAATGGGGTGTACTGGCTGCCTGGTGCTGGGGACTGAGCCGGGCCTTGGATTATTTTGAAACCAATCCATCCATTCATCCCAAACAAATCGGAATCGAAGGGCATTCGCGCTGGGGGAAGACGGCACTGCTGGCCGCGGCCCTGGATTCGCGCTGGGCCATCACGTATGCCAGTTGTTCAGGTGCGATGGGCGCTTCCCTGGAAAAGCGCAGTTGGGGCGAAACCATCGACAATGTGGCCGGGGCCGGAGAGTACCACTGGATGGCAGGGAACTTTCTGAAATACGGTGGCAACTGGGCAGCTATGCCCGTAGACGCCCACGAACTGATGGCCCTGGTGGCTCCCCGGCCTCTGTTCGTCACCGGGGGCACGAAAGACCAATGGTCCGATCCGCACGGAGAATTTCTGGCTTGCGTTGCCGCCGGACCCGTGTACCGGCTGCTGGGTAAAAAGGACCTGGGAACGACCCAAATGCCGGCACCGGACGTGTCCCTGCTCAGTGGCGATCTGACCTTTCGCAATCACGAAGGCGGCCATACCGACCTGCCCGACTGGCCGGTGTTTCTGCAATTTGCCTCCCGGTATTTTGGGCCTGTCAAAACCGCAGCTGGGAAGTAGCCTGTACGATTGATTTGCCAATGGCAAAAGATTTCCTCCTTGAGTGATAAGTAGTTCGTAGAAAATGGTTTGTATTATTTTTTAATTACCACCAACCCCCTAAATGGGGCTAAGAAGACGTTTTCAAAGTCCCCTTCAGGGGATTTAGGGGTATCTTGCGAAAGACGCCCCGCGTAAGTCCTACAAGCTGCTGCCAGGGCGCCCCGTCCGCTCAGTGACCTGGATATACTGTTCACTGAATCTCAGCGTCCCGCTGACAAAGGGAGTTCGATGAGCGATTTAAGGATTTCCTGACCCAATCCATTGGTGGGTTGGGCGGTGTTGCTGAGTACGACTACGCCCGTCCGCGACGATTTCTCAAAACCCACGTAGCAGCTGAATCCGCCCGTTTGGCCGTAGCGCTCCGTGATTACCTTGCCACCGGGCTTTACCGGCGTCTGCCACCAGCCCCAGGCCGCTCTGGTCGATTGTTCAACCACGAAATTTGCCTGGTGCGTCATGGCCAGACTGTAGTACAAATTGTCCTGCTTCAGACCCAGGTGGGCGGCTACCCACTGGAGCAGGTCTTCGGGACTGGAGTAGAGCGCTCCGGCAGGTGCCAGCACATCGTAGGTCCAGTAAGGACGGATCTTTCCACTGGCGTTATGTCCCGGTAAACGGCGTTCCAACTGTTCCTGGGTCAGGCTGATGCGGGTGTCGTTCAGGTTGAGCGGGCGGCAAATGGATTCGATCAGTAATTGCTCAAAAGGTTTTTGGGCTTTCAACGACAATACGTGTCCCAGCAGGGCGGTGTGCAGGGGCGAATACTGGTATTCCGGAAAGTGCGGTCCGTTGAACTCATACGAATTGAGGAGCCGGTACAGGTCGGCCTGGGTATACTGGGCGTAAGGATTGCGCGGGTGCCAGAACCGCAAACGCTTCAGGGTAGGCAAGCCCGCAGTATGCGAAGTCAGGTCACACAGCCGGATGGGAATGGTCGGGTTTTGCGGATCAGGTTCGCAACTGTAGCTGGGCGTGTGCAGAAAATCGCTGACGACTGGTACCCGCACCGCCCGGCAGTAGGCATTGACATAGGAAGGCACACGGAACCCGCTGGGGAAAAAACGCGCCAGCGAATCGTTGGTGCTTACTTCTCCGCGCATCACAAAATCGGCCAGCAGGGCCGTGGTGAAGCCTTCCGTTACCGGACCAATCTCAAACAGGCTTTGGGAAGTCGGTGCCTTTCCGCTGCCTTTGGTCGTTTCACCGTAGGTGTAGAATGTTCTACGTCCGTCCTGAATCAGCCCGATCACCAGTCCGCAACCGGACTTTTTGTTCAGGTAGGTACGGGCCGCCGCGTTTACCTTTTCGTCGGGCAAAGCCATTTGTTGGGCCTGGGCGAACAAGCAACCCCAAAAAAGCAGAAAGAGAAGGGAGGTTTTCATGATAATGGTGGCGAAGAAAAAATGAAATTAGCCAGGTATGGAGTGCATGGTTCTGGTCGGGTCGGCCGATCGAAGCGCTGAGCAGTAAGTTGATATGGACATTTGCGGCTGGCCAAAAACGAACACCGTTTCTGCGGCTTCCACTTCCACGAATTCATCCGCCGCTTTCACCAACCGAAGCGCTACCCGCAGCGGGGGAATAAACAGGGACATCACCCGCAAAATCCAGCGGGGAACCACCAGCGGAATCACGTCCGGACGGGCACATTGAAAGAACACCTTTTGGGCATCGCGGTACCGGATTTTCTCCACACCCAGTACTGGGAATATCCGGTTGCGGCACTCCGGCCGATCGTAGGATTGCACCACGTATTGCGCGTATTCGCGGGCACAGAGCCAGTGAAAGCTGCCTTCAAAGCCCCCGATAAGGAAGGCAAACCGACCCCTTACAAACTTCTGAAACGTGTCGATGAAGGAGGTGGACCGGAAAATGGTGTAGTCAATGCCACTGCCCATGATGGCCCGTTCGGCCTGATACTTGGCAATGGCCGGATAATGAATGCCATCCGGATCGGACAGATCGGATGCAGAGAGCCGGCTCACCACCATGCCGCTGGTATAGGAAATCTTCTCTACGTTGGCTTCCTGACAGGCCTTCACAATGTTTCGTACGCCTTCTGTTTCAATCCGGAAAAAATCTTCCCGGCCCGGGCCGCCCTGTAGGTTGATGTGTACCCCAAAACTTCCCGCTACGGCCTCCGTCAATGATGCAGGTTGGGTCACATCGGCCACGGCTTCTTCTACCCGCCGACCGAAGCGGAGGCGGGCTTTGCCGGCCTGGGTAGTCACTACCCGTACCCGGAAGCCCGAAGCCAGTAGTTCACTCACCACCGGCTGACCCAGCGTGCCCATGCCGCCAATCACGGTAATCAATGGAATTGTCATGGCTTAGGTTCGGTTAAAGGTTGGCAATCAGGCGGGCAATTTCAATCTCAGGAATCACGACCACCGCCGATTTGATGGACTGCGATATCAGACAAGCCGATTCCGCCTTCCGGATCAGCCGTTCCGCCCGGGGCAGGTCTTCTTCCTGCGGAATGGTAAGGGTGATTTCTACCAGTACTTCGCTGATCTGGTACTGCCGGTTTACTTTTTCCAGCTTGCCGGTAGCCCGACTGGTGTAAGCCGTAACCGGTAAGCGGGAGTTGTCGGCAATGGCCAGAAAAGTAGTCATCAGGCAGGCATTGACCGACGCTACGAACAGTTGCTCCGGCGACCAGGTGCCGGCTTGCCCCTTGGGAAATTCCGGTGGGGTAGCCGTTTCCAAAGCAGGAAGGCCAGGTGCTTGCAAGGTGCCTATGCGCTGGCTTTTCCAATCCAGGGTATTTTCGTAAAAAAATGCTGCCTGCATCATGGCCGTATGATTGGTTTTGTTAATGACTGATTGGATTGTTGCAAAATGGGCCGGTGCTTCGCTTTACGGTCGGTGCCCACAGTTGATAGAAAGCCCTCTTCCCAACCTCAGACAGTATGGCTGGGTAAATCCTTTGCCTGAAACACCAGCTGCGGAATGTGCGTGTGGTGTACCATTTTCTTAGAATAACTTTTGCCAAAATTGCGCCCGAAAAAGCCCCGTCGGCGGGTCGACATGGCCAGCAGATCGGTAGGGTGGAGGCTGATGTACCGGGCCAGTCCTTCCAGCAGGTCATCGCCCTCGATCAGGTACTCATCTACCTGGGGGTACCTGGTTTGTCGGCGCACCTGCCGGGTCAGTTGCCGGAGCGGGGCCGATTCGGCAACGCTGATTGCTTCTTCCGTCTGGTGCAGGACCGTGATGCGGGCCCGGTAACTTTCGGCTATTTCCGCCAGTTCGCAGAGCATGGAAAGGTCGCTGTCGTGGTAGTCTACCGCTGCTACAATGTGCCGCAGGTCTTTCCAGCGGGCATTTTCCGGAATGGCCAGCACCGGGCACCGCGATTTTTCGATCACCTCTGAGGTATTGCTTCCTATGATGACTTCTTTCCACCCGCTGGCACCCCGGGTGCCCATCACGATCAGGTAAGCCCGTTGTACTTGGGACATCCGGACAATCTCATCGCCGGTCAGGCCATTGCGGACGGCCGTATCCAGTTTCAAATCCGGGAAGGACGACAACAGCCGCTTTTTGGTTTTCAGCAACTCCTGTTCGGCATAATCGCGGAAAATTTTCTCCTTACCCCGGATTTCTTCCGGAGCGTCAAAATCATAGACGGGTGTCCAGAACACGTTGAGCAGCAGAATGCGGGCTTTCAGTTGCTGAGCCAGGTGCGCGGCATAGTCCAGTGCGTTGTTGGCCGGCTCGGAAAAATCAGTAGGAACCAATATCGTTTTCATAGGAATAGGCTTGACCGGTTTAGTAAAATCACTTTACAAGTTTAGCCAAGTGCCCATCGCCCGTAAATGACCTGAATCAGCCGAAAAGCTGACCTTGATGCAGGAGGGGAAGTATTTGATCAGACAATGGAATCTCATTGAGGCCACGAATAGGTTAATATGGCTCCTAACTTTATAGCAACAAAAAAAAAGAGCAGCGTCACTGCGAGCGCCAGCGAAGCAATCTCCCGGAGTAAAGTCAACAGTCCACTGATTGCTTCAGGTTGCTTTCGCGCAACCCGGCCTTAACCTTCGCAATGACGCTGCTCATTGTTTTCCAGCCAGTATTCGGATCTTGAACCGTTTTTTCTCCCGACGTAAGTCGGTTGTATTTCGCTTCTAACCTACCCAGACGCAAAGACGCAAAACTGGAACCCGTTTCTCGATGTCGTTTGATCGCGCGAGGCTCTTGCCTCGGGTGTTAGATTTTCAGGTCTCTGGCCTGATTGAATAAAATCGGCCAGAGACCTAGGGATAACTTCACCGGGCGCACCCAGCCCGAGGCCGGAGCCTCGCGCGATCCATTTGCATTCTGACAAAGTAGAATTAAACAATCAAACACGATTGACCAAGAATATTAAAAAGACCTATGCTTCGTAAAATACGGAGTTCAGGCTGTTTATACCTCAGAGAGAGAAGGCTTTGGGATTTTAGGTGGGTCGATCGCCAATCCCACAAGGTTTCAAAAACCTTGTGGGATGAGAAGGTTTTGCTGCACTGCCCTCTCTCCTAATTTATGTGATTCACATCGACTGGGGCTAATTCGACAAAATGAGCTGACCAACAATCTGAATGTTCGGTACCAATTTCGTGATTATTGATGCATAACAAATTCTTACCGTCCATTCCATCCAGTCCGCAGCAGCCGTTAAGTCTTTTTGAGTCCCAATGGTGTTTCGTGTTTTTCAAATCCGCCAGATTGACCAGAAAGTTGCCCTTGGAATTGGTCCAGTATTCTCCTTGACTTTGGTAATAATAACCCGCAGGCACGTGAGGCATCTCATCGACTTCCTCTAATAGGGCCTGATCCGGAAGTTCGGCTAAATCTTCAGTCAGTTCGACTTGACAATATTTACAGGTGAATTTTGCCAATCTATTTCTTTTTAGGAATACCAATCTTCCTGCCGCTCACCTACTCCGTGGATCGTTGAGGTCAAGCATTTGTCTTATTTTTATTGTGACTAATGAAACAAGTGTTGACGCACTTTGGTCGTGTTGCGGTTAAGCTTTGCACGGTTAGCAGGGCCGATTGGCGTTTTCAATCCAGTGTTAGGCGCTGTATTTTTGCTTCACAAATAAATTTAGAAAACCAGCATATACATAAAAGAGACCCGCAAATATTAGGATGGAAAACAAATAGGCTGGCGGCCAAGGCTGCGGTAGATTGGCTGATTCCATTAAAATCAATTGTCCGAATGCAGTCTCAAAAATGGAAGCGATGACCGCAGTCCATTTCGCGTGACGGGTACTAACGTATCTACTGGTCAGAATGGTCATTACTGTTATCACTACGAACGTAGTTAGCAGTATGTAGCCATCACTGAGACCATAGTACTTGGTTACCTGATCGCCAAACTTGTCAATACAGTATTGAGTCAATAATCCAAGACCGAGAATTACTCCTTGATAGGTTGTTTTTTGTCTAACTGTGAGGGTATGAGTTCCCATCCGAATATTCTGTCAATTCTATTGCGCCTGATGTATTCAGAACCCTTCACTCCGGGACAAGGACTGGCCTACCTTTGGACAGTCCGGCCGGTGGGGTTCGACTCGGTATTATCAGCTGTTTTTACATATTTTCTTTTAGATACTTTTCTATTTCTAGATTCAGTTCATCAATGGCTTGTTTTACTGAGATGGGACAGTTCCTGCAATTAGTCAGCAACTGTTGAGTAAATTTCTCTTTTTCTTCTTTGGGATGAGGAGCCATTAGAATTTCATATCCCATTGATGATACCCATTTAGGATAAAATTGTTTGAAAGTTCGTTTCTGTAGATAGCCAAAAAATTCAGCTGGATAGTTTTGAGCATAATCAAGGGCATAGGAACCGACTACCTCAGCTAAGGCTCCATCGGCCCGTTGCAGAATTCGAGTGAAGAGTAGATAATAAAAAGGTCGGGTTTCCTTATTAGTTGAATTCAGGCTATCCATCAAGGCAAAGGTTGGCGAATCGTCGGAAGGAACAAATTTACCTTCATAAAAATCTTTGGCCGTTTGCGAAATCTGAGGATGTCTCAGGTAATAGGTAGCGGGCCTGCCTGCAATAATTTCTCCATTTGAAGAGGCCTATTTATTACTCATTTGCTTTCCATCCTTAGACGCACTTTCTTTTTGCTGACCTGTAGCTTTGTAAGCTGATAAACCAACGATGAGTAATAAAAATAATCTCTTTTTCATTCAGTTTGTATAGTCTTAGGGATACACATAACTACCGAAGCCGCGTGTATTTCTAATTACAGCTACACGTGGTTTGAGTGGTAAGAAAGCTGAAAAAACGGTGCTTATTACAGAAGGCCAAAAAATAACGTCCGGCTGGTGGAAGTAACGCAGTTTTACTCAAACATCCAAGCAGCCGGTCCAACGTGGAAGGCCGGGCTATTCACTTATCCGGTCTCCGTGACCCGGTCTCCTTTTCTCCTTTCACTCACTCCTCAGTGCTTTTACCGGGTTTTGCCGGGCGGCTTTCCAGGCCTGCGTGGCGACGGTGAGCAGGGCAATCAGTAAGGCAAGACCACCCGCTCCAATCAGTATCCAGCCATTCCATTCTACCCGGTAGGCGAAATCGGAGAGCCAGAACCCAATGGCCCACCAGGCCAGCGGCAATGCCAGACCGAAGGCAATCAATACCGACTGAAGGGAGTCTTTGGAAAGTAGGGTCACCAGATGAACCACGCCGGCACCCAATACTTTGCGTATGCCGATCTCCCGGCGGCGCAGGCTAAAGGCGTGCAGGACCAGTCCCCACAAACCCAGGCAGGAAATGAGAATGGCCAGGGCAGAAAAGGCCGTGATCAGGGGCAAGAGCCGGTGTTCGGTCTGGTATTGCTCATCAAAATAGTTTTCCAGAAAGAAGTACTGGAAGGAAGTACCTTGAAACAGGTCGCCGTAAATTGCCTTGACCTGGCTGATGGTTTGGGATAAATTTTCTGACCGCAGTTTGATTGAAAAATAGCCATCCTGCCCGCTGCCGTGCCAGTACACCATCGGTTCGACCAGGTGATGCAGCGACTGCTGGTGGTGGTCGTTGACTACGCCGACAATGGCTTTTTCCTGGTCCCAGAGTCGGATTTTCTTTCCGATGGAAGCTTCGTTACTGGCAAAACCTAGCCGTTTGACCGCCGATTGGTTGATAACTACGCCGTCGGAAGCCTGCTTATCGGAAAAAGGCCGACCCGCCAGCAGTTGCATGCCGTACAGGTGAAAGTAGCCCGAACTGACCCAGGTGCTGACCAGCGTGAACCGTTCCGTTTTTCCCTCCACCTGAACAAGGGGAATTTTCTCCAGTTGGTCGCCCGGCACGTTCTTCGAACTGCTGACGGCTTTTACGGAAGGCAACTGTTGGACTTCGTGCTCAAACGTTGCCATTCGGGTTTCCAGCGCCGGTGTCCATTCGATGCCCATTGGACCCCAGACCACCATTGTGCCTTCGATGTTTACGCCCAGCTCTTTTTGCATCATAAAGCGGGTTTGCTGATACACCACCCAGGTGAAGGCCATCAGGGCAATGGTGACGGCAAACTGGTAGATCACCAGCGACTTCCTCACCCATACGGCGGCGGAGCCGGGCTCCTGGTTGCCTTTGAGAATGGCAATGGGACGAAAAGAAGGCAGAATCAAGGCGGGATAGATGCCTGACAGGACGGCACCAAAAGCAAACAGCCAGCAACCGTACGCCCAGAAAGGAAGTCCGAAGAGCTGGATGGAGTGGCCCAGCATTCCTTCCAGGCCCAGGAACCGGCAGTAGATGGGGTCGAGCACTTCGAAGAGGGTGAGGGCCAGCAGAAAACCCAGACCCGCTACTGACAGCGATTCGACCAGGAATTGCGTGAGCAACTGCTTTTTGCCGGCCCCGGCGATTTTTCGAATCCCAATTTCCCTGGCCCGCTCCGCGTAACGGGCCGTAGACAGGTTCAGGTAGTTCGACCAGGCAATGACCATGATCAGGATGGCCACGCCCAACAGGCCCCAGGTGGCGGCCGCGTTTCCGTTGCGCCCCAGTTCAAATTGAAAGTGGGAATGCAGGTGAATGTCGCCCAGGGGCTGGAGCAGGAAGCGCTCTTTCGTGCCGGTCAGGCGGCTACCCGGATAATAGAGGCGACTGAAGCCGGTCAGTTTGGCTTGCAGGGCCTTCGCATCCGCACCGGGACGCAGCAGCAAATAGCCGTACACCTCTTCGGCAAAGGTCCAGCTGTTGGCGTAATCGGGCATCCAGTGACTCAGCGTACTGTAGGAGACCAGCATCGTGCACGACAGGTGGGAGTTCGCCGGGATGTCTTCCATAATGCCCGTGACGGTAAAAGGCTTGTTGGCTTCAAAGGTGACCGTTTTTCCCATCGGGTCTTCGGACCCGAAAATTTCCGCCGCCCGGCTTCGGGTCAGTACGATGGACATGGGGTGCAGCAGGGCCGTCCGGGGATTTCCCTGTAGGAGCGGAAAGGAAAATAGCTTGAAAAAAGCGGGTTCGGCAAAGAGCAATCCCTTTTCCCGGAACACGTGGTTGCCGTATTTGATCAGGGTGTGATCGGCGATCCAGGGTGCAATCCGCACGTAGTCCTGCACTTCAGGATAATCCCGTTGTATGGCCACCGGCACCATCGGATACGTCACCACCCCGCGCTGAATCACTTCGTCCTCCCGGTAGCGGTCGTTCCGGATGCGGTAGATCCGGGACCGGTTTTCGTGAAACGAATCGTAGCTCAGTTCAAAGCCCACGTATTGCAGAATCAGCAGACAGGCGAACATTCCGATCGCCAGCCCCGACAGGTTGATAAAGGAAAAAGCGGGGTGCCTTTTCAGGTTTCGCCAGGCGATCAGCAGGTAGTTGCGAAGCATAGAAAGGAATTGATTCGATCAGGCAGTACCAAGAGTATGCCACCTTTACAAAACTATTCAATTTCAGCTACTTGGCTGATTGCTTCCCTGGCAGACCTGTCGGTACTGTTCCAAAACGGGACGCCCCCTTGTTTCAGCCTGATACAATTCGGCGTTGTTTTTAGCAGGATTCACCTCACACAACGTAGACGCGGGAAGCTTCCCAGCCGATGATGGCTTGCTTGCGCGTGCTTCCCCAGTGGTACTGCCCGATCTCTCCGGTAGATCGGATGACGCGGTGACAGGGAATGAGGAAAGCAATGGGATTATGGGCTACGGCCGAAGCTACTGCCCGACAGGCCTGGGGTTGTTCGATGTGGCCGGCCAGGTCCGCATACGTGGCCAGGCTGCCCATTGGGATTTTGAGCAGCGCTTCCCATACTTTGATCTGAAAAGCCGTCCCTTTCAAATGCAACCGAAGTTCTCCGGGCTGCGTCCAGTCGTGCCTGAAGAGGCCCAGGGCCTCCTCCTGCATCCCGTCCGCTTGCTGGCGATAGCTGGCTTGGGGAAACTGGGTTTTCAGGATTTTAAAGGCGGCCTCATTTCCCTCATCGGCAAAGGCCAGGTAACAGATTCCCTTGGCCGTGGAAGCCACGATGAGCGGTCCGAAGGGGCTTGGCGCAAATCGGTAGTGAATGGTCAAAGCCATTCCGCCATTTTTATACTCACCCGGTGTCATGCCTTCTACCTTCAGAAACGAATCGTGCAGACGGCCGGTACTGGAGAGCCCGGTTTCGTAGGCCGCGTCAAGCAAAGTCGCCCGGGTGTCGCGCAGGATTTTCTTGGCGTGTTCTACACTTAGGTATTGTAAAAACTGTTTGGGTGTGACGCCCGCCCAGTGTTTAAACATGCGCTGAAAGTGGAAAGGGCTCAGGTGTACCCGTTCGGCAACTTCTTCCAGGCTGGGTTGCGCCTTGAAATGCAGCTTGAAAAAGTGAATGGCTTCGGCTACCCGGCGGTAATCCAGTTGTTCTTGCGTTTCCATGGTTACATTCATTATCTACACAAAGATACCCACGTGAACCGCCACCGGAAACCCGTTTCTTGCGGTCGTGACGATGATTTGAAGTTTTATTTCTCTAATTGGTTCCTGGCTTCCCCAATTCTTTCATCCAGCCTTTCCACTTGATAAGACTCTTTGAAATAGCCATATTTCTTTAGGTTTTCCATAAATGCAATGTCTTTCTCGTCCGGAACATTGGAAAGGTATTTTAATAAGTATTCCATTGAATAATGATGGGATTCAGGCATTTCCTCATCTACGTAGTAATATGGTTTTTTCTTTTTAGAATAAATCAACTTGTTCTGATCAATTCCTGCTTCCTGTAGTCTTTGGGATAACTTTCTCTCGAAAGCTTTTTTACTCAGCATTGATCGGAGGGAGGGACGTACTGCCATTCTAATTTTATAATCATTCAGACTCGGTGAGCGACCACTATCAGTTTCGATATACGCCAGCGCTTCCACCTTTTTCATTTTCGATGAAACAGGAATTGATTTTATCCGCTGAATAAGAGAATCTTCCAGGTGCTTCTTGGTGATGAACAACGAGGGATTGTCCCTGAAGCGACTGTGCAAACCAAAATAGGAATAGAGATGATCATAGTAGTAAGGTTTAACTTCCGTTGTTTTCCAGTCAGAAAAAACGGTGGTATATTCCTCCAGCCAATGCTCTTTTTCACCCATCCATTCACCTCCTTTCATCTTTAGTACTTTCCGGAAGTCCTTCACCAGAAAAGATTTGACGGTATCCGTTTTCAAATGACCCAAACCCCACATTCGGGATACGGTATACGACATTATATTTTGGTTGTTTTTTTCATGGCTGGATACAAATTGCAACAAAGCGGGGATGCTTTCGGGATGTTTGCTATAAACAATGGTAGTATAAATGTTTTTTATGAACGGAGATTGATCCTCATGCAGGAGCTGGATAAAATACGGAATGTGTTCTTTTATCCCAATCTGATGGAGCGAGTTTAGGGTCACATCGAAAATGAATTGATTATCGGTCCGTAACAATGGCAAAAGAACCGGGATGGCAGGTTGGTATTTGAGTATACCCAGTGATCTGATAATTTCTATTTTTCCTCCGGGTAAATAATTCATTACCGGACTCATGATGCTGGCCGGATAAAGTCCTTCCTGCCCGGCATTGGGTAAATGTTTCAGTAAAATAGCGCCCAGCGAATCAGACGGTTGTATCATCAATTGCCTGACGGCTTCTCCCTGTACCAGGCTATTAGAATCCCCCAACAATTTAATCAACAGATTACGCCCGCTGTTTTGTTTACACTTGCCCAGCATCCTGGCCAGGCCGAGCCTTACGTTTGAGTGGGTAGATGAGATCGCACGCTCAAAAACGGGGTCAAACTCCGGGTAATTCAATAAATCCAGCATGTAAAATGCCTGGGCTGCTTCTGGACTATTGGGGTTGTCTCTGATTTTATTCAGCAGAACCTGGATAAACGAATGGTCCGTTTTTTTGGCAATCGCATTCGCTAAAAACACTTCAAACTCCGGTAGTGAATAATAATTTTGCTGTTTGTAATAGGTTGTCTTAAGTAAATCATATTGTATTTTGCCTGCCTTTACCCTTAAATCGCCGCAGGTCGGAGATGTTACGTCATAAGCCTTTTTCATTCTTAAAGCCCGAAGAAATGCCTTTTTGTTCAGGTGTTCGTGGGCAAGCATCTCCGGATCATTTATCCATTTTGCTTGCGGATCATTGAAGTATAGAAACACCAGATATTGATTCCCCGGGAATGCGTGGTCAATGGGCCCGTATCGATTACTGAAACCGGAGATACGGATAGACTCCTTGGTCTGTAAATTGCCTTTGTACACCCTCAATACCTGAGCAGCTGCCCAAAACCCTCCGTAGGAAGTGTATCTCACCAAAGCAATGACATCCGAACTGTCAATCATTTCCTGCCAGGATGGATCGCGCCAGGAATCTGCTTGGGCGGAAAAAGATAGTATAAGAAAGGAAGCAGAGAAAAACAGAATAAATGGCTTCATCAAGAGGAAATGGTTTCAGTTGAAATGCCTGAGCTCAGGATTTTGAAGCCATAACGGCACTTTGTCCCGAATATTCATTTCAGCCTGAAACAATCGCCATAAATAGACGCATTTGAAAGACAGTAAAGCAGTCGATTAATAGCTTGCTCTTTTCACAACCCCATCAGGCTTTCCAGGGCTTTTTGGATGCCTTCGCGGTTGTTGGTGTCGGTGACCAGGGTGGCCTGTTTTTTTACCTCTTCCGGGGCATTGCCCATCGCGATGCTGGTGCCGGCAAAGCGCAGCATGTCCACGTCGTTGAAGTTGTCGCCGATGGCAATGATTTCTTCCCGGTGAATCTGAAAAGCGGCAATTACCCGTTCAATGCCTTGGCTTTTGGATGCCTTCCGGTTCACAATTTCCAGGTAATTGGGCTTCGACTGGTGGATGTTTAGGTCAGGAAAACCCACCTTTTTCAGGTGACTTTCCAGCGCTTTCACCTGATCGGGTTCTCCCATGCACAGGATTTTGTTGGGTTGAATACGGGCAGCGAGCAACTGATCAAAATCGGCTTCCGTGACGGGAGAATGGGTGATGTCGTATTCGTGCCGGATCCAGCGATCGATGTGTGGTGTAAACCAGTCGTAGTGCCGGTACAGGCTGTTGGAGACGGCAAAGCCCTGGGTTTCGTGCAGGATGCCCGCTGTCTGATCCGTGTCGATGGTGTGTTCGTGCAACATCTGATGGTTCCGGATGATGAGGGCGCCGTTGAAACAAATGATCGGATTGTTTCCGATGCCCAGCTCTTCGTACAGGTACAAAGAAGCAGTAGGTGGGCGGGCGGTCACTACGGAGATGAGTACTCCTGAGGCGGAGAGTTTGCCCAGAATGTCTTTGGTGCCCGGCAGAATCCGCAGTTCATCGTTTAAAAGGGTTCCGTCTACATCAATGAATACGGCTTTGTATTTCATTCAACCAGTTGCTTTTTCTTTGTTGAAGCGACAAGGTATGCGCTGCCGGGCTTTAAAACAAGAAAAGCCCCCGCGGAGCCTTTTGATACCCCGGACACGCCCGACAAAACGGACTGGTCCGTATCAAGGTTTTCATTTCAGGTGGGTTTGGAGGATAAAATCTTCGCTGTTTTTATTGGAAAAAACGGGCGGAAATTGATACGCTGCACGGATCTACACGCCAAAGAAAACCCCGTAAGAACGTCGCTTACGGGGTTTTGCAATTAATCATTTTCCTTATGAAAAAATAAAAAGCGGGAGATCAGTCGATCCGGAAACGGATGGGCAGCACAAACTTCACTAAAACGGTTCTCCCGTTCTGTTTACCCGGCGTCCATACGGGCATGGATTGAATTACCCGAACGGCCTCTTCGTCGCATTCTTTGCTCAGCCCTTTTACCACGCTCACTTCCTCAATACTTCCGTTGCGGGATACCACAAAGCTGACGAATACGGTTCCCTGGGTTTCGGTTCGCATAGCCTGCGGCGGGTATTTGGTGTGCGTGCCCAGGTATTTCATCAAGGCTTCCTGTCCGCCGGGGAAAGCCGGCATCTGCTCTACCGAAATGTAAACCGTATTGTCGGGCTTTTCCTCAACGACCGCCTGGGTGACCTGATCGGGAACGTCAAAAACCACATCCGTTCCTTCAACCTCCACGGCGCCCGTTTCCACGTTGCGCAATTCTTCCATCGTTGGCATTGTTTCTGAATCGGGCACGGGTTCGAAGGTGACGGTGGGAGGAACGAACTGGGTAATGCGCCGGGTAGGGGGCGGCGGGAGCGTGGGCGGTACAATGATCTTATCGTGGATAGGCGGTGGCTGCAATATAACTGGACCTGAGATGGTTCTCGTTACTTTTACCACCGGTTCGGAGCCTTTAAGCAGGCGGACCAGCGTAGGGATGCTGACCATCAGCAGAAAGGCGGACATGGAAATGAGAATGGCCGTGTTGACGTGCCGTTCGTAACGTTGACGAAGCTCATAAGCTCCGTACTGCTGGTTCCGGTTTTCAAAAACCACTTCATCCATGGTAATCGTTTTCGTAATCATACAATCAGATGTTTAAGGGTAAAATGAAAGGTAGTTTCGTATAGTCCGGGCAAAGATATCCCTGGCCACCCTTCCGGAGGGGTAGCTGAGCTGGTTCCTGATCTGCTTCAGCCGGCTAAGAAGCGATCAGGCAGGAAAGATCGGTGAATCAATCTGGACTATAACTGGAAGATGCAGTCCGCTGCGGGATTCCATAAAATGACGGATTATTTTTTTACTTCACGAAAGTCTGGAATCCGCAGCAGGGTAACCTGGTTTTTCACTTCCAATGAAAAGGGGATGGTGGTAAGCAAAAAAATCCGCCGGTTGAAGGGAAACTACCTTACAACCGGCGGAGGCATTGGGGTGAAAAGATTCGCTTATTCCACCGTCAGCTTAAACGTACGGACGGGTTGCCCTTCAGTTGGATTGACCGGGATCATCCGGAGCAGGTATACCCCCGCCGGCAGCGTGTGGTGACGTTTCAGCGTCAGCTGGCTCGCACCGACTTTCGCCTGGTAGGTTTCCTGGTGCAGTCTACGGCCGTGCAGGTCATACAGATCCAAGGAGAAGGAAGTGGCCTGGCTGGTAGTAATCTTCACCTGGATGTCATTGCCGCGCGGAATCGGATTCGGGTACACCTCTACCTGAAGCTGTGCATTCGTATTATCGATGGCGATGGGGGCACTCAACGTGAAGTGCCCATCCGTATCCACCTGGCGCAAACGGTAGTAGCTGATGCCGGGCAGGGGCTGTCGGTCGGCGTATCCGTAGGCGATTCGTTCGTTGGTCGTACCCGCTCCCTTGATTTGTCCGATGGTTTCGTAGTCAACCAGGTTGGCCGAACGTTCGATGTCGAAATACAGGTTGTTCTTTTCCGAAAGCGTGGTCCATTTCAGGTAAACAACTCCCTGATTGATCTGTCCGGTGAAACTCAGCAAACGAACCGGTAAGCTCACGGCATTGCCGGTTGCCTGGGCAATTTCGGAGAAAGAGGTGTAGCCATTGCGCCGGACGGAACTGAACGACGTACTGCCGTAGAATCCCCAGGTGCCGGCGCTGTTCGGACGCTTGACGATCGTCGACTGGGTGCCCGAGCAGGTCATGCCCGAAGGAGGTGTAATCGTCAGGCTGAAATTGCCCGATGACGGTTGTACGTCCGGATTCAGGGTCCAGTAGCCGGGTCCGCACAGGGAAGTGTACGCATTTCCGTCTTCCGAAAGCGATAGGGTACTGGCTCCGGCCGGGACGTTGTACGTAAAGAAGCCTGCAATCCGGGAGGTGCCGGTGAGGGGCGTAGCTGCCGGTATGTTCAGATTGATGGGGGCATACCGGACGCCAGCGCCTACCGGCCAGTCGTAGCTACCGCTGCCGGCAATGGCCCGCTGCAGGGTGCCGTCGATGTAGCTTACTGCCGAATAACCGCTTACGGCCGTGGAAGCGCTGTTGGTCACGTTTACCTGGTACGAATTGGTAGAAACCAGACCCGACTGTAAGGAAAGGATGCCATTGACGGTAATGTTTCCCGCCAGGGTTTTCGTTCCTCCACCCGAAATCGTCAGGTTGTTGAACGTCGGGCTGCCCGAAAGGGTCTGCGTGGCGTTGCCGCTCAGGGTAACGGTGCCGCTACTGCCGGCGCTGAAGGTTCCGTTGTTAGTTAGGTTGCCTTTCATATCCAGCGTGAAGTTGCCGGTAATAGAGACAGAAGCCCCGGCGTTGATGGTCAGGTGATTGCTCATTGCCGTCGGTGCATTGCGGATGACTGGCCAGTTGGGCGGTGCCGTAGTCGTGGAAATGGTTACGTTGGTCGTCCAACTGGGTACGCCACCGCACCAGTTTGCGGGGTTGTTCCAGTCGTCGCTGCTGCCGCCCAGCCAGGTGCCGGGAGTGGAAACCGTGACCGCAAAGGAGACAGCCGGACCGTTCCCACAGCCGCCGTTCCGGCCATTTACAGTCACGTTGCCCGACACGGAAGTCGTCGTGAAATCGACCGTGATGGAATTGGCGGCGGTGGTGACTACCCCTGTGGCGTTGGTCACCGATTGTCTTACCCCGGTAGGCAAGCTCCAGACGTATTGCGTTGCATTGTTGATTGCAGGTACCGAATACGTAACCGTGTTGGTTCCCTGGCATACCAGGCTGGTGCCGGTAATGCTGCCGGGCGTATCGGGCAAGGGGTTGACCGTGACTGCATAATTGGCAGATGGTGCGGAACTGCCGCAGGGATTGGCCGGTGTAACGCTCACGTTGCCACTGCTGGCACCGTTTGCATAGTTGACCGTGATGGAATTGGTTGTTGTAGTCAGCGTACCACTGGCCGGGCTGGCTCCCGCCGGAAGCGACCAAGTATAGCTGGTGGCGCTACTCATGCCGCTGACCGTATAGGTCACGCCATTCTGACCCTGGCAAACCGTAGCCGTACCGCTAATGACCGGCGTACCCGTGGGTACTGCGGTGTATACCGTCACGGTGTAGCTCGACTGGTTGCCGACCCCGCAGGCATTGATACCCCTGGCCAGAATCGAATTGTTGCCTGCCGCCGTGGCATTACCAAAGTCCACCGTAATGGTATTCGTTGCTGTACTTACGGTGCCGCTGGCGCCCGTTCCCGACTGGGTTACGCCGCCGGGCAGGGTCCAGGTGTAGCTGGTAGCCCCGCCGATGGCAGGTACGGTATAAGTCACTGCCGACGTAGGCCGGCAAATGGCGTTGGTACCGGTAATGGTGCCTGCCGTGCTGGGCGTACCCGTGCTGACGGATACGTACAGGCTGGAAAAAGTACCGTTGCCGCAGGCGTTGTTTCCGTACACGGTAATGTTGCCCGAAGCAGCCGAAGCCGAATTAAAATCAACCGTAATGGAGTTGGTCGTGGTGACGTTGGAACCGGAGGTGGAGAAAACCCCCGTGGGCAACGTCCAGTAATAGCTGGTAGCACCGGCAATGACCGGTACCGTGTATACCACGCCGTTCAACGGACGACAGATCGCCGTGGCCGAACCGCTCGGGGCCGTACCCACAATGGTACCCGCTGCCGCTGGAATCGTGCCGACGGTTACGGCCATGCTGGAGGTTGTTCCGTCGCCGCAGGCATTCCGGCCGTACACGGTCACGTTGCCGCTGGTAGCCAGCACGGAGTAGTTGACGGTAATCGAATTGCTGCCGGCACCGGCCACAATGGTTCCGCCGGAAGGCACGCTCCACACGTAGCTGGTCGCATTGGCAATCACCGGCACGGTATACACCACGCCCGTCTGTGATTGGCAAACCGAAGCAGGACCACTGATGCTTCCCGCCACCAGGGGCAGCGGACTGACCGTGACGGAATACGTCGCCGAAGCCGTACCGTTGCCGCAGGTGTTGCTACCAGTTACCGCAAAGCTGCCCGAAGTAGCACCGGCCGCGAAGTTGACGGTGAGCGAAGGCGTTGCCGTGGTGAAAGTGCCCGAAGCCACCGTTACGCCCGTTCCTGAATAAGTCCATACGTAGCTGGTGGCATTGGTTATCGCAGGAACGGTGTACATCACGCCGTTCTGGCCCTGGCAGACTGTAGCGGAGCCGCTGATGCTTCCTGCCGTCAGCGGGAGCGGATTGACCACCAGCGCATAATTAGCCGACACCCCGCTGCCACAACCATTGACGCCATTGACCGAAATGTTTCCGCTCTGGGCAGTAGCTGAGAAATCAACCGTGATGGAGTTAGTATTTGCCCCGGAGGTAATGGTTGCCCCGGTCGGAACGGTCCAGCTGTAGCTGGTGGCATTGGCAATGGCCGGTACGGAATACACCACCCCGTTCTGTCCCTGACATACGGTATTGGCTCCGCTGATGGTACCGGCATTGGCGGGTACGCCCGGACTCACTACCACGCTGTAACCGGCCGACACGGTGCCGTTTCCACAGCTATTGTTTCCCCTCACCGTCAGCGTACCGGAAGTAGCCGAGCCGGAGAAGTGGAGGCTAATGGTGTTGGAAGGCGTCGTGAAAGAACCGGAAGCCGAAGTCACGCCCGTGCCGGAGAACGACCACACGTAGCTGGTGGCATTGGTTATCGCAGGAACGGTGTACACGATGCCGGTAGCGCCCTGGCAGAGGTCGGCAGTGCCCGAAATGGCACCCGCCGCTGAAGGAGCCGCCGGATTAACGGTGATCTGCACCGCCGCACTGATGTTGGAGCAACCGGTACCCGTAGTGTTTACTACGCGGCGGTACCAGGTAGTAGTACTGGGGGTACCAGCTCCGAAGGTATAAGAAGCGCTGGTTGCCCCGCCGATGGTGGTCCAGGTGCTGTTGTTGGGAGATGACTGCCACTGATAGGTATACGTACCGCTGCCTCCGGAAGGCGTAGTGCCCGTGAGCGTGGCGGCTGTTTGTCCGGCGCAGAGGGTCTGGTCGCTGCTGATGGTATTGTTGGAAATGAGCGGATTGACCGTGACCGCCAGACTGTTGGTGGCACCGCTGCCGCAGCCGTTGGTTCCCCTGACGATCAGGCTGCCAGAGGCCGCAGTGGCCGCAAAATCAACGGTAATGCTGCGGGTAGTGGTTACTACCGTGCCGCTGGCACCGGTTCCGTTCTGGGTTACGCCGCTGGGCAGGGTCCAGGTATAGCTGGCGGCATTGGATACGTTGGCATTCAGTGAATAGGTAACCGCCGTGGCCCCCTGACACACTGTGGTTGGCAAACCGGACGTGAAAGCACCGGCATTCCCCGCAGCCCCGGTATTGACCGTAATAGGCAGCGTAAGCGTGCCCGTACTGTTGCCACAGCCATTGCTTCCCCGAACAGTCAGTGTTCCGGAAGTAGCCGTGCTGGAGTAATTGAGCGTAATGCTGTTGCTAGCCGTGGTGAACGAACCGGAAGTCGATGTGGCCCCCGTTCCGGAATACGTCCAGGTGTAGCTGGTGGCGTTGGCAAAGGCCGTTACGGTATACGTTACGCCACTGGTATTCTGACAAACCGCATTGCTGCCCGTAATGGAGCCCGCTGCCGTAGGTAAAGGGGTGACAGTGATCAGCACCGGGGTAGTACTTACGGTGGTGGCCGGTACGCAGGTAGTGGTTACATTCCGGCGGTAATACGTCGTCGTGGTGAGCGAACCGGGGGCGTAAGTGGCACCGGTAGCGCCTGTAATATTACCACTCCAGGTGACACCGTTGGTCGAAGACTGCCAGGAATAGGTGTAAGTGCCATTCGCTCCGGTTGGAAGGCTCTGGCTGGTCAGGGCCGCTGGCGTGGTTCCGGTACAAATGGTCTGGTCACTGCCGATGGTGCCTGCCGTCAGTGCCTGGTAAACCGTGATGGTCACTACGTTCGAATACAAAGGACCGGCCGCGCAGGCATCCGTTACGCCCCGGCGGAAATAGGTCGTCTGGGTCATTCCGGAAGGAATGGTATACGTGGCCGCCGTGCCCCCGCTAATATTGGTCCAGGTGGCATTGTCGTTTGAAGATTGCCACTGGTAGCTGATCGTACAAGTGCTGTTGGCGCTGGTCACGTTGGTCAGGGCGGCGGCATTGCCTCCGTTGCAGATGGTCTGGTCCGGACCAATGGTGCCGGGCGTTAACGGAATCGTTGGCGTGATGGGCGTTACGGTGATGGCTCCATAAGAACTGCCATTTCCTTCTCTCCACCTCAGTTCAACCGTAGAAGTCGCATCCAGGTTGCCCGTCCACACGTTGGTATGGGAGTCGCAGCAGCCGGTATGACTAAATACCAGGGCTCCGTTCACGTATAGCCACACGTCGTCGTCGTGACCACCACCGTTGCCAACCGGACTGGCTACGTCCAGTTGGTATGTACCCGGCGTAAAGCCCTGGCGTTTGTAGCTGACAATGTGGTAATCCACGCCAACCTGGCAGCCCTGGTAGCCCAAAGCGCTGGAAGGTGTTCCGTTGGTGCCCCAGCGGCTGCGCGAATCGAAGCTCAGGCTGGGTTCAACGTAATAACCCAGGTAGGATGTATTGTTGGGCTGGCCATTGGGATAACTATAGGCGTACACATTCCAGGTATTGTTGCCAAATACGGCTGGGTCGCCTTGGGTAGAGCCCATTGTCACGGTCACGTAGGGCGTGTATACCGGCGTATTACCGCAAGCGTCCGTTGCCATCCGGCGGAAATACGTAGTCTGTGTAATACCCGCAGTAGGCGTGTAAGTTAAGCTGGTAGCCCCCGCAATATCCGCCCAGTTACCGCTGCCGGCAATATCGGTGGCTACCTGCCACTGATAGCCCGGATAGCAGCCCCCCGAAGCGGGCGTCAGGCTGCTGAGTACCGGGGTTTCGCCCGGACAAATCGTCTGGTCGCTGCCGATGGTACCGGGAATGAGTGCCGTGGGCGGGGGAACAATCGTAAGGTTGAGAACCCCGGCCGACTGTCCGGCTCCGTTGTCGCTCCACCTCAGTTCTACCGTCGAACTGGCATCCAGCGGTCCGATCCAGGCACCGGGGTGGGCGTCACCGTATCCAATGTGGGAAAACACCAGGGTGCCGTTGATGTAGAGGTACACGTTGTCGTCGTGGAAGGGGATGTCCAGCTGGTACGTGCCCGGCGTGAAGTTTTGCCGCCGGTAACTCACCACGTGGTAATCGTTGGGCACCTGGCAGCCCTGGTAGCCCGAAGCGCTGGAAGGCGTTCCGTTGGTTACCCAGCGGTTGCGTGAATCGAAGTTGAGGCTGGTTTCTACGTAATAGCCCAGGTACAGCGGATTGGTATAGCCGTACCCGTTGCCACCGTCGTAGCAGTATACGTTCCATACGCCATTGCCAAATATCGCCGGATTGCCCGCCGTAGTGCCGATGTTGGTCGTCGCGTAAGCCGTTGCCGCCGTCAGGTCACAGGCATCGCTTACTACCCGCCGGAAATACGTCGTCTGGGTAACGGGTGCGGTGGGTGTGTACGTCAGGCTGGTGGCACCGGGAATATCGGCCCAGTTGCCGCTGCCGCTGAGGTCGGTGGCTACCTGCCACTGATAGGTCGCGTAACAGCCACCCGAAGCCGGGGAGGCATTCAGTTTGGCAGTTGGTGTATTTCCCGGACAAATGATTTCGTCGTAACCAATTGCGCCTGGATTGATGGAAGTCGGCGTGGGTACCTGCGTGAAAGTCACCCGGCCGAAAGTGGGTCCCTGCCCGTTTCGCCAGCGGAACTCAACGGTCGTCGTGGGCTTCAGAATGCCCATCCATACGCCGGGGTGGCTGTCGCAGCAACCGGCGTGTCCCCATACCTGCACCCCGTTGATCAGCAGGTATGCGTCGTCGTCGTGTCCCGTGATGTCAATGACGTAGGTGTTGCCATCGAAGCCGGTGCGTTTATACACGGCTCCCAGGTAATCGTGCGCCACCGGACAGCCCTGGTAGCCACTGGCATCCGACGGGCTGCCGGTATTGGCATTCCAGCGGGTGCCGGAGTCGAAAGTGAGGCTGGGTTCGGTATAATAGCCCCGGTACGAACCGGTAGTGGCGGTAATGTTGTAATTGTCGTAGGCATACACGTTCCAGACCCCGTTGCCGAAAGCCGCCGGATCGCCCGGTGCCGGGATGAGGGACACCAGCACGGACGAAGATACGTTCTGCGTGCCGCAGGCATCGGTTACCGTGCGTCGGTACCAGGTATTCTGGCTGGCAAAGGCGGGTTGATAGTTTTGGGTATTATTGGTTCCGGCTGCCGCCGCGAAGCCCGTCGTGGCCGAAGTCGTGCTGCTCTCCCACAGGTAGGTGAGGGTGCCCACTCCACCGCTAGCGACCGAGCCGGTCAACTGTGCCGCCGTTTGGTCGCTGCAAATGTTCTGGTCGCTGGTAATGGTATTATTGGCAATGGCCGGCCCCACGGACAAACTGATGGCGTAGTTCGCCGATCCGCAGCCCGTGGTGGAGTTACGTAACGTTAGGGTAAAAGTATACGTCCCCGCCGCAGTGGCAGGAATGGACACGCTGATGGGGGAGGCGGGCAGCGTGGCATTGCTGATGGCCGTAAAGCCGGGCATCGGATTGGCACCGCCGGCTACCAGGCTGTACTGATTGGCTCCGTTGGTTGTCGCGGTATAGGGAATGCTGAAGGTACTGCTACCCGGACAAATAGCACTGATGGTGCCCAGGGTGAGCGTAGGCAGCGGATTGACCGTGACGTCGTAATTGACCGCCGTTCCCGTACAGCCGTTGGCCGAAGGCGTAATGACGTAGCGCACCACCCCGGCCGCCGTGGTGGTATTGCTCAGCACCTGGGAAATAGCAGTACCGCTGCCGCTGCTGAAGCCGGTTACCGTTCCCGAAATTACGGAGGCCGTCCAGGTAAAGCTGGCCCCACTTACTCCCGAAGTAAGCGCAATGCCGGTGTTGCTGCCCGAACAGATACTTTTGCTCAGCGGGTTGTTGGTCACTGCGGGCGTCGGATTTACGGTCACGTCGTAGTTGACGGCCGGTCCGGTACAAAAGGGAGCCGGTCCCGGACCGGTGGCGGTAATGGTATAGCGAACCACCGCCGCCGTGGTGCCGGTATTGGTCAGGTTGTCCAGAATGGCATTTGAAGTACTGCTGGCAGTCACGCCGGTTACGGTACCCGAAATCACCGTTCCGGTCCACGCGAAGGTAGAGCTGGCTACGCTGGCCGTCAGGTTTACTCCCACGCTGGCACCTGAACAGATGGTTTTGCTCAGAGGCGAATTGGTTACCGTAGGCACCGGCTTAACGGTAACGGGCGCACTGCCGGAAACGGTACCGGTACAGATGGCGTTGCTTACGGCCGTCAGGCTGTAGGTCCGGGTTGAAGCAGGGCTCACGTTGAACGTGTAAGGACTGCTGTTGATACCGTTGACCGTTGTCGGAGTCGTTCCGTCGGTGTAGGTGATGCTCCAAGGAGCCGCACCCGTCAGGGCTACGCTGATCGGGGTACTGCTGCCGTTACAGATCGTCGCCGTGCCACTAATGCTGGCCGTCGGGCGGTTGGTGATCACTACGTTGGTGCTGCCGGCGGCACTGGTGCAACCGTTTACCGTTATGGTTAGGGAGTAGTTGCCCGCCATGGCCGCCGTAGCGTTGTTGCTCACGGTCGGATTCTGCTGAGACGAAGTAAATCCATTCGGCCCGGTCCAGCTGTAAGTGGCACCCGTTACCGCTGCCGTACTCAGACTGATGCTGTTGCCCAAGCACACGGGGGTGTTGCTGCTGGCAGTGGGTGTCGTCGGAATGGGGTTGACCGTAACGGTAGCCGAACCGTTCATGGTCTGGGAGCAGCCGGTAAACGCATTGGTAGCAACCACCGTGTAGGTACCCGCTGCCGTTTGGTTGCCGAAACTGATGGGAAATCCCCAGCCCATGATGGCTGAGCCTACATTCACTCCGTTATTCTGGAGTTGATACATAAAAACGCTGCCCCCCAGTATGGTTACCTGACTTCCCGACAAGCCAACGCTTACGCCGCTTCCCCCCGAACAGAAAGTACCTCCGCCGGTAACGTTGAAGGCAGTAGGTGCCGCGTTGACCGATACAGTTACACTTCGGCGACTGGTGCTTTTACAACCGGTGGTGGTATTGACTGCTTCGACGTAGTAGGTTGTAGAGGAGGTCGGCGATACATCATAACTGGCCGCCGGACTGGCATTGAGGGCCGTACCTCCGCTGGTGGTTGTGTAAAAGTCGAACAACACGCCACTCTGAGTATTAGGGGTAATGGTAGCCGTAGAACCAGCGCAAATCGTGGCGGGTGTCGGTACCGTTGGCACTGCCGGTACTGCTCCTGCCGTGGCCGTTACCGAACTGACGGTGCCTTTGCAAGTGCCTACGCCGGCCCGGTAATAAATGGTAATGCTGTTGGGAGCCGTAATGCTGGCCGTCGTATAACTATTGCCGGTAGAAAAAGTGGTAAAGGCTGCGGTGGTTGACCATTCTACGCTGGAGCCGGTAGCAGGGACGGCGTTGAAGGTCACGGTGCCATTGCCGCAACGTACCTGGTTCGTGGGGAGCGTGGTCAGTAAAGGTCCGTTGATGGTGAGATTGGCCCCGTTGATCGTGCCAGTCACCGCCGGGTTAGAACTTACCACTCGGATGCGGTATCCGTTGCCCGTTGGGGTGCCGGCCGGTATGCTGGCGGTGATGGTGCCGGCCGTCGTTGAACTACGCGTCCCAATGTTGGTCGGGCTGGCAAAACTTCCCGATGCGTCGGACAATTGTGCCGTAAAAACGTTACCCGACAGGAAAGCGCAGCCCGAAATCGTGTAGGGTACGTTGACTGAAGCCGTCGTTGTACCCACGCAAAACGGAGAACCGCTGATGGTGGAAGTACTCAGTCCGGGGTTGTTCACGGTAAATGTACCCGTAGTGGAATACAGGAAACCGCAATCACCGGCGTCGGTCACTGCCCGGTAGTAGGTGGTTTCCGTCAGGTTGCTGAAGCTTTGGCTGTTGGAGGTATTGGTAATTGTAGTAGCTGGGGAAAAGCTGGGGCTGGGGGAAGATTCCCAGCGCAAAAGGGTGCCGTTTTGTCCGCTCAGGGTCAGGGTACCGCTGTTGCTGCCGCTACAGCCCGAAGCGTTGGTCAGCGAACCTCCGCTGAAGGCGTTGGAAGTGCCACCCGTTACGCTTTTACACACGGATACGCCGGTGAGATTACCGTAGTTGGTAATGGTGCCCGTGGGGCAGATGCTGCTACAGCCCGAAGTAGCGCCGCTGCCATTGATGCTGCCCGAGCCGTTGTTGGTGACGTTCCCATCCACATCGAGCGGCCCGTTCAGGTTGATTGTCCCGTTGTTGGTGACATTCTGCCCGATGCTGGTAGGCCCGTTCAGGGTGGCGGTACTGCCCCCATTGTTGGTCAGCGAACCCGTTACATCCAGTTGACCAGCCGCGAACGTGCCATTATTCGTGACACTTCCTCCCACGCTGGTAGTGCCGGTCAGGCTGGTATTCGCACTTGAATTGGTTACCAGGTTGCCTCCTATGTCAAGCGTGCCGCTCACGCTGAGGACGTTGTTGTTGGTGAGCGCACCGGTGATGGCGATACTGCCGCCCAGGGTAGCACTTCCGGTAGAATTGATGGTGAAACTGCCGTTGATGGTCAGGTCGCCGTTGTTGACCACGGAACCATTGCTGACCGTAAAGCCCGGCATCGTAGCGGTTCCGTCCGAATTGAGCGTGAGCGTACCACTGTTGTGGGAATAACTGCCGGGACTGAAAGTGCCATCGTTAGTAACCGATCCCCCATTCAGCGTGACCGACCCGCTAATGCTGCCGCCACTTTTGTTCTGAATATTCTGGTTGGCCTGAAGGTTGGTGAAGCTGCGGGTGATGCTCCCGTTGTTGATAATGGTGTAATTACTACCCGCCAGGGAGCCTCCGCTCCAGGTCACGTTCGAGCCCACGCACAAAGTGACGTTGGTAAAGCTGCCGAAGTTCACGTTGCTGTTGTAGTTCAGCGCCGAAGCGGGTGAAAGGCAGATGACCTGGTTGTTGGCCGAAAAAGTGATGGCCGTGTTGGTAGTGACGTTACTGGTGCAGCCTGTACACTGTGCCCAGGCGGCAGAGTGGGTAAACCAGAAAATCAAAAGAAGAAAGCTACCAAGACGTATCCATTTCACTTGAAACGTATGATAGGAGAGGGGTAAAGTTGGTCTCATACGGGAGATAACATAAGGTCTCAAATGAATGAAAATGAGATACTACAAAGTACCGCTGAAGCTCCGTAGGAATAAAAGCCCTAGTCATTCAAACGAATGGGATGTAATAATACCCGTCAGAATACCAAATAGAACGGGACGGGCCATCTGGGGTCGGCGCACGCAAAAACGCCAAAAACAGTCCATTTACCGTAAAAATGGACTGCTGCTCCCTTTGCTTCCGGAACCAGAGGGGCCGGAAGGTAACCCGACAGCCAGCAATCCGGACGCAGAAAATAGATATTTATCGTGGAAGTTGAATGTGTTCAGGCGATTTGCTAACAAAATGTTACAAACATGAGATATATAGGTAGTTGGGTGAACTTCACCGACGGACCCAGCTGATAGCCCGGAACGGATCGGATGCGCTTCGAAACCGGTGGGCAAGTGGAATCGGTTCAATAATGGCCCATCGGAGGTAAAAACCCGTTTTGCTGGTGCAGGCATTTGGTAAAACCGGGTAGATGCTGAGTCAGTACCGGAATGGTTTTGCGTAACCAAGCCTGAAAGCCATCCATTGCTACCCTTATAAAAAATGAATGAAAAGGAGGAGTTTGAAAGGTAATTAGAGTAAATGCTTAAAAAATATTACTAAGGGTAAATGCGGTTTATAAGTGTTTGCTTTTACTTTTTGCCCTTACCTCCCAAGCAAAGTGCAATCGGTGCATTTCAAAATCAGTGGATGGGTTATACAGCGCTGCCGACTACTTTTGCTTAAGTCAGTACTCCAGTGTGACCGTAGCGGTCAGCACCGATTGAGAACTGCTCCAATGGTCCAGGCTGCTATCGCGGGTAAAGCAGATGAAATGATTCGGGGCGTCGGTTTTTCGTGAGACGGCAAAAAAGGTGCCTTCAAGAAAATTATTCAAACCCCGTAGAATCTCTTCCTTTCCATCTACCACTTCCCGCCGTTCGTAGTATCGGTCGGGGTGTTCCCTGGCAAAAGCATCCATCAGCTCTTTGGTTCGATTCCGGCGTTCGGAGTCCTCAATCCATTCGAAAACCAGGAAAAAACGTGGGTGTTGCAACCGGATACCGTAGCCCGACAAATCGGCTTCGAGCCAGCCCTGACGAATACCGGAGGTCAATACTAGGCTGTGCCCAAACAGATCGGTGCCGGGCTGTCCCGTCTGAGCGTCCACGTCCAAAAGTCGGATCCGTACCTTGAACGACGCGTGAGCGTTGTGCAGCAGCTTGAGCCGGGCGCTGCGTACTTCGTACGGTGCTGTATCCGGCTCAATCAGCAACGCTACCGCTCCACCGGCCGTTTCGGGTTTGCCGCAGTAAATACCCCGCCCACCCAACAGCTTTCTGCCCCCCGTCGGATTGCCCATTACTACCGTTCGTCGCCGACTGCCTTTCGCCCGAACAACCAGTTCATTCAGTACTACCGGCTTTTCGCTCAGGGTAATCCGGTTGAAGTCATTGGCTGCCAGTTTGGCAATCGGTAAAACCGCTCTTTCGTAGCCCAGCGCCGCGATGGTGAGCGAATCGTCCCGGTATGAAGCTGAAAGGTGCATAACGAAGCCGCCGTCTTCGTCGGAAAGCGTGCCTGCGTTCTGATTGACGATGCCGATGTTGGCGTAGGAAATCGGCTCATCCTTGCCACGCGCCATCAACTTACCCCGAATAGTCAGTACTTGTGCCGGAGCCAGAAAGGGAAGACCAAACAACAGAAGGAATGCGTACTTCTTCATCGCTGGTAAATGGTTTGTTCAGGTGGCTGAAACCACATCTTCATACTTAACTCATTCGTACCGAAGCGCTTTGGCCGGGTTGGTTCGGGCCGCCCGCAGGGTATGGTATCCGGTGGTGAGCAAGGCAATGCCCAGGGCGGCGATTCCGGCCAGGAGGAAGGCAACGTGTTGGATTTCCGTCCGGTAGGCAAAATTCTGTAGCCAGTGTTGCATCGCGAACCAGGCCAGGGGACTGGCAATCAGTATTGAGAGCGCAACCAGTCCGATGTATTCGCGGGAAAGCAGATAAATGAGGTGGCTTTCCGGGGCACCCATCACCTTGCGGATGCCGATTTCTTTGGTGCGCTGCTGGGTGCTGAAGGAAACCAGACCGAATAAACCCAGGCAGGCAATAAAAACGGTCAGGAAGCTGAAATACGTGAAGATGGGCATGAGCCGGCGTTCGTTGCGGTATTGCTGGTCGAACACGGTGTCCAGGAAAGTAAATTCAAAGGGATGCCGGGGAACGAACTTTTTCCATTCGGCACGCAACCGGCTGAGGTGATTTTCCAGCTCCCCGGCGGGCAAACTCACCAGTAGCTTTTCCGGGTAATCGGTGCCGTAGAGCAGCACCATGGGCTCAATGGTGCGGTGCAGCGAATGAAAGTGAAAGTCCTTCACCACGCCGATGATCGTTCCGTCGGGGGGGTCATCCGCCTGCCCTACGTTCACGCGGCGACCCAGTGCCTGCCCGGCGTTCCGCCAGCCCATCATGCTCACCAGCGCCTCATTCACAATAAAGCCCCGGTGTCCACGAACCGTGTCCTGCGTTGCGAAATTTCTGCCGGCCAGCAGGGGAATCCGTAGCAGTTCCAGGTAGTGCTCGTCTACGTTGATGTTGTTGAGCGGTTTGGTCAACCATTGGCCGCCCTTTTCCAGACCAAAGGCATCTACGTCGGTGTCCTGGCTGGGCAGGGAGTTATAACCGGAAAGCGCCACTTTTCGGAAACCAGCGTACTGCGCAAGCTGCTGGCGAAGGCCCGGCATCGCGGAAATGGTGGCCTGGTCGTCGGGAATGTCAATGACCAGCACCTGCTCCTTTTGAAAGCCCAGGTTCTTGGTTTGCAGGTAGCGCATTTGGGTAAACACAATCAGCGTTCCGATAATCATGGCAATGGAAATGCTGAATTGCAGCACCACCAGTCCTTGTCTCAGCCAGGTTCTCACCGAACTACGACCTAACCGGAGCCGGCCCTTCAGTACCTTTACCGGATCGAAAGACGCCAGGTAAAAGGCCGGGTAACTGCCCGCCACGATGCCGATCAGAATGAATATTCCAAGCACCGATAGCGCCAGGCTCCAGTCGAATAGGGTAAGCAGGGAAAAGCTTTTGCCGGTGAGCTGGTTGTACCAGGGCAACGACAGTTCTACCAGTAACAGGGAAAGCAAAACGGCACCCAGCGTAAGTAAGACCGATTCGCCGATGAACTGCAGGAGCAGTTGCACCCGCGCGGCACCGATCACTTTCCGGATGCCCACCTCTACGCTCCGTACGGCCGACTGGGCAATGGACAGATTGACGTAATTGATGCAGGCAATCAGCAGAATGAACGCGGCCACCACCGAAAAGATGGACAGGTACGCCCGGTTCGACTTGGGCGTGTCGAATAGCTTCGGTGTGCTGAAGTGAACATCTCGCAGGTTTTCCAGGTAAAAGTGGATGGCAGCTCCGTTTTTGGCGAATTCGGGCTGCAGCTTTTCCTCAATCTGTTTGAGTTTTGGTCCGAAATTCTTTCCGCTTTCCGCGTCCCGGAAAAGTACGTAGGTAAGGCACCAGTCCAGGTTTTGCCTCCGCTGCTCATCGATGGAAAGCAGGGCATGGAAAGGCAGGTCGGTTTGGTCGGGCACTTTGCGCATCACGCCCGTAACCTGATACACGTCTCCGTTGAAGTCCAGTGGCTTCCCGACGATGCCTTTCCCGCGGTTCCAGCCGGCGCCGAAGTATTGTTGTGCCAGCTGTTCAGTAATGACGACTGAATGGGGTTGGGCCAGCGCCGTTGCCGGATCTCCCACCAGCAAGGGATATGTAAACACCCTGAAAAACGCCGGATCAGCTACGTAGTACACTTTGTCAAGACTGAACAGCCGGGTAGGTGCATTGGTGGATGAGTCGCTCAGGCCGACGGTAATCTTTCCGGTGTTGTGTTTCAGCCGGATCACCTTTTCTACTTCCGGATAGTCTTTCTCCAGCAGCGGACCGAAGAAACCGTTGCCCCAGGCCACGTGCTGGCCCGAACCCTCCGACACGATGCGGGTGCTCATCCGAAAAATCCGATCCCCTTTGACGTGAAAGCGGTCGTAACTCAGCTCATCCTGTACGTAGAGCAGGATAAAAAGGCAGCTGGAAATGCCCAGCACCAGACCCAACAGGTTGATACTGGCGTGAAGTCGGTGGCGGCGCAGGTTGCGCAGGGCGATTTTGAAGTAGTTCCGAATCATAACCGGGGTGCCAATGGCGTGGATGGTTTCATCGTTGAGGGCGCTCAGTCCGCGGGGACCGAAAGCGGCCAGTACTTTCCGGTAGGCGTCTACGAAAGTCAGACCACCGGCCATTTCAGCCTCCACCGCATCGCACACGTGGTCGACGATCTCTTCGCGCAGGGGCGGATAGAGCAAACCCCGCCTTTCGATGTCGCGGCGGATCAGTTCAACCTGCTCATTTTTCAGCTGGCTCATTGGCGGTGGTTTATCAGAATATCAACCCTGCTCAGCTTGCTTCACATACCCGGACTGGTCTTACCTCCCAGCACAATCTTCATGGTATTCACAAAATCCAGGAATTCCTGCACCCGCGCGGTAGCCGATTCGTTTCCCTGCGGGGTCAGCGTATAGTACTTCCGGATGCGTTTGCCAATGTTTACCGTCTCCGTCACCACCAGCCCCTCCGATTCCAGTTTGTGCAGGGTAGGGTAGAGGGCCCCTTCCGTCAGCAATATTTCTCCTGCCGACAGTTCCTTCACCCGCTGCGTGATTTCGTAGCCGTACATCCGACCGTTTTCGGACAATAGCTTGAGAATAATGGTCTGCAAAGACCCTTTGAGTAGTTCGCTTGAATACATAAGACAAATATATATAAGAATCTTATGTATAAAAACCGGAGGGAATATTTTTTTGGAGAATTTTTAAGGTGACAGGGCATACGCAGAACGGCCCGGTGATGATTCACCGGGCCGTTCTGCAATCCATCCTTAGCGCAGGCGTTAAGAGTATTAATTATTAAAGCGTCCCATCTTGCATTATTTCTAATTATTTGTCGAATAAATATCCCTTTTTGTCATTTTGGAAAAATCTGGCCGGCCACTATCCCTCCGTTAAGTATGAAATGCTTTTCAATCCAGAAAAGGAAACTTTTCGCCTCCATTCTAAAAGACCGCGGTGGTGGTTAGCAAGATTCTTCCAGAATGACATTTTACTGTTCTAACACCTCATCGGACGGCGCAAAACCAGATAGATCGGTTTTCTCTATAAAGCACATAACACTTACTCCACGAATAAAATCGTGCTTTACTTTTCAATCTTGATATCCAAATCGTACCAGCGGCGGTCGTTGGCGATGCCGTTGGCCGTGATGCGGAACACGCCGGTTTTACCTTCCTGGGTCATGAAGGCGTACAGAGCTTTGTTTTGCAAATACTGGGGAGAACAGGCATTGCCGCTGCGTTCCAGTTCCGCTTCACCGTACGGAAAGTAATTGTCTTTGGTCAGGCGCAGGCGGCTCGTGAGGCCCCGGAGCGTAGCCGCCGACTGGATATTGTTCCACTGTTCCACAGGCACGGCAGTGGTAGAGTCCTGCGTACGGCTGTAGCAGATGGTCCCGGTTCGGAACACCTTCCACTGATTGCGCAGGGCTTCATCCCAGACCCCTCCCGTACCGCAGGAATATTTGCACTCCTGAATGTGAGAAGGAATGGCCAGGTTGGCGCTGCAATACACGAAGCCAATGGCGTCGATGTTGTTGAGGTGGGCCGGTGCATCTTTGAAAGGGTACGTTTTTCCGGTGTCGAAGTCGATGAGGTTGGCCTGTTCCAGGTCGTCCGAAGGGCCGATTTCCAGGCGCACCTTGGTAAATTGCTTCAGGTCGCTGTTTTCGGGCAGGGCGGCAGCGGGAATGATCGCATCCACTTTCTCCGCCCACAATGAAGACTGCGCCAGGGCTTCGTCGCCGGTAATGGCTACGTCGTAGATGCAATCCTGCAGGTATTCCGGATCGGTGACGCCCGCTTGCCGGCAGATCCCTTTGGCCCATTGCCGGCGTTCGGGCGTCAGGTTGGCACGGCTACGCGGAAAGTTGCGTTCGGTGTACGATTCGGTGTTTTTGCCCGCTTCGTACACAAACAACGACTTGCTTTGTTCCAGCCGCCAGTCGTCGGCAAAGCGGGGGTAGAGTTCTTCGAAAGTGGGACGGATCGGCTGGCCGTTTCTCAGTACCAGGTCATTGCCCGGTTTGCCATCGTAATTGCCCAGCAACCCCTGCACTTTGCCCGCCCGGACCCGGCTCAGCTTGACCAGGTAATCGAGCATATAGTAGTCGCCGAGCCAGCGGATGAGCACTTCGTCACCCTGGGCATTGCGAATGGTCAGGGCCGTTCCGTTCTGCGTCAGGGCAACTCCACCGCCCAGGTCTTTTTGCGTAAAATTCGGGTCGGTCAGGTTGCCGTTGATGTACAGTCGGCTGGGATTGGCCAGCACGCAGACTACCGAACTGCCCATCCGGACGGCCACGCCCGTGTTCAGGCTGATTACGCCCGTATTGCGGACATCCTGCTGTCGTGCCTGGATTTCCAGGTTGTCGGTCGTGGAGGTGAGTACCACGAATTCGCCCACGGCCATAAAATCGTAGAGCAGCTGGTCGAGGGTGCGGAGGTGCGGATCGCCGGTGCTGCGGGCTTTTGGCAGGTCATCGTCGTTGTCGCAGTTGCATTTGGCGGCCGCGGCGGCATTGGCCAGGTAGCCGGCAGCGCAGCTTTGCACAAAATTGTAGGGGTTGCCAGAGAAAGCATTCAACTCACCTTCCAGACAAGACAGCTGGTTGTTGGCAAAGTCCTGCACACCCGGACAGTCGAGCGGAGGTTTGGAATTGGCGATGTTGCTGATGATTCCTAGGGCACTTTTGCAGTTCTGGTACGTATTGTAGGCACTGAGAATGGCCATCGGAATACCCGCCCCGGTCGAAAATTCGGCAATGCCCAGGAAACAGCCGACGGCATTCACGGCGAAGTATCCGGCTACGGCAGCCCGGTATTGTTTGTCGTTGCACTCTGCCGTCAGTCGGGCATTCCGGAAGTCTTTTTCGTAGTACTGCTTCGCTTCCCTGGCCCAATCCAGGGCGTTCGGATTAAAGGCTACGATTTGCGCGGTGCCCAGTTGGGTCTTCGGATTGGTCTGAAAGCCGGTAGCCGTGACCGTTTTTTTGTTCAGGTCATAATTGCTGAGGGCGATCGTGTACCCTTTCGACAGGCGGATGTATTGGGGCAGGTATTCGTCATTGAGTTCGTACAGGACCCAGTCTTTGCCACCCGGATCGCTCACCAGGATAAAGCGCAGTTTGTTGAGAATGCCGTCCGGTCCCTTGTCCCCGAAGTAATACACGTCCTTTTTCAGGTCCGGATCGTGCATCATCATCGCCAGGGGCGTGTTGGGGAAAGGGATGAACACGTGCCGGATTTCGGGAAAAGCCGTTTGGGTGTCGGGTTGAGGGGGGGCGTCTTCCTTTTTCCGGCACGAAATGACCTGCAGAAAAATGAAGAGCCAGCAAAGAATTCGGTGGAAGGTTCGCATAGAATCAGGTTTAACAAATAGCCGGGATGTTCACAAACAGACTAAAGTTAAAACCGCGTCGAACCACTCACAATAACCCTTTATACAACCTGGGGCGATTTACCGATCAATGCGGGAGCCGTTCGCGGAAGTAGCCGTAGACCCAGGTGCCGGCGATGGCACTGAGCAGCGTGACGGCAATCACGGTAGCACCCGTGCCGATCTGGGCAAACAGCGGACCCGGGCAGGCGCCCGTCATGGCCCAGCCCAGCCCGAAGAGCAAACCACCGAATATCTGACCCTTGTGAAAGGGCTTGTCCTGAAACACAATTTTTTCACCACGCAACGTCCGGACGTTCCAGCGTTTGATGATCCAGACCGACAACATGCCCGTCAGCACGGCCGAACCGATGACGCCGTACATATGGAAAGACTGCAGCCGGAACATTTCCTGAATGCGGAACCAGGAGATGATTTCGGCCTTCACGAAGACGATGCCGAACAGAATACCCACAATCAGGTACTTGAGGTTGGGCCAACCGGGCTGAGGCACGGCAGCGCCCTTGCCGGTCAGATTCTGCGCATTTACTTCCGAATCGGTATTGACTTTTATCAAGGGGAGAGACATTCGTTCGATCGTTACAGGTTCAACAATAAGGGCATGATCAGGTTGGCCATCAGGAATCCGCCGGCCATAAAGCAGACGGTAGCCACCAGAGAAGGCCACTGCAGGGTAGACAAGCCCATAATGGTGTGACCCGATGTGCAGCCTCCGGCGTAACGGGTACCAAAGCCCACCAGAAAGCCACCCACGACCATCAGGAGAAAACCCCGTAAGGTAAGCAGGCTGGGCCAGTTAAACAGTTCGGTAGGAACCAGGTGGCTGGTATCGGTGATGCCGTACGATTGCAGTTCTGCCGCCAGCTGCGGATGAATGAGGGTTGGCGCCGGGTTGCTCAGCCAGTAAGCCGCCACCACTCCACCCAGGAATATGCCGGCTACGAAGAACAGGTTCCACGATTCTTTTCGCCAGCTATACTGAAAAAAAGGAAGGTTAGCGGGGACGCAGGCGGCGCAAATGTGCCGCAAGGAAGAAGAAATGCCAAAAGACTTGTTGCCAATAATCAGCAAAATCGGTACGGTAAGGCCAATGAGCGGACCGGCCACGTACCATGGCCAGGGCTGACGGATCAAGTCAAGCATATTGTAATTGATTTTGAAAAGAAGATAATTTGGTAGTGCTTAGAAAATAATGATAATAGTTAATTTACCACCCCCACGTATCCACGCCGGAACTCCTCTTAAAACAGGCTACGATTAGGACACAAGTCAAGAAGTTGTCAAATTCCCCTCCTTTTTTCAAGCCGTAGTGGAACGAGAGGGGCTAGGGGTGGTTATAGCCATCATTCATTTTCAAGGCAAATCAATAATTTAAAACGAATAGTAGACAGCGCAGGCACATTAGGAATGGCTGGCTTCCGGCCGGCTAAAATCCTTGACGGCTTCCCCTAAATCATACACGGGAACGTCATCCAACTGCATCTGTATCAGACTGCTGCCGGCTGCCGACCGGTAGCCCCCGGCGCAATGCACGACGATCGGCTTGTCTTTCGGAATATCGGCTATTCGCTCCCGCAGTTCGGAAAGGGGAATGGACAGGCTGTTTTCGAAGATTTTTCCATTGGCCACTTCCCCTTTGTCCCGTACGTCCACGATGGTGTAGGAGGAGGTATCAGCCGCAAAATCGGATACTGAGAGGGGATGGGTGATTTGTCCCTGGCCATCCGGGTAAAGATAGGTGGCCTTTATCTGGGCTTCGTAGCCAATCTTCGCCGCTTTCCGGATGACGGCAGTGCGGCTTTTTTTGCTGTCCGTGATCAGCACAATCTTTTCTTCCGGTGCCACGATGCTTCCCAGCCAGGTTTCAAATTTCGCACCGTTCTGCAGGTTGATGGCTTGGGGGTGGTGGCCCTTTTTAAACTGCTTTTCCGGTCGGGTATCGATCAGCAGCGTTCCTTCCGGTATGGCTTCCAGCGAAGTCAGTTGGCGGATATGCAACAAGCTTTTTTCCAGGGCCGGAGCTCCCTTCAGGTTGAGCGCTACGTCGAAAGGGAAATAGTTGGGAATAAAAGGCTGGTCTTCAAGCAGAATTTTGGTAAAGTCGGCTTCGGAGCGGGGTTGAAAAGCGTAGTTCTCCCGGATCTCCCGGCCGATGGTGCTGCTGGAATCCGTACTCAGCGATTTGCCGCAAAGTGTACCGGCACCGTGACCCGGATAGACGATCAGGTCTTCCGGCAGGGTTTTCAACAGGGTATGGATGGTTTGGTACATCTTCCGGGCCAGCTCTTCCCGCATTTGGGCGGCATTCTCACCGCTTCCACGCAGGTCGGGGCGACCCACGTCGCCCACGAACAGGGTGTCGCCGGTAAAAATCGCCTTGTCTTTTCCCTTGTGTTGTAAGACGATCGAAACACTGTCCAGCGAATGTCCCGGCGTTTCCATGGCCCGGAGGGTGATTTTCCCAAACGTCAGGAAGGGTCCTTCGGTGAGGGGCTGGTGCGGAAAAGTGGCTTCCATCCGATGGCTGACGAAAACGTCGGCCCCGGTCAGGTCCTGAAGTTCCGCGTGAGCACTCACGAAGTCGGCGTGCGAATGCGTAAGCACCACCGCCACAATGTTGGCTCCGTGGGTCTTGGCAAAATCCAGGTAGGGCCGGGTATCCCGGGCCGGGTCGATCAGCACGATTTCGTTGGCGCATTCACTTAAAATGGCGTAGGAGTACTGGGCCAGGCCTTTGTCTTCAAATTGTTCGATTTTCATTGTTTCGTTCTTTCGTTGGGGCCAAATGCAAATACAAACGTTTTTTTGTCCGAATTGATTTGATACGTCTGCCGTGCATGACTGCGCTGCTTTTTTCGATGGCAAAGATGGCATTTCTATTTTGCCGGATCAGTGACTCAGGTCACATGTGATGCGAAGGGATACAGCAATTCGTGCAGCACCACGTAGGTACCCATGGCCAGTACGAACCAGCCAAAAGCCTTTTTCAGCTTTCTCCCGTCAATAAATTCGGACAGATAAGCGCCCAGCAGAATGCCCGTTATGGCAATGAAAGCCAGCAGCAACAGAAAGGGAAAGTCCATGCTACGTCCGCTGGTGAGGTCACCCGCAAACCCGATCAGGGAGTTGGCCGCAATGATGAGTAGCGAACTGCCGATGGCTTTTTTCATGGGGAGTCCGGCAAAGAACACCAGGGCCGGAATAATCAGAAAACCGCCACCGGCACCAATCAGGCCGGTGATCATACCCACGCCTAGCCCGATCCATACCACAGTGCCGTAGTAAAGGGGACCAGTCCGGTTCTCCGGCTTTTTATCGTAGATCATTTTCCAGGCCGAAGCCAGCATCAGCAGGGCAAAGAAGAGCATCAGGAAGGTGTCGCGGCTGAGCGGGTACTGGCCGATCTGGGCCAACTGAGCCGGAATCAGCGGAATCAACCAGTGGCGAACGGTAAAAACGCTCACCAGCGATGGAATGGCAAACAGAACCGTAGCCTTCAGGTCTACCGTGTGTTGCAGGCTGCTGCGGATGCCCCCGACCAGCGACGTAATGCCGACTATAAACAGTGAATAGGCGGTGGCCTGGGTAGGGGCGATGTGAAACAGGTACACCAGCACCGGAATCGTCATAATGGAGCCGCCGCTCCCTACCAGACCCAGGGACAAACCAATGAGGGCCGCAGCCAGATAACCTAAGATCTCCATACATTCGGAATTTTTCACAAAGTTCGGAGCAGGAGATGCCAGAATGCGTGACTTTAGTCACCGGGGTTTACATTTTCGGCTCGGAAGTGTATTCTCCGATTTATTCCAAATTAAAAAGGAGTGCTACATTAGGTAAATGAAAACAAATGTTTATCACATACGCTTAGTACAAAATACTAAATATCAGATTTTTGTAATTATATACTTTGTACTGTTCACTCACTTACATCCGGACCTCTTTTTCGATTTGAGGGCTGATCACTTCGTTCAGGAATGAGATGGTAAACTGAGTTCCTTCGCCTTCGGTACTTTTCACCTCAATCCGGCCACCGTTGTTTTCAACGATGCGCTTGATCATATACAAGCCAATGCCGCTACCCTCTACGTGGTTGTGAAACCGCTTGAACATGGTAAACAGGCGGGGCAGTTGACTGGCGGAAATTCCCAGTCCGTTGTCCGATACCGAAAGTACCGTATAGGCACCTTCCTGGTAAGTACGCACCACGATGCGCGACGTACGATCGGGCGATCGGTACTTCAGAGCGTTGGTGAGCAGGTTGTACAGGATACTGCGCAGGTTTTTGCGGGCGTAATAAAGGGTCGGCACCTGCCAGTCGATTTGCAGTTCGGCGGAAGCATCATCCAGCAGATTCTTCAGGTCGGCCAGCACGTCCGAAAACACCTCTTCAAACAACAGGGGCTCCGAATCCGATTCACTGTACTTCTGCACCTTGGCTATTTCGGTCAGGTCATTAATGGTACGGTTCAGTTTGGCAATGGAAAAGCGGGAAAGATCCAGCAGTTTTTTCTCCTTTTCGTCCAGACGACCCGATATCCGCTGATAAAGCATGGCGATCAGGCCGTCCAGATTGGCAATGGGTGCCCGCAGATCGTGAGAAGCCGCGTAGATGAAGTTATCCATGTCGTTGTTCACCCGTTGCAGTTCCGCGTTTTTAAGCAGCAGTTCTTCTTCCTTCCGCTTGCGTTCGGAGATGTCGGCAATGAGGGCGTAAAAACCCACTACACTCCCGTCGGCATGGTCCGGGATATAATCGACGGCCAGGTGCCGGGTGCCTAATTCGTAAGGTTGGGTTACTTCGAAATGGAGCGTCTCTCCGGCCAGGACTTTTCGCAGGTAAGGGATCACATTCTGAAACGGTTTTTCACCCAATACTTCGCGGATAGTTCGTCCTTGTATCTGTTCGCGCGAAAGCTGGAAAAGGTCTTCGTATCCTTTGTTGATGAATTGGTAGCGTTCGTTGCGATCTACGTAGGAAATCAGTACCGGCAGGGCATCGGTAATCATTCTCAACTGCTTCTCACTCTTCTGCACTGCTTCTTCCGCCAATTTCCGGGTGTTGATGTCCTGACAAATGGCGACTGCCGAATCCGGGCGGTCATTTACTCCTTTGATGACCGAAACGTTGTTGTGCACCCATACCTGCGTGCCGTCGGGTCGGAGGTAGCGTTTTTCCAGGGTAAACCACTGTCCCGTTACGAACATTTTCCTGAACAGGTCTATCTGGTAATCCAGGTCATCGGGGTGGGTAATGTCAAACTTATTTTGGTGCAGCAATTCCTCCGGCCGGCGGCCTACAATCTGACCGAAACGTTCATTGACGTAGGTGAAGTTGCCCTCCTGGTCTACCTGGGCAATGCCCACAATGGTTTGGTTGAATATGGCCTGCAAACGGGCTTCGCTGTCACGGAGGGCCTGCATGGCTTTTCTTTGCTCGGTCACGTTTTCGTGTTGTACGACGGCGTTGGTCACCTTGCCGGTGTGATCTCTTACGGGAAACACAGTGGCCACCAGCAATACGGATTTTCCGTTCGGAACGGAGATGTGTTTTACGTCGCGTATGTCGTAATCCAACTCGAATTTGGCGACTTTTCCTTCCGTAAAAACGGTCCGCATCTGATCCATGACCGGCAGGTGCTGGATGGACTCATCGCGGAAGAGGTTGTACTTGCCAAGGACCTGGCGGCTGTCTTCTATCCCAAACAGGTCCAGACAAGCCTGGTTGACGCGGATCATCGTTCCGTCGGCATCGGCAATCCAGGTCGAAATCGGGGTTTGGTCGATAATGCTCGACAGGAAGTTTTCGCGTTCGGTCACCTGGTTGTTCAGTGCGATGGTCTGAACCAGCGTAGCCCGAAGCTTTTCTCCGCTGATTTTCAGTTCTTCGGTTCGCTGGTGAACCCGGTCTTCCAGTTGCTCATTGAGCGCTATCAGCGACTCTTCTGTACTTTTCAGCTCTTCCAGTGCCGTATTGAGCTCCTGATTTTTCTGGTAGAGGGCCAGCTCCGATCTTTTCTGTGCCGTAATGTCCAGAGAAACCCCTCTCAGTCCCGTAATGCGCCCCTCTGCACTACGTACCGGTTCTCCCTGCGAATAAATATATTTGATTCCACCGTCGGGTAGTGCAATGCGGTGTTCGTGGGCGTACGGTTCTCCATGGTCAATGGCTCGGTTTACCTTTTCGTATAAAGCATCAATGTCCGGCTGAAGGTGTAAGGGAAAAAAATCGTTAAGATAAACCGGTTGCTGCTCATTGAGACCGAAAATCCGGTTAAATTCCTCCGAACCCGTCATCCGGCTGGTGGCTGTTTCCAGTTCCCAATGACCCAGGTGGGCCATGGCCTGGGCTTCCTTCAACCGCGATTCACTCAGCCGTAATTGGTCCATGGCCTGTTTCTGCACGGTCACGTTTCGGGAAAAAGAAAGCAGTCCGATTACCTCTCCCGATGCATTTCTGAGCGGCAGCAGGTCGGCATCATAATACCCCGATCCGGTATGAATTGGCATTTCCCGCAACTGCTGCGCATTCCCTTTCAATGCTTCCAGCGTAGCGCCTTCGCTTTCGGTATGGCGAAAGGAAGGAAACATCTCATAAAAAATCCGTCCGACAATATTTTCCCGCGGGATACCGGTCCGCTTTTCCAGTGCCCGGTTCCAGAGCGTCACTTTCAGGTCCGGGTTGTACGCCGATATGCCATCTTCCGTATGGTCAATCACCGTTTGAAAGAAGTCTCTTTCCTGCTGCAGGTCTTCCTGCTGGATCTCTACGTATGTCTGTATCGAATGGCCAATCTGTTGGGTGTAAAAACCGTCGATTTCCGCAATGATCTGCTCATACACATCCAGATCGGTGGTGTAATGACGCAGTTGCTTCAGCAGCGCGTATTTGCGGGTTTGCGGGGAAAGTACCACATCCCAGGCATCAATTTTCTTGTGCGAAATGCCAGCAATCTGGTTGTTTTTCCATTTGGCCAGGTTCTGTCGCTGATCTGCCAGGGGATTTCCGGTTGCCAGGGATTGCAGCAGTTCGGTAAGACTCTGGCGGGAATAGGCCAGTAATGCTGTTTCGTCCAGGTCGCTGAACATCGCCAGCAAGGGAAGATTGAGTTCCTTTGCTTTCTGCACGTTGGTCATCACCAGCTCATCCAGGCGGTGGGTCAGGAGAAACCGGGCATAAGCTGACAATTGTAAATATTCGGCCATTGATGGGTTATTTCAGTCCGTAAGGTTCCATTCCCTGGGTGATTCATTGATTTTCCTGCAAAGCCCGCGACTTTGTCGGCGTTACTGAAATGCCCCCTTGTTTCAGTATTTTATAAACCGTTGCCGTGGAAGGAATGGCAAATTTCGCCAAAATTGCGCGAATGCTTGCTCCGCCTTCGTAGGCTTGTCGCACCAGGGGTGCCAACTGCTGATAGTATGGCGATAATCCCCGGGGGCGTCCTCCCTGGCGTCCCCTCGCCCGTCGGTTGTCGCGGGTAGGGTGGCTCCGTTTGGCTCGCTTCCTTTCGTATGCGGCCAACTGGCTGATTACGGCTATGCCTGCACTCACTGCCGGCTCCGCAGGCAATATATTGAACAAGGGTTGGGACAGACAAGTAAACCGGATGCCCTCGTGCCGGAGCCGGTCAAGCAGCATAATCACTTGGGTCGTGGTTCTTTGCAGACTTTCCAGGTCCCAGACTACCAGTTCATCCCCTTGTCTGAGGTCTTTTACCAAATGACGAAACACAGGTTGTGAATGGCTTGCATCACTGTTGTCTTCCTGAAAAAAACGGTGGCAACCGTATTCTTTCAGCGCTTCCCATTGAAGTGCCGAACCTTCCTGATCAACCGGTAAGTATCCAAAAATCATCAATTTCAAAAAACGGGAGAAGTACGAATAAATTAAATTTGATTATGCAAACGATAAAATGAAACATTGGTTGAGTAAATTGGACTTTTTATAATATAAACCCTGAGTAATTATTGGGTAGATACCCGGAATTACTCAGGGTTTATGTGGAGAATCATTTTTAACGTACAGAGTGAGTGGCAGAGGCATAAAAAGGCTGGAGCCCCTTGTCCACGAAATTTCATGAACAAGGGGCTCCGGCCTAGGAGTATAAATTGAGACGGGTTACTTAACCTTCATCACGCCGTTCATGACTCGCCAGTGGCCGGGGAAAGTACAAACGAAGGGATAATTGCCCGCCTGAGCCGGAGCCGTAAACTTCAGCCGGTAGCTCTGGTCCGGGTTGATCAGGGGAGAAGCAACTATTACCTGCGGAATGGACGGCACGTAGTTTTTCTCCGCTCCGTCTTTGGCCGTAATCATCCCATCGGCGGCTTTGCCAATGATCTCCAGCGATTGGGGCTTGCCGATCACCATGTTGTGCTGCATGGCATCGGGGTTTTCAATCACGATTTCCACTGCCTTGCCCGCGGCAACGGTAAACTCCTTTTTGTCGAACTGCAGCGCTTCCCGCACCACCTTGATGAGAATGACTTGGGCGTTGGGGTCGGCTTTGTCGGCGGCTTGCAATCCCCAGGCCTGCATCAGGTGCCCGAAACGGTCCCGGTTGTCTTCACTGATGGTTTTGCTCAGGCTGGCCAGAAAAGTCCGGTCGCCGGGACGAATGGTAGCGGTGCGTTTGGTACCCCAGCCGTCGGCAGCCCCTTTAATAATGGCCTGGGTACTGGAAGCATCCAGCTTTTGCGTCAGCTTCAGCAAACCCACCACCGAATCGGCGGGGGCTACGGAAGCGTAACTCCGGACGGCTCTCTCCAGGGCGTAGGATGCCAGGCTGGGCGGATTGCGGAAGGTATATTTGTACGAGAAGGTGTTGTTCATTTCGTTGCTTTCCGCCACCTGATTGGCTTTATCGGCGATGACCGAAATGGTAAAAGTGCCAGCCTGTTCCGAACTGAACCCCATCGGACCGACCCAGGGGCCGTTGTTGCCTCTCTCAATCGTGGTTGTTTCGCCCGGTGCCAGTCCGTCGGTGTGCACGTAGCTCACCAGGTTGATCAATTTGCCGGGGCCTTCCACGCGAATGGTCAGGTGTATAGGCGTTCCATTCGGCAAGGCGGCTCTGCCCTGGTTTTGTACCTCAATCAGGATGCGGGCGTTTTCGCGCAGCGATGGCGCGACCGGTGACAGCTTTACCGAAGTAACTACCAGATCGGGCTTATCACTTGCTGCCGACAAACCAGCCGTTGAAGAGATACTGACGGTTGCGTCGGCCGAAGGGGCAGCGGCGTGGTGATTGTGATGGGACTGATTGCCGGATTGGCCCAGGGATGACTTGGGTTGAGTCGCTGCTTTCTGGGTGGCCTGTTTGAGGTAAGCCTTCATCAGCTGTCCCTTATGGCTGGTCAGTACGCAGGCAAAAGCATCGGGCAGCCAGCGGTCCTGCACATCATTGGCCTGGTTGAGACGGGCCAACAGGGCTTTTTCGGCCGCTGCTGACAGTGGAAGTTCCGAAAAAGCCAGCAGGGTATTCAGTACCACCAGCGGTTCTTTGTCATTCAGTGCATCCGCTTGCAGCAGTACATCAGCGGTGGATGCTTGCCGTGGCAGCACCTGTACCGCCGTTTTCCGAACGCCCGGACAAGGGTGTTTCAACGCTTTCTGGGCCGCCTGCAAAGCTGCCGCATCGGTGCCGGTCAACGCACCCAGTCCGTGTAGGGTCCAGAGCGCATGAATGGCCGCCGGGTTGATGCCCGTAGCATCGAGCGAAGGATCGTTCACCAAAGCAATTAGAGCCGGTACTACGTCTTTCTGTCCCCTTTCTACCAACAGGCGTTGCGCTGCCTGCCGCCAGAACATGTTGTCGTTTTTCAGTGCCGCGACCAACTCCTGCGGCCGGTCTTTACTCAATGACAGGGGCGTGTAAGCCGGGGCCTGCTTATAGGCCACCCGGTAAATGCGTCCGTGGGTGTAATCGCGCAGGTCGGTCTGGTAGGCGTTGCCCGGACCGTTTTCGGCTCCCTTGGGCGTGGGGTTGTGCTGAATGATGAAACTGTACCAGTCGGCTATCCATACGGCCCCGTCCGGACCCACTTCCGCGAAGACGGGCGACACCCATTCGTCGGCACCGGCCAGCAGGTTAAAGCCCTCGGTATCTTCATAATCGGTGCCATTCTTTTTCATCACGTTCTGGTGTACCACGTGCCCGGTGGGTTCGGTCACGAAGGCAATGCGGTTCCAGTACTTTTCGGGAAAGGCCCGGGCCGTGTAAAAATTGTGCCCCGCCGCAGCCGTAAATCCACCGAACACGTCTACCTGACGGACTTTGGGCGTAATGGGCGTCATATTTTTGTGCGAATCGGTGCTCCGGCTGCCGTTGTCCACGCCCGGAGCCGATTGGTAGTACCGGTGCGGAATGGGCATGTACCAGCCGTGCGAATTGTTGGCCGTCGATCCGAACACGTCGCCGGTTTCGTTGAAGGCCATGCCCCAGGTATTGTTGGAGGTGCTGGTGACGTATTCCAACTGCGAACCATCGGGCTTAAAGCGGAAAAAGCCTTGGAAAAATTTGAGTGAATCACTGCCAAATTTGCCTTTGAATCCAGCATAGCCCACGCTTCCCCAGATCCAGTTGTCAAAGCCGTAATGAAGATTCGACGGTCCGGCGTGGGTATCGAAGGTGCCGAAACCCGTAAAGAGCACCTGCTTGCTGTCGGCTTTGTCGTCACCGTTGGTGTCGCGCAGGTAGATCATATCCGGTGCCTGCGAAACGATCAGACCGCCGTTGTAGGCAACCAGCCCTGTCGGGATGCTCAGCCCTTCGGCGTAGCGGGTAAATTTATCGGCCTTCCCGTCTTTATTGGTGTCTTCGCAAAGCAGAATGTAGTCGCTGCCGCCGGTCTCTTTTCGTTCATTGGGGTAATCCTTGGTGATAAGCACGAACAGACGGCCTTTTTCATCCCAGGTCATGGCGATGGGGTGCATCACGTTAGGTTCGTGGGCGAAAAGTTCCAGCGTAAAATCGGCTGGCACCTGGATGTGCTTCATCGACTCTTCGGGAGAGAGCGGCAGTTGCTGCAGTTGCGGTCCGGTGCGTTTTTCGTAGTTGGGCAATACCGCCTCCCGGTACTGGAAAGGCTGGGGATTGAGGGCTGCGTGCAGATTCTTTACTTCATCGCCCACCGCCCACAGGATTCCTTTTTCGATCAGGGTATGAAAGCCGGGATTGTCGAAGGTGTTTTCGTCGTGCCCGTAAGCCGTGTAGAAGATCCGGCCTTTGCCGTGGCTGCGCACCCAGGTATACGGTTCGGTTGGTTGGCCGGGCTTGTCTTTCGCCTGATCCGCTTTGATTTCCCGTTGCATCAACACCTGGTTGTCAGGCTGTAACTTACTGTGCAGGTAGGTTTCGTCGTAGCTGCTGAAGGGCTGTACGCCTGCCATGGCCGGATGGGCCGGATCGATGATAGTGGCCCGAATGGTGTCCATCGTGTGCCGCCAGAATTGTCCGCCTACCATTTTGACGTAGGCTTCCGAATTACGGAAACAATACGAAGCACAGTGCACCGGAATGAGGCCTTTGCCCGAAGCCACGTAATCCAGCAGGGCTTTTTCCTGGGCCGGACCAATGGAGTCGTGGTTGGCGTAGATCATCAGGGCGTCGTATTTCCGGAGGTTGTCGGGGTTCAGGTCTTCCAGCCGGTCGGTATAACTGAAGTTGATGCCTTTGGGGCCCAGCGCCTGCATCAGCGACGGGAGCCGCTCAATGGGACGGTGGTGCCCGTTGTCGCCTAAAAAGAGAATTTCTAACCGCCTTCCGGTGGCCGGCAGGGCAGCGACCGCGTCGCTTTGCGCAGCGGGGGGCTTACTGCTGGTACAATCGGAAAGTGCCCAGACAGCCAGGGGCAGTGCCGCCAGCCAGGTGCTCCTTTTCCAGTACCTTTTATAATTGACAGAGAAGTGCATGAGTTGGATGTGATTGAATAAAATGGAAAAACCAAAACCCGCCGGGATTCTATTCAGATGGAATCCCGGATGGAATCCCGAATGGAATGCACGGCGGGGTAAAACGTGTCAGGGGGTTCAGGCCAACTGGGCCTTCGCCGATTTAAAATCCGGAATCCGCAGCAGTTCCCCGCCTTTCAGGGCCGATTCGTGCGCCAGAATGCCTACGCTGGTCCAGTTGGCCGATTGGGCCGCATTGGGGAAAGGATCGCGTTCTTCCACGATGCTTATCAGAAATTCGTGTGCCATGTGCGGGTGAGAGCCGCCGTGACCACTGCCCTGTAAGAAGGAAAGGTGCTGGTTTTCGTCGATGTCATACACGCCCTGGGTAGTGAAACGCTGAATTGCTTCGGGGAGCAGGTGGGCGTAGTCGGGCACTTTTACCTTAGCGGGTATTTCGTGCTCCGGTTTTTTGGCCGTGTGAATCACCGGATCTTCTCCTTCGATCAGTGGCCATTCGAAGGACTTCAGGCTGCCATACACTTCAAAGCTTTCCCGGTACTGCCGGGCCACGTCGAAGAGCGAACGGTACACGTAAGCGCTCAGGTCGCTGTCGCGGAATTTGATGTGGGCGCTTTCGATGGCAAAAGGTGAATTGTAGTGTTTGATTAGTTCTTCGCGGATGGTGCCCGAACCAAAACACGATACGTATTCGGCTTCCAGGCGCAGCAATCCGGCTACCGGTCCCACGCAGTGCGTCGCGTAGTGCATCGGTGGCAATCCTGGCCAGTAGTCGGGCCATCCGTCCATGTCCTGCTGGTGACTGGCTTTCAGAAACTGGACTTTCCCCAGTTCGCCTTTTTCGTACAACTCCTTCACGAAGAGGAATTCCCGGCTATATACCACGGTTTCCATCATCATATACTGCTTGCCCGATTCGCGCTGGGCTTCCACAATCTGCCGGCATTCCTCCACGGTTGTGGCCATGGGCACGGTACAGGCTACGTGTTTACCCGCTTTCAACGCCGCCAGACTCTGCGAAGCGTGCAGGTGAATGGGAGAGTTGATGTGTACGGCATCGATGTTCGGATCTTTCAGCATTTCGTTGAAATCAGTGTACCGTTTTTCAATTCCAAAGGCATCGCCGATGGAGTCCAGCTTGTCTTTGGAACGCTGGCAGATGGCGTACATGTTGGCATTGGGGTGCCGCTGGTAGATGGGAATAAATTCGGCCCCGAATCCCAGTCCGACGATGGCTACGTTGATTTTGCGGTTCATAATAGTTGATGTGATTTAGGTTGAAAAATGGCTGTTTGCTTATCAGTGAACAGTAAACATTTATCAGTAAACAATTAACTTGTTGTGTATTGATATACAGTAAGTTGTGTTTACTGTGTCCTTACAAATTGAAGCTGATAGCTGACAGCAAATGGCTGAATGCTAATAACTGCTCAGGACTACGTGTTTTCGAAGAAAGGTTAGGGCATCGGAGGCCAGCTGCTGCTCACTGTCGAACATGCGCCGGTAGATGTGGGCAGCCGAAGCCAGGTCGGGCGGGTTCAGGCCAAAGGCTTCGACGGACAGCCAGCCTTCGTATCCGATGTCTCGCAGGGCGGAAAACACATCCGGCCAGTTGATATTGCCGTGTCCCGGCGTACTGCGGTCGTTTTCCGAAATCTGAACGTGTACCAGCAGGTCGCCGCAGGACCGGATGGCATCGCCCAGGCTTTTTTCTTCGATGTTGGCGTGGAAGGTGTCGAACATCATCCGGCAGGAGGGATGGTCTACCGCCCGCACGTAGCGGATCGTGTCTTCGGTGCAGGTAAGCAGGTAGTTTTCAAAGCGGTTCAGGTATTCCATGCCCAGCGTAATACCGCAGGCCTGCGCTTTTTCGGCCATCTGCCGGGTATGCGCAACGCTGTAGTTCCATTCCGTGGCCGTAGCAGCCTGTCCCGTAAAAACGCCCAGGGCGGAGTGGAAGGGTCCGGTCAGTAAAGTCGCCCCCAAAGCCTGGGCGCATTCCACGGCCAGGCAATTGCGTTCCAATGCTTTTTTTCGAACGGAGGCATCAAGGCTGATGGGATTGACTTCTGCTCCGCACAACGTTACGGCCACCCGTTCCAGTTGCAGTTCGTCCAGCCGGTTTCCCCATCGTTGCCATTGCGAAGAGTTGAGATCGAAAATGGGGACTTCTACGCCGTCGTAGCCCATTTCCTTGATGCTTTGGAGCACAGGCAGCATGGATTCGTCCATACTGGTAGTCCAAAGGAAGAGGTTCATTCCTAATTTCATAGTAAGCAGGGAATGCTCAGTCAGGAGCACGGATGTTTGGTGATGAATGATTACAATACTACATCTTCCCTAAGCACCAAACTTTACCTGTATTTACCAATTCTGACTGTATTTTAGCATTTTTGGACAATCGGTTGAAAAATGTGGTAAATTAAAACTCATTACGTCTATAAATTGATTAACCACAATGTATTTTTGTCTGGATTTATCACATCTTGTTCCTAATTTGTGATTTCTGATACGGATTTATGAAGCCGCTGCTCCGAAATACCAGTCCGCAAGCCATTCACTCCTTCACGGCCAGGGAGTTGGTAGACTCTTATTTCGATCCCAACTGGCACTTTCATCCGGAGTACCAGTTGTTTCTCGTTCTGAAAGGCACAGGTACCCGCCTGATTGGCGACAGCATCAGCCATTTTGAAGAAGGCGACCTGGTGTTGCTGGGCCCTAACCTACCGCATATGTGGAGAAATGACCCTAACTATTTTATCGAAAGAAGAGAAGGTGCTACGCACGGTATTGTGGTCTATTTTACGGAAGATTTTCTGGGCGAAGTCTTTTTCGAAAAGCAGGAAATGGTCGACATCCGGCATCTGTTGAAAAGGGCACACCTGGGTATGGAAATTCTAGGGGCGACCCGGCAGGAGGTAGCCGACCGAATGCAGGAGCTGACGCAGGCCAGTGGTTTTGAAAGTATTCTGCAGTTGCTGGGCATTCTTCACCTGCTTTCCGTTTCAACTGAATTGCGCCCGATTTCCAGCCTGGGGTTTGTCAATTCCCATAAACCATCCGAAACCGAACGGATGAGCCGGGTGCACGAATACGTGATGACGCACTTTCGCCAGGAAATCCGCCTGGAAGACATTGCCGCGGTAGCCAGTATGAGTCCGGCGGCTTTTTGCCGTTACTTCAAACTCCGCACCCGAAAAACCTTATCCGACTTCGTGAGTGAAGTCCGCGTGGGGCACGCCTGTAAGCTGCTGATTGACGAAAAAATGAACATTACCCAGATTGCTTACGAATGCGGATATAAAACACTTTCTCACTTCAACCGGCAGTTCCGGACGCTCACCCATGAAAGCCCCCTCAGCTACCGAAAGAAGTACGTGGGAGTAGGGGATTGAAGGATTGATTGGGTGATTGAGTGATAAACTAAAAGTGGACGCAGTGTTGATTACAACCATTTTTTGTTGATTTGTGCTTGGACAAAAAGATCCATAGCAGGTTTCTGGAACAAGAAATTTAAATTCAGATACTCATACACTCATTCACTTTAAACTGTCTACTCATTTACTATTGGTTATGAGCGGAATGTCTGGCAAAGGAAAAAAGTACTCTTGAGTTTATAAGAGGATTTTAAATCTTAAATTTATTTTTTTACAATCCTTCAACCCTTCAATCCTTCAATCCTTCAATCCTTCAATCCTTCAATCCTTCAATCCTTCAATCCTTCAATCCTTCAATCCTTCAATCACTCAATATAAATGTACTCTTACGAAGACCAGGCAAGGCGGGAATTATTTCTTTGGCAGACCAGTATCGGAAAAAAGGCTTCTCTGCTCAGTCAGTTGTCAGAGGGCATACAGGACCGGATCAACCGATTCATTCCTGAAAAAGCGCACCAGGTCATTACGGAGGCCATCAAGCAGATGGGGAAGGCCGTATTGTTCGGGTCGGAGTTTATTTCGGGAGAGCCACTGACAGGCTTGTCGCTGGAGGAGCGGGAATTCAAAGTGAGGGAAAAGGTGGCAACGTACAAAAAAGTGGCGGCCGCCAGCGGTTTCGGGACCGGGGCTGCTGGTTTTCTGCTCTCCCTGGCCGACTTTCCCATCCTGCTCACGCTGAAGATGAAGCTGCTTTTCGACCTGGCACTCATTTATGGCTACAGCGTGCGGGATTATCCGGAGCGGCTTTACATCCTACACATCTTTCAGGTTGCCTTTGCCAGTGCCGACACCCGCCCCGTAATTTACCAACGTATGCTACACTGGGAGGACTACCGGAAAGAGCTTCCCGATCACATCAACGATTTCGATTGGCGCACCTTCCAGCAGGAATACCGGGATTTTATTGATTTGGCCAAGCTGCTGCAAATGGTGCCCGGATTGGGGGCAGTGGTGGGGGCGTACGCCAATCATCAATTGGTGGATAAACTGGGAAATACGGCAATGAATGCCTACCGCATGCGTACATTCAATATCCGGCAGATTGATGCCCGCCAGCGATAGCGATTCAGAAACAGCGGGCTAAAAAAATGGCTAAGTGACCCCTCAAAGTGGTTTTGAAATATTTGGATTGGTCAGGACAATGTAATATGAAAATTGTTTTAAGTGAAAACCTTTAATATTGCTTTACTTTTATCCCATTACCCGTATTCTTGAGCTGCCTGTCCGTACTGCTTATCCTTAAATTGAAGATTTTTAATTTATTAATTATCAGTACATTAACTGATGGTTTTTTAGCCCTGGCTTCCTCCTGTTTTCTACATCATAAATATTTGCTAATAAAGCATTTGTGGTAAGTTTCGTAGTGAAAGTCTCATTTGATATAAACAAAAGTGAGGATACTTTTACTGAAAAGTAACAACAAAATATTCACAGATGAGCACACTACCAACACTTGAAACTTATTACGACAGTAAGGCCGTTCACATTGGATGGGACAAAGTAAATCGGTTCATTCACGTAGAATGGAAAGGGTATGCTTCCAACACGGAATACCTGGAAATTCTTGGTAAACAACTTTCTTTGACTAAAGAGAGAAAGGCTACCAAAATTATGTACGACTTAAGGAAGATGGGCGTTGTAAGCGCCGAAAATCAGAAGTATACCAACGAAGTGTATTTTCCCGAAGTGGCTAAAGCCGGATCTAAATTCGCGGCCATTATTGTTCCGGAGAATATTTTCGGTGAGGTGTCGGTGAATTCCATCCTGGGAAAAACCAACAATGCACTGTTTGAAGCCAAACTTTTTAAAGACGGTTCTTCTGCTACCAAGTGGCTGATCCAGATTCAGTAGTGTTTTTGTGATTTTTTGCTTACAAGCCCGCATCCGATTGGAGTGGGCTTTTTTAATATTCCGGCAGTAGCCACCTAAAAAATTGGCAAGTAGCACCTGTGCGGTGTTGCGTCGGTGCTACTTGCCGATTCCGGAATTTTGATCAGAATGATCAGGCGGCGATTTTCTCTGTGTTCAGATAGTGAACCTGGCGCTTGTGCCAGTAAGCAAACATCGCTTCAAACCGGTCGTACATCCGGTGAATGATTGTCAGGGCCAACTCCTTGTCCGGGGCCGACATGTGGGCTTCTACCTTGATGGCTTTTTTGCCACCATCCAGCCAGCTGCCGTTTGAGTGTCCGTTTTCGGCATCGTAATGCACCCGGCCAAAAAACTTCCAGTCTTCGTATTTGCCCAGTTGATTCACCAATACAGTCATATTCTCAACGTAAACGGAGAAAACAGCTTCAATCACTTCCAGAATAACCATCCGATGGGCGGAGGTGGGGGCCATTTTTGAGAAGTGAATGGTTTCGTATATCAGGTCTCTGATTACGAAGCTTTCGTCACTCCACAGTTCCGAAAAAAGCTTATAGTTGCTTTTTTTGAGGTAGCTGTTTTTTACTTCAATCACCTCCAGGTCTTTTAAGAACCATTTCCAGTGCCCATTGTCTTCGTCACAATGTTCGTTCACTTCCAGTTGAATCGGATCAACGGAGTTTTCAATTTTCAGGCCATGCAGGATATCCTTGAAGCCCATAATAAAAAAAAGCATGTCTGGTACGTAAGCCAGACGTGCTTGGGGATCGGATTTCGTATCCGACAGCAGCTGAATAAAATCAGTCTTTTCTAATTGTGCTCTGCGGGTACGTACCGCTTGAAATACTTCATTCATAGTCATCCTTGGGGTTAGATTACCGATGCAAAGTATTGAAATACATATATTTGTTTGCGTACATTTTAGTGTTCTTATTACTTTAATAAATATATGTGTATTTCTTAGCTGTTACTTTACTGATGTACTGAGTGGGGTTCTCATTTAGAGAAACTTATCAATAAATAAGAGGAAACACGGACGATCCGGCAAAATGTAAAAGATGAAAATGATTGATACAAAGTTGATTTGTTGTCTGAAATCCACCTTTGTTCTTACATGTTTGTGGCGATCAAATCAGTCAGGAAGGGGCGATCTGAGGGAACAAGGCAGGTATTTCTCAGATATTTTTGTTTTATTAACACAATTTAATATGAATTACGTGCAAGTATCTGCAGAGTCTCGAAAATACAATTTTTCTTAACCTATACGTCCGCCATTCGGTGCTACCGAAGAAAACAATGAAAATCAAGGAATCAGAGAGGAATCCTGAAAGGAAAATAGAAGTATCGGAGGGAGCTATTCCTTGCCCCAACCGGGTATGGGCACTGAGGTACGGATCGATCGGACGTCTGAGATCCCTCAAATCGTTTTAATGTAGGCTTTGAAAACGGTGCCTTTGTCCATTTGAGATTCCACTTCTATTCTGCCTCCGTGGTTTTCAAGAATGCGTTTTACGATGTACAATCCGATTCCGGTTCCCTCCACGTGGGTATGGAAGCGTTTGAACATGGTGAAAAGTTTATTGAGCTGCTCCGGAGCCAACCCCAGGCCATTGTCACTCACCGAAAGCAACACGTAGTTTGATTCCCTTTGCATGCTGATGACGATGTGGGCCTTGCGTTTCGGAGATCGGTATTTCAGCGCATTTGAAAGCAGATTGTATACAATACTCCGAAGTTGTCTGGCGTCAAAATAGACATCGTTTACGCATAAATCAGTGATGATATCCGCATTGGCTTCCTGTATCAATCCGCTCATTTCGTGCTTTACTTCCTGCCATACGCGCTCAACATTTACCCATTCCAACAGCAGGTCCTTATCTTTGTTGACCCGCGCAATTTCCGCCAGATCACGTATCGTTCTGATCAATTGGTTGATGGACTTTTCGATCAGCTCAACGAGGGTTTTTTCCCGTTCACTGAACTGATCAAACAGGCTTTTCCGGAGCAGGTTTACCAGACCCTGCATATTCGCGATAGGTGATCGCAAATCGTGGCTGGCTATGTACACAAAATTGTCCAGGTCCCAGTTGGAGCGTTGTAGTTCCTCGTTTTTAGTCTGAAGGAGCTCCTCGTGTTCCTTGATTTGTTGAATGTCCGTAGCGGTGCCCAGCCACAGAATCAGCTTTCCTTCCGCATTTCTGGTAGGTAAAACCCTGACCAGGTGCCAGCGATACGATCCGTCTATTCTTCTACGGCGGTCCAGCAATTCCAGCGGCTTTTCCGCTTGTAAGGCTTCCGCCCAACACTGCCTGTTCTGTTCCAGATCTTCCGGATGAATGTAGTTCTGCCATCCGTTTTCCAGCAATACTTCCTGGGTGGCACCCGTATACGTCAGCCAAGTGCCATTGTGGAAATAATGTTCTCCTCCGGGTTGGGCCGTCCAAGCCATGATCGGAAGGGCTTCGAGCAACAGCCTGAATTGCTCCGCTTTCTCATTGGCCTCTCTTCGGGCCGCTTTTTCCCGGTTCATTCCGTTGACGATTTCCTGATTGGCCGACTGTAGCTGATGCGTACGCTGCTGCACCCGATTTTCCAGATCGCTGTTCAGATTCATTAACTTGGCGTGAGTCTGGTTGAGCTCATCGTTGGTGGCAGAAAGTTCTTCGTTCAGAATCGACAAAGTGTGGTTTTTTTCTTCCAGTGCTTTTTCAAAATTCTTCCTTTGTCTGAGCTTTCTTCGCAAGAGCGTGTACAACAGAATGTCGACCACCAAGGAAGCCACAATAATCAGATAAATAGCTACCCGGAGCCGCTTTTCCGAATCCTGAAACTCATCGTTCCGTATGACCAGCAAGCGTTTTTCCTCATCGGTAATGGATCTCAGTATGGATCTGATCTGATCCATAGCCGCTTTCCCGTTTTCAATCGCGAATTTCAATTCCAGTGCTGCGTGCTCTTCGTCGTTTTTCAATCGGATAATTTCTTCAAAAAGCCTTAACCGAATCCGGATTACTTTTTCCAGGCTGTCGATTCTGGTTTGCTGAGAGGGATTATCTCTGGTCAAAAAAGAGAGCTGATTCAGGTAATTTCTGATGGAGTCTTTACTATTCAGGTAGGGCTCCAGGTAAAGGCTGTCGTGGGTGATGATATAACCCCTGGTACCGATCTGGGCATCTTTTAATAACGAAATCCCCCTTTCCGCTGTGTACAATACCTGATTGGTATGATTTACCCAGTAGTCTTTCTCCAGAAGAGACTGAAAGCTGAAAAAGGTAGCTCCCGCAATCGTAAGTAGAAAAATGCCACCGGTTACGTATAAAACGTGAATGAAGGTAAACCGGATTCCAGGTTTGCTTTCCGCCATTACGAACTCTGTATTTGTTGATAAATCAGTTGCGCCGACAGTGAAGCCATCAGCCTGGCTTACGAACGCTACCCCTTGGCCTCATCGAATGCCGATAGTAAAAAAGTATGGCACATCCATTCCATTGCCGGGTCCGGGTACATACGGTTCCGAGTCCCAATTGGATATAAAAAATTATTCAGATAAATGGAAAGTAGGCGTTTTATTGTCCCGGTAAGCAGGAAGGGTTCGCTGGTTCCGAAACGCGTAAGCAATAAAAGGGGAAAGAGGCTTGCTGATTTCTTTGTGATCTGGGTCGCCGGATCATTGGGGCACCAGCCGGACCTTTCATTTGACTAATTATCGCAAACAGTACTATCGCTCTATTTCCAACTCCAGCAAGGCGTAGCTCAGGCTCTTTCCGTGGGTATCCATCGTGAGGGAAGTGGTCACGCCGCCCAACAGTGCCTGTTGACATACAAAATGTAGCGCCGGGAGTCTGGGTAATTCATAACGGACCACTTCGCCCGTCACGATCTCTTTCAGGTGGTTTTTCACCCTTTCGGCCGTCACCTGGGCCATCAGTAAGGGGTAATCTTCCTCCCGGTACGGAATCAGCGACAAAGTGAGGGTGTTGCCCTTGTCACCCGCCCGGCTGTGGGCGATTTCGTATAGTTTGATTTTCATACCTGTCGTATCGTTACCGATGGATGAACACAATGGCGGGGAATCAGGGTGGAAATAATGCCGACCACTTCGTGTACGTACTTCCGGGCACCGCCTCCCCCGGCGGGTCCGTTGGTATACAACGCTTCCACTTCTTCTCCGACCCAAGCGGCCTGTTCGGCAGTCCGGGCTTTTCCGGCTACCCGCAGCCGGATTTCGTAAGGTGCCGGGTGATGCCCAAAAGCAGTCCGGTGCACAGAAGTGAGTCCGATGTAGTCTACCCGTAATTCCTGAAAAGAAGCGGCCAGCCTTTGTCGGATCGTTTCACCAGCCAGCTGGGCCCGGCCCAGGGCATTGGCTCCGGCGTAGGAAATTTCTCCTTCTCCCACAAAACCGGCTCCGTAACCCACGCTTACTTTGAGCGTTTCCGGTCGGTGGCTTCCGCGTCCGCCAGTGGCCTGTACCCGATCCGGTCCGCATTGGGTCAGGCTTACTTCGGTAAAGTCGGCGACCACATCGGGCGTGAAGTAACAGGCCGGGTCCATCACTTCGTACAGCAGTTGTTCCCTGGCCGTTGCCAGGTTTAATACACCTCCCGTGCCGCTCACTTTTCCGAACACTGCCTTTCCTTCGGCGCTCACCTCCACGAAGGGATGACCCAGGTGGGCAAAATCGGGAACGTCTTTTTTCCCCGGATCGGCGAAATAGCCGCCGGTGAGCTGCCCGGCACACTCCATCAAATGACCGATTACCGTGGCCTGTCCCATCAGATGAGTGTCATCCAGCGACCAGCCGAAAGTATGTACCAGCGGCGCAACGAAGAGCGAAGGATCCGCTACCCGACCCGTGACAATGATGTCAGCGCCCGTTTCCAGGGCGGGCAGAATGGCATCGGCCCCCAGGTACGCATTGGCCGACAGCAACGGACCAGCGGCATCCAAAGGTTGTCCGGTTTCCAGTGCCTTTTCCTGACCGGTTAACTGAGAAAATACGTCATCACCCGTCACGGCAGCTACGGTCACCGAAATGCCCATCTGACGGGCAATCCGGCAAATGGCTTCGGCGGCGGCTATCGGATTGGCGGCTCCCATATTGGTGACCAGCCGGATCCGGTTGCTTATCAACAGGGGAAGGAGAGCGGTGATACGACGTTCCAGCAGCGGATCATATCCTTTGGTGGGGTCATGCTGTTTTCGCTTTTGGGCCAGGGCAATGGTTCGTTCGGCCAGGCATTCCAGTACCAGGAAGTCCAGTGCTCCCTTTTCTGCCAGCACCAGGGCCGATTCCAGCCGGTCGCCCGAAAAGCCAGCTCCGCAGCCGATTCTGATGGTTGTTTTCATACGTTTAGAAATGAATGGCCCCGCACGCTATTGAAACCAATAACATCACCAGGGTGACCAGAAAAGCCAGCGGTAGGGTTTTCCGCTGGTGTTCACCCAGGTCCACACCCGTCAGGCCGATGAGCAAAAAGGTAGCACCGGTCAAAGGGCTTACCGGAAAACCGGTCGTCATTTGTCCCAGAATGGCCGCCCGGCCCACTTCGATCGACTCCAGGCCAAAGTGGGTAGCCGTGTTTCCCAATAGGGGCAAAATGCCAAAGTAAAACGAATCCGGATCGAAAAGCAGGCTGGCGGGTACAGAAACCAGACCGGTAAAAAACGCCAGGTGCCGACCCAGAGCATCCGGGATCACTTCGACGGCGGCCTGGGCCATCGCTGCATTCATGCCCGTTCCTTTCAGAATGCCCGTAAAACAACCAGCGGCAAACAGGATGCTGGCCATGAGCAGTGCCGCTTTGGCGTGGGCATCCACGCGTTCCCGCTGCGCTTTCAGGCGGGGAAAATTGACCGTAAGTGCCACGACAAAACCCAGCATGAAAATGACGTGAGGCGGTGCCACAGACGCAATCAAAGTGACTACGGAGGTCAGAATAAACAGCCAGTTAAGCCAGATCAACCGGGGCCGGGCCAGCGGATTGGCTTTCGGGCTTGGGTCTGTTTCGACCTTCCAATCGGCGGGTGTCACTTGGTGCATTCGTTGCTTTTCTTTACGGCCCAGGTAATAGGCCATCAACAAAACCGTGAGCAAACCCACCAGTACCGGAATGAGCAGAGGATTGAAAAGCTGGGTAACCGGCACCTCCAGGGCCGATGCCGCCCGAATGGTGGGGCCTCCCCAGGGAAGGATGTTCATCGTGCCGGCGGCCAGGGCCACGATGGTCGCCAGCGTCGTTCGCCGCATACCCAGCGCATCGTACAGGGGAAGCAAAGGAGGAATGGTTACCAGGAACGTGACGGCTCCCGAACCGTCCAGGTGTACCAGCATCGCCAGCAGGGCGGTCACCACCGTGATGCGCTCCGGATGGTGGCCAGCTATTTTCAGTAAACGGGAAATAACGGGCTCAAACGTGCCGGCATCCATCAGCACGCCAAAAAAAAGGATGGCAAAGATGAACATGACGGCAGTCGGGGCAATGGTCTTGATGCCGTCGGTGAGGTAATTGGCCAGTTCGGCACCGAAGCCGCCCAGCAGCGCCGTAGCGACCGGCACCACAATGAGTGCCACTACAGGTGAAACCATACGTGCCATGACCAGCACCAGCAGGAGTACAATGGTCGCTAATCCCAGAAGTGCCAGCATAGAACAGATGACCAGAGAGAGGAGGATGATTGATTGGCCAAATTCGGAATTTTAAAATGAAACCGGTCAAAACACATTGTTCTTGACCGGTTTTTTATAGCGTGCCGTTTCTGTTTGCGCAGTGCCTATTTACTGGCCGATTGCTCCAGCAGCAGGTAGCGTTCCCGGGTTTTGTCCGGCTCTACGCGGGTATTAACGTCAATGTTCATCACCTGAACGGCTCCGGTGCCCGTAGCCGCCGGCCACTGGGGCAAGTCTTTGCCGTTGGGATTGCCGGTCTTGATGAAGTTGGCAAAGTATTCCTGCATAATTTCCGATACCTTGTAATCTTCAGGGGTCCATGCGTAGACCTTGTTGTAGCGCAGGTTGCCCATAGCGTATTCAATCTCCGCCGAATGCACGGCGCCTTTGGCAGGAGGCATTTTGATGGCCGAAGCATCCGAATTTTTCACGACTCCGCCGGCCAGGCCGGGTGCCGCGTCGCCCATTTCGGCGGTCATCGGGGGGCGGGGACGGGAATACAGGTAGCGGTACACGGGTTTTCCACTGGTCTGGCGGTGTACTTCCAGCCACTTCCAGGTGCTGTAACCAATGAAGCGGTCGCCGGCCAGGTCAGTAGCCGACTCAATGACTTCTTCTTCGGTCGAAGCCGGGTACAGTTTCAGGATTTCGCTGGCTTTTTCCGGATACATTTTCTGCACGGCTTTCACGTAATTTTCGGGCGTGGGCGCTTCCTGACCCAACAAGGCCCGGTAGTTCATTTCTTCGGAGTTCCAACCGGCCAGCAAAGGAACGCGTGCCTGCTGCCCCGACTGGAAAATCTCCACCGGTGATTTGGGGAAGAAGTATCCGTCCTGGATGGCCGAAAACCAGGGAGTACCAGGTTTGGCCGTCGCTTCCAGCAGTTGTTCGGCTGGCATCGCCCGCAGTGCCGCCAGGGTATTGGCACCGGCATCCTTGGCAAACTGAACGCCCGTTTCCTCACCTTTGGCCAGCGGCGTAATTGGCTGCAATGAAAGCAGGGAACCACTTTCACCGATGGCACCGGCAATCAGGTTTTTGGAAAGGGGAGAGGCCATCTGCGCACTCACCGAAAACGATCCGGCCGATTCGCCGGCAATGGTCACTTTCTTCGGGTCACCGCCGAAAGCAGCAATGTTCTGTTGCACCCAACGCAGGGCAGCACTCTGGTCCATCAGGCCGTAATTGCCCGAAGCTTTGTGCGGAGATTCTTTCGTCAGTTCGGGGTGTGCCAGAAAGCCAAATACTCCCAGGCGGTAGTTGACCGTAAGGGCCACAATGCCTTTCTGCGCCATGCTTTCTCCGTCGTAACGGGCTTCCGAACCGTCGCCGGCCACGAAACCACCCCCGTAAAAATACACCAACACCGGCAGTTTCTCATTCCCCGACTTCGCGGGTGTCCATACGTTCAGGTACAAACAGTCTTCGCTCATCCCGTTGCTGCGGAAACCCATATCGCCAAAAATAGCCCGTTGCATAGCTCTGGGGCCAAACTGATCGGCTTTGCGCACACCTGCCCAGTTCTTGACCGGCTGGGGTTCTTTCCAGCGCAGGTCGCCCACGGGTGGAGCCGCGAAGGGAATGCCTTTGAATGAACGGATGCCACTGGCTTCGGTGACACCTTCTACCGTGCCCTGGGCCGTTTTGACCTGGTTGGTGGCCGTGGCGGTTTTCTTCGGTTGGGCAAATGCCATAGGTGCCAGCAAGACCGTCATCCACAGCGTAAGTTGAAGCGTTTTCATAGATAAAGGGATAGATAAAGAAATTAAGTGATGAAATGGAAAAAGCGTGGACCAGCAGCAAAAAGGATCTAAATCTCAGGCTTATTGTTGCACGATGAGACAATGATAAATAATCGTACGTTAACTTGCAAGGGTTAATGTTGCAATTTGTAACAATAAAAAAAATGAGTAGTTTACGCCCCGTGACACGTGACCTGAATCCACCAGTAAGTATGAGCCAAAACGTAAATTCCCCCGTGCCATCGACTGTACACCAGGCCGACGGGGCAGGCTTCCTTCCCGGACTGGCCATCGACCTGGTGATATTCGGTTTTCACGACAACCAGCTGAAGATTCTGCTGCTGGCATACCAGAATACGGGTTTGTTTGGTTTGCCGGCCGGTTTTATCAAAGAAAACGAAAACCTGAACGATGCGGCCCGGCGATCCCTGGCGCAACGCACCGGGCTTCAGGACATTTATCTGGAGCAGTTTTACGTATTCGGCGACCTGAATCGCCACGACCCGGCCCCGCTGCGTGCCATCATGCAGGGCAAAGGGCTGGAACCATCCGATGACCACTGGTTGCTGAAGCGTTTTGTATCGGTGGGATTTTACGCCCTGGTCGATTTTACCCAGGCCGTACCCCACCCCGATGCCCTCTCTGACCGCTGCCAATGGTACGATCTGTCGGGTTTGCCCACCCTGATGCTCGACCACGCTGCTATGGTGCAGAAAGCCCTCGAAACGCTCAGGGCCAACCTGGATCGGAAACTGATCGGTTTCAACCTGCTTCCCGACACCTTCACCATGGGCAATCTGCAAAGCCTGTACGAAACCATTCTGGGAGAAAAACTCAATCGTTCCAGTTTTCAGCGGAAAATGCTCAGCCTTGACATCCTGGAACGGGTAGACAAGAAATGGACGGGTGGTGCGCACAAAGCGCCCTACCTGTACCGCTTCAAACAGAGCCGGGAATGACTTTCTAATTTGATTCGCCAGCGCTGTTTTAGGAGAAGCGCATAACCAGGTGGGAAGCCGGAAACCCGCTGTTCGGCAGTACAATTGGCAAATAATAAGCTTTCCCTTTTTGTCATTCCCAAGGAATCTGGCTCACCGTTACCGCTGCCCTTATCGAAAGGCATTTTTCACTGTGAACGGCTAGCAACTTAAAATACCCATTGCCCGCTTCTTTCAGTTTCCAACGCTGGTGTGTAGCTCCCGTGTACGCGAACTGTTTCACGTCAATGCAAGTTTGTTATTTCTCTGATTAAAACTAGGATAATGCCTGACAATTGCGTAACTTTAAGCTTTCAAAAACGCAACAAAATCAATAGTAACTTGTTGATTTGTTGTGTGTTATAGTTTGGGTGTTGCATTTGTTTACAAAGGGGTCATTACTACAGATTTTAAACACAAATATTGAAGTGAGCCACACAAAAACCTTAGAAAAATCAAAATACGAACAGGCGATGGACCTGTGGGAAAAGTATTCCGATCCCGATTCGGTCATCATTTCCGATAAGGGGGTGTGGGAGATTGAAGTCCTGAAAAACGCGTTGACCGAAGAGCACGAAAATGCCGCCGCCGAAATTTCTTCGGTTCATCAGGCCTTGGCCAAGCTCAGCAGCGAAGGGAAAATCAAGGGCACTTTTCTGAAGGGCAACGAAAACGAATACGATTCCTATTTCCTCGACAACCAGGACGAAACGCCCATTACGCTGGTACTGGTACCGGGTGCCGATCAGTACGAATGGAGCATGGCCGAAGGGCTGCAGTTTGGGGTAAACCAACTGCCCAACTTCGACGTGTTGTACAAAGACCTGGCGTATCTTCGGAAAAGCGCCCTGCTCGACCGGCTTTTCAGTGCCGTTCGTGCCGATAACATCAACCCTGACCTCATCGCCAAGCTGAAAGAGCTGCTGGTGATCAACGAAGAAAAAAAAAGAAAAGCGCTGATAGCCGAATGGCGACCTACCCTGGAATACGTGCTGACGGATCTGAAAGACGAAAAAAGCGGTAAATCCGTGCTCATCGATCAGCCGTTTCCCTATAGTCGCAACGGCAAGACCAAGTCATTTAAAATCCTGAAGGCCGACCGCAGTGGTCTGCTGGTGATGATTGATGAAGAACTTGAACTGGACCGCAAATTTCCCCTCGAACAATACGCGGGCGACATGGTGCAGGCTTTTTTGCCGCTACTGCAAAAGCACAAAGGCAAAACGGCAACGGTGAAAGTAAGCAAGGGTACCAAAGCCAAATCGGCCGAAGCGCCCTTGCCGGTTTCTCCCGAAGCAGAGGCCGGCGAAAACACCCCTGAAATGACCGAAGTACCCCAGGCTTCCTGAAAGGTAATGGGGTACCCCAGGCTATAGCGTCTGACTTACGGATAGTATATCTCCCCCGTGCCGGCAGTTTTCCACTCATCGCTACCCCCTCAAACCAGGCTTCTCCTGCGTATTGCTGGATTTCCCGCGGTTCCGTGGGATGGGAAATGTCAAAGAGGCTGGCTCTCTTCCCTATGCGCAGCTAAAGGGAGCCACTAATGCATTCCCAACTGGTCCTGCAAGTAATCCATAGCCCGGTACATATTAGCCAAAGCATTCTATTCAGCGATTGTAATGGACGGAAGTGCCCCGGGTGTCAAAATGGACCATGCGTCGGGCGAAGGTCTTGCTCAGGTAGGTGCCGAATGCCCCGGTCATTTCCGGATGAGCCCGCTCAATCAACCGGTTGTATTCCCGCAGGATTTCCACGTCCCGTTTCGTAAAGCGGTAGTCCCCGTCGATATCGAACACGTACATATCGATGGCATTGCCCGCTAAATGCGGCGATTGACTGATTGCATTCGGTAAAATAGCGTTGTACCACTGGCTCCGGGTACCGCAGATATTGATCCATACCGGCCGGTAGCCATCTTTCTTCATCGCCTTTTCGATCAATGCGATTTTGGCCGTGATCTTCGGATTGGCTTTGGTGAAAAAGATCAGGTAAACAGCCAGAAGGAGCAGGAGAATAAACGCCGTATTTAAGAAAAACTTCAAAATGAAAGGTCAGAAGTGGGATGCGGGTGGTTCCGTGCGTGAATGACTGAGCGCTGTTTATTGCGGAGCAGCGGCCAATGTTGCCCGGGAAGCTTTCACCCAATCCACGATCAGTTGGATCTGTTGCGCATCCAGTTTGGCGTCCTTGTGCATCCAGGTATAAGATTCCAGGGGCATTTCGTGTTCCTGTACCTGCTCGGCAATTTCTTCCAGTTTGTGGTCGGCTCTTTTTTTATTGTAGCTGGTAAAAGTAGAAAAGTTGAGTTCATCTTTTCCTTCTTCCACGTGATGATTCATCCACCAACCCACCGGATTGATGTTGGTGTACCAGGGATAGGTTGTACGGTTGGAATGGCAATCGTAGCACGAAGTTTTTAATACGTGCATTACGTTTTCGGGCACCAGCACGGCGTGGGTAATGTCCGTCGGCATATCGGCCTGGCCGACATTTCGTTCGGAACGGAAAAATTGAATGACGATCAGAATGGTGGCAATTCCAAATAAGATTTTTCTCTTCACGGGGGCAGGCGACGTTAAAAATGGAAACTTTCGCTAAAAGTATTCAACCCTGACTAAAAAGTCAAACGTTGCGTTTGCCGGTGAAGTAATGTCATGACAAGCGTTTGTGAAAGATAAATGGAGAAGACCTGTCAGGTTTTTAAAACCTGACAGGTCTGATTTACCATCCAGTCTATCCGTAAATAACTGACTTGCAAGCCAGTTATCGCGGCAAGCACGCCTCAGGGCTGATTCCCTTCGGGTACTAAGGGCGATTCTCTGAATACATAATCCACCAGCTTTTGCACCAGCGGACCGATGATTAAAATGGCCGGGACCACCACCAGGTAGCCCATCATCCAGGATCTAAGCCAGACAGCCAGGAATCGTTCGGTGAATCCTACGTTGATTCCAATGAGGGTAAAGGAGATGATGCCGGTGGTAATGATGCCCATCAGCATGGCAAAAGCAACTTTTCGTTTCATAACGTATTTATTATTGAAGGGGTGGTCAATGGGTGTGGTGGTTTACCTGCTTGCGCGACTGATTCATGGCCAGTAAGGCATCGGTCGGGGAGGAGCGGTACAGTTGGTATATCTGTTCGGTTTGGCCGACCCGGATTTCGTATTCATCTTTCTCAAAACTGTCTACCAGCGCTTCGGCAACCACCCGCGGTGAAATGCCATTGGCTCCCCCTATGGGCTGCGAAAACGCCGTGTTTACCAAAGGTGGCATCAGTTCAAAGACTTTAATGGCGGAGCTTTCCGCCAAAGCCAATCGCAAAGATTGCGTATACGAATGCAGGGCCGCTTTACTGGCCGAATACCCTGCCAAAGCCCCGGGTACGAATGCCACGATTGACGATACGTTGACAATGGCTGCTTCGGTCTGGTTTTTCAGGAGGGGTAGTAATTTTTCGTTCAGGCGAACTACCGATAAATAGTTGGTGTGCATTTCATCGGCTGCCTTATCGAAAGCCTGAGCCGACGGATCTGTAATATCGTACAGCAGGGCCTGTCCGGCATTGTTGATCACGATGTTCAGGTCCTGGAAATCCGCCGTTAAGGTATGCAACAGGGCATTTACATCGGCTTCGTTGCTTACGTCCGATACCAGGTAGGTGACACCGCTGAGCTGCGTGGCGGCTTGTTGCAGCCGTTGTTCATCGCGACCGGTGATAATGACCCGGTTCCCTAGTTGGGTGAATAACCGGGCTATTTCGAAGCCGATTCCGGCACTGCCGCCAGTAATGAGTACTGTATTTTGGGTGGTTTTCATAAGGTATAATGGTTTAAAGGTTCATTCATAAATGGTTAAATCGTGGTTTCCTTATTAGGGAAGGGCATTGGCGTATTTGTTTTCTCCCCGGCGTTTGTTGACAAGGGTATTCTAAAATATACCGATCGGTATATTTTAGAACAAAAAAATTAGCTCAATCCTTCAATCATATTTTTTACGGATTGCATGATGGTGCGGAGAAAGTTGGTTTTTCCGGTAAGCTTGGTAATCATGAGGGCTCCTTCAATCGTGGCCATCATGGTCAATGCCACCTGCTCCGGATTGACTTCCGATCTAAATTCTTTTTGTTGAATACCCACCGTAATCAACTCCGTAAGTCTGCGTTTCCAGGCCGCGATGGCTTCCGCGGCTTTGTTTCTTAGCAAATGGTGGGTATCGTCGGCTTCGGTGGAGGTATTCAGAATGGGGCAACCGCCAACGGGAAAGGGATACTTCAGGAAGTTATCGTATACCCGGACGTACACCAGCAGCTTATCCCTGGCCGAAACTTGTTGCTCCATTTCGGCATCAATAATGGCATTTACCTGCCGGAGATTGTAATCAAACGCGGCCAGCGCTACTTCATCTTTACTGGCAAAGTTGCCGTAAATGCTGCCCTTGGTCAGGCCAGTGGCGTCTGTCATGTCGGCAATAGAAGTACCGGCGTATCCTTTCGTGTTGAAAATAGGAGACGTTTTTTCTACGATAAATTGCCGGGTTCTTTCTGCTTTACTCATTGGAATTGAATAATTGGTGTAAAATTATACCGATCGGTATAAATTTACAAATTTTCAGCGATATTTTTTTTACCTGAGTTGTGGATAAGAAGGATGGAGGTAATTCCAACCTGTCGGTTAAACACCAATCCGTCTGATTGATCAGGCAGGATCAGAAGCAGGCTGTTGGATATATGTAGTCGGCTACCTATATTTGCGTAGTCAACTACGTAAATGCACTATGTCTACGCTTTCTTTTCGGATTCAGGAGATTGGGAACGACTTTTCTCCCCAGATTGTCGCCCTCATTTTGCCCATCCAGCAACTGGAATTCGGGGTGCCCGTCACGCTAGCGGATCAACCCGATCTGCTGGATATTGAAGGAACTTATCACCGTTCCGGAGGCAACTTCTGGGGGGCTTTTTACCAGGGAGAGTTGATCGGTACCATTGGCTTGATTCGTTTTCGGGAAGGGGCTGCCATTCGGAAAATGTTCGTCCGAAAGGAATACCGGGGCAAGAGCGGGGTAGCTCAGGCATTGTTGGAGGAACTGATCCATTTTAGTCGCAGCAACGACCTGGCCAATCTGTATCTGGGAACGGTGGAGGTGTTAAAAGCGGCCCATCGATTTTACGAGAAAAACGGATTTAGCTATATTTCCGGCAGCGAACTGCCGCCTCATTTCCCGAAACTGGCCGTAGACACCCTGTTTTTCCATCTGGCACTCCAACGCAACCAACATGACAACCATTGAACAAGCCGGCATACTGGCCATTGCTTCCCGGCTCCAGCGACTCAGTGAGCAGATTCGCAAAGGAGGGCAGTTGGTTTATCAGGCGCACGGAATTGATTTTGAGCCCAAGTGGTTTCCGGTCATCTACACCCTGCATCTGAAATCGGCACTGAGTGTCATCCAGATCGCGGCGGAAATCGGCTATTCCCATCCCTCGACCATCAGTCTGTTGAAAGAGCTGGAAGCCAAAAAACTGGTTGTCTCCCGGAAAGACAAAGACGATGAGCGAAAACGATTGGTCCAGCTTACCGAAAAAGGCCGGGAATTGGTGAAGCAGATGGAGCCCGTCTGGAATATACTGACCAGGGCCATCGCCGACCTGGTGAATACAGAAAACAATCTGATGAAAGCCATTGAAGAAGTGGAAGCCCGGTTGCAGCAGCAAAGCTTTTCTGATCGTGTTCAGCAGTTGGGTGGCTACTGAGTTGCAGGTGATAACACCCGCAATGGCGCTGAACTTCTTTCTAAAGCCTTGTCTATCCTTAGCGTAGGCGTTAGTTTTAATTATTAAAGCGTCCTATGCTAACGTATGAATATGGTATTTGTAAGTAATTGATTATGAGTAATATGACTCCCCTCCTGTTTTAGGAGGGGCCGGGGGTGGTATCAGATGTAACTTGCTGAACGCCTAGGACCACCCCTAGCCCCTCCTTGAAAATAAGGAGGGGAATTTCGCTCCTTCCATAATTTCTTCCTAATCGAGCCTTTAGTCCGTATGGATGGGACGCTTTAATAATTAAAATTCATAAGGTCTACGCTACGGACGGACTGATAATCAATGACTTAAAAAAATAATTGCGTAAGTTCTAAATAAGTGCTTTATACCAAAGCTGATAGCTAACAGCTACTTAATCATAATCAGACCGATTTTCTTTTATGGCAAAGCCAGTGCCCGTATTACAGCTCAATCAATTTCAGGTGCCAGCTACGCTCCACCCGCATTTCTACGTTCAGCGGCTGAATGAGCACCTGGCGCATTTTGAGTTCATCCAAAAGGCGCACCGGCACGATTTCTATTGTTTGTTTTTGTTTACCCGCGGAACGGGCAAGCACATCATCGATTTTGAGTCTTACGAAGTAGTGCCGGGCAGCATGTTTTTTATGTCGCCGGCTCAGATGCATTCCTGGCAGTTGTCGGATGATACCGATGGGTATGTCATTTTCTTTAATTCAGAGTTCTACTTCCTCAATCACACCTACAAGAGCCTGACCGATTTCCCATTTTTTCATTATACTTCCACGCCTGCGGTGTTACTGTCCGGGCAAGGCAAAGAAGCGATCGGGGATCTCTTTGCACGTATTTACCAGGAATACCGGGGAGCAGAACAACGGAAAGACGAAGTAATATGTTCTTACCTGCATATTTTACTGATCAAGCTGGCCAATGCCTATACTCAATCCAATAAGCCCGCCTTTTCTTCTCACTTGCTCGATCAGATCCGCAAACTGGAATCGCTCATTGAAAAGCATTATCTGCAACACAGATCCGTAGAGGAATATGCCAGTTGGATGCATTTGTCCGTCAAACAGTTATACACCATTTGTCAGGTGGCCCGGCAAAAATCGTTGAGTGCCCTGTTGCAAGAAAGAATCATTCTGGAAGCCAAGCGCTTGCTGGTGCACACCGAACTCAGCGTGGCCCAGGTGGCTGCCCAACTCAATTACACGGATAATTCCTATTTCAGCCGCTACTTTAAGAAAGCAACGGGACAGACCCCGGAACTCTTCCGTCAGCAATACCGATAAGTCCCATCAATCCCGCTATTTGTGCTATCAGGCCGGTTGCTTCCGGGGTATCTTTGTCTACGAAATCAAACCAGTGAAATCATGAACGGCAAGGGAAGCAAAGTATACAGCGTGCTGCACGGGGTGTGCCCGCGGTGCCAGCAAGGAAAAGTCTTCAAGTTCGCTCCTTATAAAAAGCTGGACTTTGCCCAGATGAACGATCATTGTACGGTCTGCGAACAAGCTTTTGAGCCGGAGCCAGACTTTTACCAGGGAGCTATGTTTGTCAGTTACGCCTTATCTACCGGCTTGTTGCTGGTGGTGGGAGCCATTATGATTATGTACCTTGACCTGGGTAACCTGCTTACTTTCTCTACGATGGGAGTTTTGGCCGTCGGCGTACTACCGATCATTTTCCGGCTTTCCCGACTGATATGGCTCAACTTCTTTGTTCGTTATCAGCCGCTCCGCCCAGATTTTGCGCACGACGGAGATGTGCTATCCACTGAAGGTAAAGAGTAAAATCCGGGCCAATATTTCACCTGATAATCAGGTGAAATATTAGAAATAAAGATATTAAAAGATAAGCGGTTCCTGATTGTTTCCAAGAACCCTGTCTGATCTTCCTTTGACCCTTTACCACTCCTGGTAAACCGCGTCGTCCTTGCAAGCAATGGCAGCAGCCAACCGTCTCCGGCGGTAAAGTGAGCTGTTGACTTAATTCCAGCAGATTGCTTCAGGCCCACCAACGCACCGGCTTTAACGGCCCTTTTCAAGGACACCGCTTATTTAACTACCAACGGGCAACCCATTTTTTTAAAGGGTTAAAGCATTACAAAGTAGCTGCCATACTGGATCAGAACCTTACTTTTTCCCCAATTGGTCCACTATTAATCCTTCGCTTGGTTTCCACTTGTCGTATTCCATGTACTGAGCCGTTTGCCGGGCCACTTCCAGGCCTTTCAACTTGGCTACCACGTGCAATGCGCCATCAATACCCGCAGACACGCCAGCGGTGGTGATGATCTGGCCATTATCCACGAAACGGGTATCTCTCAGAATTTTGGCCTGGGGATTGGCTTTCTGTAAGGCATCGATGTAATTATGAAAGGTAGTGGCTTGTTTGCCATTTAGTAATCCGGCTTTGCCCAGCAATCCGGCACCTGTACAAACTGACAGCATGACTTCCGCTTTGGTAGCACAGGATGAAATCCAGTTAATCAATGGCGCATTTTGTAAAAAAGGGCCGGTATTGCCACCGGGCAAAACGACAATATCCGGTTGCGGACAGTCTTTGATGCTGTAGTTGGGCGTAACAGTAATAAAGCCCTGGCTGGTGATGGGCTCCTTGGTGAGTGAAACCGTGTAGACACGAAAACCTTCCGTGGAAGCAAATACCTCACTGGGGCCGGCAAAGTCCAGGATTTCTACGCCATCGTGGATGAAGATGGCAACGTTCCTTTTCCGGGGTTGGGCGGCTTTTTGTTTTCTCTTTTCCGCTAATAAAGAATCGACGGTAGCTACCCTTCGCTGCACGAATGCCATTCCACAATGAGAACAAGTGCCTGCTTTGTCGTGGCGTTCAAAATCGCAGTCGTTGCCGCAAGGGGCACAGTAGTAGGCTAACTCAGCGGCCTTTTGAAAGGGTTTAGCCGGTTTTTGGGCACAGGCTCCTCCTTGGCTGAAAACCAGCACAGTGAGAAAGATGAGTTTGGATGATAGCAGGGTCAGGGTTTTCATAGATCGGGATTTTATGGGATGGTTGTCGCTTTCGTTGAAACTTGTATATTCGATTTTTGCCAGATTCGTCGCAATTGACGGGCATCCTGAAAGCCGCATTGGGCCGCAATCGCTTCCATCGTCATGGCCGGATTATTGGATAAAGTGCGCGCCAGTTCCAGCCTCAGTAAGGTCGTATACGCCTGAATACTAATGCCCGTCTCTTTCCGAAACGTACGGGTCAGGTTACGGGCACTCATATGGGCAGTTTCTGATAATTCTTCCAGGGTGGTTTTCCTGGACAGGTTTGAAATCAACCAATCTTGTACCTGATGAATCCTGGAATTAATGTGGTTGCGGTATTCCAAGTACACACTTTTCTGCGGGTGCAATTCTCCCCGCCGCAGGTAAACGACCAATTCCCGGGCAACGGTGGTGGCAAACCTGGCACCGTGTTGCTCTTCTAAAATGTATAAGGCCAGGTCGATGCCGGCCGTAACCCCGGCGCTGGTGTAAATACCGGAATCCTTTACAAATAGCCGGTCGCGTTGGGCCAGCAGCAGGGGAAAGGTGTTTTGTAGTTCTTCCAGCCGTTTCCAGTGTGTGGTGCATTTCTTCCCATTCAGCAGCCCGGCCTGGGCCAAGATAAAGGCTCCCGTACAAACGGAACACAGGTATACACCCTGGGCATGCTGTTGGTGGAGCCACTGGAAAAAAGGCTGGCCTTCCTGCTTGAATTGCGTCGAGCGGATGTACTCCATTTCCATCCCCGGCAGAAAAATGAAATCTCCCGGCTGGACTTGTACTTCCTGAAAAGGCAAAACCTGCGCAAAGCCTAAGCCAGCCGAACTGGTCAGCGCCGTTTGATAGGAGCAGTACGTCAGCTGGTAAGGTTGATCGTAACTTCCACCTGCTTCATAAAATACCTGAACCGGGCCGGTCAGATCAAGCACGTGGACAAAAGGAGGAACGACAAAAATGATTTGTGGATTCTTTCTCATCCCTTCCATAATTTTTCCTAAAAGTAGTGCCTGGTTAAGTTCCGTAACAGACAATCACCGGACATATTGGGACAAAATTGCTTTTGTGAATGTCTGCTTGCTTATTTTGTTTTACCCCTTTTCCGTTTACGTATTGATCTCAGGAGCCAAACGCTGGTGAAAGGGACCGACTGACAAAGTAGCGCTGTTTCAGGGCTGAAAATAGATGACTGAGTTAGGAGCCGGACGTTCTGAATTGATTACTGACGGGAGCGCGGCTTTTACGGGTGTCCAGGCTGCCTTGCCAAACTGATCAAAATCAGGATAGCTACCCAATATATTGAATCGCTCAAAGACATAAGCTACGCCTTCGGCACCAAGGGGAGAGTCGTCGGTGGCTACGTGCAGGTGCAGATGAGGACCGGTGGTCTGACCGGTAAATCCCAGCGAAGCAATGACTTCTCCTTTTCTGACCCGTTGTCCGGCTTTTACCCGAATGCTTCCTGGCTTCAGGTGTTCATAAAACACGAAACGGTTGTTGTCGATGGCAAGGGAAACGTAGTTGCCGCTGGCTTGGTCGGGTGAATAGGCGGGATGTTGGGACAAGGTGGCGCTTTCCGGAAAATCATTCCTGGTGGAAGCGATCACGCCATCGCACACCGCCAGCACATCCGTGCCGTAGCCGTACCAGTTCTTCACGACGTTTTCATCCGCACGAGCATGCCGGCCCTGGCGGTCCAGTTTGATGAAGTCGATGGCAAAACGCCCCGGAATTCGTGCCTGGCCATCGACGGTGTAGATGACCCGACGGTGACCGCGCTGCCAGGATGGATCGTAAACGGCCGCCCAGGGGCCCTCTCGTAATGGCGGTCCCAATACGATGGTCGGTGTTTGTGGGAGGGAGCGGAACGCACCCAGGACCGAAAGGGATTCTTTACGCTGTCCACGCATCCGTTCTCCCTCCAGGCGATGGACCAGTTGCTGTGGTAGTTGACCGGGTTGCAGACTCATTTCAAGATAAATGATACCAGAGGCACCGGGAGGAAGCAGGCAGATTTTATCCGGTTGTGCTACACCGATGCGCTGGTACTGTTGGCCCAGCTCCGATTCAGCCATAACTACAATCAGAGAAGAATCGGCGGGATTTAGAACGCTGAGTTTTTTCAGGACAATGGAATCGCTGGCGTAGTTGGTAATCGTTAGTTCGTAGTAAAGGGTAGGTTTGCCCGAAATGATTACTGCCTCCGGAATCCCGACTGTACGCATCTCCACCGAAGTCTGATAGTGCTGGCTAAGTCCCGATGCCGGCCGGAGCAGAGTGAGTAGCAGTACATACAGCAGGGAATTGGTCGAATGGGTGGGTGCTTTCATGGGCGATTCTGCTTTCGGCCGGGTAAGTAAGCATTCGTGGCTTATCCAGACTTTGAAATAAAGATAAAAACTATACTAGACTTGTTGCATATTGATAGTCAATCAGTTGCCAGCTGAGGCGAGGTTGATATTGAGGAAGCATCTAATTTATAATTCCATAAACCCGCACAGGTTTCAATAACTTTATCAATCAAAGTCCAATC
>Ga0209902_100197_pt1 | contig 100408 bp, 103 predicted proteins | sample FECB27metaG_FD_188304 | JGI IMG/M metagenome (GOLD analysis project Ga0209902, IMG submission 188304) | Cyanobacterial communities from the Joint Genome Institute, California, USA - FECB-27 (SPAdes) (version 2) | ecosystem: Environmental > Aquatic > Thermal springs > Hot (42-90C) > Microbial... | reverse complement strand
CCGCCGCGATCTGCCTGATCGGGCATTCGGCCGGCGGCACGCATGCGGCCAGCTATGCCTGCGACCCTTCGCTCGGCTTCATGGGCCGGCATCTGCGCGCACTGGTGCTGGTGTCGGCGCGGCTGCGCGCCGACACGCGGCCCGAGAACCCGAACGCGGCCGGCGTGCGCGCCTATTTCGGCGACGACGCCGCGGCCTACGACACGCTGTCGCCGATGGCGGATGCCCACCGGCTGGCGTTGCCCACCTTCGTCGTGCATGCCGAGTACGAGAACCCGCTGCTCGACGTCTACGCGACGGAGTTCGCCTGGCGCATGGCCGAGGCCCGGGGCAGCGCGCCGCGCCACCTGAGCGTGCCCGGGCACAACCACGTCTCGGTCATGGCCCACTTCGACAGCGGCGAGCAATGGCTGGGCGAGGAGATCCTGGCCTTTCTCGAAGCGGCGCGCGGCTGACTATCTCTTTCGTGGAATCGATCGACGCGCGCCGGTGCGGTACGCTGCCGGCCTTCGCCGCGCGGGCGCGCGGCTCCCCTCCACCGCATCGACCACGGAAAGACCTCCAGCCATGACCGCGTTCACCCTCGAAGAAGCCAGGGACGTCCTCGCCACCGCCTTGCCGGGCTGCGTGCGCAGCCTCGGCGTCAGCGTCGAATCGCTGGGCGAAGGCAAGGCCACGCTGCGCATGCCGGCCGGCGAGCAGGCCACGCGCGAGGGCAACATCTTCGGCGGCCAGGCGCTCTCGGTGCTGGCCGACAGCGCGATGTGCTTCGCGATCTGGACCGACGGCCGCGGGCGCCGCCCGATCGCCACGGTCGACCTGCACATGACCTTCATGCGCGCGGGCGGCGGCGAGGACGTGCTCGCGCATGCCGAGCTGGTGCGCTCGGGCCGTTCGCTGGCCTTCGCGCGCGTGACCATGGACCTGGCCTCCACCGGCCAGACGCTCGCCACCGCGGTCGCGACGTTCGCCCTGCCGGCCTGAGCCAGCGCCCACGCGGGCGTCGCGCTCAGAGCTTGTAGGCCTCGACCGGTCCGTGCGAATAGAACAGGAAGTAGCCGGTCGAGGTCCGGAAGCCGTTCTTCTCCCAGCCCGGCGGCACCTTGAACAGCGCGAGCTGCTCGCTCTTCATGCCGACGAAGGCCGTCTGCGCGGTGTCGGTGGTGATGCGTTGCCAGTCGTCGCGCGTGGCCGGCGCGAGCTGCAGCTTCGGCTCGCTCCATTCGGGCGTGCGCACCTTGTCGCGCAGCACGTAGCGGCCGTCCTTGCGCTCGATCTTGATCAGTTCCTTGAGCGCCCCGCCCTGCTTCACGGCATAGACGCCGACCAGCTCGGCCTCGGGCCCGCCGCGCGCGCCGCAGGCGGCCAGCAGCAGCGCGCAGGCGATGCACGCGAGCGCGCGCAGTACGTTGTTCCATGTGCTCATCGATGGTCTCCGGTGAAAGATGGGTGGCCCACCGGGCGCGTCGCCCGGTGGGTTCAGGCCGTCAGCGCTTCAGGTTCTCGCGCAGCTTCAGGCTGCCCTGGAAGCGCAGCGCATGCGGGTACTCCTCCTTGGCGCCCGCATCCACCGCCGCCATCTTCTGCTGGCTCTCCTGCGTCTTGGCCAGCAGCGCGGTCGGCAGGTTCAGCACGCCCTTGATCTGGTCGTACTGCGCCTGCGTGATGCGCCCCACGCCGAGCAGCCGGAAGGCATCGCGCTCGATGTTCAGCAGCAGCGGCTTGTTGTCGGCGAAGTTCTGCGCCTGCGCGAGCAGCGCGCTCCACGAGGCCGCGCTGTAGTTGCTCACGTAGTAGTCCTGCCCGGTCGGCCCGGCCAGCACCGCGGTGCAGCCCGGCAGCTCGAGGTTGGTGCGGTTGTTGTCCATCACGAAGGTCTTGCGCTGCGCCATCGCGTCGCCATAGGCCAGCGTGACGGGCACGGTCCAGCTCGAGGCCGGGTACTGGTTCTGGTTCGGGAACGACTCCTGCGTGATCGACACGTAGGTGCGGTCGCCCGCGCACTGCGCATCGACCGTGAGCAGCGGCACGCCGGTCTGGCGGATCAGGCTGTCGCCGATCGCACCGACCTTCTTGTCGGTCGCCTTCTCGAGCGAACTCCACAGCCGCGAGGGCGTGACGTTGCCATAGGCATAGTCCTTCAGGTAGATCTGCAGGCCCTTCTGCATCGCCTCCTCGCCGATGTAGTTCTGGATCGTCTCGAGCACGTGGCTGCCCTTGTTGTAGACGAAGATCGACGGGCTGATGAAGCCGAACGAACCCGCGTCGTTGAGGTTGCGCTGCACCGGCACCGCCGTGTTCTTGAGGTCGGCCACGATCACGCTGTGCTTGTCGAGCACGTAGTCCGAGAAGCTGTAGTACTCGGGGTGGAACTTGATCGTGGTGCGCCGTTCGAACCAGCGCGCGAACGACTCGTTGAGCCACACGTTGTCCCACCAGTCGAGCGTGACCAGGTCGCCGAACCACTGGTGCGCGACCTCGTGCGTGACCACCGTCACCGAATAGAGCGTGGGCGTGTCGCCGGGCTTGGTCAGCACCGAGTCGGCGAACTCGAAGATCGAGCCCCAGTTCTCCATGCCGCCGAAGCCGGTGTTGGGCTTGTTGTCGTAGCTGTCGTTGGCGGCCACGGTGTCGAACTTGTCGAAGGGCAGCGGGATGCCGGTGTACTTGTAGTAGTAGTCCATCGCGACCTTGGTCCACTCCATCGCGAAGGTGGCCCAGGTCGAGCGGCCCGGCGGCGTGAACCAGCGCAGCGGCATGGTCTTGCCGTCGAGCGGGCTCTTGAAGCTGTCCTCGAGGATGTCGAACTTGCCGCCGCCGAAGAAGGTCAGGTACATGGGCATCGAGGGCGTCTTCTCGAACGACACCAGCTGGTAGCCGTCGGGCAGTCGGGTCTGCGATTTCTGCGCGCCGTTCGACACCGTCTTCCAGTCGCCCGGCACTTCGGCCGAGATCTCGAAGGTGTGGCGGAACGCGGGCTCGTCCCAGCCCGGGAACCACTGGCGCGCGAAGTTGGTTTCGCCCTGCGTCACGATGGCATCGCTGCTCACGCCCTCGGGCGTGGAGAGGCCGACCTTGAACACGCCGGTGGCGGCCGAGCACAGCGGGTTCTTGATCATCTCGGCCGGCGGGCAGTACTCGGCGTCGGAGAACTGGATCTTGCCGTCCCACTCCATGTGCAGCAGGTACTTGCCCTTGGCGATCTGGCCGTCGTTGAGCCGCAGCTGCACGAAGTCGCCGCGCGTCTGCGGCGTGGGGATCAGCGCGATCGCCTCGCCCGGGCTCGAGAGCTTGCGCAGCGTGGTGCGGCCGTTGGCGAACTTGAGGTCGTGCGCGGCCACCACGATCGCATCGACCGGCTTCAGCACCTCGATCTCGACGTCGCCACGGCCCGTGAAGGTCTTGAGTGCCGCATCGGGCCGGAACCACAGCTTGTAGTTCTTCGGCCAGACCGTGTCGGGCAGCTCCATCGGCTGCGCCGAGCGATCGATGTTGTTGCTCGCGGCCGCGTCGGGTGCGGCCTGGGGATTGCCATCGTCGGGCGCGTCGGCACTGCCGTTCTGCGCCACCACGTTGCCGGTGTCGGGCGCGGCGCCGGTGCCGCCGAACGATGGCGTGCCGCCACCGCCGCCACCGCAAGCCACGAGCGCGGCAAGGGTCACTGCACCGATGGCAAAGTACGGGACTGCGGGCTTGAGAAATTTCTTCATGATCGCCTCTTGTAGGGACATGCGCCGTCCTGCACCTGCCGGCGTGTGGCCGGCTCCTGCATGGAACGCGCGCGGGTTAAGGGGGTGAAAGACTCGCGCAGCGGCAAGACTCCGCCCTCCCGTCGAACCGATCGTTCGACAGGCAGGCGGTGCCAGCCATGAGCAGCGGTTTCAGTGGACGCGGCAAGCGCGTGCCGCGTGCGACCGCACCGGCGATCGATGCGGCGGGCCGAGGATCCGCGGCATCAGCCACATCAGCGGACTGGGCGCGCGGAAAAAGAGGCTGTGCATACCCGACGATGCGCGGGGCAGCGAGAGGACGAATCGCACCGGGATCCGGGGCGTTCGATTCAGCGCAGGGCGCGCGTGCGATGCACGCGACGGGCGATGGCCGAGGCCGCGATCGGCATGGACCCATCGGCCGCCTTGCGTCTTCCCGCACCGGCCACGAGGCGATCGGCAGCGAGGACGCAACGGCGGGAGTGTGTGCGCTTGGTGTTCGATATCTTCACGCGTTCTCCCTCCATCGAGTGCGCACAGTTCTAACTGCCGCTCCCCCCGTGCGTCAACGAAGCGCGGAACTTTTCCCTCTCAAATTGTTCGCGCGTCATACGACGAATGGAGTCAAGACCGCGCGATGCTTCGTGGGGTACGAAGATGGACCCCACAACGCGGCGATGCGATGCGAGTGCATCGATGCGCGCAGCCAACACTTGCGATGCAGAATCGTTGCTGCAGCACAGTTGCATCAATGGCGAGACATGCGTTCTTTGGTTCGCGCAGGGGCGCGGCGCGGCTTGCGATGCAGCCTTTCGACAGCGCGGATCGGTGCGGCAGAATTCGCGCGATCCGCGGACCTGGATGAGTCGAGGACCGCATACCGAACGGGAAGCACGATTCAGATGTTGCATTGGCTCAGGAAGGTGCTCGGCCAACCCGCCGACGCCTCTTCGGAAACCGTCGCCGCCGCATGGCAGCGCGCCTACGCGCGTCAGTCTGGCGGAATGGCCGTGCTTCTGGCGCCCGGGTTCGACCGCGTCGAACATCTCGCGAAGAGCGCGCTGCCAGCGCTGGGCGTGGAGCTCGATCTCGAACTGGCGCTGATGCTCAAGTACGTCGCCAAGGAACCGCAGACCTGCGAGGCACTGCTGGACCGTGCTTTGCAGATCGCGCAGCGCGTGCGCATCGATGGCCTGTGCGATGCGAGGCCGCAGCCGGCCAGTTGCCACCTGCAGCTCGAACGCGCGGAGACCTATGTGCGCTGGCTGAAGACCGGCCACCTCGAGAAGGACCGGCTGCTGCTGGCCTGCGAGCTGGCCCTGCGAAGCGTGCGGGAGAACTCGAGCGACGCGTATTTCGCCGAAGGCTACGCACTCGACGCGGCGCGCATCGCACTGGTGGGCGAGGAGCCGGAACTGGCGCTCTCGGCGCTGCGCAGCCGCAAGCACTGGCACCACGCCGCGACGATCGGGATGCACGACGTGCTGGCCAACGTCGCGCGGCTGCAAGGCAACAAGGAACTCGAAGACCCACGGGTTGCGCGCGCTGAATTCGGCGCGCTCTTTGATCTGTATCGCCATCCCCACCCCGACAAGGCGTTGACCGAACTCAGTGGCTCCAAGCCGGTGATCCGCTTCGAACTCGCGGTGCTGATGGCGAGGTTGCGGCTTGGCCGTGATGCGCCGGTCGATCCGGGCCGGGCCTGTGAATTGGTGGTTGCTCTCGACCTGCCATGAAGGACGACGCACATTCGATGCGGCAGAATTCATCCGACCCGCAGGCCCGATACGCCTGAGAAAACAAAGAAGTCCCGAGGAGCCGTGTGACCTACATCATTGTCGACTTCGAGGCCACCTGCTCAGACCGGAACGAGGTGCCCCGCGAGGAAATGGAGATCATCGAGATCGGTGCAGTGGCCCTGTGGCAGAACGGGCCGGATCTGCGCGGCGAGTTCCAGTCGTTCGTCAAGCCCACACGACACCCGGTCCTCACCGACTTTTGCAGACGACTGACGAGCATCACGCAAAAGAAGGTGGATGTCGCGGATTCATTCCCTGCGGTTCTCGAACGATTCGCGGCCTGGATCCAGGCTTTCGACTCGCCCGTGTTCTGCAGCTGGGGTGACTACGACCGATACCAGCTGCAACAGGATTGCTCTTACCACGACGTGCCCTACCCCTTCGGCGAAGAACACATCAACATCAAGACACGCTTTGCCAGCAGCCTCAACCTGCGAAAGGCCTGCGGGCTCGAGCAAGCGCTGCGGCGCGTCGGCCTGCCTTTCGAAGGTACGCCTCACCGAGGCATCGACGATGCCCGGAACATGGCCAATCTGTCGGGGTATCTCTTCTTCTGAGACGGATGGGGTTGCGCCGTTGACCGGCGGTGATGGCCAGGCAGGGTCGCGACGGCGCCGCGCCCTTCCTCGACCTACAGCACGTACCCCCGCCCCCGAAAGTGATCGAGCAGTATCTGCCCCACGCGCTGCGCCTGATCGAACTCGATCGCATGCCCCGCATCGGGCACCACCATCAGCTCCACGCGCGGCGCATTGACGCGCAGCCTTCGGCTCGCGATGTCGATGGCATGCAGCGCGTCGTCCTCGCCGAGCAGCACGCGAGTGCCGGCCGGCAGCAGCCGCATCTCGGCGTCGCTGAGGCCGGCGGCGCGCGGCAGTCCGGCGCCCTGGCTGCGCCAGCGCACGAGCAGGTCCTCGAGCGCCCATTCGGGCAACGGGCAGGCGCGCGGCGACGAACTCAGTGCATGCAGGCGGCGCAGGTTGCCGTCGGTGGGACACAGCCGCGCCAGCAGCGCGCAGGCGGCGGGGACGACGCGCCGCGGGCCGATGCGTGGCGGTGCGAGCAGCGCGAGCTTCGAGACGCGGCGCAGCGAGCGCCGCATGTAGGCGGCGGCGAGCCAGGCCCCGAAGGAGACGCCGCACAGCCCCACCTTGGGCCGGCCGACGCCGATCAGCACGTCCTCGAGCCAGTCGCAGTAGTCGTCCTCGCTGGCCGGCCGGCGGCCCTCGCTGCGGCCGGCATCGCCCACGATGTCGACCGCGTACACGCGCAGCGCGCCCGCGAGCACGCCGGCCATGTGGACCCAGGTGGTGGCATTGCCGCCCTCGCCATGCAGCAGCAGCACCGGCACGCCATAGGCCGGGCCGCACACCAGCAGATGGGCGCGGCCGCGCCGCGTGTCGACATGGCGCGACTCCACCGGCACCGGCCAGTGCGCGAGCACGCGGTCGTACGACTGCGAGAGCGCCGCATGGGCCTGGGGCGAGCGGAAATGCGGCAGGAAGGAAGTGGCGTCGAGGGACATCGTCGGGAGGCGAAGGAAGACGGGGGGAATGCCATACCGGCACGGGCCGGCCGGTGAGCAACGCGCGAGCCTGCGGCATCGTGGGCGGCGCAGATGAAGATCGGCTGAAGATTCGGCGACTTGCAGCGCCTTGCACCTTTCGGGCCCGATCGAGAAGTATTAGGAATTCCTTCAGCTTCGCCGGTTAGATTGCATTCATGAAGATCCTTCTGGTGGAAGACGATTTCGACCTCGCGACCGGCATCCGGGTGGCGCTGCAGACGCAGGGCATGGAAGTGGTGTGGGTGCGCCGCATCGAGGACGCGCAGCGCATCCTCGATGGCGAGGGCTGCGACCTGCTGCTGCTCGACCTGGGCCTGCCCGACGGCGACGGCCTGGGCCTGCTGCAGCACGTGCGGCGCGCCGAATCGCGGCTGCCGGTGCTGATCCTCAGCGCGCGCGATGCGCTCGACGACCGCCTGCTCGGGCTCGACAACGGCGCCGACGACTACCTGGTGAAACCTTTCGTTCTCGCCGAGATGCTGTCGCGCGTGCGCGCGCTCGCGCGCCGCAGCTACGGCAGCGACGGCGTGACCTTCGAGGTGCGCGGCCTGTGGCTGCACGAGCCGACGCAGCGCGTGCAGGTCAACGGCCAGCCGGTCGACCTGTCGCGCAGCGAGTTCAAGTTATTGAGCCTGCTGATCAAGCGCACCGACCGCGTGATCACGCGGCGCATGCTCGAGCAGCAGGTGCTGCCGGCCTGGCAGACCCATGGCAGCAACGTGCTCGAGGTCCACATCTCGAACCTGCGCCGCAAGATCGGCGACGGCTACATCCGCACCGTGCGCGGCATCGGCTACGTGATCGACCAGGCCGCGCTGAAGCTGCCGGGAACGCCGTCTTGACGGCCACGGCGGCGGCCTCCGACGCCCCGCGCGGCTGGCGTCGGCTGCTGCGGCCCACGCTGGTGCGCCGGCTGATGCTGGCGCAGGTGGCGATGCTCACGCTGCTGTGGAGCATCGCGGTGGGCCTGGTGCTCGGCACCTCGCTGACCGAGGACATGGGCATGGTCGACACCTCGCACCGCAGCGTGCTGTCGGTGGCGCACAACCTGGCCGACCGGCCCGCGGCGCTGGCCGAGAGCCTCCAGCGCATGGACATCGCGCTGCGCGAGACCATGGGCAGCGACAACGATCCCTCGCTCTCGCCGAGCCTGCTGGTGTGGCAGCACGGCCGGCTGGTCTATCACTCGGACGGCGTGCCGGCCGACATCGCCAACAGCCGGCTCGGCGTGCCCGAGGACGTGACCGCGCAGGGCAAGCAATGGCGCACGCGTTCGCTGGAGAGCGAGGACGGCGCCACCCGGGTCGCGCTGGTGCTGCCGGCCGGCCCGCAGATGTGGCTGACCTTCCATTCGCGCGGCTACTACATCCTGCCGCTGGTCATCAGCGTGCCCTTCCTGCTGCTGCCGGCCTGGCTGTCGATCCGGCTCGCGCTGCGGCCCTGGCGCAAGGTGGCGCGCGAGATCGCGTCGCGCGACGTGCGCGAACTCGCGCCGCTCGCCACGCAGACGCGCCACGACGAGCTGCGCCCGCTGGTCGACAACTTCAATGCGCTGATGCAGCGGCTGCGCGCGAGCATGGAGCGCGAGCAGAGCTTCATCGCCGATGCCGCGCACGAGCTGCGCACGCCGATCGCGGCGCTGCGCGTGAACGTGGAGGCGCTGCAGAGCCTGCAGGCGCAGCCCGGGACGGTGCCGCCCGCGCGCCAGCACGAGCTGATGGCGCGCATGGTCAGCGCCAGCGCGCGCGCCGAACGGCTGGTGAACCAGCTGCTGCACCTGATGCGCAGCGCGGCCCAGGTCTCGGCGCCGCGCCCCGCGCTGCTGCGCCTCGATGATCTGGTGCAGGAACGGCTGGCCACGCTGTCGGTGCTCGCGCGCACGCGCGGCGTGGAGGTCGAACTGCTGAGCGACGACCCGGCACCGGTGGCCGGCGACCGCGACAGCCTGGTGTCCATGATCGACAACCTGATCGACAACGCCACCAAGTACGCGCCACCGGGATCGACCGTGACCGTGGGCATCCGGCGCGACGGCGCGCAGGCCGAGCTGAGCGTGGCCGACCATGGCCCGGGCATTCCGCCCGAGCTGCGCGAGCGCGTGTTCGACCGCTTCTTCCGCGACCCCGACCAGACCCAGACCGGCAGCGGCCTGGGCCTCGCGATCGTGCGCTCGGCCACCGAGGCGCACGGCGGCAGCATCGTGCTCGGCGAAACGCGGCCCGGTCCCGGCCTGCTCGTGACCGTGCGGCTGCCGCTCGCGCGCGAAGGCATCGAGCCGGGCGCCACGGCCTCGGTGAAGACCCGCGCTGCGCTGACGGCGGATTGACAGGCAGGACTCCTACGATGGCGGACGCGACATCGACACAGGAGACCCCATGACCATCCAGCGCCCCCGCCTCGCGGCCTTCACGCGCCGCGCCCTGCTCGGCGCCGCCCTCGGGCTCGCGCTCGCGGGCTGCGGCAGCCCCGCCGGCCATGCCCCGGCACCGAAGCCCGAGCTCCACGTGATGACCTCGGGCGGCTTCACCGCCGCCTACAACGAACTGCGCCCCGGCTTCGAGCGCGCCAGCGGCCGCGCGGTGAAGACCGCCTACGGCGCCTCGATGGGCAATGCCAACGACTCCATCCCGAGCCGCCTCGCGCGCCAGGAGCCGGCCGACGTCGTGATCCTCGCCCGGCCCGCGCTCGATGCGCTGGTCGCGCAGGGCCAGGTGCGGGCCGGCAGCCAGGTCGACCTGGTACGCTCCTCGATCGGCTTCGCGGTGCGCAAGGGCGCGCCCAGGCCCGACATCTCGAGCGTCGAGGCGCTCAAGCGCACCCTGCTCGCGGCGCCGTCGATCGCCTATTCGGCCAGCGCCAGCGGCACCTACTACGAGACCGAGCTGCTGAAGAAGCTCGGCCTCGAGGCCCAGGTCAAGCCCAAGAGCCGCCGCATCCTCAGCGAGCGCGTGGGCAGCGTGGTGGCGCGCGGCGACGCCGCGCTCGGCCTGCAGCAGGTCAGCGAACTGCTGCCGATCGAGGGCATCGACTATGTGGGCCCGCTGCCGGCCGAGGTGCAGCAGGTGACGGTGTTCTCGGCCGGCATCGCCACCGCGTCGACGCAGCCCGAGGCGGCACGCGAACTGATCCGCTACCTGAACTCGCCAGCGAGCGCGCCGACGATCGCGAAGACGGGACTGGAGCCGCTCGCTTCGCGTTGAGGCCCGCGCCGCGTCAGGCGCCGCCCGCCACTGCGAGCGGCGCATGCTTCGCCATCAGCTCGTCGACCCAGTCGATGAACACGCGCAGCTTCGCGCTCTGGTGCCGGTTCGGTGGGAACACCAGGTACAGCGGCATCGAAGCCACCTCCCAGTCCTCGAACAGCGGCACCAGCTCGCCACCGGCGAGGTGCGGCGCGGCCATGTAGCGCGGCAGCCAGAGCACGCCCATGCCCGCGACGCCGGCCGCGGCATAGGCATTGCCGTCGTCGAGCGCGACCACGTAACGGCCCTGTGGCACGAACTGCTCGCCCGCGCGCGACAGCGCGATCGGTGCCAGCGTGCCGCTGCGCGAGCGCAGGAAGCCGACGATGCGGTGGTGCGAGTCCTCGAGTTCGCGCGGATGCACGGGCGTGCCCGCGCGCGCGAGGTAGCCGGGCGCCGCATAGACGCCGAGCCGAAGGTCGCCCACGCGGCGCGCCACCAGCGAGGAGTCGGTGAGCTCGCCGCCGCGCAGCACGCAGTCGACGTTGTCGCCGATCACGTCGACCACGCGGTCGCTCACGCCGAGGTCGAGCTGGATCTCGGGATGGCGCGCATGGAAGGCCGGCAGCGCCGGCACCAGGATCAGCCGCGCCAGCGGGGCCGGCACGTCGACGCGCAGCCGTCCCTTGGGTGAGGCCGAGGCGCTGGCCAGGCTGGTGTCGGCATCCTCGAGATCGGCCAGCAGGCGCACCACGCGCTCGTAGTAGAGCGCGCCATCGGCCGTGACCTTGACCTGCCGCGTCGTGCGGTGCAGCAGCTTCACGCGCAGCCGTGCCTCGAGCTGCTGCACCAGCTGGGTCACGGTGGTCTTGCTCATGTGCAGGGTCTGCGCCGCCTTGGTGAAGCTGCCGGCTTCCACCACGCGCGCAAAGGCCTGCATCGCATCGAAACGGTCCATGTCGTCGCTTGATTGTTTGGGATTACCAAACAGTCATTGTGCGTCTTGCCCGTTTATCCGCAAAGAGCGAACACCTAGATTCACTGCATCCGCAACCATCGAAGAAAGTGAATCCCATGTCCTCCGCACGCGATGTCGTCTTCCCCGCCGGCCGCCAGGCGCTCTACGAGCGCCACCGCTACTCGCCGGCCGTGCGCGCCAACGGCCTGCTGTTCGTCTCGGGCCAGGTCGGCAGCCGGCCCGACGGTTCGCCCGAACCCGAGCTCGAGGCTCAGGTCCGGCTGGCCTTCCAGAACCTGAATGCCGTGCTCGCGGCGGCCGGCGCCAGCTTCGCCGACGTGATCGACGTGACGATCTTCATCGTCGATCCGGCCTCGAAGTTCGAGCGCATCTGGCAGCTGGTGCTGGCCGAGTTCTGGGGCGAGGCGCCGCATCCCACGGCCACCGCCATCGGCGTGACCTGGCTCTACGGCTTCGACTTCGAGATCAAGGTGGTCGCGAAGCTGCAGGAAGCCGCCGCCTGAGACGCTATCGGGCGACGATCCGCTGCACGCCGAGCATGACCAGCATGCCGCCGGCCACGCCATCGACCCAGCGCTCCACGCGCAGGTAGCGTGCGCGGATCGCCTCGGCGCCGAACACCACGGTGATCCCGAAGTGCCACAGCAGCGAGAGCACGGCCACCATCACGATGGTGGCGGGATAGAACCAGCCCGCGGCCTGCGCGGGCACCAGGGTCGCGAACACGCTGGTCCAGAAGGCCGCGCCCTTGGGGTTGGTGATGCCGGTCAGCAGGCCGGCGCGGTAGGCGCTGCGTGCATCGCGGCGCGTGCCCGCGGGCGCGCGGCGGGCGCTTCCCGTCGCGGTCTTGGCGGGCGGCGACACGGAGCGCCACAGCAGGCTGCCGCCGTACCAGACCAGGTAGCTCGCGCCGAGGAAGCGCACGGCCGAGGCCAGCCACGGGTGGTGCGCCATCAGGGTGGACATGCCCGCGAGCGAGAGCACGACCCAGAAGATCGAGCCGGTCGTGAGCCCCAGCACCACGTAGCGCGACTCGCGCTGCCGCCCGTCGAGGGCCATCTGGCTCAGGATGAAGAAGTTGGGGCCCGGGCTCGCGAGCACGGCGAGGTAGACGCCGGCGATGAGCAGCAGGGGCGAGAGTTGGGTCATGGCGCCGAGGAGGATGCAGGAGGATGCGAGAAGGACCCGCCGATCCTAGCGGCGGGCGAACATCCCTGCCCTCAGCGCGACTCGATCAGCGTCTTGACCCGCTTGGCCAGCGCATCCATCTCGAAGGGCTTGGTCATCACGTGCATGCCGGGCGCCAGGTGGCCATGGCTCAGCACGGCGTTCTCGGCATAGCCGGTGATGAACAGCACCTTGAGGCCGGTGCGCAGGGTGCGTGCGGCATCGGCCACCTGGCGGCCGTTCATGCCGCCGGGCAGGCCGACGTCGGTCAGCAGCAGGTCGATGCGCTGGTTCGACTCGAGGATGCGCAGCGCATCGGCACCGTCGCCGGCCTCGAGCGTCGCATAGCCCAGGCCCTGCATCACCTCCACGATCAGCATGCGCAGCGAGGCCTCGTCGTCGACCACCAGCACGGTGTCGCCGCGGTCGGCGCGCGGCGCGGTCTCGACCTGCTCGGCCTCGGCGGTGTTCTCCTCCGTGCGGTCGTGGCGCGGCAGGTAGATGCTGACCGAGGTGCCCTGGCCGACCTCGGAATAGATGCGCACCTGCCCGCCCGACTGCTTGGCGAAGCCGTAGATCATCGACAGGCCGAGCCCGGTGCCCATGCCGATGGGCTTGGTGGTGAAGAAGGGATCGAAGGCGCGCGCGGCCACCTCCGCGCTCATGCCCACGCCGTTGTCGCTGACCGTGAGCGACACGTACTGGCCCTCGGGCAGGTCGCGGGCCGGCGCGGTGCGCGCGTCGACCCAGCGGTTGGCGGTCTCGATCACCAGCGTGCCGCCCTCGGGCATGGCGTCGCGCGCGTTGATGCACAGGTTGAGCAGCGCGTTCTCGAGCTGGCTCGGGTCGGCATGCACGTTCCACAGGCCGACGGCGGCCACGTTCTCGAGCGCGATGCCCGGGCCCAGGGTCCGGCGCAGCAGGTCTTCCATGCCGTTCACGAGGCGGTTGAGGTTGACCGACTTGGGCTCCAGCGTCTGCCGGCGCGAGAAGGCCAGCAGCCGGTGCGTGAGCGCGGCCGCGCGCTTGACCGCGCCGTGCGCCACGCCGATGTAGCGCTCGAGGTCGGCCTGCCGCCCCTCGAGCCCGCGCCGGCGCATCAACTCCAGGCTGCCGCCGATGGCCGCCAGCAGGTTGTTGAAGTCGTGCGCGAGGCCGCCCGTGAGCTGGCCCACGGCCTCGAGCTTCTGGCTCTGGCGCAGCTGCTCGCGCGCCGCGTCGAGTTCGGCGGCGCGCTCCTTCTGCTGCGTGATGTCGCGCGCGGCCGAGTAGTTGAGGCCGCCCTCGGGCACCGCGGTCCACGACAGCCAGCGGTAGCTGCCGTCCTTGGCGCGGTAGCGGTTCTCGAAGCCGCGCGTGCGCTCGCCCTTGGCCAGCCGCGCGAGCTCGGCCTCGGTCGCGGCCAGGTCGTCGGGATGCACCAGCTGGCGGAACGGCATCGCCATCAGCTCCTGGCGGCTCCAGCCGAGCACCGCCTCCCAGGCGGGATTCACGCTCTCGAAGCTGCCCTGCCCGTTGGCCACGGCCAGCAGGTCCTGGCTCAGCTCCCAGGTGCGGTCGCGCTCGCGCGTGCGCACCTCGACCTCGCGCGCCAGCGATTCGGCGAAGGCCTGCAGCTCGAGCTGCGCCTCGCGCCGCGCGATCGCCGAGCGGATGCGCTCGCCGACCTCGCGCGTGAAGTCGAGCTCGTCGCGCGACCAGGCGCGCGCGCTGCCGTGGTTGAGGTAGAGCAGCCCGACCAGCCCGCCGCGCTCGGTCAGCGGCATGTTGACCACGGCGCGCGCGCCGATGCCGTCGAGCGCATCGGCGGTGGCGCGCGTGCGCGGATCGTCGTGGGCATCGGCGAAGGCCACGGTCGTGCCCTGGCGCAGGTCGTCGATGTAGCTGCCGTAGTCGCGAAAGTGCAGCGTGCCGGCCAGGCTCTTGACGCCGGGCGCGGTCCAGTCGCGCTCGATCTCGATGGTCTCGGCCGCCTTGTTCACCACGCCGTAGCCCGCGCGGTCCACCTGCAGCTGCATGCCGAGCATCTGCGAGGCGGTGTAGGCGATCTCGCAGATGCCGTCCATGTCGCGGATGCGGTCGCTGAGCTCGATCAGCGCCAGCCGCCGCGACTCGGCGGCCCCGAAGATCTCGTGGGCCACGCGCAGCTTGGCCTCGGCCGCCTGCTTGGCCTCGCGGTCGGCCGCTTCCTTGAGCGCGCGCTCCATCACCACCGGCAGCCGCGCCAGCCGGCCCTTGCTCACGTAGTCGGTGGCGCCGCGCTTGAGCAGCTCGACCGCGTTGTCCTCGCCGATCACGCCCGAGACGAAGATGAAGGGCGTGAGCGGCGCCACCGCGCGCGCGATCTCGAGCGCATGCGCGCCCGAGAAGCCCGGCAGCTCGTAGTCGGACAGGATCAGCTGGTAGCGCGCGCTCTCCAGCGCGCCCGTGAAGCCCTCCTCGTCGCACACCACGGTCACGCGCGCCCCGGGGAGCGCGGCGACCAGCGCCTCGGTCAGCAGTTCGACGTCGAAGCGCGAGTCCTCGAGGACGAGGATGTCGGGGGCCGTCGTGGAAGCCGTGCCGCTACTCATGGCGCCGGGTGGCCTTGAGCGACCCCGGCGGCGGTTCGTTGAGCACGGCCCAGAACACCCCGAGGTCGGCGATCGCCGAGACGAACCGGTCGAAAGCCACCGGCTTGACCACATAGGCGTTGACGCCGAGCTCGTAGCTGCGCAGCACGTCCGATTCCTCCTGCGACGAGGTCAGCATCACCACCGGGATGCTGCGCAGCGTCGCCGAGGCGCGCACTTCCTGCAGCACCTCCAGGCCGGTCACCTTGGGCAGCTTCAGGTCGAGCAGGATCACGGCCGGGTTGCCTTCGGCGCGATCGGCGTGCTCGCCCTCGCGCTTGAGGTAGTCGAGCGCCTGCGCGCCGTCGCGCAGCACGACCACGTCGTTCGCCAGTTGGCTGCGCTCCAGGGCCACCAGGGTCAGTTCCAGGTCGCGCTTGTCGTCCTCGACCAGCAGGATCGGCTTAAGCATCCTCTTCTCCGTCAGTTGCGTTGCTCGAATTCGTTCCATCCGCCTCCGCGCCCGGCAGCACGAAGCCGAAGCAGGCGCCCGCGCCCAGTTCGCCGCGCGCCCACACAGTGCCGCCATGCCGCTCCACGATCCGCTTCACGTTGGCCAGGCCGATGCCGGTGCCCTCGAACTCCTCGGCCTGGTGCAGCCGCTGGAACACGCCGAACAGCTTGTCGACGTACTTCATCTGGAAGCCCACGCCGTTGTCCTCGACCTCGAGGCCCGTGCCGGCGTCGTTGCGCACCGCGCGCACCGTGATCACGGCGGGCTCGCGGGTGCGCGAGTACTTGACCGCGTTGGCCAGCAGGTTGCGCACCGTGACCTGCAGCAGCAGCGGGTCGGCGTACAGCGGCGGCAGGTTCGGCTCGACGCGCCATTCGATGGCGCGGGTCGGCTCGATGCGCACCAGCTCGCGCACCAGGCCCTCGACCAGCGAGGGCGTGTCGACCGTGCGCTTCTGCAGCGCGGCGCGGCCCATGCGCGAGAAGTCGAGCAGCGCGTCGACCATCTGGCCCGCGAAGGCCGCTGCGTCCTTCACGTGGCCCAGGTAGCGCCGCGCGCGGTCGGTCAGTTGCTGGCCCTCGGTCTGGGTCACCAGGTCGACATAGCCCGCGATGTGGCGCATGGGCGCGCGCAGGTCGTGCGAGACGGTGTACGAGAAGGCCTCGAGCTCGCGGTTCACGCGGCCCAGTTCGGTCGCCACGGCCGCGAGCTCCTCGGCGCGCCGCAGCACGATGCCGATCAGCGCCTGGCGCAACTCGACGGCCGCGCCCACCTCGGCCGCCGACCAGGGGTTGGAATGCCCGCGGATGTGCTCGACCCAGCTCTGGAAGCTCAGCCGCGGATGCATGCGCTGGCCGTTCGGCACCATCGGCTTGCGCGGATCGCCGGCCCATTGCACCGTCTGCACGATCTCGGGCCGGAACCACAGGATCAGGTGGCGGTGCACCTGCGAGATCGAGATCGCCAGCACGCCGGCCGCGACCGCCTCGCAGTCGGCGAAGGGCTTGAAATGCCCGGCCAGCGAATCGCTGTCGTAGACCTCGACGCCGAGCCCGGCGATCCAGTGCGCGAGCTCCTGGATGCGCGGCTCGGGCGGCACGTCGCCCACGGTCCAGACCGCGTCGTCGAGCACCACGGCCGCGCCGGTGGCACGCGCCACGCGCAGCAGCAGCGAGCCCTCCTCGACCAGCCGGCGCAGGGTGGCGTCGCTGTCGGCGAGCTGCGACACGGTCTGCAGCGTGAGCTGCCGCAGCTCGAGCCGGTCGGCCACCTCGCCATGGGTCTGCTTGGCGTCGATCTGCATCGACAGCAGCTGGCCCATGTGCTCGCAGGCCAGCCGGGTCGCGGTGTCGAGGAAGCGTGGGTCGTGGTCGTGGCAGGAGATCAGGCCCCAGAGCTGGCCGCGCACCACGATCGACACCGACATCGACGCCAGGGTGCCCATGTTGCGCATGTACTCGAGGTGGATCGGCGACACGCTGCGCAACTGCGCCTGCGAGAGGTCGATGCCGGTCGGCGCCAGCGCCGCGTCGCTCGAGACCAGCGGCACGGGGCGGTAGTTGGCGTCGGCGATCAGCCGGAAGTGGTTGACCAGGTAGAGCGCGCGCGCCTGCTGCGGAATGTCGGAGGCCGGGAAGTGGTGGCCGACGTAGCTGTCGTAGCCCGCGTCGGCCGCCTCGGCCAGCACCTCGCCGTGGCCCGCGGCATCGAAGCGGTAGACCAGGCAGCGGCCGAAGCCCGTGAGCTGCTTCATCGCGCGCGCGACCAGCCCGGTGAGTTCGTCCACGTCGCGCGCCTGCTGCAGCGCGGGCAGCAGCACGCGGCTCAGCGCATAGATCGGCGCCTCGTTGCCCGCGGCCGGCTTCGCGGCCTCGAACTCGGCGATCAGGTGCTGTTCGGTGCGGTGCACCGCCACGTCGAACAGGCGGCCGTCGATCTCGAACGCGCCCAGCGACACCGGCGAGGCGCCGGGCTGCAGCACCGGCAGCGCCATGCCGCGCAGGCTCTGCGCCGCGGCGGCGGCTTCGCCCTCGGGCCAGTTGTCGCTCCAGGCCAGCCGCTCCAGGCCCTCGGCCGCCAGCACCAGCATGCGGCCGTGCGGCTGGATCGAGCCCGGCACGCGGATCGGCTCGAGATCGCAGCTCGTCAGGTCGGCCGCGTCCGGCGAGCCGGAAACGGCAGCGGGCCGGGGAGGGTTCGAGGACGTGGGAAGTGCTGACACTTTCGAGGGGAAGGACGGGGCCGGATCGGCCGGCACGGGGTTGGAGGGGGATGAATCGGGGTCGGATCGATCATGCCAGCGGCCCCGGGGGCCGCTTCGTCGGCCGATTCCTACCCGGCATGCAGGCTGGCGGCGCGGCTTGGGGACGGCGCGGTTCCGCCGTCGCGCGCGAGGCCGAAGCACGGCATCAGCGCCTCGAAGCCCGCCACCGCGCCGCGCTGCGCCGACTGCACGGCCGCGCGGTCGCGCAGCGCCTCGCCGAGCTGGGCGACGAAATGGCGCCAGTGCGCGGGCGTGCCGTCCTCGGCGCCGACGGGCGCGAAGTAGCGCATCGGATGCGGCGCGAGCCGCGGCGCCAGGCGGCGGTGCATGACGCTGCCGCCCAGGCGCGAGCCCTCGACCACGTAGGCCAGGCCCCAGGCGAAGCCGGGGTCGGTGGCCTGCGCGGCGAGCGCGCCCGTGTCGGGCGGCGCGGGCAGCGCGGCCGGCCCGGCGGCCTGCGCGTCGCGCAGGTCGAGTTCGAGCGCCTCGAGGCGCAGCGCGAGCTGCCGCGCCACCGCCTCGAGCGCCGCGACGCCCGAGGCCGCCAGCGCGCTCCGCACGGCCCCCAGCCAGGGGCGCAGCGCGCGCAGATGCTCGGCATAGTCGGCCAGCGTGGCGTCCTCGCCGCCGATGCGCAGCCGGCTGTCGAGCGCGTGGTGCAGTTCGCGCGTGGCCTCGCGCAGCGGCTGCAGCGCGGCGGAGGCGGCCGGTCCGGGCGCCGCCATCAGCGCGCGCCCGGGGCCTCGGCCCCGAGTCCGGCGCAGAACGAGAAGAAGTCGTCGAGCCCGGCCGACTTGTCGAACACCGCGTCGGCGCCGAGTTCGCGCGCCCAGCCCGCGATGTCGTCGGTGCCGTAGTTGGTCAGCACCACCACGCGCTGGCCGGCGCGGCGCTCGCGGTAGCGCTTGACGATCCCGAGGCCCGAGCCCTCCTCGAGGAACAGGTCGACCACCAGCAGCTCCCAGGGCGGATCGCAGGCGTCGAGCCGCTCGATGGCCTCGGCCTCGGTGGCGGCCGTGCCCACCAGCAGGATGTCGGCTTCGTCCTCCATGGCGGCGATCAGGTTGTGGCGGATGAGGGGGTTGTCTTCGACGAGAAAGGTGGAGATCGGCACGATGGGCGACAGCCTCGGTATTTTTTTCGGATGCAGCGAGCCTACGCGATAGGGCTGAATATCCGGTGAGCGAGAACCTTCAGCCCAAGTAGGAATTTCGGCCGCCCGGGCGCGCCGGACGGCGGGCGACCGGCGGGCCCGGCGCCGCGCCCGTAAACTCCAGGGCCGCGCCGGCCGCTCGCGCGCCTCCCTCCGACGGACTGCCATGACCCAGATCTCCTCCGCCCTCGTCACCGCCTTCGCGCCCAGCGGCACGCTGCGCGCCTCGATCAACCTCGGCAACCCGATCCTCGCCAACAAGCACCCGGTGAGCTACCAGCCGGTCGGCGTGTCGATCGACCTGGCCCACGAGTTCGCGCGCCGCCTCGGCGTGGGCGTCGAGCTGGTGGTGTTCGACAAGGCCGCGGCCTCGGTCGACGCGGTCCGGGCCGAGCGCGCCGACATCGGCTTCTTCGCGATCGACCCGGCGCGCAGCGAGGGCCTGCGCTTCACCGCGCCCTACGTGCTGATCGAGGGCAGCTACCTGGTGCGCGACGGCTCCGAGCTGCAGGACAACGCCGAGGTCGACACGCCCGGCCACCGCATCGCCGTCGGCGCGGGCAGCGCCTACGACCTGTTCCTCACGCGCGAGATCCACCAGGCCGAGCTGGTGCGCGTGCAGGGCGCGCAGGCCGTGCTCTCGGCGCTGCGCGCGGGCCAGGTCGACGTGGCCGCCGGCATCCGCCAGTTGCTCGAGACCGAGGCGCAGCGCTCCTCGGGCGTGCGCCTGCTGCCGGGCCGCTTCATGGTGATCCAGCAGGCCATGGGCACGCCGGCCAGCCGCGGCGCCGAGGCCCAGGCGCTGCTCGCGGCCTTCGTCGAGGAGATGAAGGCCAGCGGCTTCGTGGCCGAGGCGCTGCAGCGCCACGGCATCGAGGGCGCGAGCGTCGCGCCCTGATTCCGGTCCGGGCTAGGACGCCCGGGACACGGCTTCGGCGCGGCCGGCCACTGCCGGCGCGCGGTCGCGCCGCCACAGCGCCAGCCCGCAGCCGAACACCACCACCTGGGTGCCGATCAGCAACGCGAAGCCCGCGAAGAAGCCGGCCGCCGATCCGCCGCCGGCGCCATGGCCCGCCGCGCCGGCCGACGACAGCGCGCCGATCACCCCGCCCATCAGCACCGGCATGAAGCCCGCCACCAGGCTGCCCACCCCGTTGGTCACACCGAAGGCGCTGGCCGTGTGCTCGGGCCGCGCGCAGTGCTGCACGGTGCTCGGGATCGCCGGGCTCTGCAGGCCCCAGAAGAAGTTCGCCGCCACCAGGCAGCAGGCCGCCACGTAGGGATCGTGCGCGCTGATCGCCAGCAGCACCGACAGCGCCACGCCCGCGCTGGCGCCCATGAAGATGAAGGGCACGCGCGCGCGGCCCAGCCGGTCGACCAGCACGCCGCCCACGAACACCGCGAGCACGGTCGCGTACTGCGGCAGCGAGGCCAGCCAGCCCATCTCGCGCAGCGAGAAGCCGCGCGCCTCGCGCAGGTAGGTCGGCAGCCAGTTGCTGCTGCCCCAGAGGTAGGCCAGCGCGGCCGAGGTCAGCAGCGTGATCAGGAACAGGTGGCGCGTCTGCAGCGCGCCCTTCACGATGCCGCCCACGCGCGCCATCGCGTCGCCGAAGGACTTCGGAGCTATCGCATCGCCCTGCCCCGCCGGCATGCGCACGAAGGCCAGCACCAGCGGAATGCCCAGCACGATGTTGAGCACGCCCAGCACGTGGAACGAGGTGTCCCAGGCGTACTGCGCGAGCAGCCAGCCCACGAGCGGAAAGCCCAGCGCCAGCCCGAGCCCGGTGCCCATGTTGACGATCGCGTTGGGCTTGCCGTTCTCGTCGCCGCGGAAATGCGCCTTGATGTACGACGAGGCGAGCGAGAACAGCGGCCCTTCCGACACGCCCAGCAGCACGCGCGAGGCCAGCAGCAGCCCGTAGCTGTGGAACAGCGGCGAGGCCCAGGTCACCACGCCCCACAGCCAGGGCCTGTTTACGCTATGCAAGGGGTCGCGCTGCTTCGCAAAGGGGCTGGATGCAAGGCGCCCGCGCGCAGCAAGGCGTCCGCCTTGCAAGCGCGGGCAACGCCGCAGACGGCCCCTTGGCGAAGCAGCCCGGAGGGAAGCTTGCCATAGCCCGCCCCTCGGCGTTGCGCTCCTAGCGTGTGCGGACGCACACGCGTCGTCGCGCGCCTTGATGGGCGGGCTATGGCAAGCTTCGCGACCCCTTCTATAGAGTTAACAGGCCCTAGTTTCCGCCACCCTTTTCAAGCACCAAGACAAGAAAGACGAGCACATCATGCGCATCTGGAAGAAAGACATCTCGGTCGAGGCCCTGACCCAAAGCCACGTCGGCACCACCGTGGAACACCTGGGCATCGAATTCCTCGAGGTCGGCGACGACTTCATCCGCGCCCGCTGCCCGGTCGACAACCGCACGCGCCAGCCCTACGGCATCCTGCACGGCGGCGTGTCGGTGGTGCTGGCCGAGACGCTGGGCTCGTGCGGCGCCCACTACTCGGCGCCCGACGGCGAGCGCGCCGTGGGCCTGGACATCAACGCCAACCACATCCGCTCGGCCTCGAGCGGCTGGGTGATCGGCACCGCCCGCCCGGTGCACCGCGGGCGCAGTACCCAGGTCTGGCAGATCGACCTGACCAACGAAGCGGGCGAGCTGACCTGCGTTTCGCGCATCACAATGGCGGTGCTCCAGCCCCGCGGCTGAGCACGACCGGCACCCTACAAGCCTGGACCACGACACGAGGAGACAAGCCATGAGCAATCCATTCACCTGGCGCGAAGTCGCCGCCACCGAGGGGCGCGTGGTCGCGCCCGACGAACGCCTGCCCTGGGTACAGACCGGCTTCATGGGCGTGCAGCACGTGATCGCCATGTTCGGCGCCACCGTGCTGGCGCCGATCCTGATGGGCTTCAGCCCCAACATCGCGATCCTGATGAGCGGCATCGGCACGCTGATCTTCTTCCTGATCACGGGCGGCAAGGTGCCCAGCTACCTGGGCTCGAGCTTCGCCTTCATCGGCGTGGTGATCGCTGCCAGCGGCTACGCCGGCAAGGGGCCCAACGCCAACATCGCGGTGGCGCTGGGCGGCATCGTGGCCTGCGGCCTGGTCTACATCGTGATCGGCGCCATCGTGCAGGCCGTGGGCACGGGCTGGATCGAGCGCTTCATGCCGCCGGTGGTGACCGGCGCGGTGGTGGCGGTGATCGGGCTCAACCTCGCGAACGTGCCGATCAAGAACATGGCGGCCGGCAACTTCGACGCCTGGATGCAGGCCCTGACCTTCCTCTGCGTCGGCCTGGTGGCGGTGTTCACGCGCGGCATGGTGCAGCGGCTTTTGATCCTGGTGGGGCTGATCCTGGCCACCATCGTCTATGCCGTGCTGACCAACGGCATGGGCCTGGGCAAGCCGGTGGACCTCAGCGGCATCGCCAACGCGGCCTGGTTCGGCCTGCCGGCCTTCACCGCGCCGGTGTTCACGGCCAACGCGATGCTGCTGATCGCGCCGGTGGCGATCATCCTGGTGGCCGAGAACCTGGGCCACCTGAAGGCGGTGACGGCCATGACCGGGCGCAACCTCGACGGCTACATGGGCCGCGCCTTCATCGGCGACGGCATCGCCACCGTGGTCAGCGGCGCGGCCGGCGGCACCGGCGTGACCACCTATGCCGAGAACATCGGCGTGATGGCCGCCACCCGCATCTACTCGACCGCGGTGTTCGTGGTGGCGGCGGTGATCGCGCTGGTGCTGGGCTTCAGCCCCAAGTTCGGCGCGCTGATCCAGGCCATCCCGCTGCCGGTGATGGGCGGCGTGAGCATCGTGGTGTTCGGCCTGATCGCGGTGGCGGGCGCCAAGATCTGGGTCGACAACAAGGTCGACTTCTCGCAGAACAAGAACCTGATCGTGGCCGCGATCACGCTGATCATCGGCACCGGCGACTTCACGCTGAAGTTCGGCGACTTCGCGCTGGGCGGCATCGGCACCGCGACCTTCGGGGCCATCATTCTTTACGCACTGCTGGGCCGCACGAAGAACTGAGGCACTCCCGGGGGCGCCCGCCAAGCCCCCAAAGTGAAACCTCGTGCAATAAATGTGCTTCCGGGGCGGCCCGGGCCGCGGCGGCGCACCGCCGCGCGCCCCGCGCCCGTTAGACTCCCAGGCTTTTCGCACCGACGTTTTCCAGACGTTTTCCAATGGCCGATGTTTCCGCTGCGCGCACCAGGGCGGTATTCGAATTCAAGAGCGCCACGCTGCCGCTGATCGCAGTCATCCTCAAGACGACCGATCTGGGCGTGCTGGCCGAGGCGCTCGACGCCCAGCTGGCGGATTCCCCCGATTTCTTCGAACAGGAACCGGTGGTCATCGATCTCTCGCAACTGCCGGAAGCCTCGGCCGAGGGCGGGGCGGGCGACGCGCTCGATTTCGAGGCCCTGCGCGGTCTGCTGGCGCGCCACCAGACCCAGCCGATCGCGGTGCGCGGCGGCAGCGAGGCCCAGCACGCCGCGGCCCGGGCCGCCGGCCTGGTGGTGACCGACATGCCCGCCGCCCCGGCCCCGCGCCCGGCCGAGCCGCCGCCGGCCACCCCGTCGCCCGCGCCGCAGATCGTGCGCGAGGTGCCGGTGCCGGCCAACGGCACGCTGCTGATCGACCGGCCGCTGCGCTCGGGCCAGCAGGTCTACGCCCGCGGCGGCGACGTGATCGTGACGGCCGTGGTGAGCCATGGCGCCGAGGTCATCGCCGACGGCAACGTGCACGTGTACGCGCCGCTGCGCGGCAAGGCGATCGCCGGCGCGCGCGGCAACACCGAGGCGCGGATCTTCTCGACCTGCCTCGAAGCCCAGCTGGTGGCGGTGGCCGGCATCTACCGGACCTCGGAAGTGCCGCTGCCCGACTCGGTGCTCGCGAAGGCGGCCCAGATCCGGCTCGATGGCAAGAAAATCGTGATCGAGCCCATTGCCTGACGGCAACCCGGGACGACGCGGCAGCGATCCAGCAACAACCGAATCGAAACAAGAAGGAATGGCCATGGCCAAGATAGTGGTGGTGACCTCGGGCAAGGGCGGCGTCGGCAAGACGACCACGAGCGCCAGCTTCTCCTCGGGCCTCGCGCTCGCGGGCAAGAAGACGGCCGTGATCGACTTCGACGTGGGCCTGCGCAACCTCGACCTGATCATGGGTTGCGAACGCCGTGTGGTGTACGACCTGATCAACGTGATCCAGGGCGAGGCCAACCTGAGCCAGGCCCTGATCAAGGACAAGCAGTGCGAGAACCTGTTCGTTCTCGCCGCCTCGCAGACGCGCGACAAGGAAGCGCTGACGCAGGAAGGCGTGGAGAAGGTGCTGACCGACCTGGCGGCGATGGACTTCGACTACATCGTCTGCGACTCGCCCGCGGGCATCGAGACCGGCGCGATGATGGCCATGCACTTCGCCGACGAGGCGCTGGTGGTGACCAATCCCGAGGTCTCGTCGGTGCGCGACTCGGACCGCATCCTGGGCATGCTCAGCAGCAAGACCAAGCGCGCCAAGGACGGCGGCGACCCGGTCAAGGAGCACCTGCTGATCACGCGCTACAACCCGAACCGGGTCGCGGGCGGCCAGATGCTGTCGCTGGAGGACATCCAGGACATCCTGCGCATTCCGCTGATCGGCGTGATCCCCGAATCGGAGAGCGTGCTGCACGCCTCCAACCAGGGCGTGCCCGCGATCCACGACAAGGACACGGACGTGGCCCAGGCCTACAGCGACGTGGTGGCGCGTTTCCTCGGCGAGGACAGGCCGATGCGTTTCGTCGAGGCCGAGAAGCCGGGCTTCTTCAAGCGGATTTTCGGAGGCAGATAAGGCATGTCGTTCCTCTCGTTCCTCCTTGGCGAAAAGAAGAAGACTGCCAGCGTTGCCAAGGAACGCCTGCAGATCATCCTCGCCCACGAGCGTTCCAGCCTCAGCGGCAAGAGGCGGCCCGACTATCTGCCCGAACTCCAGCGCGAGCTGGTGGCGGTGATCTCGAAGTACGTGGCCATCAATCCCGAGGACATCAAGGTCCACCTGGAAACCCAGGACAACCTCGAGGTGCTCGACATCAAGATCGAGCTGCCCGACCCGGCGCCCACGCCGGCGCGCTGAGTCAGTCCGGCGCGAAGAAGCGGAAGCGGACCGTCGGGTCCGCGACCACGCGCGCCGACAGGGCGCGCTCCCACGTCAGGTAGTCGGCCCAGGCCGGGTCGCGCCGCGGCCCGAACACTCGCATCACCGAACCCCAGTCGTCATCGAACGGGGTCAGCAGGCGCGCCGGCTCGAGCGTGGTCGACAGGGGCCGACCCGAGGCCTTCCAGGCCTGGGTGCCGCCCGCGAGCCAGCCGAAGCGCGCGCCGGCCTCGGGCCAGCGGCGTTGCGCATCGCGCGCCACGCGGCTCGCCGCGATGCCGTCGGGCGAGGTGAAGACCAGCGTGCGGCCCGGCACGATCCATGGAGCGAGCGGCGCCAGCGAGGCCGGCAGCAGGTAGAGCGCGCCCGGCAGATGGCCGCGCTCGTATTCCAGGCTGGGGCCGACGTCGACCACCGTGGCGCCTTCGAGCGCCTCGGCCTCGATGGCGGGCGGGGCATCGGCGATCGCGGTGGAAGGGGCCGGCGGCAGGCCCTGGGAGGGCAGCGGGCCGTCGAACACATGCACCTCGGCCTGGCCGAGCTGCGTGAGCCAGAAGCTCGTGATGGCGGCGCGCAGCCGGTGCGCCGGGTCGTCGAACAGCACGATGCGCGCGCCGCGCGTGGCCACGAGGTTCTCGAAATGCATCAAGAGCTGCCCGCCCGGCACCTGCTGCACGGCCGTGCCCGCGAAGGCCGGATCGGGCTGAGGGCGCACGTCGAACAGGTAGAGGCTGCGCCGCGGGTCGGCCTGCCAGCGCGCGAGCTGCGCGGCATCGGCCAGCGGCAGGCGGTGGCGTGCGATCAGGCCGTCGGCCAGTTCGCGCAGCCGCTCGGGCGACTCGGCCGGCAGCAGGTCGGCCGGCGCGGCGTTCTGCACCACGGGGCCGCCCTGCAGGCCCCAGTCCATCACGCCGTCCTCGACGAACACCGCATCGCGCGCGCGGCCCAGCAGCCGCAGAGTGGTGGCGCCGACGATGCCGCGCGTGCGGCTGAAGCAGTTGACGGCCCAGAGGTGGTCGGCATCGGCGGGCGCCTCGAAGCGCCGCAATGCGAGCTCGGTGCCGGGGTGATTGCGCGCACCCGGCAGCGAGAGGAACTCGAATTCGGCGCGCGGCCTCGCATCGACCAGCGTGGTGGGCCGTCCGTCGCGCAGCCGCTCGCGCAGCGCCTCGACACCGACCGAGGGCGTGCCGAAGTGCAGCCGCGCGCGGTCGCCGAAAGCCTTGACCAGCGTGCCGTAGCCGTCGATGACCGGCAACCCCTGCGCGGCCCAGGCCTCGATGCCGCCGGCCAGCAGGCGCACATCGGTGTAGCCCAGCCGCTCGAGCACGGCCGCGGCCTCGTGCGCGGGGCCATCGGGCGCGGCGCGGTCGTCGTAGAGCACGATCGCCGTGGAACGGCGCGGCACCAGCGTGGCGACCTGCGGCTCGAGGCCGCTCAGCGGCGCGTTGCGCGCGAGGTTCGGATGCCGCGCGACGTAGTGGCGGGTCTCGCGCACGTCGAGCAGCGCGAGCTCGGGGCCGTCGGCGGCCAGCAGCAGCGCATGCAGCGCCGCGGCATCGAGGGTGGGGCGGTCGTGCGCGCTCATGCTCAGTTCGGCTGGATGCCGGCCTGCTTCACCACCGCGGTCCACTTGACGGTCTCGGTCTGGATGAAGCGCGCGAACTCCTCGGGCGAGCTGCCGACCGTGAAGGCGCCGATGTCGTCGTAGCGCTTGCGGAAGTCGGCCGACTGCACGATCTCGCGCAGCTCGCGCGAGAGGCGCTGCACCAGCGGCGCGGGCGTGCCGCTGCGCACCACCACGCCGTACCACGAGGTGACCTCGAAGTCGCCGAGGCCGGCCTCGGCGGCGGTGGGCACCTCGGGCAGCCAGGGCGCGCGGCTGCGGTAGGCCACGGCCAGCGGCTTGAGCGTGCCGGCCTTGACGAAGGGGATCGCGGTCACGACCTCGTTGAAGATGAACTGGGTCTGGCCCGCGAGCAGGTCGTTGATGGCGGGCGCGCTGCCCTGGTAGGGGATGGGCGTGAAATCGGCGCCGGTCTGGGACTTGAGCAGCTCGCCCGCGAGGTGCGAATAGGCACCCACGCTGATGCCGTAGTTGACCTTGCCGGGGTTCTTCTTCGAATAGTCGATGAGCTCGCGCGGGCTGTTGACCGGCACCTTGGGATTGACCAGCAGCAACTGCGGCGTCTGCACCAGCAGCGACACCGGCGTGAAGTCGCGCGCGAGGTCGTAGCTCAGCTGTTTGAACAGCGCGGGCTGCACCGTGAGGTTGGAGGCCGGCGCGAGCAGCAGCGTGTAGCCATCGGCCGGCTGGCGCGCCACGTAGTCGAAGCCGATGTTGCCGGCCGCGCCGCTGCGGTTCTCGACCACCACGGGCTGCTTCAGGCGCTGCTGCAGCTGTTCGGCGACCTCGCGGCCGATCTTGTCGGCGATGCCGCCCGCGGGGTAGGGCACGACCACGCGCACGGTGCGCTGCGGATAGTCGTCGGGCGCGGCGGCCCGGGCCGGCAGCACGGTCGACAGGGCGAGCAGCAAGGCGGCGAGGCCGCGCGAGGGGAGGGTGTTCATGGGACGACGCAAAAAGCCAGCGAGCCTAGGGCGCGGGGGCGGCGGCGCGAACGAAGTTTCGCACCCTTGCTTATGCGGAATGGGCGCATGCGGCGCGGCCCAGGCTTCCTAGCATCGCAGGCCGGACCGCCTCCTCATGAACACCGCCGCCCGCACCTCCACCCAGCCGCTGCAACCCGCGGCCATCGCGCCCGCCGTTGCGGCGCTCCCCGCGCGTGGCCGCCGCCACTGGTGGTGGCACTACGAGGTGCCCACCCTGCTGCTCGCGGGCGCGCTCTACCTGGCCTGGGCCGCGCTGGTCTGGTGGCATGCGGCGCTGCCGGGCTGGGCGCTGTTCGCGGCCGGCGGCTACCTCGCGCAGCTGCACTTCTCGCTGCAGCACGAGAGCATCCACGCGATGCGCCAGTTGCCGCAGTGGCTGCGCTGGGCCGTGGTGTGGCCGCCGCTCAACCTGTGGCTGCCGTACCCGTTCTACAACCGCGGCCACAGCGCGCACCACGTCAACTTCCATCTCACGCATCCCGAGCGCGACACCGAGAGCGCCTACCACTCGGCACCGGCCTGGGCCGGCTACGGGCGCTTCTGGCGCTGGATCTACCTGGCGAACCAGACGGTGGCCTTCCGCGTCGTGCTGGGGCCCTTCCTGCGGCTGTGGAAGCTGGTGCGCTTCGAGACCGGCCGGGTCGCGGCCGGCGACTTCTCGCGCTTGCCGACCTGGGGCTGGCATGCGCTGAGCGTGGCGCCGGTGCTGTACTTCGTGATCGGCGTGGCCGGCATGAGCCTGGGCGAGTACCTGCTGTGCTTCGTCTACCCGGGGATGATGCTGGGCTCGCTGCGCACCTTCACCGAGCACCGCTGGGCCGACACGCCGCACGAGCGCGTGGCGATCGTCGAATCGAACGCGGTGTTCGGCCTGCTCTACCTCTTCAACAACCTGCACCACGTGCACCACCGCGCGCCGACCATGCCCTGGTACGAGATCCCGGTGTACTTCCGGCGCCACCGCGCGGCGGTGCTGGCGGCCAACGGCCACTTCTACTACCGCGGCTATGGGCAGATCGTGCGGCGGCACCTGTTCCGGCCGGTGTTCGTGCCCGTGCATCCGGCCTGGTAGCCGGGGCCTGTCAGCCTTATCCAGCGACGAAGCCCAGCACGCGTTCGATCACCTCGGCCTCCTTGAGGATGCGGCGGTGCCCCAGCCCCTGCGTGGCGACGAGCCGCGCGCCCGGGATCGCATCGCGGTAGGCCTCGCTGTCGGCGAAGCGGTTCACGCGGTCGTCGCGGTCGTGCACGATCAGGGTCGGCCGCGCGATGCGCGGGCCCACGGCGGACGGCTCGAACTGCGGCATCAGGATGCCCTCGCGCGATTCGATGCGCCGCTGCATCGCGGCGCGCGTGCGCTCGCGCAGGCCGAACACGTGGGCGAAGTAGCGCGTGTATTCGCGCGGCGAGGCGGGCGGTGCCAGCAGCACCAGCCGGTCGGCCGGCAGTCCGCGCGCCGCCGCATAGGCCAGCGCGTTGCCGCCCATCGAGTGCGCGATGGCCGCGCGCAGCGCATGGCCCTCGGCCGCGAGCCGCGCCGCGACGTACTCGAGCGCGCGCGCGAACTGCGGCAGGTTGCTGGCCCAGCCCGCGCTGCGGCCATGCGCCGGCAGCTCGAGCAGCACCGGCCGCAGGCCCGCCGCGGCGATGGCCTGGGCCAGCGGCAGCATCTGGCCCGCATGGCCGCCCCAGCCGTGCATCAGCAGCACCACGGGCGTCTCGTCGACGGCCGAGGCCTGCGAGGCGAGGTGGTAGAGCCCGAGGCTGCCCTGCTCGAAGGCCCAGGTCTCGCGCCGCCACTCGGCGCCCGGCCCCTGGCCGCGGTAGAGCCACTTGGGCGGCAGCGGCGTGCGGAACACGCGGCTGGCCGCGCGCACGCCGAGCGCGGGCCAGAGGCGCTCGATGGCACCGAGCGTCCAGCGCACGGCGCGCAGCCGGAGGCTGGCGCCGTAGTAGCCGGAACGCGCGGCGTGGGTGGAGGCCGAAGGCGTGGCGCTGCTCGTCATGCCGTGCGCCCCTTCAGTACCAGACCCAGTCCTGGTTGCTGCAGGGCAGCGCACGCAGGGCTTCGCGCAGGGTTTCGACGCCGAGGGCCAGCGCGTAGACGGCCAGGCAAAGGGCAATGATCAGCATGGTGTTTCTCCTTTTTTATCGCACGACTGTGCGAAATTCAGATAAGCAAAGACGAAAGCGTGCGCCGGGGACCTGCCTCAGGCGCGGTAATCGGAAAGGATGCGCCGCCAGCTGCGCGCGGCATGCTCGCCGGCCAGCGGGTCGCGCAGGAAGCGCGCGTCGTGCAGCAGGGTCATCACGAGGCCGTTGAGCTCGCTGACCAGCAGCGCGGCATCGGTGCCGGCCTTGAGCTCACCGCTGTCCACCGCCTGCAGCACGGTGCGGCGCAGCGCGGCGCGCCAGCGGGTGATCTCGGCGAGCAGCAGCTCGCGCAGCTCGCCCTCGCGGTCGTCGTACTCGAAGGCACCGGCCATGTAGAGGCAGCCGGTCTCGCTCTCGACGTCGCGCGTGCGCGCGATCCAGCGCTCGACGATGTCGGTCAGCCGCGCCAGGCCCTTGGGCTTCTGCATCGCGGGCACGAACACGTCGGCCAGAAAGCGGCGGCCGTATTCCTCGATGACGGCCTTCTGCAGCGCCTCGCGCGATCCCACGCGCGAGAACACGCCGCTCTTGGACAGGGCCAGCCGGCTCGCGATCGCCTGCAGCGTGATCGCCTCCAGGCCCTCGGCCAGCGCGAGATCCATCGCCGCGCCGACGATGGCGGTGCGGGTCAGCTCGCTTTTCTGGGTCTTGGCGTCCATGCGGCTCACTTTAGCACAGTCGTGCGAAATGGCAAACCGGCGCGAAGGCCGCCTAGCCAGAGGGCCCAAAGATGATTTGCTCATGTGAAACCAACAAACGCATCGTTCCCCGCATAAGCCGTTGTGCAGAGAATTCCCGGTCCGTCCCGCTCCGGGACATGACCCTTCCGCGCCAGATGAACTTCCAACAACTGCGCTCGGTACGCGAGGCCGTTCGTTGCGGCTTCAACCTGACCGAGGTCGCCCATACCCTCCACACCTCGCAGCCTGGCGTGAGCCGGCAGATCCGCGAACTCGAGGAGGAGCTCGGCATCGAGCTCTTCGTGCGGGCCGGCAAGCGGCTCACCGGCCTCACCGAACCCGGCGGCCACGTGCTGCCGATCATCGAGCGCATGCTGCTCGAGAGCAGCAACCTGCGGCATGCCGGGCAGGAGTTCGTCGCGCAGCAGAGCGGCCTGCTGTCGGTGACGGCCACGCACTCGCAGGCGCGCTATGCGATGCCGGTGGCGGTGCAGGAATTCCGCGCCCAGTTTCCCAACGTGAAGCTGCACCTGCACCAGGGCTCGCCCAAGCAGATCGCGCAGATGCTGATCGACGGCGAGGCCGACGTGGGCATCGCCACCGAGGCCCTGGGCGACTACCCGCAGCTGGTCGCCCTGCCCTGCTACCGCTGGACCCATTCGGTGATCGTGCCGCCGGGCCATCCGCTGCTCGACGCGCCGCTCACGCTCGATGCGCTCACGCGCTATCCGCTGATCACCTACGACACCGGCTTCACGGGCCGCTCGCGCATCGACGAGGCCTTCGCGCAGCGCGGGCTCACGCCCAACATCGTGCTGGCCGCGATGGATGCCGACGTGATCAAGACCTACGTGCAGCTCGGCATGGGCGTGGGCATCGTGGCCGGCGTGGCCTACGAGGCCGAGCGCGACACGCAGCTGCGCGCGATCGACGCGGGGCGCCACTTCGGCATCAACCTCACGAAGCTCGCGGTGCGGCGCGGCAACTACCTGCGCAAGTACGTCTACGCCTTCATCGAGTCCTTCGCGCCGACCCTTACGCGCGCTGTGGTGGAAAAGGCACTGACCGACGAAAGCAGGGCTTCGCACTACGAAATCTGAAAAGCGTGGCCCGACAAGGGCTTGGCGCGTGGACTTCGCACGGCGGATGCGAGGCTTCGGTCACGATGTCGACCGAAGCGGCGAGACTTCCATACGAAAGCATGAAAAAGCTGCCAGTTGCTTCACACAAGGAGCGTACATTCGCATTCATCCCAGCTTTCCGGAACGGATCAGCAATGGCATCGATTTCGCAGCAGCACCCCACAGCGAAGGCCAAGGCCCTCAAGGCCGCCGAAGCCAGCGAACGGCGCGAACGCCTGCGACGAGGGCTGCCCGCCACGGTGGAACTGCTACAGCAACGCCATGCCGACCGCATCGACGACAGCGACATCGATGCCTACGTGAACCTCAACTGGCTCGAATGGCACGGCGGCGGGCTGCGGCTCACGATCACGGGCCGCAACGTCTGCGCGCAGCTCGCGCCCACGGCACTCGTCTGAGGCACCCCCAAGAGAAAGCCGCCGCGGCGTGAAGCCTGCGGCGGCTTTTGCGCGGGCTCCTCTCGGAGCCCTGCGGCAGTGGGCACTTGTCGTTATTGGCCAGCGATGATCTGCGAGATCACGCCCGTGGCGATCGCGGCCAGCACGAAGTCGCCGCCCACGCCCATCCACTGGTAGCCGCGCGGCGGCGGCTGCAGGCGGTAGGCGCGGTAGTCGTTGACCACGTAGTTGCGCGTGCGGTACTCGCTCGGCACGCGGCCGCCGCGGCGCCATTCGGCATGCGGCTGCGGGAAGCCGCGGCGATCGAACTGGCGTCCGTCGCGGAAGTCCTGGTTGCCCCAGTGGCCGGGCGGCGGGCCGCGGCGCTCCATGCGGTCATGGCCCGGAGGGCCGCCGCGATGACCGTCATGGTCGCGGCCCTGCGCGAAGGCGCTGCCCGCTGCCATGCACATGGCGAGTGCCGCGGCGGCCACGGCCATGCTCTTCGTCTTGTTGATGAACATCTGGAACTCCTTCGTGCGTGTTGTGATGACGAGTCCATTGTGGGCGGCCTGTGTGTCGGTCAGCCGGCGCTCAGGTAGGCGCGAAGTGAAACAAGGTAAGCGGCGGTATCCGCGCCTCCTGCACTCCTACAGCCGCGCGGCGCCATGGTGCCGTTTCAGGGCAGGCCGGGCACGTAGCGGTTGACGACGATGCCGCATTCGTAGGCGTCGGAGCGCAGCAGCGCGAGCCGGTGGCCCTTGCTGCGGTCGTTGAACACCGACAGCCCGCCGCCCACCGCGGCCGGATTGACGAAGAACTGGAACTCGTCGACCACGCCGGCCTCGACCAGCGCCGACGCGAAGCCCACGCCACCGATCGAGAGGATGTCGCCGCCCTCCTGGCGCTTGAGCGTCTCGACCGCCTCGGTCAGGTCGCCATGGACCACCGCGGTGCGCTCCCAGCGCGAGGCCTCGAGCTTGTTCGAGAGCACCACCTTGTCGGCATTGACGATCTTCTGGGCGAAGGCGTAGTGGCGATCGGCCGGAAAGCGCTGCGCCGCGCGGCCCCAGTGGTCGAGATAGCCCTCCTCCGCGATCTTGCGGCTCAGGAGGATGGTGCCCACGCTGTCGAACACGGTGTTGAAGTCCTGCTTGAGGCGCTCGTCCCAGGGCCAGGGATCGCCCCAGCCCCAGAGCTGCCAGTCGAGGTGGGCGTGGGCCGCCGACACGTAGCCGTCGACGGACATCTGCATCTGAAGGATCAGCTTTCTCATGCGCGTTCTCCTGGTGGGTCTGGAAGGGATCGAAGCGCCCTGCTTTCTGCTTGCAAATTGCAATCGGTTTCTGGCGGGCGGTTGCAGTGTCTTCCGACCGATGCAAGAATGCAAGCGGTTCCGAAAGAAAAGCGTAGGAGCGCGCGCCATGGCATCCCAGGAAAAATCCCTCTGCCCGATCAACCTCGCGCTGGAAGTCTTCGGCGACCGCTGGAGCCTGCTGATCGTGCGCGACATGATGTTCGCGGGCAAGCGCCATTTCCGCGAGTTCCTGCAGTCCGACGAAGGCATCTCGACCAACATCCTCACCGAGCGGCTCGGCAAGCTCGTCGAGCAGGGCGTGCTGCGCAAGAGCGACGATCCCACGCACCGGCAGAAGGCGCTCTACAGCCTCACGCCCATGGGCATCGACCTGCTGCCGGTGGTGGCGCAGATCGGCATCTGGGGCCGCAAGCACACGGCGGCCACGAAGGACAGCGCCGCCGATGCCGCCGCGCTCGACAAGGGCGGGCCCGCGCTCTGGAAGAAGCTGCAGGCGGAGCTGCGGCGCGCGCATGCCGAGGGCCGCGCGGCCTGAAAGACACGCGTCACGTCCGGTCACCAGACTCGCGCGGGAGCGCTGGCAGAATGCCGCCCGGCACCCTGCCAAACCCGAACGCAGCAACCACACACCGAGGGGTCCGATGACCGAACACACCGTCGCGGCAGCCGTCGTCTACGCCAAGGACGTGACGCGCCTGAGCACGTTCTACACGCGCGTCGCCGGCCTGTCGCTCGCCCATGCCGAAGGCGGATTCAGCACCCTCGAATCGCCCGCGCTGCAGCTGTTCGTGGTCGCGATGCATGGCGACATCGCGGCCCGGGTCCATGTGTCGCAGCCGCCGGTGCGGCGCGAGAACACGGCGCTGAAGTTCGTCTTTCCGGTCGAGAGCCTGCGCGATGCGCGGCGCGCGGCCGCCGAGCACGGCGGCGCATTGAAGCCGGCCGAGGCCGAATGGGCGTTCGGCGGCCATCGCTATTGCGACGGGCACGACACCGAGGGCAATGTGTTCCAGCTGCGCGAGCGCGCGGTTGGCACGGGCGACGAGACGAACGATTGAGCGGGCGCGGCCACAGCCCCATGTCCGGATCGCCCGACGTCCCCGAGGGCAGCGACAGCGCCGTCTGCGCGCGCGTGCGCCTGCATCCGGGCTCGCTCGAACGCGTGCGCGCATGGGCCCGCTACATCGCCGAACACCGCGAGGAGGCGCTGCGAACGCTGGCCGCGGAAGGCGTCACCATCGAGTCGGTGTTCCTCGACAGCGGCAGCGAGGGCGACTTCCTCGTCTATTACATGCGCGCCGCCTCGCACGAGAAGGCGCAGCAGGTCGCGACGCAGTCGACCGAGGCCATCGATCGCTATCACCAGGCCTTCAAGCGCGAGACCTGGGCTGAAGTGAAGCGGCTCGAGGCGTTGGTGGACCTGCGTCGCTGACCGCCCTCCTCGGCCCTGCCCGGTTGTCGCCAGACCCGGTACGGTCTTTCAGGCGCGCGCGAAATGCGCCGCTATGCTGGCGCCCGCCTTCACTTTCGCCTACCCACGCATGAACCGACGCCACCTGCTGCAGCTCCTCGCCGGCGGCATCGCCGCCTCCACGCTCGCCGCCTGCGGCAGGCGCAAGGCCACGGAGCCGGCCCTGAAGTCCGATGCCAAGCTGCTCGCGCTGGGCGACAGCCTGACCTTCGGCTATGGCGCGCCGCCCGGCGAGGACTGGCCCGCGAGGCTCGCGACGCTCACGGGCTGGCAGGTGGTCAACGAAGGCATCAACGGCGACACCTCGGCCGGTGCCCTGAAGCGGCTCGATGCGCTGCTCGCGGCCGACAGCTACGACGCGGTGCTGGTGGGCATCGGCGGCAACGACATGCTGCGCGGCGTGCCGCTGCAGACCACGCGCGACAACATCGCGGCGATCGTGCGCCAGGCGCGCACGCACACGCCGCGCGTGGCACTGATCGCCACGCCCGCGCCCGAACTGCTGCGCGCGACCATCGGCGCGCTCAGCGATGCACCGCTCTACGAAGAGGTCGCGACCGCCGAGCAGGCGCTGCTGATCCCGGCGGTGTATGCGGGCGTGCTGTCCGATCCCGCGCTGCGCTCCGACCGCATCCATGCGAATGCGCAGGGCTACGAGAAGATCGCGCAGCAGATCGCCGAGCAGCTGCAGAAGGCCGGCTGGCGCTGAACGGCCCCGATGCGCCTCAGGGCGCGTTGCCCTGCGGTCCGACCGGCGGCGGCGCGGTGCGGCCGCTGGAGCCCGGCGCGAGCTTGCGGCCGAAGGCCTCGCCCACGTTGCGCACCGGGCGGCTCGCGCGCTGCGACACGTTGTCGACACCGCGGCGCGTGGCATCGTCGGCGCGATCGATGCCGCGGCCCGCGGCATTGGTGCCGCGCTGCACGCCGCCGATCACCTTGCTGTCGCGCGGCGGCGGCTTGAGCGTATGGGCGCGCTGCGCGCGCGGCGGGTTGTCGGCGCTCTGGGCCTGCACGGCGGCGGCCGGCAGCAGCATCAGCGCGGCGAGCGACGCGGCGGCCGCAAAACGGAAGTGAGGACGAAGGGTCATCGGGGATCTCCTCGAAACGTCGGGTTCATCGTCACGCGGGCTCGTCGCCCGCGGCCGCGGCGCGCGCCATGCGCTCGCTCTTCCAGTAGACGTCGTCGCCGCCATCGACGCGGTTGAGCACGCGCGCGAGCACGAACAGCAGGTCGCTCAGGCGGTTGAGGTACTGGCGCAGCGTGTCGTTGAGCGTGGCCGTGGCGCCGAGCGCGACCACGGCCCGTTCCGCGCGGCGCGCGATGGTGCGGCACACATGGGCCTGCGCCGCGCCGCGGGTGCCGGCCGGCAGGATGAATTCGGCCAGCCGCGGCAGCGTGGCGTTGTGGTCGGCCAGCGCGTTGTCGAGCTGCAGCAGGGCCTCGGGCTTGAGCAGCGCATAGCCGGGCATCGAGAGCTCGCCGCCGAGGTTGAACAGCTGGTGCTGCACGTCCACCAGCAGCTCGCGCACCGCCTCGGGCAGCGGCTCGCACAGCAGCAGGCCGATGTGCGAGTTGAGCTCGTCGACATCGCCCATGGCGTGCACGCGCAGGTGGTCCTTGGGCACGCGCGTGTTGTCGCCGAGGCCGGTGGTGCCGTCGTCGCCGGTGCGCGTGGCGATCTGCGAGAGTCGGTTGCCCATGGTGTGTTCGTTCCTATGCCGAGGGGGTGGAGGCGGTCTGTGCCTCGATCTTGCCGCGCAGCCATTGCAGGCCCGCGAGGTGCTGCTGGTCGTGGCTGCACAGATAGTGCACCAGGCTGCGCAGCGTGAGCGGACCATAGCCTTCGAACACCGCGGTGCGCGCGAACTGCGCGGCATCGAGCGTGCCCAGCAGCGCCAGCGTGTGGGCGCGCGCGGCACGGAACTCGACCAGCGCGCGCTCGGCATCGGCCGCGCCGTAGGGGCGCTGCGCGTTCACGGCCTCGCTGTCGATCGAGGCCAGCACCGGGCGCTCTTCGTCGAGCGTGCGGCGAAAGCGCAGGTGGTAGCCCTCGACCTCGATGTCGCGCACATGGCAGACCTGCTGCAGCGGCGTGAAGGGCTCGCTCGGCATGCCCTCCCACGAGGCCGGCGCGAAGTCGCGCGAAGCGGCGGGGATCGCGGCGTAGTGGGCTTCGAGCTGGGCCGGAAAGGCGGCCAGTGCCTGCAGGGTCGTGGGATCGATGGTCATCGCGGCACGCGGCCCGTGCATCGCGGGCCGCGGAGAAAAGCGGGAGGAGGATTTTGCGGCATCGGCGTCCCGGGCACGGCCGCTTAACCCCCTCGGCCGACTGCCGTACGGGGATCGGCCCGATGCCGATTCGCGCCCCGCTTCGTAGAATGGTCCGTTCGCCCCCGCCCCTCTTTTCCCCCTCTTCCACAGCCAGGAGACCTCCGATGAACGCCCCGACCTCGACCTCGCACCTGCTGCCGGAGCTTCATCTGCGCGAGGTGCCGGCAGTGCTGATCGATGCGCTCAAGGCCCGCTTCGGCGAACGCTGTTCCACGGCGCTCGCGGTGCGCACGCAGCACGGTCGCGACGAGTCCTCGTTCGATGCGCCACCGCCCTCGGCCGTGGTGTTCGCCGAGAGCACGCAGGACGTGGCCGATGCCGTGAAGCTCGCGAGCGAGTACAGCGTGCCCGTCATCCCCTTCGGCGTGGGCTCCTCGCTCGAAGGCCACCTGCTCGCGGTGCAGGGCGGCATCAGCATCGACGTGTCGCGCATGAACCGCGTGCTGTCGGTCAATGCCGACGACCTCACGGTCACGGTGCAGCCGGGCGTCACGCGCAAGCAGCTCAACGAGGAGATCAAGAGCACCGGCCTGTTCTTCCCGATCGACCCGGGCGCCGATGCCTCCATCGGCGGCATGACGGCCACGCGCGCCAGCGGCACGAACGCGGTGCGCTACGGCACGATGCGCGAGAACGTGCTGGCGCTCGAGGTGGTGACGGCCGCCGGCGACACGATCCGCACCGGCACGCGCGCGAAGAAGTCCTCGGCCGGCTACGACCTCACGCGCCTGATGGTGGGCAGCGAAGGCACGCTGGGCGTGGTCACCGAGATCACGCTGCGCATCTATCCGCTGCCCGAGGCGGTGTCGGCCGCGATCTGTTCGTTCCCGAGCATCGAGGCGGCCGTGCGCACCACCATCGAGACCATCCAGCTCGGCGTGCCGATCGCGCGCGTGGAGCTGATCGACGTGAACACGGTGCGCATGGTGAATGCCTACGCCAAGCTGAACCTGCGCGAGGAACCGATGCTGCTGATGGAGTTCCACGGCTCGCCCGCGGGCGTGAAGGAACAGGCCGAGACGGTGCAGGAACTCGCGAGCGGCCATGGCGGCAATGCCTTCGAATGGGCCAGCACGCCGGAAGAACGCACGCGCCTGTGGACCGCGCGGCACAACAGCTACTTCGCCGCGGTGCAGTCGCGCCCAGGCTGCCGCGTGATCTCGACCGACACCTGCGTGCCGATCTCGCGCCTGGCCGACTGCCTGCTCGACTCGGTGGCCGAGGCCGATGCCAGCGGCATCCCCTACTTCCTCGTCGGCCACGTGGGCGACGGCAACTTCCACTTCGGCTACCTGCTCGATCCCAACGTGCCCGAGGAGCGCGTGAAGGCCGAGGCACTCAACCACGCGCTGGTGAGCCGCGCGCTCGCGCTCGAGGGCACCTGCACCGGCGAGCACGGCGTGGGCCTGCACAAGATGGACTTCCTGGTGACCGAGGCCGGTGCCGGCGCGATCGACATGATGCGCACGATCAAGCGCGCGCTCGATCCGAAGAACATCATGAATCCGGGCAAGATCTTCCAGCTCTGAGCGCACGCTGCGCATCCGGCAAAAAGCCCGGCGGCTTCGAAGGAAGCCCCGGGCTTTTTGCATGGCGTGAAGCAAGGGGCCCGAAGGCCCTGCTCACGATTACTTGCGGCGGCGCGCCGGCTGCTGCGGCTGCTCGGCCGGCACGTAGGTCTGCGACGGTGCCGCGCCGCCATCCACGCCGAGCCGGCCGCCGCCGCCCAGGCCCTGGCCGCGCACCGTCTGCGCCTTGTAGTTGCGCAGCGAACGGACCATCTGGTTGAAGGCGTCCATGAAGGCCGCCGCGATCACCTTGCCCTGCGCGGTGTTGGTGTAGCCGCCGAGGCCGCCGCCGGCGCTGCGGCCGATGACGGAGCCGAAGGCGCCGAAGTCGGTCTTGGAGGCGCTGCCTTCCGAAGCCGCGACCTGCACGCCCGAGCGGTTGTCGATCAGCGTCAGCAGCGCCGAGGCTTCCTTGGTCTGCATGCTGCCGCCGATCGCGGCCAGCGCGCGGCCGCGGTTGCCGCCGACCAGGCCGCCGAGCGAACCGCCGAGGCCGCCCGCATCGCTGTTGCTGAACACGATCTCGGGCGACAGGCCGTAGTCGGACGCGACCATCTGGCCGCGGCCGAAGTTGCTGCCGCCGCGCATCTCGCCCGACTGCTGCAGCGCGCGTTCGCGCGTCATCGCGTTCATGCCGGCCGCGCCGCGCTCGACCACCACGAAGCAGTTCGACTGCTGCACCAGCAAACGCAACAGGTTTGCAGTAGGCGGCAGGCGGTATTCGCCCGTGAGGATGGTGTACCAGCCCGCGTTGACGTTCTCGATCAGCGAGACGGTGCCCAGCGGCGATTCGCAGCGCTCGAGCTGGCTGCTCTCGCCCGAGGTGGCGCCGCCGGCGGCGCTGCCGGTGGCCATGGTCTTGGCCGACTGGCTGCCCATCTGCATGTCGGTGGTGGCGCAGCCCGTGAGCAGCAGCGCGCCCACGGCCACGGCCACGAACGGGAAACGGGTGGTGATGAACTTCATGGAGAGCTCCCTCGGCAGTATCGGGTGGAAAAAAAGCTGCGGCGAGGATACGCGCAATGGCTGACTGGAACAATCAAGCGGACGTCGGAGGAAGCCGCGAAGCGGCTTAGGCCGTTCGGCGGATCCGCTCGATCAGGCCGTTGAGCGCATCGATCGAGCCGAAGTGGATCGCGAGTTCGCCGCTCTCCTCTATCTTGCCGCCGCGCTTGCTGCGCTTCTTGATCCGCACCTCGACCTCGGCGGTCAGCAGGTCGGCCAGTTCTTCCTCGACCCGTTCGAGGTCGCGCGATTTCTCGCCGGTCTGGCCGCTGCGCCGCGGCGTGGCCGTGAGGCTGAATTCGGCCGCGAGCTTCTTCACCAGCGCCTCGGCCTCGCGCACCGACATCTTCTTGGCGGCGATCTGGTTCGCCGCCGTGATCTGGGTGCCGCGGTCCAGCGACAGCAGCGCGCGTGCGTGGCCCATGTCGATGTCGCCGGCCATCAGCATCGCCTGCGCGGGCTCGGCCAGGTTGAGCAGGCGCAGCAGGTTGCTGGCGGCGCTGCGCGAGCGGCCCACGGCCTGGGCGGCGGCCTCGTGCGTGAGGCCGAACTCACTGACCAGGCGCTGCAGGCCCTGGGCCTCTTCGAGCGGGTTCAGGTCCTCGCGCTGGATGTTCTCGATCAGCGACATCGCCGCGGCGGCCTCGTTGGGCACGTCGCGCACCAGCACCGGCACGCTCTCGAGGCCAGCCAGCCTGGCGGCACGGAAGCGGCGTTCGCCCGCGATGATTTCGAACTCGGCGTTCTTGGCGGCGGCCGAGGCCTCGTCGAGCCGGCGCACCAGGATCGGCTGCATGATCCCCTGCGCCTTGATGCTCTCGGCCAGCTCGTAGAGCGCGCCCTCGTCCATGCGGGTGCGCGGCTGGTAGACGCCGGCCACCATCTGGTCGAGCCGCAGGCTGTTGGGGTTCTGCGGCGCGCCGTTCTCGCCGGAGCTGCCGTCGCCGGCGTTGTCGCTGGAAGGGGCGGCCGTCGGGCCGAGCAGCGCTTCGAGGCCGCGGCCCAGGCCCTTGGGTTTCTTGGTCGCCATCAGTTCTTTTCTTTCGACACGTCGTTCAGGAGTTGCCGGCCCTCGGGCCAGTCGCCCAGGCCGGATTCGGCATTGAGGTGGCCACGCGCGCCCGCGTCGACGAAGCGCGCGCCCCAGTCGCTCGCCATCTGGCGCGAGCGGGCGGCCTCGCAGTACGGGTCGTCGTTGGCCGCGATCAGCACGGCGGGAAAAGGCAGCAGCTGGCGCACGATCGGCGCCCAGCCCGGGATCATCTGGCGCACGTCCTCGCGCTCGAGGTCGCCGGGCGCGACCAGCAGCGCGCCGCGTACCCGCGCGGTGTTGCGCGAATGAGCGGCCCAGGCCACCACCAGGATGCAGCCCAGGCTGTGGGCGGCGAGGACCACGTCGCCGGGCGAAGCCAGCACTTCCTCCTCGAGCCGCGCCGACCAGTCGCCGCGCAGCGGCCGCATCCATTCATGCTGTTCCACGCGGTGGTCGTGGTGCTTTTCTTCCCAGAGGGTCTGCCAGTGGCCGGGGCCGCTGTTCTGCCAGCCAGGCAGCAGGAGGACGCGGGGTTCAACGCTCATTTGCTATTATTTTTATAGCTAACTATATAGACTGGATAAGGGTCAGACGTTGTTTTCGCTGCTGGACTTGGGCTCGCCGACCGGTGCCAGCACGTCCTCGGGAATCGGCAGGTCGGGCGAGGTGCGGCCCGGCGCCGGCGGCGTGCTGGGTGCCACCGCGCCCGAAGCGAAGGCGCTCGCGGGCGGCATCTTGGCGATCAGCTCTTCGGCGAAGGCGATGAAGGCCTGGCTGCCGCGCGCCGCCGGATCGAAGACCACGCCCGGCAGTCCGTAGCTCGGCGCCTCGGCCAGCCGCACGTTGCGCGGGATCACGGTGTCGAACACCTTGTCGCCGAAGTGCGCTTTGAGCTGCTCGCTGACCTGCTGCTGCAGCGTGATGCGCGGATCGAACATCACGCGCAGCAGGCCGATGATCTGCAGGTTCTTGTTGAGGTTGGCGTGCACCTGCTTGATGGTGTTGACCAGGTCGGTCAGGCCCTCGAGCGCGAAGTACTCGCACTGCATCGGCACGATCACGCCATGCGCGGCGCACAGGCCGTTGAGCGTCAGCAGGCTCAGGCTCGGCGGGCAGTCGATCAGCACGAAGTCGTACTCGGCACCGACCGCGGCCAGCGCGGTACGCAGGCGTTTCTCGCGGCGGTCGAGCGCGACCATCTCGACCTCGGCACCGGCCAGCTCACGGTTGGCGCCCAGCACGTCGTAGGCGTAGCCGCCCTCCGCCAGCTTGTCGGCCTTGACCCGCGCCTCGGCCACCGAGGCCGATTCGAGCAGCACGTCGTACACCGTGGTCTCGAGCTGGCGCTTGTCGATGCCCGAACCCATGGTGGCATTGCCCTGCGGGTCGAGGTCGATCATCAGCACGCGCTGGCCCACCTTGGCCAGGCCGGCGGCGAGGTTGACGGTGGTGGTGGTCTTGCCGACGCCGCCCTTCTGGTTGGCGATGCAGAAAATCTTGGCCATGGAGGAGGATCAGTTCGAGGCGGCGAGCTTGACGCCGAAGGCGATCAGGAAGACACCGGCCAGCTTCTCGAGCGTGGCCGAGATCCGCGGATTGGCGCGGATGCGCTCGGCCAGGAAGTGGGTCAGCAAGGTGGAGGTCAGGCCGTAGAGGAAGGTCAGCGCCGCGATCGTGACCGCCATCGCGCCGAAGGTGACCACGCCCTGGTGGCGGGCCGGGTCGACGAACAGCGGGAAGAAGGCCATGTAGAACACGATCGCCTTGGGGTTCAGCAAGGTGATCATCAGCGCCTGCCGCATGAAGTGGCGCGGGCGGATGTTGAGGATGGGTGCGGCCCCGGGCTTGGCGCGCAGCATCTTGAAGCCCAGCCAGGCCAGGTAGCCGGCGCCGAGCCACTGCACCGCCTTGAAGGCGGTCGGATAGGTGGCCAGCACGGCCGACACGCCCGCCACCGCGGCCCACATCAGCACCTGGTCGCCGGCAATCACACCCAGGGTCGCCGCCAGGCCGCCGCGAATTCCGCCTTTGCTGGTCGACGTGATCAGCGCCAGGTTGCCCGGGCCGGGAATCAGGAGGAACAGGATGATGGCGACGACGAACGCGCCGTAGTCAGCGATGCCGAACATGGGAATTGCCTCGTGGAAAGAGGGAAAGGGGAGCCGTCGAGTCTAAGCGAGGCAGGTGGCGCGGCGATTGGACGAACGGCCGGTTTTGCGCGGCCCGCGCGTTTCTTTTGGCAAGACGACGGGTGCCACCGTCTTGCCGGGCACGGATCAAGCCTGTTTTCGCGCCCAGACGATGCAACGCTCGGCGTCGAGGCCGGGCACCGTCAGTTGTTCCACGTGAAACACCGCAACTTCGGCCGGCAATCCGGCGAGTTCATCGGCCGGATTCTTGCCCTTCATCGCGAGCCACTTGCCGCCCTCGGCCAGCAGGTGCGAGGAGCCCGAGAAGAAATCGGGCAGCGACGCAAAGGCGCGCGAGCTGATCAGGTCGAAGCGGCCTTCGAGCTTTTCGACCCGGGCGTGCAGCCCGCGCAGGTTCGGCAGCACCAGCTCGCCGGCCACCTGCTGCACGAAAGCCATCTTCTTCGCCACCGCATCGAGGCAGGTCACGTCGAGATCAGGCCGCAGGATCGCAATGACCACGCCCGGCAATCCTGCCCCCGATCCCACGTCGAGCAGCTTGCCCTGCCCTGCCCACTCGCGCTGCAGCGGCGGAATCACGGCGAGGCTGTCGAGCAGGTGGTGCGTCAGCACGCTGTCGGGGTCGCGCAGCGCCGTGAGGTTGTAGACCTTGTTCCACTTGAGCATCAGCGCGCCATAGGCCGTGAGCTGCTCGGCCTGGCGCCCGGACAAGGCCACGCCCAGCGTCTCCGCGCCCGCGCGCAGCCGTTCGATCGTCGCCGTCATTCGGCGGACTGCGGCTCGGTGGCTGCTTCTTTGGTCGCGGAGAAGGCCTTGTGGCCGCCCTTGCGCAGGTGGATCAGCAGCAGCGAGATGGCCGCCGGCGTCACGCCCGAGATGCGCGAGGCCAGGCCCAGCGTCTCGGGCTTGTGCTTCGCGAGTTTCTGGCGCACCTCGAAGCTCAGGGCCTTGACCTGGCCATAGTCGAAATCGGCCGGCATCTTGAGGCCCTCGAAGTGGGCGGCGCGCTCCACTTCGTCGTTCTGGCGCTCGATGTAGCCCGAGTACTTGGCCGAGATCTCGATCTGCTCGATCTCGGTCTCGCTGAGTTGGGCCTCGGCACCGTACTTGCCACCGTCCAGCGACATCAGGGTCTGGTAGTTCACATCGGGCCGGCGCAGCAAGTCGGCCAGGTTGTACTCGTGCTCGATCGCCTTGCCGAGCACCCGCACCGACTCGGTCGCCGGCAGGTTGCGCGGGTTCACCCAGATCGACTTGAGCCGCTCTGTTTCACGTGAAACAGCGTCGCGCTTGCGGCTGAAAGCATCCCAGCGCACGTCGTCGACCAGGCCCAGCTTGCGCCCTGCTTCGGTCAGGCGCATGTCGGCGTTGTCCTCGCGCAGCTGCAGCCGGAACTCGGCGCGGCTCGTGAACATGCGGTAGGGCTCGGTCACGCCCTTGGTGATCAGGTCGTCGACCAGCACACCGAGATAGGCCTCGTCGCGACGCGGCAGCCAGGCGTCTTCGCCGCGGCATTGCAGCGCGGCATTGATGCCGGCGAACAGGCCCTGGGCCGCCGCCTCTTCGTAGCCCGTGGTGCCGTTGATCTGCCCGGCGAAGAACAGGCCCTGGATCGCGCGGGATTCGAAGCTGCTCTTGAGTTCGCGCGGATCGAAGTAGTCGTACTCGATCGCATAGCCGGGACGCAGGATGTGGGCGTTCTCCAGCCCGGGCATCGAGCGCACCAGCTGGTACTGGATGTCGAAAGGCAGGCTGGTCGAGATGCCGTTCGGGTAGTACTCGTTGGTGGTCAGGCCCTCGGGCTCGAGGAAGATCTGGTGGCTGTCCTTGTCGGCGAAGCGGTTGATCTTGTCCTCGACGCTCGGGCAGTAGCGCGGACCGACGCCATCGATCTTGCCGGTGAACATCGGGCTGCGGTCGAAGCCCGAGCGGATGATCTCGTGCGTGCGCGCGTTGGTGTGCGTGATCCAGCACGGCATCTGTTGCGGATGCATCTCGACCTTGCCGAGGAAGCTGAACACCGGCATCGGCCCTGCCCCACCAGGCATGCCGTCACCGGGCTGCTCGGTGCACTTCGAGAAGTCGATGCTGCGGCCGTCGAGCCGCGGCGGCGTGCCGGTCTTGAGCCGGCCTTGCGGCAGCTTGAGTTCCTTGAGACGCGCCGACAGGCTCACGGCCGGCGGGTCGCCCGCGCGGCCGGCCTGGTAGTTGTCGAGGCCGACATGGATGCGGCCGTCGAGGAAGGTGCCCGCGGTCAGCACCACCGTGCGCGCGCGGAAAGCAATGCCGACCTGCGTGACCGCGCCCACCACGCGATCGCCCTCGACCATCAGGTCGTCGACCGCCTGCTGGAACAGGCTCAGGTTCGGCTGGTTCTCGAGCCGGCGGCGGATCGCCGCCTTGTAGAGAACGCGGTCGGCCTGGGCGCGCGTGGCGCGCACGGCCGGGCCCTTGCTCGAGTTGAGGATGCGGAACTGGATGCCGGCCTCGTCGGTGGCGATCGCCATCGCGCCACCGAGCGCGTCGACCTCCTTCACCAGGTGGCCCTTGCCGATGCCGCCGATCGAGGGGTTGCAGCTCATCTGGCCCAGCGTCTCGATGTTGTGGGACAGCAGCAGCGTCTTCGCGCCCATGCGGGCGGCAGCGAGCGCGGCTTCGGTACCGGCATGGCCGCCACCGACGACGATCACGTCGAATTCTTCGGGATAAAGCATGAGAGGGGGGCGCACTGACGCGTGCGCGGCGCAAAGGAGGGCCATGATTTTAATCGGCCCACCCTGCTCGCGCCCACTGTGGGGGCAAGCTGGTTGCGAGACTCTAAAAGTCCGCCAAACCCTTCAGAGTCTCGATAGTTTGCTATCTTTTTTGTAGCAAACTATCATAGGTCAAGCCGACGTGGCCAGCTCCACCACCGGCACCGGCTTCTCGATGCCCACGAGCGCGCCGCTGGCCGGCGGTTCCACGGGTGGCGCCACGCTCTGGTCCTGCAGCTCGGTCACCACGATCTGCTTGTCGCGCATGCTCACGCTGCCGAAGATGGTGCAGAAGGCCACGTCCTTCGCATCGCGCCCGGTGCCCACGCGCACGAGACGGTCGACCGGCGCCATGCGCGTGGCGTCGAACAGCACCCAGCGCCCGCCGAGCCAGGCCTCGAACACGGCATGGAAATCCTGCGGCGGTTCCTCGAAGGCCACGTAGCCCACGACCAGCCGCGCCGGGATGTTGAGCGCGCGGCAGAAGGTGATGCCCAGGTGCGCGAAGTCGCGGCACACGCCGGCGCGCTGCACGAAGACCTCGCGTGCCGTGGTGGTCGAGTCGGTGCTACCCGACTCGTAGGTGATGCTGTCGTGGATCCAGTCGACGATCGCCTGCACGCGGCCGATGCCGGGCGGCAGGTCGCCGAAGAGCTGATAGGCGCAGCGCGCCATCAGGTCCGACTCGCAGTAGCGCGTCGGCATCATGTAGTGCAGCACCTCGTCGGGCACTTCGTTGACCGGCACTTCGGGCAGGTCGTGCGGCACGTCGACCTGGGTGCGCTGCACGGTCGCGGTGTAGGCGATCTTCAACGGACCCGGCGCCACGTCGAAGCGCAGGAAGCGGTTGCCGCTGGCCTCGTCGCAGAACACCTGCACCTCGGCCGCCGGCTCGATCGTGAGGGTCTCGCGGATCACCGCCTGCGCGCCCGCGCGGGCCGCCTCGATGTTCAGCAGCAGATGGGCCGGCGCGCTGACTTCGTAGTCCAGCTGCGCTTCGATGTGCGAGATGTGCATGTGGCTCCCCTTCCCTTCTTCGCCTGGCTCAGGCGCGCCTTCGGCGCGAACGGTGCTCGGGCAGCTGCCAGTGCGTCTGCGTCACCAGCAGCACCCGCAGGACGCAATGCGCGGGGCTCTGCAGCAGCAGGCGCAGCGAGCGCGTGCGCGGCCAGCGCACCGACCGGTGCCGGTGCATCAGTCGAGCGCCTTCTTCACCGCGCCCACGCCCAGCGCGGCAAGCACGATGAAGATCACGGCCAGAATGAGGAACAGGCCGAACAGCACCTTGGCAATGCCCGCGGCGCCCGCCGCGATGCCGCCGAAGCCCAGCAGGCCGGCCACCAGGGAGATGACCGCAAAGATGATGGCGTACTTCAACATCGAGTGACTCCTTTGCCGCGGGTCGCAGCCCTCGGTGCCCGAAGAATAAAAAAGGGTGCGCTACGCCCCGATAGTCACCGAGCCCAAGCACCCGTAGGACAAACCCGCGCCGCCCAAACCCGCTAGCATCCGGTGCGTTCCAAAGAACCATTTCAACGATCGATTGGAGTTTTTCGCATGAAGCTGTACTACTCGCCGGGCGCCTGCTCGCTCTCGCCGCACATCGCGATGCACGAAGCCGGCCTCGCCTTCGAACCGGTGCTCGCCAGCACCAAGAGCCACAAGCTGCAGGACGGCACCGACTACTACGGCATCAACCCGCTGGGTTACGTGCCGATGCTCGAACTCGACGACGGCACGCGCCTGCGCGAAGGCCCCGCGATCCTGCAGTACATCGCCGACCTCGTGCCCACCAAGAACCTCGCGCCCGCCGCCGGCACCCTGCAGCGCTACCGCCTGCAGGAGTGGCTGACCTTCATCGGCACCGAGATCCACAAGGGCTTCAGCCCGCTGTTCAACCCGGCCATGCCCGAGGAAGCCAAGACCATCAGCCGCGACAAGCTCGCTTCGCGCTTCACCTGGCTCGACGGCGAACTCGCGAACAAGCAGTACCTGATGGGCGACCAGTTCAGCGTGGCCGACGGCTACCTGTTCACCGTGACCAACTGGGCCAAGCCCACCGGCGTGGACCTCGCGGGCTTCGCGAACATCCAGGCCTGGCGCGCGCGCGTGAGCGAGCGTCCCGCCGTGCAGGAAGCGATGAAGGCCGAAGGCCTGTTGAAGTAATCGAGCACCACCGGAGCGCGCCATCGCGCTTCGCCATCAACGGCCGGCACCTCGCCGGCCGTTTGCTTTTGGCGGGCCGCCCGTGCAATGCCACCCGATTGCATTTGCACCGCTGCATCGCCTAGCACCAAGACTACAACCCCGTGGCAGCAGGGTTGAGGCCCCGCCCCTACCCTTGCGCTTGCGTTCGCTGTTCACACCTTCTTTTTCCATTCCACTTCCCAAAGAGCCTCGGCCATGTCCACCCTTTTCGACCCCGTCCAAGCCGGCGACCTGAAGCTCGCCAACCGCATCGTGATGGCGCCGCTCACGCGCAACCGCTCGCCCAACGCCATCCCGACCGCGCTCGCGCCCACCTACTACGCGCAGCGCGCAAGCGCCGGCCTGCTGATCACCGAGGCCACCGCCATCAGCCAGCAGGGCCAGGGCTACGCCGACGTGCCCGGCCTCTACGGCACCGAGCAGCTCGACGGCTGGAAGAAGGTGACCGACGCCGTGCATGCCGAGGGCGGCAAGATCGTGGTGCAGCTGTGGCACGTGGGCCGCGTCTCGCACACCAGCCTGCAGCCCGACAACGGCCAACCGGTCGCGCCCTCGGCCATCACCGCCAAGACCAAGACCGTGCTGATCCATGACGGCGTGCCGACCTTCACCGAGACCTCCGAACCGCGCGCGCTCGACGCCGCGGAGATCCCCGGCATCGTCCACGGCTTCGCCACCGCCGCGCGCAACGCGGTCGAGACCGCGGGCTTCGACGGCGTCGAGATCCACGGCGCCAACGGCTACCTGCTCGACCAGTTCCTCAAGGACGGCAGCAACCAGCGCAGCGACGACTACGGCGGCAGCATCGAGAACCGCGCGCGCTTCCTGCTCGAGATCACGCGCGCCGTCGCCGACGCCGTGGGCGCGCGCCGCACCGGCATCCGCCTGTCGCCGGTCACGCCCGCCAACGACGTGCACGACAGCAATCCGCAGCCGCTGTTCACCTACGTGGTGAAGGAACTGGCGAAGCTCGACCTGGCCTACGTCCACATCATCGAAGGCGCCACCGGCGGCCCGCGCGAGATCGCCGACCGGCCCTTCGACTACGAGGCGCTCAAGGCCGCCTACCGCGACGCCGGCGGCAAGGCCGCCTGGATGGTCAACAACGGCTACGACCGCCCGCTCGCCGAGGAAGCCGTGAAGGAAGGCGACGACCTCGTGGCCTTCGGCAAGCCTTTCATCTCGAACCCCGACCTGGTGCGCCGCCTGCGCGAGCACGCGCCGCTCAACGAGCTCGACAAGGCCACCCTGTACGGCGGCGGCGCCAAGGGCTACACCGACTACCCCGCGCTGGCCTGAGCCCGCGGGCGACCGGCGCGCGGTGCTTTCGGGTACCGTTGCGCCATGTCGCAGATCGAGAACCAGCTGGCCGCGCGCGGCCTCGTCCTTCCGCCCGCCGTCCAGCCCCCACCGGGCGTGGTGCTGCCCTTTCGCTTCGTGCGCATCGTCGGGCGGCGCGCCTTCGTCTCGGGCCACGGCCCGCTGAATGCCGACGGCAGCATCGCCGCGCCGCTGGGCAAGCTCGGACGCGAGCTCGACGTGGAACAGGGCTACGCGGCCGCGCGCCTCACCGCGCTCGCGATGCTCGGCAGCCTGCAGCGCGCGCTCGGCGACCTCGACCGCATCACGGCCTGGACGCGCGTGTTCGGCATGGTCGCCTCGGCCCCGGGCTTCGACCGCCAGCCCTCCGTCATCAACGGCTTCTCCGACCTCGTGCTCGAGCTCTTCGGGCCCGAGGTCGGCGCGCATGCGCGCAGCGCGGTCGGCATGGCCGAGCTGCCGTTCAACATCCCGGTGGAGATCGAGGCCGAGGTGGAGATCGCCGAATGAGCGAAGCGCCGCGCTGGAGCCTGCGCCGCGCCGAAGCGGCCGATGCCGATGCGATCCGCGACTGCGCGGTCGCCGCCTTCAGCGTCTACCTGCCGCGCCTGCAGATCGTGCCGCTGCCGATGCGCAAGGACTACGCAAGCGCCATCGAGTTGCAACAGGTGTGGGTAGCCGCCGATGTTGCGGATGCCACGGAGATCGCGGCCGCGCTCGTGCTCGACATCACCGACGAAGGCTTCCTGATCGACGTGATCGCGGTGCAACCGAAGCACCAGGGCAGCGGCGCGGGCCGCGCCCTGCTCGAGCTCGCCGAGCGCGAGGCGCTGCGCCAGGGCTTCGATTCGATCTACCTGTTCACCAACGAGAAGATGAGCGAGAACCGCGCGCTCTACGAACGCATCGGCTATGTCGAATACCGGCGCCTGGTGCTCGAGAACCGCACGCGCGTCTTCCTGCGCAAGGCGCTGCGATGAACGCCACGCCCAAGCTCGCGCGCATCCACCATGCCGCGATCATCTGTTCCGACTACGCGGTGTCGAAGCGCTTCTACAGCGAGGTGCTGGGCCTGCGCATCGTCGCCGAGCACCTGCGTGCCGAGCGCCATTCGTACAAGCTCGATCTCGCGCTGCCCGACGGCTCGCAGATCGAGTTGTTCTCCTTTCCCGATCCGCCGCCGCGCGTCTCGCGCCCCGAGGCGCGCGGGCTGCGCCACCTCGCGTTCGAGGTGCCCGACGTGCGCGCCGCGGCCGAGGCGCTCGAGGCGCAGGGCATTGCCGTCGAACCGATCCGTGTCGATGAATACACGGGCCAGCGCTTCACCTTCTTCGCCGATCCCGACGGGCTGCCGCTCGAACTCTACGAGGCCGCGTCCTAGCCCTTGCGCGTGAAATCCACGCTGACCTTCAAGCCCGTCGGCTCGGCCGCCTCGAGCCGCAGCTCGGCCCCCAGCAACTCGGCATAGCGCGCCACGATCGACAGGCCCAGCCCCGAGCCCTGCCCCAGCTTCTGCCCCGCCGGGCCCTGTGCCCAACGCTGCATCAACAGGCGCTGCGCATCGAGCGGAATGCCGGGCCCGTCATCGATCACGCTGAGCACTTCGCCGCTGACCTCGACCGTGATGGTGCGCCCGCCATAACGCAACGCGTTGTCGATCAGGTTGTCGAGGATGCCCTCGACCAGCGCCTCGTTGGCCTGCACCGTCACGCTGTCGTCGAGGCCGCGCGCGCCCAGGTCCACGCCGCGCGCATCGGCGCGCGCGAGGTGCCGCAGCACCGTCTGCTCGGCCAGCGCATCGAGCCGCACGGGCGCGGTCTCGAGGCTGGTGCTGGCCTCGTCGGCCAGCGCGAGCGCGAGCAACTGGTCGATCAGGTGGCTCGCGCGCTCCTGGCTCTTGGCCACCTGCTCGAGCTGCTCGCGCCACACCGAGGGCTTCTGCTGCGCGAGACCGTAATCGGCCAGCGCGCGAATGCCCGCGAGCGGCGTGCGCAGCTCGTGCGCCACGTTGCCCACGAATTCGCGCTGTCCGCGCACGCTGTGGCCCAGCCGCTCGAACAGCGCATTGACCGCTTCGCCGAGCCGCTGCAACTCGCGCGAAGTCTGCACCACCGTCACCGGCGAGAGGTCGCGCACGTCGCGCCGATCGAGCGCCTGCTGCAGGTCGCCGAGCGGCCGCAGATCGCTGCGGATCCCATGCCAGAGCCACACGGCGAGCAACATCAGCAACAGCACCTGCGGCGCCAGCGCATAGCCCAGCAGCTGCCGCACGAGCGCCGTGCGGCTCAGCGTGGTCTGCGCGATGACCACGCGATAGGGCATCGCGACGCCGGGCTCGGCATCGTGCTCGAGCACCACCGCGCGCATCGGCTTGCCCTGGTAGGTGACGTCGGAGAAGCGATAGCGCGCGCCGCCCACGGGCAGTGGCGCCTGCAGGTCGTCGGCACCCGAGATCAAGGTGCCGTCGAGCCGCTGCACCGAGAAGTTGACCTTGTCGATCTGGTCGAACAGCACCGTCGCCACCTCGCGCGGCGTGAGCAGCAACTCGATGCCGCGCTCGCCCGCCTGCACGTTGGCCGACAGCGCATAGGCGTCGTCGAGCATGCCGCGATCGAAGGCCTGTTCGGAGAAGTAGTTGGCGATGACCAGCGCGATCACCGCACCCACCATCCAGCTCAGCGCGAGCGGCACCAGCACGTTGCGCAGCACGCGCCGCGTGAGCGTGGACACCGCGCGCGGCGGCCTGGGCGCGATGTGCGCGCGCGCTGCTTCGCTCTCGCTCTCGCTCACGGTCGCGGCGCGCTCAGACTTCGGCTTCGAGCAGGTAGCCGATGCCGCGCAGGGTGCGGATGCTCGCGCCCGAACCGACCAGCTTCTTGCGCAGCCGCGAGATGAAGGCCTCGAGCGCGTTGTCGCCCAGCGATTCGTCGAAGCTCGAGAGCTTGTCGGACAGCGCACGCTTGCTCACCGTGCGGCCCGGCGGGCTCATGAGTTCCCACAGCACCTCGAACTCGCGCGCCGGCAGGTCGAGCGGACCGCTCGCGGTGGAGAAGCGCCGCGCCTTGCGGTCGAGCTTCAACTGGCCCAGCAGCACGATGTCTTCCGTGCCCTTCGCGCGCCGCACCAGCGCGCGCAATCGCGCCTCGACCTCGGCCAGGTCGAAGGGCTTGCCGAGGTAGTCGTCGGCACCGGCATCGAGGCCCGCGATGCGCTCCTCGGTGCGGCCGCGCGCGGTCAACACGAGCACCGGCGTGCGGTCGCCGCGCGCACGCGCCTGTCGCAGCGCGGTGAGTCCGCTCGCGAGACCGCTGGTCGCGCTCGCGGTGGCGGGCAGGTTCAGATCGAGCAGCACCGCATCGAAGGGCTGCACGCGCCAGAGGTGGTCGGCGTCCTCGACGTTGGTGGAAACATCGACGCGGTGACCGGCGTCCGCGAGGCTGCGAAGCATCACGTCGCGCAGCACGGCATCGTCTTCGACTAGCAGGATTCGCATGATTTTCGAGTGGGTTGAGGTGCCTATTCTTGCTCGCGGGAGGGTCAGCAGGCGGTCAGTACGACACGCGATAAACACGGCATGAGCATACGACAGCCCATCGCCGCACGGTTCCTTTTCATCGGGGCCGCATCGTCATGAGCGCACGCGAACCTTCCAGCCTGCTGAGCTTCGTGCACCCCGCCGTGCAACGCACCGCGGTCGTGCTGCTGCATGGTTTGTGCAGCACACCTGACGAACTGCTGACCGTGCAGTCCGCGCTGCGCGACGGCGGCTACGCGGTGCACCCGATGTCGATCCCCGGCTACTCCTTCGACGCCAATGCGCCGATGCAGCAGGCCGCGCCCTTCCAGCAGTGGCTCGACAGCATCGAGGCCCAGGTCACGACCCTGCGCGAGACGCACGAGCGCGTGCTGCTCGTGGGCATCTCGGCCGGCTCCTCGCTCGCGCTCGGCGCCGCCATCCGCTGCGGCGACGCGGTCGATGCGCTGGTGCTGATGTCGACCACGTTGCGCTTCGATGGCTGGGCCATCCCGCGCACGCAGATGCTGCTGCCGCTGGCCTACTACACGCCGCTGGGCCGCTTCTGGCAGTACCGCGAACGCCCGCCCTACGGCGTGAAGAACGAACGCGTGCGCGCCTGGATCGAGCGCGAGCTGCGGCACCGCAAGATCTCGCGCGCCGGCAGCTCGGTGATCGGCGTGAGCCACCTGCGCGAACACCATCGGCTGATCCGCCATGTGCGCGCCAACCTGCATCGCGTGCAGTGCGACCGCGTGCTCGCGCTGCATGCGCAGCAGGACGAGGTGGCCAGCGTGGCCAACCTCGAGATCCTCGCGCGCGGCCTGCGCTGCCGCTCGTTCCGCAGCGTCGTGGTGAGCAACAGCTACCACATGATCACCATCGACAACGACCGCCAGCAGGTGGTGCGCGAGACCGTCGCGTTCGCCGACGAGGTCGCGCATGGCACGGGCGCCGATGCCCCGATTTCCTCTCTGAAGGCTTCCTGAAAAGGAATGCGTTCGCCACCGCGATGCCATCGATCCCACTCCACAATGAACCACGCAAAGTGACGCGGCGACGCGCGTCTTCCCTGCATTCGCAGCGCCGACCGATGGCACTTCCGCACGACGATCGTGCATCACGCTTCGCCTGAAAGGAACAAGCCCCATGTCCACTTCGCCCACCTTCAACAGCATCGCGCGCATCCTCGAGAACGACTTCCACGTCGAGGCGAACCTGGTCGCGCCGCAGACCGCGCTCACCGACCTGGGCCTCGACTCGCTCGCGCTGATGGAATTCGTCTTCGCGGTCGAGGACGCCTTCCACCTGCGCATTCCCGAGGACCGTCTCGATCCGCGCGAAGCGGGCATCACGCTGCAGCGCCTGTGCGAAGTGATCGATGCGGAGAGCGCCGCGACGGCGAACACCGCGAACGCGCCTGAGGCGGCGCACGCATGAGCAGCGGTGTCGAACATGCGGTGATCGCGGCATCGGCGCAGTGCATCGCGGCGCCGCCGGTGCGCGTCAGCGGCATCGGCTTCGTCACGCCGATCGGCCGCACGCTCGAGGCCTTCGACGATGCGCTGTTCCATGGCCGCTCGGCCGTGCGTTCGCACACGCTCGCGATCCCCGGCATGGACAGCGTCGAGATCGCGGTGGCTGCCTGCGACTTCGATTCGAACGGCGTGCGCAGCACCTCGCGCCTGCCGCTCGACCGCGGCACCGCGATGGCGCTCGCCGCAGCACAGGACGCCGCGGCGCAGGCCGGGTTGACGCGCGACAGCGTCGATCCCGAACGGCTCGGCATCTTCTGGGGCAGCGGCCTCGCAGGCGCGGGCAGCTTCGACACCACCACGCAGGCGCTCTATGGCGAGCAGCGCCGCATGCGGCCGACGACCGTGCTCACCGTGATGCCCAATGCGGCGGTGGCCGAGCTCGCGCTGCACTTCGGCGCGCATGGCGCGGCGATCGCCTATGCCTGCGCCTGCGCCTCGTCGGCGGTGGCGATCGGTGAAGCGATGCGCGCCATCCGTGGCGGCTGGATCGACGTCGCCATCGTCGGCGGCCACGACGCCATGCTCACGCCCGGCGTGATGGCGAGCTGGCAGGCGATGCGCGTGATGGCCGCGCCGCCGGCCGATGCACCCGAGACTGCCTGCCGCCCCTTCTCGGGCGACCGCGCGGGCTTCGCGCTCGGCGAAGGCGCCGCGGCGCTGGTGCTCGAATCGGAAGCGCATGCGCGTTCGCGCGGCACGGCCGACACAGGCGACACGGGCGACGGTGCGTCCTACGTGCTGGCCGGCTACGCGACCAACTGCGATGGCACGCACATCACCAACCCCGACAGCGCGGGCCAGGTGCGCGCGATGCGCGCGGCACTGCGCGACGCGGGCCTCGATGCCGCTCAGATCGGCCATGTGAATGCCCACGGCACCGCGACCATCGCCGGCGATGCCGCCGAGGCCGCTTCGGTGCGCGAGGTGTTCGGCAGCGCGATGCCGGTGTGCGCCACCAAGGCGATCCACGGCCATGTACTCGGCGGCGGCGGCGCGATCGAACTGGTCGCGACCTTGCGCGCGCTGGCGCACGAGGCCGTGCCGCCGATCGCCAACCTGCGCGAGCCCGATTCAGCCTTCGACCTGGCCTTCGTGCGCGGCGAGGCGCGCGCCGTGCCCGGCATGCGCTGGGCGATGTCGAATTCCTTCGCCTTCGGCGGCACCAATGCCGTGCTGGTCGCGGGACGCATCGACGCCCCATCTCGCTGAAACTTCGCTGAAGTTTTTTTCGCGCGCAGGAAGGCTCAAGGCAGGCAGTGCATCGGCTGGTGGTTCTCGTCGTGCCGGTGTTCGTGCTGCTGATGGCCTGCGAATTCGCCTGGGGCTGGCTCAAGCAGCGCAACACCTACCGCTTCGCCGACACGGTCGCGAGCCTGAGCCAGGGCCTGCTGAGCCAGGCGCTCGCGGTTTGCACGCAGCTGTTCCAGATCGGCCTCTACGCGCTGGTCTATCCGCATGTCGCGCTCTGCACCGACGCGGGCTTCTGGGACAGCGCGTTCGGCTGGATCGCCGCGGTGCTGCTGTTCGACTTCTGCGACTACTGGCTGCATCGCGCGGGCCACGAATCGGCGCTGTTCTGGGCCGCGCATGCGGTACACCACCAGAGCCGGCGCTTCAATTTCTCGACCGCGCTGCGACAGGAGAGCATGGTCGCCTTCCTCGGCTGGGCCTTCTACCTGCCGATGGCCGTGGTGGGCGTGCCGCCCGAGCAGTTCGGCCTCGCGGGGCTGATCGTGCTGGTCTACCAGTTCTGGATCCACACCGAGCACATCGGCAAGCTCGGCTGGTTCGACCGCGTGTTCTCCTCGCCCTCGAACCATCGCGTGCACCATGCCGTCAACGACGGCTACCTCGACCGCAACTACGGCGGCATGCTGGTGGTGTGGGATCGCCTGTTCGGCACCTTCGCCGAGGAGAGCGAGCGCTGCGTCTACGGCACGCGCAAGCCGCTCGCGGGCTTCGATCCGCTGCGCGCCGTGCTCGGCCCCTATGCGCCGCTCGCGCGCGATGCCTGGCACACGCGGCGCTGGCGCGACAAGCTCGGCGTGTTCTGGCGCTCGCCGGGCTGGCGACCGGCCGACGTGGCGGCGCGTTTTCCCGAACCCGACTTCTCGCTCGAGGCGGCCGCCGCCCTCGACGATCCACCGGTCGGCCGTGCGCGCGCGATCGCGGCCACGCTGCATTTCGCGGGCTGGGTCGGCATGACGCTGGCCTTTCTCTGGCGCGCGGACGACATGGCTTTTCGCACCGGGCTCGAACTGCTGGCGCTGACGATCGCGGGCTTCTGGGCCGTGGGCGCGGTGCTCGATGCGCGGTTGCGCTTGCGCTGGGCCTGGCCCGCGCAGGTGCTGCTGCTGGCGCTGGCCGGCGCCCTCGTGTTCGCGGCGGGTTGAGCGGCCACGCGGGATTGCTATCCTGCGGACCCCAGACCGACCTCGAACATGGAGCCACCGTGCGCCGACTTGCCACTTCCCGCGACCTCGCTGCCGTCCATGCCCTCTACATGCACGAGAAGGTGGTGCGCTTCCTCGGCTACGACCCGATGCCGCTCGCGGACTTCCGGCCGATCCACGAGGAGCTGGTGCGCAGCGGCTGCTTCCACATCTGGGAGGTCGACGGCCGCATGGCCGGCTTCTACCGCGCCACGCGCTACCCGGGCCGCGTGGCGCATGTCGCCTGCCTCGGCACGCTCGCGGTGGACCCGGCCTTCCATGGCCGCGGCGTGGCGCTGGCCATGGTGAGCGATGCCATCGAGCAACTGCGCGCGGCCGGCGTCAAGCGCATCGAGCTCTATGCCGAGAGCGACAACGCGCCCGCGCTGCGCTTCTACGAGAAGCTGGGCTTCGAGCGCGAGGGCACGCTGCGCAAGTTCTACAAGCGCGCCGGTGAAGCCGACTACATCGACGATCACCTGATGGCGCTGCTGCTTGATTGAGCGGATTCAGGAACCCTTCCAGCGCCGCAGCAGCAAGGCATTGGCCATCACGCTCACGCTCGACAGCGCCATCGCCGCCCCGGCCACCACCGGGCTCAGCAGTCCGAAGGCCGCCAACGGAATCCCCGCCACGTTGTAGGCGAAGGCCCAGAACAGGTTCTGCCGGATCTTCGCCACGGTGCGTCCCGAGAGGTCGAGCGCCTGCGCCACCAGCGCGAGATCGCCGCGCATCAGCGTGATGCCCGCGGCCTCCATCGCCACGTCGGTGCCGCCATCGGCCGGCGCCATCGCGATGCCCACGTCGGCGGCCGCGAGCGCGGGCGCGTCGTTGGCGCCATCGCCCACCATCGCGACCACGTGGCCGTCGCGGCGCAGCGCGCTCACCTGCTGCGCCTTGTCGGCCGGCAGCACCTCGGCGCGCACGTCCTCGGGCGCGATGCCCAGGCGCGCCGCCATGGCGCGCGCGGCCCGCAGGTTGTCGCCCGAGATCATCACCACGCGCAGGCCGCGCGCACGCAGCGCGGCGACGGTCTCGGCCGCCTGCGGCTTGGGCTCGTCGGCAAAGGCCAGCAGCGCCAGTGCCTCGGCCGCGCCGCCGGCATCGAAGCGCAGCAGTGCCGACACCGTGGCGCCCTGCGCCTGCAGCCGGTCGACCTCGGCGGCATCGACATCGGCATCGAGCTCGCGGCACCAGCGCAGGCTCGCGAGGGCCCAGGCACCGGCGAATTCGCCCTCGACCTCGCCGCGCACGCCGCGGCCGGGCATGGCCTGCATCGAACGCAGCGCCGGCACCGCCAGTTTCCTGTCGGCGGCGGCCACGAGCACGGCGCGCGCCAGCGGATGTTCGCTGCCGCTCTGCAGGCTCGCGGCCACGGCCAGCAGCGCATCGGCATCGACGGTCCGAGCGACGGGCACGAGCGCGGTCAGCACCGGCCGGCCCAGCGTCAGCGTGCCGGTCTTGTCGAAGGCCACGGTGTCGACGCGGTGCGCGAGTTCGAGCGAACGCGCGTCCTTGATGAGAATGCCGCGCCGTGCCGCCACGCCCGTGCCCGCCATCACCGCCACCGGCGTGGCCAGGCCCAGCGCGCAGGGGCAGGCGATGACCAGCACGGCCACCGCGTGGATCAGCGCGGTCTCGATGTCGGCGCCGCCGAGCAGCATCCAGCCGCCGAAGGTGAGCAGCGCGATCACCAGCACCACCGGCACGAAGATGGCCGCCACCTTGTCGACCAGCCGCTGGATCGGCGCCTTCGCGGCCTGCGCATCCTCGACCAGCCGGATGATGCGCGCGAGCACGCTCTCGGCACCGACCGCGCGCACCTCGACCACCAGCCGGCCGTCGCCATTGACGGCACCACCGGTCAGCAGGTCGCCCGGGCCCTTGGGCACGGGCAGCGGCTCGCCGGTCAGCATCGACTCGTTGACCTCCGATTCGCCCTCGACCACGCGCGCATCGGCCGGCACGCGTTCGCCGGGACGCACCGCGAGGCGGTCGCCCACCATCACCTCGGCCAGCGGCACGTCGCTCTCGCCGCGCGGGCCGACCAGGTGCGCCACCTCGGGCCGCAACTGCTGCAGCGCGCGGATCGCCGAGGTCGCCTGGCGCTTGGCGCGCGCCTCGAGCCACTTGCCCAGCAGCACCAGCGTGATGACCACCGACGAAGCCTCGAAGTACAGGTGCGGCATCATCCCGTGGCCCGCGTGCTCGCCGGTGGCCGAACGCCACCAGAGCCACAGCGAGAGTCCGTAGGCGGCGCTGGTGCCGAGCGCGACCAGCAGGTCCATGTTGCCGGTCAGCGCGCGCGCCGCATGCCAGCCCGCACGGTAGAAGCGCGCGCCGAGCCAGAACTGCACCGGCGTCGCGAGCAGCAGCTGCAGCCAGGGGTCGAGCATCCAGTCGCGGCCGAAGAACTCGCCGACCATCGGCAGCATCAGCGGCGCCGACAGCGCGAGGCCGACCGCCACCGGGCCGAAGCCGTGCCAGGGCGAGAGCGCCGCGGCTTCCTCCTGCGCATCGGCCGCGGCGCGCGGCTCGTAGCCGGCGGAGCGCACCGCGCGGCGCAGCCGGGCATCGATGTCCTCGCCACCCTGCGCCTGCGCCACCACGCGCGCCGATTCGGTCGCGAGGTTCACGCTGACGTCCTGGACGCCAGGCACGCCCTTGAGCGCGCGCTCCACGCGCATCACGCAGGACGCGCAGGTCATGCCGCCGACCGAGAGGTCGAGCGTGAGATTCGGCAACGGCCGTTCTTGTACGTTTTCCATGGTGCGAAGGCTAAAGCTTCACACCATGGCAAGGTCAAGCGCGGCAAAAAGAGTCCCTGGACTGGACGTTGACATCGTGGCAAGGTTCAGACTTCGGTTTCCGAACGGGCCAACACCCACCTTTCCATCCACGAAGGAGCAGAAACGATGAGCCAGAAATTCCAGGTCGCGGGCATGAGCTGCGGACATTGCGTGAACGCCGTGCAGAACGCGGTGCAGACGGTCGACCCCGAGGCCCAGGTCACGGTCGATCTCGAGACCGGCCATGTCGACGTGCTGAGCCAGCAGCCGCGCCAGGATCTGGTGGCGGCGATCGAGAACGCCGGCTACCGGGTGCAGTGATGGTGCCGGTCACGCACGGCCCCGTGGCGATCGGCGAGGCCGCCCGGCTGTCGGGCGTGTCCGCGCGCATGGTGCGCCACTACGAGGGCCTGGGCCTGCTGAGCGCGGTGGCGCGCACCGACAGCGGCTACCGCCAGTACGGCGATGCCGACATCCACACGCTGCGCTTCATCAAGCGCTCGCGCGACCTCGGCTTCTCGATGGAGGAGATCGCCGAACTCGTGGGCCTGTGGCACAACCGCCGGCGCACGAGTTCGAGCGTGAAGCGCATCGCGCAGAAGCACCTCGAGGAACTGGAGCAGCGCATCGCCGACATGCAATCGATGCGCAGCACCCTGGCCCACCTGGTGCACTGCTGCCACGGGGATGCGCGGCCCGAGTGTCCGATCCTCGACGATCTGTCGAAGACCGCCTGACGGTTCAGGCGCCCCGGACCAGCGACAGTACCTTCCCCGCATCGAGCGTGCGGGCCTTCTCCTGGATCGCCGGCAGGTAGCGCGACTGCAGGCCCTGGCCTTCCTGCACCACGCCCGAGAAGGCGTCCTTGAGCATCTGCGTCGACAGCGTGCGGCCGCCCGCGTAGTAGCGCTTGGCGACATGGCCCAGCGCATAGGTGGTGGCGAAGCTCATGCCCGAACTCACGGCCTGCTTGCCGACGCCGCGCAGCAGGCCCCCGCCCACCTTGCCGAGCAGCCCGCCCAGCAGCTTGCGCCCGGCCTGCTCGAGGTACTGCGAGGTCAGGCCCACGCCCACGGTGGCGATGAAATCCTTGACGTGGCCGCTGTCGAGCTCGTAGCCGTGCGCCTTGCCGATGCGGTAGACCAGCTTCATCTGCAGCGGAATGATCGCCATGGTCGACAGCGTCTCGGGCAGCAGCTCGAGCGCGCCGTTGAGGATGGCGGCGTTGAGGATCGACTTGTCGAGCTCGGCGCTGTCGGGCGTGAGCGGCGACGCGCCCGCCGCGACGGCCGGCACCGGCGCCGCGGCCACCACGGCGCCCGCAGAGGCACCGGCCACCGCCCCGGCCGCCGCGATCTCCTCGGCCTGGTTCGAGAACTGCGCCGCCGAGGCATCGAGCCCGAGCGAGGTGCGCACGTCGGTCAGGAACATCCGCTCGGCCTGCGACTGCGCGCCATCGGCATCGCACACGCACACCGCCATCTCGTAGGCGAGCTGCTTCGCCTCGGTGCTCTGCAGCTGCGCCGCCACCGACGGCAGCGAGACGCGCTTCATCAGCACGTCCTGATAGAGCGTCGGCAGGTTCAGGCCGTCGGTCTGCGACAGCCCTTCGGCGATGCGCTTGATCTCCGCGCGCTCGCGTTCGTGCTTTTCGCCGTCGACGAAGGCGGCCAGCAGGCTGAGGGTCACGATGGCCTGGGTTTCGGAAGGTGTCACGGCTGGAATTTCCACAAGATGAAGGACGAAGTTCGGTCGGAAGACCGGGGGAAGGTTCCGCCGCGCGTTCTCCCCACAAAGCGGGTGCAACTCTGTGGATAACCACAGAACTACTTTGTAGGGGCGCGGCAAGTTATTGATTTTTATGGGGAATCTACAGACCGCTTAAAAAATAGGCAATGAATTTCCTCACCCGAAAAACGCCTTTCGCAGATTTCCGGAGGGCTGTCAAAGGACAACTCTGGGGAGAGTTCTGGCACAAGCAGGTGGTTATCCACAGCGCCGGACGGATGCGCCAGGTTGTCCCTTTGGACGCGACAGCACAAAAGCACGGCTGCGCACAGTGACCGCTGTATGACAAGTGCTTGTCACATAACGAAAAAAGCGGCCTGTCCACAGAAGGGGGCGACCCTTATCTACTACTACTAATTTGAATAAGAAGAATAAGAAATAGAGAGAGACCAAAGGTCGCGCCCGAAAAAAAGTCCGAAGGCCGCGCCTCGTTGCAACGCTGTCAGCGTGGCTGGCGCCCGCCCCGTGGCGCTCGCTACCATCGCTGGATGAGCTTCAAACCGCGGATCCTGATCGCCGAGGACGAATCGGGCATCGCCGACACCCTCCAGTACGTGCTCAAGAGCGACGGCTTCACGCCGGTCTGGTGCGCCACGGCGGAAGACGCGCTGGCGCAGTTCGCGCAGGAGGCGCCGGCGCTGGCGATACTGGATGTGGGATTGCCCGACATGAACGGCTTCGAGCTGTTCAAGCGGCTGCGCACGCTGAACCAGGCCATGGGCGGACCGGAGGTGCCGATGCTGTTCCTCACGGCGCGCAGCGACGAGATCGACCGCGTGGTGGGGCTGGAGCTCGGCGCCGACGACTACGTCGCCAAGCCGTTTTCGCCGCGCGAACTGGTGGCGCGCGTGCGCACCATTCTTCGGCGCAGCGCGCGGGGCGCGCCCGGGCCCTCAGGAACGCCAGGAAGCCACGGAACGCCCGAACAGGGGGGCCCCCATGCCGGCGCGCCCCAGGCGGCGCCTGCGGCGCGCCAGACCCCTCCAGCGCCCAGCCAGCCCTTCGTGCTCGACCAGGAGCGCATGCAGATCCGCTACTACGGCCGGCTGCTCGAACTCTCGCGCTACGAATACGGTCTGCTGCGCCTGCTGGTGCAACGCCCGGGGCGCGTCTTCACGCGCGACGAATTGCTCGAACTCGTCTGGGACGACGCCAGCGAGAGTTTCGACCGCACCGTCGATGCCCACATCAAGACCCTGCGCGCCAAGCTCAAGGCGATCGCGCCCGAGGTCGAGCCGATCCGCACGCTGCGCGGCACCGGCTACGCACTCAACGAAGAACTGCCCGCCAGGATCTCGTGACCCGGCGCACGCGCATCTTCATCGGCATCCTGCTGATCTACACGGCCGGCATCGCCTTCCTGCTGTATCGCGTCGTTTCCGACATCGATCCGCGCTACCGCGAGTCGGCCGAGGAATCGCTGGTCGAGACCTCGCAGCTGGTGGCCAGCCTGGTCGAGCAGGACGTGATCGCGGGGGCCATCAACACGGCGCGGCTCGAGCCGCTGTTCCGCACGCTCTATGCGCGCGAGTTCTCGGCCCAGATCTACAACCTGCACAAGAGCCGGGTCGAGCTGCGCGTCTACGTGACCGACCGCGGCGGCCGCGTGATGTTCGATTCGCTCGGCCGGCACCTGGGCGCCGACTATTCGAAATGGAGCGACGTGAGCCGCACGCTGGCCGGTCTCTACGGCGCGCGCACCTCGCGCGATGTCGACGTCGATCCGCGCACCTCGGTGATGTACGTGGGCGCGCCGATCCGCTGGAACAACGAGATCGTCGGCATGGTCAGCGTGGGCAAGCCGGTGCAGAGCTTCGGCCAGTTCGTGGAGGACGCGCGGGCGCGCACCATCTGGGTCGGCGTGGGCTCGGCGCTGGCGCTGCTGCTGCTCGCGGTGATCGTCTCGGTCTGGCTGGTGCGGCCCTTCGGGCTGATCCGCGACTACTGGGGCTGGGTGCGCGCGCAGCGCAGCCTGAGCCTGCGGCGCATGGCGCGGCGCGCGGTCGACGCGGTGCGCAGCGGCTTCAGCGAGATGCGCGACACGCTGACCGGCCGCAACTACGTCGCCGACTACGTGCAGACCTTCACTCACGAGGTGAAGAGCCCGCTGTCGGCGATCCGCGGCGCGGCCGAGCTGCTGCAGGAACCCTCGATGCCGCACGAGGAGCGCGAGCGCTTCCTCGCCAACATCGCGCGCGAGACCCAGCGCATCCAGGAGATCGTCGACCGCATGATGGAGCTGACCGCGCTCGAAACCCGGCGCGCGCTCGAGCGCACGCAGCCGGTGGCGTTGGCCTCGCTGATCGACGACATCGCGATCAGCGCCCGGAGCGCCGCGGCCCAGCGCAACATCCGCGTGCACGTGGACATCCGGGCCGAGGCCTCGGTCGAGGGCGATCCCTTCCTGCTGCGGCGCGCCGTCAGCAACCTGCTCGACAACGCGATCGATTTCTCACCGACCGGCAGCGAGGTGCGCATGACGCTCGAGACCACCTCGCGGCTGGCACGCGTGAGCGTGCGCGACCGTGGACCGGGCATTCCCGACTACGCGCAGGAAAAGGTCTTCCAGAAGTTCTATTCGCTGGCGCGGCCGCACAGCCAGAAGAAGAGCACGGGGCTGGGCCTGGCCTTCGTCAAGGAGATCGCCGCGCTGCACCACGGCCGCATCGAGCTCGGCAATGCGACGCGCGGCGGCGCGGTGGCCACGCTCACGCTGCCGCTGCTGTCGCCCTGAGCTGCTACTGGCGCCCGATCAGCGCGAGGTAGTCGCGCCGCGTGCCTTCGCTGACCGAGGCGATCAGCTGCTCGTACGGGGTCTTGTGGCGCGCCAGCATGCGCGCCGAGGCCACCATCTTCGATTTGCAGAACCAGTGGCAGGTGTGCTGCATCAGGAACAGCTCGGCCGACAGCGTGTAGGCCTTGTCCTTGGGACTGCGGCCGGCGCGGTTGTGCATCACCTCGTTGATGCCGCGCGCATGGATCGCGAAGGCCGCGCGCAGGTCGAAGGTCTCGCGCGGAAACAGCAGGTGCGCATAGGGCAGCGTCGCCAGCGGCGAGGTGCTCACGCGCGTCTGCGCGGCATCGACGCGCGCGAACTCGGCCGCGAAATTGGCGAACTGGGCCGCGAGCCGCGCCTCGGTCGCGTCGAGCACGCCCCAGATCTGCTGGCGCCGCTCGGGATCGTCCTCGCCGAGGCAGCGCAGGTAGCCCTCGGTGAGGTTTTCCATCAGCTTCTCGATCTGGTAGTTGCCCAGGTGGCGCGCCAGCAGCGCGATGCGCCGGCGCTGGTCGTGGGACTTGAGGAGGTAGGCGCCGATGGCGATCAGCGCCACCAGGGTGAGGATTTCCATGGACTTGGGAACGGGCGGACGGGAAGAAAGGGTGTGCGCCGAGTGTAGAGACCCCGGCGCGGCCCCTGCCGCCCGCGGCCCTAGCGGAAGAAGTCCAGGATCCGGTTGCGCTCCTCGGGCTGCGGCGGCGCGCCGATCGGCACGCCGGTCAGCACCTCGACCGGCTGCGGCGCGGCCTCGGGCTCGAGGCCCAGGCTCGCGACGCCGCGGCCCGGCGCGTAGTCGTCGAAGTAGAGCTCGCCGTCCACGTGCACCAGGCCGGGCGGCTCGGGCAGCTGCGCCACCGGCACGCCGCGCAGCGCGGTCTGCATGTAGCCGGTCCAGATCGGCAGGCTCAGGCTGCCGCCGGTCTCGCCGCGCACGCCGAGCTGGCGCGGCGTGTCGTAGCCGATCCAGGTCACGCCGACCATGGTGGGCTGGAAGCCCGCGAACCAGGTGTCGAAGGAGTCGTTGGTGGTGCCGGTCTTGCCGAACAGGTCGTCGCGCTTGAGCGCCTGGTAGGCCTTGAAGCCGGTGCCGTTGCGCACCACGCTCTGCAGCAGCGAGTCCATCAGGTAGGCGTTGCGCGCGGGGATCGCGCGATTGCTTTCGTCGAGCGCCGGCGGCTCGGTTTCCATCAGCACCTTGTCCTTGGCATCGGTCACGCGCGTCACGAGGTAGGGATTGACGCGGTAGCCGCCGTTGGCGAACACCGAATAGCCCGCGGCCATCTGCAGCGGCGTGACCGAGCCCGCGCCGAGCGCCATCGGCAGGTTGGCCGGATGCTTGTCCTTGTCGAAGCCGAAGCGCGTGATCCAGTCCTGCGCGTAGTCGGTGCCGATCGACTGCAGCACGCGGATCGTCACCAGGTTCTTCGATTTCATCAGCGCGGTGCGCAGCGGCATCGGACCTTCGAAACCGCCGTCGAAGTTCTTCGGTTCCCAGGGCTGGCCGCCGTTGGCACCGGGCTCGAAGTACAGCGGCGCGTCGTTCACCACGGTGGCGGGCGTGAAGCCCTTCTCGAGCGCGGCCGAGTAGATGAAGGGCTTGAAGCTGGAACCGGGCTGGCGCCAGGCCTGCGTCACGTGGTTGAACTTGTTCTTGCTGTAGTCGAAGCCGCCGACCAGCGCCTTGATCGCGCCGGTGCGCGGGTCCATGCCGATGAAGGCACCCTCGACCTCGGGCAGTTGCGTGATCTCCCAGCTGTTCTTGGCCGTGCGCGCCACGCGGATCACCGCGCCGCGGCGGATCTTGATGTTGGGCTGCGCCTTGGCCGCCAGGCCCGACTGCGCGGGGCGCAGGCCTTCGCCCGTGATCTCGATCGCCTCGCCGTTCGCGCGCACCGCGCTGACCTGCTTGGGCGAGGCCTCGAGCACCACGGCCGCGATCACGTCGCCGTTGTCGGGATGCTCGGCCAGCGCGTCGTCGATCGCTTCGTCGACCTCCTTCGGATCGTCGGGCAGGTCGACGAACTTCTCGGGGCCGCGGTAGGGCTGGCGGCGCTCGTAGTCCATGATGCCGCGGCGCAGCGAGCGGTAGGCCGCCGACTGGTCGGCCGCCACCAGCGAGGTGTAGACCTTCATGCCGCTGGTGTAGATGCTGTCGCCGTACTGCGAATGCATCATCTGGCGCACCGTCTCGGCCACGAACTCGGCATGCAGCCGGTTCGGGTCGGCGGCATCGCGCAGGTGCAGTTCCTCCTTCTTGGCCTCGGCCGCCTGCTCGGCGGTGATGAAGCCGGTCTCCTGCATGCGGTCGATCACGTAGAGCTGGCGCGCGCGGGCGCGGCGCGGATTGGCCACCGGGTTGTTGGTGCCCGGCGCCTTCGGCAGGCCCGCGAGCATCGCGGCCTCGGCGATCGTGATGTTGGCCAGCGGCTTGCCGAAGTAGGCGTCCGATGCCGCGGCGAAACCGTAGGCACGGTTGCCGAGGTAGATCTGGTTCATGTAGATCTCGAGGATCTGGTCCTTGCTCAGCTGCTGCTCGAGCCGCAGCGACAGCAGGATCTCGTAGGCCTTGCGGCTCAGCGTGCGCTCGGAGCTCAGGTAGACGTTGCGCGCCACCTGCATCGTGATGGTGGAGGCGCCCTGCTTGCGTCCGCCCTTGAGGCTGGCCACCGCCGCGCGCAGGAAGCCCTTGTAGTCGACGCCGCCGTGGTCGTAGAAGCGCGCGTCCTCGACCGCGAGCACCGCGTCCTTCATGACCTTGGGGATCGCCGCGAAGGGCGTGAGGTTGCGGCGCTCCTCGCCGAATTCGCCGAGCAGCTCGCCGTCGGACGAAAACACGCGCAGCGGTTGCTTGGGCCGGTAGTCGGCGAGTTCGGAGCTGTCGGGCAGGCGCGGCGAGATCAGGGCGATGGCGACGGCGCCCGCGACCGCGAGCACCAGCACGCCCGAGCCCGCGACGATGGCGCTCCAGACGGCGATGCGCTGCCAGCGCAGTGGTTCGGGGGCGTCGGGTGAGCGGGGCTTGAAGGGATTGAACATGAGGGAGGTCCTGCTATTGAGAGAGTCCGCGCAGGCGCGGGTTCCGGGCCAGCCGCGATGCGCTCGCGGCCAGCATGGCGGCGTCGATGGCGCCACGGCTCTCGGCCTGCCGCGCGCAGTGCATCGCGTCGAAGTACTTGTCGTGGTCGTAGGCGACCAGCAGCAGGTCCACGCCGGCATTCAGCGCACGCACCGTGGCGTTGCACAGGCCCCGGTCGTAGGCTGCACCCATCGTGAGATCGTCGGTGACGAGCAGGCCGTCGTGCCCCCACGCGCCGCGAATCACGGACTGCACGATTTTGCGCGAGAACGATGCCGGATGGTCGGGGTCGAGTTCTGGAACGATCACATGGGCGAGCATGACAGCCGCTTGTGTCGAAGCCGACACCTCTTGAAACGGTTTCCAGTCATGTGTTGCAAGTCGGGTCGCGGGCGTGCGCAAAAAGCCGGCCGCATGGTGCGTGTCCTCGGCCACGCCGGCCAGCCCCGGGAAGTGCTTGAGCGTGCCTTGCACGCCGGCCGCTTCGAGGCCCTGTTCGTAGGCCCGCGCCACCTCGGCGACGAGTGCCGGGTCGGCCGAGATCGCGCGTTCGTCGATGCGGGTGTGCAGGTCCCAGCGGCCCGGCGCGCGGCCGGTGCGCAGGTCGACCACCGGGCTGAAGTTGAGCGTGATGCCCAGCGCGGCGAGCGCCCTGCCCTGCTGCTCTCCGTAGGCACGCGCGCGCTGCGCGAGTTCGTTCTCGGGCACGTCGGCATCGATCAGGGTGGCGAGCGGCGGCTGGCGTTCGATCAGCGGCGAGAGCCGCGACACGGTGCCGCCTTCCTGATCGGTCGCGACGATCAGTGGCGGCAGACCGGCTTCGATACGCAACTGCTGCAGGCTCGAGATCTCCTCCCGCAGCTGCGTCGCGCTGCGGCCCCTGACGTTGCGGCCGGTCACGAAGATGCCGCCGATCGAACCCTGGCGCGCGAGTTCGCGCAGCATCGGCATCTCGGCGTTCTCGTAGCCGACGATGAAGTGCGCGCCGAGCCTGCGTGCCTGCGCGTCCGATGCGGCGAGCACTTCCGCGCGGCGCTGGCGGCTCGACAGTTCGTCGGCCCCGCTGCAGAGCATCACCGCGCACAGCAGCCCGAGCAGCATCGGCCGCAGCGAACGGCGCGCGAAGCGCCAGACGATCGCCACGCCGCCGCCCGCGAGCGCGAGCAGCAGCGGCACTTCCCAGGCGCGCAGGAAGCGCAGGTGCGGATCCTTCAGGTGCCAGGCCCAGCAGCAGAGGACGGCCAGTGCCAGCCAGCCCAGGGCACCGAGCGCGACGCGCAGCGCTTTCATGCAGGATCGACGAGAGCCGCCGGTGCGGCTTCGGGCCGGCGCGACAGCGCATACCAGTCGACCTTGCGCGTCATCAGCATCAGCGCCGAGAGCATGCCGAAGATCAGCAGCGCGCCGAGCAGCAGCGCATTGCTCTCGGAGGCCAGCAGCCCGTAGAGGGCACCGTAGAGCACCGCGACGAAGGCCGCGAAGCCGGCGCCGCGCTTCCAGCTGCCGAGCACGGCGGCGAAGTAGATGCCCAGCAGCAGCACGCTCGCGCCGGCCGCGCCCGCATAGGCGAGCCAGAAGGCCAGCTTCTCCGACAGCGCCAGCAGCAGCAGGAAGAAGATCGCGATCGACAGGCCCACCAGGCCGTACTGAACCGGGTGCAGCCGCAGCTTGCGGAACAGCTCGAACATGAAGGCGGCCATCAGCACCAGGCCGATGAAGAGCGCGCCGTACTTGCCCGCGCGGGTGCTCATCGAATAGACATTGATCGGCTGCGCGAGCGAGACATCGAAGCTCTGCGGGTTGAAGGGCTGCGGGCCGGCGCGCACATTGCCGTTGGCCGAGGCCGCCGTCGCGTCGGAGCGGCCCGCCAGGTCGACACGCACCTGTTCGCGCGCCGAGCTCACGAGCGAGGACACGCGCCAGTGCGCATCGAAGCCCTGCGGCGTGACCTCGCGCTTGGCCGCGAGGAAGCGGCCGCCGAAGCTCGGATGGGCCCAGGGCGACTTCAGGTGCGCGCTGGTTTCTTCCGCGATCGGCACCATCGACAGGGTGTCCTGGCCGACCAACGAGAGCTTCATCTCGAAGGGCAGCGCCGCGCGCGACTGCCAGGCGGCCAGGGCCGCGCCGCCGAGCGGCGCGTGGATGCCGTTGGCGAACCAGGAATCGTCGGGCAGGCCGGGCACGCGCTGGCGCAGCCGCAGTTCGGCGCCGTTCACCGTCAGCGCGGGCGAACCGTCGAGGCCGCGCAGGTCGCTCACGTTGAAGGCCACCAGCGGGGCCTTGAATTCGATCTTCGAATCGGGCTCGCTGTGCGCGACCGCCTCGGGGTCGAAGGCCGCGAAGCCGCCCGACAGGGTGGCGTCGAGCGTGTAGAACGGGATCTTGAAGATGCCGCGGTAGCGCTGCTGCGGCGTCATCGATCCCTCGATGTGCAGCTTGTCGGGGAACACCACGTGCGCCATCTCCTTGCTGCGCGCCTCCTGGCCGATCACCTTGCCCTGCGCGTCGCGCAGCGGTTCCATCCAGCGCTCGACGTAGGGCACCAGCAGCAGCGGGCCCACCACGGTCTGCGGGCCCGCGTAGGTGGCGGCCAGTTCGGCGGCGGCCTCGCGCTGGCTGTCGCCGCGCTCGTTGTTGATGCGGTCGATCTCGGCCAGCGGAATGCACAGCAGCAGCACCAGCAGCAGCAGCCCGCCCACCTTGGCCAGCATCGAATCCTTCAGCAGTTGAAGCATGTTTTCTCTCCTCGTTGACGACGGACCGGATGCTCGCCGTGCGATCCGAAGCCCGTGTGAAGCGTGGCGGCGCGGTGACTTCACGCGGACTTCACACAGCGCGGCGGACTTCAAGAAGCCTTCCCAATGCCTTCTCGCAGGCTGGCGACAGTGCAGGCCATCCGATACACAGAGAAGAGGACCCGACATGCACACCCCCTCCACCCATCGACCCGGCCGCTGGCTCTGGCTGGCGACGCTGAGCCTCGCGGTCGCGGGCTTTGTCGCGCTGAGCCTGAATCCCGTGCATGCGCAGGAAGCGACCGCGCCGCGCCTGAAGACCGAGAGCCCGTATTTCTTCGTGAAGAGCGACGACCCCTCGATCGACCGCCTGCCGCTCAAGGGCACCGAGGTCTCGGTGAAGATCTCGGGCGTGATCGCCGACGTGACGGTGACCCAGACCTACCGCAACGAGGGCCAGCGGCCCATCGAGGCCAAGTACGTGTTCCCGGGTTCGACCCAGGCGGCCGTGAGCGGCCTCAACGTGCGCCTGGCCGACCGCCTGATCACCGCGCAGATCCGCGAGAAGCAGCAGGCGAAGATCGAATACGACACCGCCAAGCGCGAGGGCAAGACCGCCGCGCTGCTCGAGCAGCACCTGCCGAACGTGTTCCAGATGAACGTGGCCAACATCCTGCCGGGCGACGACGTGAAGGTGGAGCTGCGCTACAGCGAGCTGCTGGTGCCGCAGTCGGGCAACTACGCGTTCGTGTTCCCCACCGTGGTGGGCCCGCGCTACAACAGCCCGCAGTCGTCGAATGCGCAGGCGCCCTGGGTCGGCCAGCCTACGCTGCGCGCGGGCGTGGCGGCCGGCACCACCTTCCGGCTCAAGGCCAGCATCGACACGCCGATGGGCCTGAAGGAGATCCGCTCGATGACGCACGCCATCGCCGTGAAGAAGAGCGACGAGGACCGCCATGCCGAGATCGAGCTGGCCGCCGACGGCCGCCCGGCCGACAACCGCGACTTCGTGCTCGACTACCGCCTCGCGGGCGAGAAGATCGAATCGGGCCTGATGCTCTACAAGGGCCAGGGCGAGAACGCCGAGAACTTCTTCCTCGCGATGGTCGAGCCGCCCAAGGCCGTGGCCGCCAGCGCCATCTCGCCGCGCGACTACATCTTCGTGGTCGACATCTCGGGTTCGATGCACGGCTTTCCGCTCGACACCGCGAAGACGGTGCTCGAGCGCCTGATCGGCGGCCTGCGTCCCAGCGACACCTTCAACGTGCTGCTGTTCTCGGGCAGCAACAAGATGCTGTCGCCGGCCTCGGTGCCCGCGACCCGCGCCAACATCGAACAGGCGCTGGCCACCATCAAGAACTTCGAGGGCGGCGGCAGCACCGAGCTGATCCCGGCACTCAAGCGCGTGTATGCCGAGCCGAAGGACGAGAAGGTCTCGCGCACCGTGGTGGTGGTGACCGACGGCTACGTGACGGTCGAGCGCGAGGCCTTCGAGCTGGTGCGCAACAACCTGTCGAAGGCCAACGTGTTCGCCTTCGGCATCGGCTCCTCGGTCAACCGCAGCCTGATGGAAGGCATCGCGCGCGCCGGCATGGGCGAGCCCTTCATCATCACCGACCCGGCGCAGGCGCCCGAGCAGGCCGCGCGCTTCCGCCGCATGGTCGAGTCGCCGGTGCTGACCAGCGTGAAGGCCACCTTCGGCGGGCTGGACGTGTACGACGTGGAACCGCAGGCGCTGCCCGACGTGCTGGGCGAACGTCCGGTGATCGTGTTCGGCAAGTGGCGCGGCGAAGCGCGCGGGCGCGTGATCGTCGAGGGCCAGGGCGCCGAGGGCCCGTACCGTCAGGAAGTGCGCATCGATGCGCGCACGCGTCAGGACACGGCCGCGCTGCGCACGCTGTGGGCGCGCCATCGCATCCAGAGCCTGAGCGACCAGGAAGCGCTCGAAGGCAGCGCGGCCTTCAAGGACCGCATCACCGAGCTCGGCCTCAAGTACGGCCTGCTGACCCAGTACACCAGCTTCATCGCGGTCGACAAGGTGGTGCGCAATGCCGCGCCGCAGGACAGCGCCAGCGTGAACCAGCCGCTGCCGATGCCGCAGGGCGTCAGTGATACCGCCGTGGACGGCGGCGCGCTCGGCGCCGAGGTGCCGAGCACGCCCGAGCCCGAGACGCTGGGCGCCATCGCGGTCGTGCTGTCGGTGCTGGCGATGCTGCGCCGCCGCGCGCGCCGCCACGATGCACGCCGTTTCACGGCCTGATGCGGGAGCACGACCTCATGTCCCTGGCAACTCTTGCGCACCGCCATCCACGCATCGTGGATTGGGGCATCCGCATCGACCGATTCCCGGCCGCCGCCTGGCTGGCCCTGCAGTTCGCCGCGCTGGCGCCGACCTGGGGCTGGATGCTGCGGCGCATGGTCGACGGATCGGACGATCCGCTCGGGCTGCTGGCGCTGGTCGCGCTGGCGGCGCTGGCCTGGCAGTGCCGCGGCGAACTGCGCGCCGCGCCGCGGCTGGGCTGGCTCGCGCTGGCCGGCGCCGGCACGCTCGCGGCGACCGTGCTGCGCACCGGCCTCGGCAGCCTGCCCGCGCTGCCGCCGCTCGCGGCCGGACTGTTGGCGGTGCTGTCGCTGGCGGCGGGCCTCATGGCCTTCCTGCCGCGCCGCGTGGCGGCCGTGCCGGTCGCGGGCCTCGCGGTGCTGGCGCTGCCGCTGCTGTCCTCGCTGCAGTTCTATGCCGGCTATCCGCTGCGCGTGGTGACGGCCGAGGCCAGCCGCTGGTTGCTGGCACCGGGCTTCGAGGTGGCGCGCGAAGGCAGCACCCTGCTGATCGACGGCCGTATGGTGATCGTCGATGCGCCGTGTTCGGGCGTGCAGATGGTCTGGCTCGGCTACTTCACGGCCTGCGCCGTCGCGCTGTGGGCGCGGCGCGCCGACCGTGGCTTCCTGGCCCGGCTGCCGCTGGTCGGCCTCGCGGTGCTGGCCGGCAACATCGTGCGCAACAGCGTGCTGATCGCCTGCGAGGGCGCCGGCCATCCGCTGGCGCCGTGGGCGCACAACGCGCTGGGCCTGGTCGTGCTGGCGCTGGTGTGCGGTGCGATCGCGCGGCTGATGGCGCGCGAGCGAAGCGGCGCGGGCCTCGATTTCGTCATGCGGCCCGTTCCGGGCCTGATCACCACCCAGGGAGGCCGCCGTGTCGACACTGCCCATTGAGCGCCTGTTCGAACGCCTGTTCGCGAATCACTTCATCAACCGCATGGGCCACAAGACGCTGTTCGCCATCGCGATGCTGCTGTGCATCCTGTGGTCGGGCGCCGCCGCGCTGCGCACGCCGGCCGTGGCCGCGCCGGTGGCGAGCACGATCGAGTGGCCGCGCGAATGGGAAGGCGCCGCGCTGCGTCCGCTCGCGCTCAGCGAGGTCGAGCAGCGCTTCGCCGACCGATTTCCGGGCGCCATCGGCCGCATGACCGACGGCCGCCAGACCCTGGTGATGCGCGAGGTGCGCGAGCCCACGCGCATGCTGCATCCGGCCGCCGACTGCTACCGTGCGCTCGGCTACCGCATCGCGCAGGAGCGGCTGGAGCATCAGGTCCAGGCCGGCGAGTCGCATTTGTGGCGCTGTTTTGTTGCGCAACGGCACGGCGGGCAAAAGTTCCGCGTCTGCGAGCGCATCGTCGACGCCGATGGCGCCGCTTTCACCGACACTTCAGCCTGGTACTGGGCGGCAGCCAGCGGCCGGTCGAACGGACCGTGGCAAGCCGTCACCGTGGCGAGACCGATGTGAACCCATTGCTGAAAAAGACCCTGCGATTTCTCCTCTTCGGCCTGCTGGCCCTGGTGATCACGGCCGGCGTGGCGATCTTCCTGATCGTCAAGCTCGCGCTGGCCCCCGCGCCCGGCGAATGGCGCACCACGGTGAAGGCCGGTCCGCTCGCCTTCGAGACCGGCGTGCCGACCGCGGTGCGCATCGCCACCTCGCCCTGGTTCGCGCCGTGGCTCGACGGCCGCTCGCTCGACACCGGCCACGGCACCGTGCGCTTCGCCTGGAAGGCGGCCGACGGCTTGCTCGAACTGCACTGCGCGCCGTGCAGCGTCGAGTTGCCGGCGCTGGGCGCGCAACCGATCCGCGTGCAGCAGCTGGTGGCCACGGTGCGCCGCGACGGCAACACGCTCAACGGCACGCTCGGCGCCACGCCGCAGGGATCGCCCGTGGGCGATCCCGCCGCCACGCTGCAGGGCAAGTGGGAAGGTCGCCTCGCGCCGAAGAACCTGCAGCTCAGCGTCGACATCCAGGACGCGCCGATCGCGCGCTGGTACGCGGTGCTGGTGCCCGGCCTGCCCGAGCTGCAGCGCGCGCGCATCGGCGGCACGTTGGCATTGCGCGGCCATGTCGTGCTGCCCGAAGCCACCTTCTCGGTGCTGCCCAGCGTCAGCCAGTTCACGGTCGAGGGCCTGGGCACCGAGGCCATGCTGGGCGCGCGCACCAGCTGCGGCCCCTCGGCCAGGCTGACCAACGACAGCTGGCTGGCGCGCGCGGTCATCGCGGCGGAGGACCAGCGCTTCTTCACCCACACCGGCTACGACCTGACCGAGATCCTGGCCTCGATCGACAACAACCAGAAGGAAGGCGCGCAGAAGCGCGGCGGCAGCACGCTCACGCAGCAGCTCGCGAAGCTGCTGGCGACCGGCAGCGAGCGCACGGCCGAGCGCAAGCTGCGCGAGCTGCTCTACGCGGTCGAGATGGAACAGACGCTGGGCAAGGCGCGCATCCTGCAGCTCTACCTCGACAACGCGCCCTGGGGCGGCAACCTGTGCGGCGCGGAAGCCGCGGCCAAGCGCTATTTCAAGCGCAGCGCGCGCAGTCTCGAACCGGCGCAGGCGGTCTGGCTCGCGGCCATGCTGCACAAGCCGCAGGCGGTGCTCGAGCAGTGGCGGCGCGACGGGGCCATCGATCCCGACCGCGTGAAGTGGGTGGCCGAGGGCGTGCGCGGCATCAGCCGCAACCAGCGCGAGTCGCTGCTCAAGAGCGTGGCCAGCGCGAAGTTCGCGCCGCCGGAGCCGAATCCATGAGCGCCGAGGTCGAAGCGATCGAGCGCGCCACGGTCGCGGCCGTGTCGCCCGATGCCGTCGGCGCCATCGAGGGCTGGCTGCTGCCCTTCGATCACGGCACGGTCTCGCGCGCCCGCTCCGCGGTGCCGCTGCGCCATGCGCCGGCGGCCGAGGGCACGCTCGAGCGGATCGAGCAGCGCTATGCCGCGCAGGGGCTCCCGCCGATGCTGCGGCTGGCCGACCTGAAATGCTTCGACGGCCTGCGCGACCAGCTCGAAGCCCGGCGCTATCGCGGCGCCAAGCCCACGCTGGTGCAGACCGCCACCCTGCGCCAGATGCAGGCCGTGGCGCCGACCGGCGCGCTGCCGGCCGAGGTCGACACCGCGCCCGACGACGCCTGGGCGGCGCTGTTCCTCGGCGAGGGTTTCGATCCCGTAGATGGCGCCCACCGCGTGCGCGTGCTGGCGCGCGCCCAGGGTTCGCTCTATGCGAGCGTGCGCGAAGGCGGCCGCACCGTGGCCGCGGGCGCGATGGCCTTCGGCCATGGCTGGGCCAGCGTGCACGGCATGCGCACCGACGCCGCGCAGCGCGGGCGCGGCCTGGCCGGGCGCGTGCTCGCGGGTCTGGCGCGGGTGGCGCTCGAGCGGGGGTTCGAAAAGGTGTTCCTGCAGGTCGAGGCGCAGAACGATCCCGCGCTGGCGCTGTACCGGCGCGCCGGTTTCGAAACGCGCTGGCAGTACCGGTACTGGCAGCCTTCGACCTGAAGCGGCAGGCTCAGCCCCGCGGCTCGAGCTCCAGCCCGAAGCGCACCTCGTCCAGGGCCGCGTCGACCAGCGCCAGCGGGTCGTCGAAGCCCGGCGCGAGCTTGAGGATGCCGCGCAGCCGGTGATCGATCAGCAGCACCGCGAGCCCGTGCACATAGCCCCAGGCCGAGGTCATCTGCATGGCTTCGGCATTGCTCAGCGAGGTGGGCGGGCTGTCGGGCAGCCGCGGCGCGCCGCCGATGATCGAGGCCATCACGCGCATCGCCTCGGCGGCCGCGGCGGCCAGCACGGGGTGCAGCATGTCGATCTTCTCGGTGCGGAACATCAGCCCGAACAGCGCCGGGTTCTCGTGCGCGAAATGCACGTAGGCGCGGCCGATCGCGTTGCGCCGCGCGCTGGCGTCGGCACCCTCGGGCGCCGAGGTGCGCATCGCATCGGCCAGGCGATGGAACCCCACGGCGGCGAGCGAGCTCAACAAGCCGGTGGTGTCGCCGAAGTGGTGCTTGGGCGCGGTGTGCGAGACGCCCGCTTCGCGCGCGATCGCGCGCAGGCCGAGCCCGGCGATGCCGTCGCGCTGCAGCACGGTCTCGGCCGCGGCCAGCAAGGCATTGGGCAAGGCGCCGTGGTGGTAGCGACGGGCCGGCGCGGTGGACTCGGCCGGTGTGGCCGCTGTGGCCGGCGAAGATTCGGCGGTGGCCGGTTCCGTGGAACGGGAACGGCGCGGACGGGAGGCAGCAGGCATCCAAAAATCTTACCACTGGAAAAATCTCTTGACTTCATCGGAGGGCTCGACGATATTTCCACTGGAAAGATAAGCCCTCCCCGCTTTTCCACCCCCTATACCGGCCCCGGCCGACGATCCGAAGGAACCCCGATGAACGATGCCGTCACCCGCAGCGCCCCGCCTTCCAACATGGGCCCGATCGACTTCGAGACCGACGTCGGTCCGCTGCCGCTGAAGGGCACGCTGCCCGCCGGCCTGCGCGGCACGCTGGTGCGCAACGGCCCGAACCCGGTGGCGCCCGATCCGCGCGCCCACTGGTTCGCCGGCGACGGCATGCTGCATGCCTTCCACATCGCCGACGGCGCCGTGCACTACCGCAACCGCTGGGTGCGCACCCAGCGCTGGCAGGCCACGGTCGAAGGGCAGGAACGGCGCCGCGTCGGCTTCCAGAGCACCGAGGGCGAGGCACCGAAGCGCGAGGACGACGGCACCGGCAACACCAACGTGATCGGCCATGCCGGCCGCATGCTCGCGCTCGAGGAAGCGCACCTGCCGATCGCGATGACGCTGCCCGGGCTCGACACGCTCGGCGCCACCGACCTCGACGGGCGCCTGCACGGCAGCTTCACGGCCCATCCCAAGACCGATCCGCGCACCGGCGAGCTGCTGTTCTTCGGCTACGGCACGCCCGCGCCGCTGTCGGCGGGCATGAGCTTCGGCAGCATCGCGGCCGACGGCCGCGTCACGCGCTTCGAGACCTTCGAGGCGCCCTATGCCAGCATGGTCCACGACTTCATGGTGACCGAGGGCCACGTGATGTTCCCGATCATGCCGATCACCGCCAGCCTCGAGCGCGCGCAGCAGGGCCGCCCGCCCTATGCCTGGGAGCCCGAGTTCGGCACCCGCGTCGGCCTGATGCCGCGCGGCGGCAGCAGCGCCGACATCGTCTGGTGGCGCGGCCCGGCCTGCTACGTGTTCCACGTGATGAATGCCTGGGAGGCCGACGGCAGCCTGTACGCCGACGTGATGCAGTTCGACACGCCGCCGCTGTTCCCGCGGCCCGACGGCTCGCCGATCGGCGCGGGCGATCCGCCCGCGCGCCTGGTGCGCTGGCAGTTCGAGCTCGCCAACCCGGCGCGCGAATTCACGCGCACCGTGCTCGATCCGCGCCCCGGCGAATTCCCGCGCATCGACGACCGCTTCGCCGGCCTGCCCTACCGCCATGGCTGGTACGTGCTGCGCGACGACGAGGGGCCGGCAGAAGCACGGCGCAACTTCGCGGGACTCGCGCACGTCGACCATGCCAACGGCGAGCGCGGCATCTACAAGCTGCCAGCGCCCGACACGATGTCGGAGGCGGTGTTCGTGCCGCGCTCGGCGCAGGCCGAGGAAGGCGACGGCTGGCTGCTCGCCACCATCTGGCGCGGCGCCACCAACACCAGCGAGCTCGCCGTCTTCGATGCGCGCGCCGTGGCCAACGGCCCGCTGTGCACCGCCGCGCTGCCGCACCGCGTGCCCGTGGGCTTCCATGGCAACTGGTTCGATGCCGCGGGCAGCGTGCCCGGCGCCGCCGCGCAGGCCGATGCACAACCCACCGTCCGCTTCGGAGCGTCGTCATGAGCATGCTGCTGGCCTTCGCGCCCTTCATCGTCTTCGCGCTGTTCGACCGCCTGCTCGGCGTGGTGCCCGCGCTCTCGGCCGCGGCGGCGCTGTCGGCCGTGCTGCTGCTGCGCGACTGGCTCACGCCGAAGCGCACGGTCAAGGTGCTCGAGATCGGCACCGTGCTGCTGTTCGGTGGCCTCGCCGTGTTCGCGCTCGCCACGCACACCGAGTGGTCGCTGCTCGGCGTGCGGCTGCGCGTCGACGCGGGGCTGCTGCTGGTGGTGCTGGCCTCGATGGCCATCGGCCAGCCCTTCACCCTGCAGTACGCGAAGGAGCAGACGCCGCCCGAGGTCTGGGTGCTGCCAGGATTCAAGCTGGTCAACATGGTCATCACCGCCGCCTGGGCCGTGGCCTTCGCGCTGATGGTGCTGGCCGACGTGGCGATGGTCTACCTGCCTTCGCTGCCGCTGTGGGTGGGCATCGCGGTCACGGTCGCGGCCATCGTCGGCGCGATCCGCTTCACGCAGTGGTACCCCGAGCACATGCGCGCGCGCTTCGAGGCCGCGGCCGGGGGCTGAGCGCCCGCCCCCACGGGTGGCGCGGTCGGGCCATTGGTGCCACCATGGCCGGATGACCCACACGAACCACCATCATCTCCACCATCCCACCGAGCCCGTGGCCGCGCCGCGCGGCATCGACCACATCGTGGCCGGTGTGTCGGCCAGCGATGGCGACGGCGTGAAGCTCACGCGCGTGCTCGGGCAGCCGCTGCAGAAGCGGCTCGATCCCTACCTCATGCTCGATGCCTTCGGCAGCGACAACCCCGGCGACTACGTCGGCGGCTTTCCGAACCATCCGCACCGCGGCTTCGAGACGGTCACCTACATGATCGCCGGCCGCATGCGGCACCGCGACAGCGCGGGCCACGAGGGCCTGCTCGAGAACGGCGGCGTGCAATGGATGACCGCGGGCCGCGGCCTGGTGCACAGCGAATTGCCCGAGCAGCAGGAAGGCCTGATGGAAGGCTTCCAGCTCTGGCTCAATTTGCCGGCCGACGAGAAGCTGCGCGAGCCCTGGTACCGCGACATCCAGAGCGCCGAGATTCCGGAATTCACCACCGCCGAGGGCGTGCACGTGCGCGTGATCGCGGGCGCGAGCCACGGCATCGAGGGCGCCGTGCGGCGCGAGCGCACCGAGCCGCTGTACCTCGACATCACGCTGCCGCCGGGCGCCGAGTTCGCGCAGCCGCTGCCGCCGTCGCACAACGCGCTGGTCTACGTGTTCCGCGAATCGCTGTGGATCGCGGGCAGCGAGGTGCCGACGCGGCGCATGGCCATCCTCGCGAACGAGGCCGGCAGCGACGGCGTGCTGCTGCGCGCGGGCTCCACCAACCACAGCCCGGCGCGCGCGCTACTGATCGCGGGCCATCCGTTGAACGAACCCATCGTGCAGTACGGCCCGTTCGTGATGAACACGCCCGAGCAGATCAAGCAGGCGGTCGACGACTTCCGCCAGGGCCGCTTCGGCTGAGCCTGCGCCGACGCGGCGGTGCGGCCTGCGCCTACCGCGTGTCGGCATGGAGGTCGGCGCACGGGGCCGGGCGAGGCTTCTACGTTGCCAGCATGCCCCCCACGATCCGAAAAGGACAGGCGCCCGCCACGCTGCAGCGCGCCGAGTTCCATGAACGCTTCATGCAGGACTTCCAGGACCCGGCCTTCCAGGCCGAGTCCGAATCGCTGCGGCGCATCGAGCTGATCGCCTGGGAGGCCTACCACGAAGGCCGCAAGGCACCCGTCACGCGCAAGGCCGGGCCCGGCTATGCCGATCCCGACTACGAGCTCTCGGTCGACTGGCTCGAGGCCAAGGCGCGCATCGACGCGGCGCACGCCAAGTGGGCCGATCCGCAGAGCCATTCGCGCGTGCTGCTGGTCAATGGCTCGCCGCGCAACGACGGCACCTGTCCCGGCGAGATCTCCAAGACCTGGCGCCTGACGCAGCTCGCGCGCGAGGTGCTCGAGGGCAGCGGCGTGAAGACCGACGTGCTCGACCTGAGCCTGCTGACCTCCGACTACGGCCGCGAGATCCATCCGTGCAAGGGCTGTGTCTCGACCGCGATGCCGCTGTGCCATTGGCCCTGCAGCTGCTATCCCAACCATTCGCTGCGCCAGACCGGCGACTGGATGAACGAGATCTACGAACGCTGGACCGCGGCGCATGGCGTGATCGTGCTCACGCCCGCCCACTGGTACCAGGCCACGAGCCCGCTCAAGCTGATGATCGACCGCCTGGTGTGCGCCGATGGCGGCAACCCCGACCCCACCAGCACGCACGGCAAGAAGGCCGAGGAGGCCAAGGCGCTCGAGCTCGAGGGCTGGGGCTATCCCAAGCATCTCGATGGCCGTGCCTATGGCGTGGTGGTGCATGGCGACGTGGCCGGCATCGAGAGCGTGCGGCGCAACCTCTGCGACTGGCTCGACTGGATGGGACTGATCGACGCGGGCAATGCCGCGCAGCTCGATCGCTACATCGGCTACTACGAGCCCTATGCCACCAGCCACGACACGCTCGATGCCGACGCCGACCTGCAGGAAGAGGTGCGCAACGTCGCGCGCGCGGTGGCGCAGGCAGTGCGGCAGCTGCGCACCGGCAAGCTCAAATCGCCTGACCGGGGCCTGAAGAGGCCGCGTCCCAAGTAGCTCGCGCGCAAAAATTCACGGCCGCCCGTGCCGCCATTCACCATTCTTTACGCAGGCTCACGCGGGGCTCACGGACGGCTTACAGAAGGCTTCCACACTTCGTCTCACCAGCTGCCCATCGGCGGCGGTTCTTCGAAAGGAAGCACTCTCATGATCTCTCTCCGCCAACGCATCCTCTGGGCCGGCCTGCTGGGCTCGGCCGCCCTCGCATCGTCGGGCGCTTTCGCCCAGACGCCGGCGCCCACGACCGCGGCACCCGCCGCTGCCGTGGCGCAGGCGGATGGCGCGGCCCCGCAGCGCAAGGCCCACGCGGACCACAAGCGCATGGATCCGGCCAAGCGTTTCGAACGCATGCAGGAACATCGCGCCAAGCGCCTCGCGGCCCTTAAGGACAAGCTCAAGCTCAATGCCTCGCAGGAAAGCGCCTGGTCCAGCTACACCGGCGCGACGCAGTTCTCCGGCCCGCGTCCCGATGGCCAGCGCATGACCCGCGCCGACTTCGCCAAGCTGACCACGCCGCAGCGCATCGAACGCATGCAGGCCCGCCAGGCCGAACGCAGCGCGATGTTCGCCAAGCGCGCCGACGCCACGAAGTCCTTCTATGCCGCGCTGACGCCCGAGCAGCAGAAGACCTTCGACGCCGAGACCCTGCACTTCGGCGGCCACCGCTTCCATCGCGGCGGCCACCATGGCGGCCCCGACGCCCAACCGGCCAAGGGTTGAGCCCCGGCCCTCGGCGCTGTCGCCGAGGGTGGTCCATGACGAAGGCCCGCAACGCGCGAAGCGTTGCGGGCCTTTGTTCTGGTCGATCCGACCGATCCGATTACTTCGGCGTGCCGGTCTTCTCGGTCGGGTTGGTCGGCACCTCCGGACGTTCGCCCGGCTGGCCGAAATGCGGCTTCACCTTGCGCGCCTGCTGGCTCACCTGCCAGCGCGACTGCTCGCCGGTCGGTGCCGTCACCATGTTCGGCTGGCCGTTCATCACGGTGCTGGCCTCGCCCTTGGGCACCAGGTTGTTGGTGTTGTTGCGGTTGTGCGCACGGGCCTCGGCGCGCACGGTCTCGAGCGACACCGGCGCATTGCCGTCGGGCTGCTGCGTGGGATTGGCCACGCCGGTCGGCGATTGCGTGCTGGCCTGGCCGCCCAGCGCCGGATCGGGTGCCGCGGGCATCGAGGAGGTCTGCGCCATCGCGAAGCCGCCCGCGCCCATCAGGCCGGCCAGCAGGGTCGCTCGAAGAAGTCGTTGCTGTGCGTGTTTCATGATCGGTTTCCTTTGCGTCTCGATAGATGGTGTGAAGAAATCGCGGACGCCTTTCCCGACGTCCTGAATTCACCGTAGGAGCCGCTCCGTTCGGGCCTTGTGGGGGTGCGTCAGGGCTGCCTGTAGGAGCCGGCCGGCCGCGCGCGAAGGCGCCGCGAGCCTCTCGCGTCGGAGGGCTGGAGGCGCCACGAGAAGGTGGCGCGTTCCTACAGGCGGGCACGGATCGAGCACGTACAACCCGAAATCCGATGTCCTCCACACCGATCTTCACCAACGAATCCGTCGCCAATGCGGAAACCGCCCGCGCCGTGGGCGCGAATCCGCCCGGTCCCGTCACCGCGGCCGGACTTGCGGCCGCGCCCGTGTCGCTGAAGGTCATGACGGTGAACACCCACAAGGGCTTCACCGCGCTCAACCGCAAGTTCATCCTGCCCGAGCTGCGCGATGCGGTGCGCACCGTGGGCGCCGACGTGGTGTTCCTGCAGGAGGTGCTGGGCACCCACTCGCGCCATTCGCGCCGCGTGAGCAACTGGCCCGAGGCGCCGCACTACGAATTCCTGGCCGACACGATGTGGCCGCAGTTTGCCTACGGGCGCAACGCGGTCTATCCCAAGGGCCACCATGGCAATGCGCTGCTGTCGAAGTTTCCGATCGTGCATCACCGCAACCACGACGTGTCGGTGGCCGGGCCCGAGAAGCGCGGGCTCTTGCACTGCGTGCTGCGCCTGCCGGGTCGCACGGTCGACGTGCATGCGATCTGCGCCCACCTCGGCCTGGCCGAAGCGCACCGCCAGCAGCAGCTCGAGCTCTTGTGCCACATCGTGCGCGACGAGGTGCCGGCCGACGCGCCGCTGATCGTGGCCGGCGACTTCAACGACTGGCGCGGCCGCGCGCATGCGACCCTGGCCGAGGGCGCGTCGCTGCGCGAAGTGTTCGTGCATGCGCACGGCCACGCGGCCAAGACCTTCCCTTCGCGTTTCCCGGTGCTGCCGCTGGACCGCATCTACGTGCGCAATGCCGGCGTGCACGCGCCGGTGGTGCTGCCGCGCCGGCCCTGGTCGCACCTGTCCGACCACGCGCCGCTGGTGGCCGAGATCGACCTCTGAAAGCGCATCCATCCATGAGCAATGGCAACCACTGGGTCGCGGGCAACCGCATCGAGCTGCTCGAGAACGGCGAGCAGTTCTTCCCGCGCGTGTTCGAGGCGATCCGCGAGGCACGGCGCGAAGTGGTCATCGAGACCTTCATCCTGTTCGAGGACAAGGTGGGCCTCGACTTGCACGCCGCCATGTGCGAGGCCGCTCGGCGCGGCGTGAAGGTCGACCTGATGATCGACGGCTTCGGTTCGCCCGATCTCTCGCGCGAGTTCCTCGAGGAATTGAGCAGCGCCGGCGTGAAGGTGCGCGTGTTCGATCCGGGCCATCGCTTCCTGGGCCAGCGGCTCAACGTGTTCCGCCGCATGCACCGCAAGATCGTGGTGATCGACGGCGAGCGCGCCTTCGTCGGCGGCATCAACTATTCGGCCGACCACCTGATGGACTTCGGCCCGAAGGCCAAGCAGGACTACGCGGTCGAACTCGCCGGGCCGATCGTGGCGCAGATCCACCACTTCGCGCTGCGCGCGATCGCGGTCGGCGGCAAGGGGCCGGGCTGGTTCCGGCGCCGGCTCAGGCAAGCGCCGCCCGTGGGCGACACGGTGGCCGGCGAGGCCGAGGTGATGTTCGTCACACGCGACAACCGGCATCACACCAACGACATCGAGCGTCACTACCGCGCCGCGATCCGCAGCGCGCGCGAGCGCATCGTGATCGCCAACGCCTACTTCTTCCCGGGCTACCGGCTCATCAAGGAACTGCGGCGCGCGGCGCGGCGCGGCGTCGACGTGCGGCTGATCCTGCAGGGCGAGCCCGACATGCCGATCGTGAAGACGGCCGCGAGCATGCTTTACCACCACCTGCTGCATGCAGGCGTGCGCATCTACGAATACTGCGAGCGGCCGCTGCACGGCAAGGTCGCGCTGATGGACGACCGCTGGAGCACCGTGGGCTCGAGCAACCTCGATCCGCTGAGCCTGTCGCTCAACCTCGAGGCCAACGTGGTGGTGCGCGACGCGGCCTTCAACACGCTGCTGCACGAGCGCCTCGATCACCTGATGCAGCACAGCTGCAAGCAGATCGACACCGCCGACCTCGCGAGCGAATGGAGCGGCTGGCGGCTGGTGCGCAGCTTCTTCATCTTCCACTTGATGCGCTGGTATCCCTCGCTGCTGGGCTGGCTGCCGCGTCACGTGCCGCGGCTGAAGCCGGTGGAGGTCACCGACCTCGGCGACCGGCGACGCAAGAACCACGGCGACGGCGTCGAGGGCGCGCCCGCGTCGACGGAGGCCGCATGACGACGGCGGCTGGCGGCCGCTTGCATGCGTTGCCCGCCAGCGGCTGGCGCCGCGCGTGGCCCTGGGCCAGGCGAACGCTGGTGTGGGGCTTCTTCGGGCTCGTGGCCTGGCTGCTCGTGAGCCAGGCGCGTTCCATCGACTGGCACGAGGTCGGCGACGCGATCGCCGCGCTGCCGCCCCTCACGCTGCTCGGCGCGGGCCTGCTCGCGGCCTGCAGCTTCGCGCTCTACAGCACCTACGACCTGCTGGGGCGCCACCTCACGGGCCACCCCTTGCGTGCCGGCACGGTGATGGGCGTGACCTTCATCAGCTATGCCTTCAACCTCAACCTCGGTTCGCTGGTCGGCGGCGTGGCCTTCCGCTACCGGCTCTATTCGCGGCTGGGACTGCGCAACGACACCATCACGCGCGTGCTGGGCTTCAGCATGCTCACCAACTGGATCGGCTACCTGGTGGTGGCCGGCGCAGCCTTCTTCTTCTGGCCACTGGGTCTGCCGCCGGCGTGGAAGGTCGATGGCGAGGAGTTGCGGCTGCTGGGCGCGGCGTTGCTGGTGCTGGCCGCAATCTATCTGCTGGTGTGCGCCTTCGCGCATGGGAAGCGCTGGCATGTGCGCGGGCACGAGCTGCGCACGCCGACCCTGCGCATGGCGCTGCTGCAGTTCCTGCTGTCGTGCACCAACTGGTCGCTGATCGGTGGCGTGATCTGGCTGCTGCTGCAGGGCCAGGTCGCCTATCCGCAGGTGCTGGCCGTGCTGCTGGTGGCCGCGGTGGCCGGCGTGATCACGCACGTGCCGGCGGGGCTCGGCGTGCTGGAAGCGGTGTTCGTCGCGCTGCTCGCGCACCAGGTGGCTGAGGCGCAGTTGCTGGCCGCGCTGCTCGCCTACCGCGGCCTCTACTACCTGCTGCCGCTGGTGGTCGCCACGCTGGCCTATTTCGCGACCGAACTGCGCGCGCGGCGCGGGCGCCGGGCTCGCATCGCGCATCAGAAGTGATAGGTGTAGCGCACCCGCACGAAGTTCTCGCCGGGGTTGGGCTTCTTGATGCCGCCGTTGGAGAAGTGCTGCACGCGCAGCGACAGGTCGTGTTCCCCATGCTCGCCGAAGCTGCGACCCACGCCGAGCACCTCGGTGAACTGGAACGCGGTGCTGAAGCTGCGGTCGGGCGTCCGGTAGACATGGTCCATCACGCTGCCGCCCACGCCGCCTTCGACGTACCAGGGCGAGCCGCCGTGCGCGAAGCGCCAGCGCCAGGTGTAGATGGCGCCGATCTGCACGTAGTCGCGCCGACCGTCGTCGAGCGCGGGTGCGTGCCAATCGCTGAGGAAGACGTCCCAGTAGGTGGTGAGCGCGCCTTCCTGCACCGGCTGTCGCGGTGACCAGGGCAACGTCATCCCGAAGGTGAAGGCATTGGTGCTGCCCATGTCGCCGTGGGGGGCGCGTCCGCCTTCCACGTAGAAGCCGCGCTGGCTGTCCTCGAAGGCGTGGGCGCTGCTGCCCAGCAAGCCCAGCAGTCCGGCCAGCGCGGCGGCACGGAGCGGGGTGGAAGCGTTGAATCTCATGATCCGGATCGCCAAAGCGAATGATGAAAACTGAAGGTCATATTCACTTTGCGTTCAGTTTCGTGTCGTGCCGCTACGCGATTTCCACGTCGAGAAGTAGGACTTCATCACCAAAGCTGCAAAACGCCACGGAATGCGCTCAGGTTCTTGTTGCACTGCAGCATTCGCCACGCGGCAGGCCTATAGTGGGCCGATCTCCCTCGCAGGCATTACGCCGCTCCCCACGATGTCGTCAACTTCTTCCCTTCCCTCCCTCAGCGTTTCGTCATGGCCGCTGTGGCCGCTGCGCGAATGGACCGAGCTCGCGCTCAAGACGCAGGAGATGCTGCTGTCGTCGGGCACCGTGATCCGCCTGCGCACCGAGCGCATCGCGCAGGCGGGGCTCGCGCCGAGTGCCGACGACCTGGTCGAATTCCGGCGTATGGGCGACGAGAAGCTCGAGGCCGCGCATGCCTCGGGTTTCGCGATGGCGCGGCAATGGCACAGCAGCCAGATCGGCCTCGCGAGCCGCATCTGCCAGCAATGCCTGCATGGCGCCGCGGCCTTCCTTTCGCTGGCCGGCAGCGTCACGCCGGCACAGGCGGCCGAGCATGGCGATGCGCTGATCCGCGCGGCCTCGCGCGCCGCGAACGCGGCCCAGCGCTGGCCGAACAGCACGGCGCGCATTGCGAGCGAGGGATTGAAGCCGATCCACGCGGTGGCCACCGCCAACGCGCGGCGGCTCGGCGCGCAGCAGGCCGCAAGCTGAGCCTCGCTCAGCCGCGCGCCGGCATGAGCGTCAGCAGCGTGATCTCGGACGGGGCGCCGAAGCGCTTGGGCGGGCCCCAGTAGCCGGTGCCGCGGCTCACATAGATCCACATGTCCTGCAGCCGGTGCAGGCCCGCGGTGAAGGGCTGCTGCATCGGCACGAACAGGTTCCACGGGAAGAACTGGCCGCCGTGCGTGTGGCCCGAGAGCTGCAGCTGGAAGCCGGCCGCGGCCGCCTTCGGTGCACTGCGCGGCTGGTGCGCGAGCAGCACGCGCGTGTGCACCAGCGGCGGTGCGTCGTCGAGCGCGCGCTGCGGATCGCTCTCGTGCGAGGCATCGAAGTGGCCGGCCGTGTAGTCGGTCACGCCGGCCAGCACCAGCTGGCTCTCGAAGGTTTCCTCGTCGTTCTGCGCGCCGCGCACGTTGCGCGTCTGCAGCACCACGTGCTCGTTGAGCAGCACCTGCAGGCCGAGGCGGCGCAGTTCGTCGATCCAGGCATGGGCGCCCGCGTAGTACTCGTGGTTGCCGGTCACCACGAAGGTGCCGTGGCGCGCACGCAGCCCGGCCAGCGGCGCGATGTGCTCGCGCAGCTCGGGCACGGTGCCGTCGACCAGGTCGCCGGTGATCGCGATCGCGTCGGCGCCGAGCCGGTTCACCGCGTCGACGATGCGCTGGATGTAGCTGTTGCGGATGGTCGGGCCGACGTGGATGTCGCTGAGCTGCACGATCGTGAAGCCCTTGAGCGCGGCCGGCAGGCCGCGGATCGGCACGTCGACGTGCTTCACGTCCGCGGTGCGGCGCGCATTGATGAAGCCGATCAGCGAGACCAGGGTGGCCAGCGCGAACACGGCCAGCGCGCTCCAGGGCCGCAGCGTGTCCCACGGCACCGCGAGGCCGGCCACGCGCTGCGCGATCCAGGTCAGCAGCAGGCCGGCGTCGCGCACCAGCGTCAGCACGAACAGCGACGAGAACCAGCCCATGCTCAGCAGGCCGGTCCATTGCAATACGGCGTGCAGCGGCTTCTTGCGCGGCGCGTGCCGCGACAGGAAGGGCAGCGGAATGGTCAGCGCCGACACCACCAGCGCCAGCAGGCCGATCGGCCAGGCCGGCGTGAGCCCCGCGGCCGCGGGCAGCAGACGCAGGGCGATGTAGGCATGCAGGAGCGCGGTCAACACGCTCAGGGGACGGATCGGCATCGGGGCAATGGGTTCGGGCACTGCCCGGGACACGTCATCTGCAAGGCGCATGCCGTGCATTCAAGTCGCTGCCACGCTATTTTTTCAGTAGCGCAGCATGCCGGGATGACGGGTGCCGGGCCGCCGACGGCGACGTGAGCGCCTGCACCCGGCGTCCGTGCCGCCGTGCCTTCTTGCGCTTACTGCACCGCGCGCGTGCCGACGGCGGCCATGTCGGTGCCCGCCGGCCAGAGGAAGGTGGCCTTGGTGGGCGTGCCGAACACCACCTGCAGCGGCTGCTTGAGCGTCTGGCCGCGCAGCGTGGCCTCGACCTGGTAGCTGCCGGGCTCGAGGCGCGCCACCATGAACGGTCCGCCCGCCACCACGTTGTCGAGCAGCGCCACGCCGCGGCCATCGCGCACCGTCACGTGCACGTCGGCCGCGAAGTCCGCGCCCTGGTGGTCCTTGATCGCGAATTCGAAGCTCGCCGGCCAGCGCGGCAGGACCGTTTCCATCAGCTTCGCCTCGTCGCTGCCGATGCCGCCGCTCATGTATTCGATGCCGTGCGACATGCGGATCGGCGGGTTGAACGCGGCTTGCGCGGAGGTGGCGAGCGCGCCGAACGCGAGGGCGCCGCACAGCAGGGCGGCGGCCAGCGGCCGCGCGCGCGGTGAAATCCGGGGGGTCATGATCAGTCCTTTCTTTCCATGCTCTCGTGGCGGAAAACCACGGCGCCACTGTGCGGCGCACGGCTTAGACAGGACTTAACGAAACGGCGCGGCGGGTGGCCGCCGGCCGTGGAGGCGGCTTGGCGCCTCAGCGCGCGGCGCTGGTCTGCGCCATCGCCTGCGTTTCGGGCTGCGGCGGCAGCACCGAGGCCATGTCGAAGTTCGACGGCCACATGAAGGTCGCCTTCGACGGGATGCCCGCGAACACCACCAGCGGCTGCGTCAGCGTGAGGCCGCCGAGCGTGACGTTGACGTCGTAGGCGCCCGGGTCGAGCCGCGCGAGCATGTACGGGCCCTGCGACAGCGCTTCCATGATCGGACGGCCGGTGTAGCGCTCGCGCACCTCGACCTTGGCGCGGGCCGGGAAGCTCGCGCGCTGCGCGGGGCTGCCGTTGATGCCCAGTTCGATCGTGGCGGCCCAGCGCGGCGCGACCATCTGCATGAATGCAGCTTCGTCCTTGTTGGTGCCGCCGCACATGTATTCGACGCCCTGGGCGGTCTGGATGGGCGGATTCGGGGCAGCGTGGGCCGGAAGGGTCGCGCCGAGGATGGCGGCCGTGCCGCACGTTGCAAGGACGGCCAGGGACCGGCGGAAACGCATGGATTTCATTGCTTCGATGTCCTCGATCAGGGTGACGCGGAATTCGTCGAGGATTTTGCTTAGCAAGACTCGGGCTAGATATAGCGTTTACGAGGAACGATCCTCGTCGAGGCTTTGAACGCTATTGTTTTAATAGCTGGTGACGGGCTTGTGACAAGCGTTTACAGCCTGTGTGGCGATCTACCCTCAGACAAACCCTTGGGTCCCGCCGCGAGGGGCTCGCGTTGCGTGCGCGCACTCCGCCGCGAAGCGGCATGGGAATGGTGCGAAGCAGCCGGGCGCGGCGATCGGGCGCCCCATGAAAAACGCCGCCGGGTGCGAACCACGGCGGCGTGACGGTGAGGGCGGAAATCGACTCAGACGTCGATGTTTGCCGCCCGCAGCGCGTTCTGCTCGATGAACTCGCGGCGCGGCTCGACCTCGTCGCCCATCAGCATCGTGAACACGCGGTCGGCCTCGATCGCGTCGTCGATCTGCACGCGCAGCAGGCGCCGCACGGTCGGGTCCATGGTGGTTTCCCACAGCTGCTCGGGGTTCATCTCGCCCAGGCCCTTGTAGCGCTGGCGCGCGGTGGCGCGCTCGGCCTCGCCGATGAGCCACAGCATGGCCTGGCGGAAATCGAACACCTTCTCTTCCTTGGCGCGCTCGCCCTCGCCGCGGCGCACCACGGCGCCCTCCGGGCTCAGCAGGTTGCGGAAGGTGTCGGCGGCGCCGGACAGCGCGGCGTAGTCGGCGCCGTGCACGAAGTCCTGCGTGATCACGCTGCTCTTGATGTTGCCGTGGTGGCGGCGGCTGATGCGCAGCAGCGGCTTGTCGGTGCGGGCGTCGAACTCGTTGCTGACCTCGGCCGGCACGCCGGTGGTGTTGAGCTCGCGCAGCTTGGCCTGCAGCGCCACGGCCGAGGCCTCGGCCGCGGGCGTGGTGTCGAGGTCGAGCGCCACGCCGTCGGCGATGGCGCGCAGGGCCTCGGCGTCCATGAAGTTGCGCAGCCGGTGGATCACGGCCTCGGCCACCTGGTGCTTGCGCGCCAGCTCGGCCAGCGTGTCGCCGCTGAGCGTGTGGGAGGTAGCGCCGCCGGTCTCGATGCTGGCGTCCTTCAGCGCGACCTTGAGCAGGAAGGCGTCGAGCGCATTGCCGTCCTTCAGGTACTGCTCTTCCTTGCCGACCTTGACCTTGTACAGCGGCGGCTGCGCGATGTAGATGTGGCCGCGTTCGACCAGCTCGGGCATCTGGCGGTAGAAGAAGGTCAGCAGCAGCGTGCGGATGTGGGCGCCGTCCACGTCGGCGTCGGTCATGATGATGATGCGGTGGTAGCGCAGCTTGGCGACGTTGAAGTCGTCGGCGCCGCCGCCCGCGGTGGTCGCGCCGGCACGGCCGATGCCGGTGCCCAGGGCGGTGATCATCGTGAGAATTTCGTTGCTGGTCAGCAGCTTCTCGTAGCGCGCCTTCTCGACGTTCAGGATCTTGCCGCGCAGCGGCAGGATGGCCTGGAACTTCCGGTCGCGGCCCTGCTTGGCGGAACCGCCGGCGGAGTCGCCCTCCACCAGGTAGACCTCGCACAGCGCCGGGTCCTTCTCCTGGCAGTCGGCCAGCTTGCCCGGCAGGCCCATGCCGTCGAGCACGCCCTTGCGGCGCGTCATCTCGCGCGCCTTGCGCGCGGCTTCGCGGGCGCGGGCGGCCTCGACGATCTTGCCGCAGATGATCTTGGCGTCGTTCGGGCGTTCCTGCAGGTAGTCGGTCAGCAGGCGGCCGACGATGTCTTCCACCGGCGCGCGCACTTCGCTGGAGACCAGCTTGTCCTTGGTCTGGCTCGAGAACTTGGGCTCGGGCACCTTCACGCTCAGCACGCAGCACAGGCCTTCGCGCATGTCGTCGCCGGTGACCTCGACCTTGGCCTTCTTGGCGAACTCGTTCTCTTCGATGTACTTGTTGATGACGCGGGTCATCGCGGCGCGCAGGCCCGTGAGGTGGGTGCCGCCGTCGCGCTGCGGGATGTTGTTGGTGAAGCAGAGCACCTGCTCGTTGTAGCCGCTGTTCCACTGCATCGCGACCTCGACGCCGATGTGCGTGCCGGGGATGCCGCCGTAGGTGTCGGCCGGCTTCTCGCCCTCGGCGTAGAACGAGTTCGGGTGCAGGACGGTCTTGCCCTTGTTGATGAACTCGACGAAGCCGCGCACGCCGCCGGCGCCCGAGAAGTCGTCTTCCTTGCCGGTGCGCTCGTCCTTCAGGCGGATGCGCACGCCGTTGTTCAGGAAGCTCAGCTCGCGCAGGCGCTTGGAGAGGATCTCGTAGTGGAAATCGTTGTTCTCCTTGAAGATTTCCGTGTCGGGCAGGAAGTGGACCTCGGTGCCGCGCTTGTCGGTGTCGCCGATGATCTTCATCGGCGAGACCTCGAAGCCGTTCACGGTTTCGAGCAGGCGGTTCTGCACGAAGCCGCGGCTGAACTCGAGCTCGTGGATCTTGCCTTCGCGCCGCACCACCAGGCGCAGCATCACGCTCAGCGCGTTCACGCAACTCACGCCCACGCCGTGCAGGCCGCCCGAGACCTTGTAGCTGTTCTGGTTGAACTTGCCGCCCGCGTGCAGCTCGGTCAGCGCGATCTCGGCGGCCGAGCGCTTGGGCTCGTGCTTGTCGTCCATCTTCACGCCGGTCGGGATGCCGCGGCCGTTGTCGGTCACCGAGATCGAGTTGTCGGAATGGATGGTGACGACGATGTCGTCGCAGTGGCCGGCGAGCGCTTCGTCGATGGAGTTGTCGACGACTTCGAACACCAGGTGGTGCAGGCCGGTGCCGTCGGAGGTGTCGCCGATGTACATGCCGGGGCGCTTGCGAACGGCCTCGAGGCCTTCGAGGATCGTGATCGAGCCTTCGCCATAGGAGGTGTCGGGCGTGACCTCGATCGGCACCGCGTTGTCGATCTCGGGTGTGTAGACCGGTTCGGTGTGCGGCACTTCCGGCTTGTTCTCTTCTGCGCTCATTCGGATATTCCTCTATCTCTCACGGATTCACGGGGTCCACGGACTCGCGGGCACCCGGTTTTTCAGGCCTCTTGAAAGCGCAAACCCGCGGGGGCGAACCGCGGGCTGTGTGCGCCAGGGCGCTGCGACGATGCGGGGTGACTAGATCCGCATCGGCATCACGACGTACTTGAAGGACGCGTTGTCGGGGATGGTCAACAGCGCGGAGCTGTTGGAATCGGCCAGGTCCAGCTTCACCATGTCCTGGCCCATGTTGGCCAGCGCGTCGATCAGGTAGGTGACGTTGAAGCCGATCTCGATGGCGTCGCCGCCGTAGTCGATGTCGAGCTCGTCCTGCGCTTCTTCCTGTTCGGCGTTGTTCGACGCGATGCGCAAGGTGCCCGGCTCGATGTTCAGGCGCACGCCCTTGAACTTCTCGCTGGTCAGGATCGCGGTGCGCTGCAGGCTGGCCAGGAGCGGCGCGCGGCCCAGCGTGACCGAGTTCTTGTGGTTCTTCGGGATCACGCGGTTGTAGTCGGGGAACTTGCCCTCGACCAGCTTGGTGACGAACTCCATGCCGCCGAAGCTGAACTTGGCCTGGTTGTTGGCGAACTGCATCTCGATCGCGCCTTCGGCGTCGGACAGCAGGCGCTGCATCTCGAGCACGGTCTTGCGCGGCAGGATCACTTCCTGGCGCGGCACTTCCACGTCGAGCGTGGCCGAGGAGAACGCGAGGCGGTGGCCGTCGGTGGCGACCAGGCTCAGCTGCTTGCCCTCGGCGACGAACAGGATGCCGTTGAGGTAGTAGCGGATGTCGTGCACGGCCATCGCGAACGAGACCTGCGAGAGCAGGTCCTTCAGCGTCTTCTGCGGCACGCTGAACACCGGGCCGAAGTTGGCGGCTTCCTGCACCAGCGGGAAGTCCTCCGCGGGCAGCGACTGCAGCGTGAAGCGGCTCTTGCCGCCCTTGAGCACCAGCTTGCTCGCGCTCGACTCGAGGCTCACGGTCTGGTCGGACGGCATGGTGCGCAGGATGTCGATCAGCTTGCGCGCGCCGATGGTGGTGGTGAAGTTGCCTTCGTCGCCGCCGAGCTCGGCGGTGGTGCGGATCTGGATCTCGAGGTCGCTGGTGGTCAGCTGGATCTGGCCACCGGTCTTGCGGATCAGCACGTTGGCGAGGATCGGCAGGGTATGTCGCCGTTCCACGATGCCCGCCACCGACTGCAGCGCGGCGAGGACTTTGTCTTGTGTTGCCTTCAGGACGATCATGTCTTCTACCTCTTCTCTTATCTCTTTGAATCAGCTTGGTCGATCAGGGCCCCACCGCCCCGCACAGACCGCCATTCTCCGCTGTCGCGGCGTCCGGCCTGGTTGACTTTGGTTTTCAGTTTCAACCCTTGAGCGTCTGCTCGAGCACGTGAAGCTGCTGGTTGAGCTCGGTGAGCTGCTGGCGCTCGCCCGAAATCTTGCGCACCGCGTGCAGCACGGTCGTGTGGTCGCGTCCGCCGAACAGCTCGCCGATTTCGGGCAGGCTCTTCTGCGTCAGCTCCTTGGCCAGGTACATCGCGATCTGCCGCGGCCGCGCGATCGAGGCCGGGCGCTTCTTGCTGTACATGTCGGCGACCTTGATCTTGTAGTAGTCGGCCACCGTCTTCTGGATGTTTTCCACCGAGATCTGCCGGTTCTGGATCGACAGCAGGTCGCGCAGCGCCTCGCGCGCCAGGGCGATCGAGATCTCCTTCTGGTTGAAGCGCGAATAGGCCAGGATCTTGCGCAGCGCGCCCTCGAGCTCGCGCACGTTGGAGCGCACGTTCTTGGCCACGAAGAAGGCGACTTCCTCGGGCATCTCGGCGCCCTCGACGCGGGCCTTGTTGATCAGGATCGCCACGCGCATCTCGAGCTCGGGCGGCTCGATCGCCACCGTGAGGCCCGAATCGAAGCGCGAGACCAGCCGCTCGTGGATGTCCGCGAGGCCCTTGGGATAGGTGTCGCTGGTCATCACGATGTGCGACTTCTTGGCCAGCAGGGCTTCGAAGGCGTTGAAGAATTCTTCCTGCGTACGGTCCTTGTTGGCGAAGAACTGCACGTCGTCGATCAGCAGCAGATCGAGCGAGTGGTAGCGCTCCTTGAACTCGTCGAAGGTCTTGCGCTGATAGGCCTTGACCACATCCGAGACGAACTGCTCGGCGTGGATGTAGAGAACTTTGGAATCGACCCGGTCGGCCAGCAGCCGGTTGCCCACCGCGTGCATCAGGTGGGTCTTGCCCAGGCCCACGCCGCCGTAGATGAAAAGCGGGTTGTACAGATGGCCCGGCATGCCGGCCACGTGCATCGCCGCGGCGCGCGCCATGCGGTTGGCCGTGCCCTCGACCAGGGTGTCGAAGGTGAGGCCCGAATTGAGGCGGTTCTTGAAGCCGGCGGCCGGCGGTTCCTCGCCCGGGCCGGCCACGTCGCGCGGCACGTCGGTTTCGGTCATGACCGCGACCGGTGCAGCACGCACGGGGATTTCCCGAGGAGCAAGCGCTAACTCGACGACCACGGGCTGGCCATAGATCTTCTCGGCCATGCCGGCGATCTTGCCGGCGTACTGGGCCCGGATCCAGTCGAGCTTGAAGCGGTTGGCGACGAACACCGTCATGCGCGAGAGGTCGTCGGCGACCTCGGCGGTGAGGGGCTTGATCCAGGTGTTGAACTGTTGCTCGGACAGCTCCTGCGCGAGCTGATCGACGCAGGCCTGCCAGAGGCTTTCGCCGACGCCGTCAGTCGACATGGGTGCTCGGATTTTGGATGGTTCCCTCTGCCATTTTTTGCTGTTTGTATTGTGGATATTCTCTGCTGGAAGGCGCCGCGCATTCTAACTTGTCAAAACCTTATCCACATACCCCGGGCGACCGATGAAAGGCCCGCAAAGTCGCTCGAAGATTGTTGTGCGGCCGAATGTTTGCGATAATTTCGGGTTTCCCTGAAAACCTCTTTGCGTCTTTCGGGGTCCGACCGAAATCACCGGCCCAGCCAACAACGAAGCCGGAACCAACCGCACCCAGCGCCTTTCGCGCATTCCTCGCCCGTCGAGCCCATGGATTCCCCATGGTCCGATGACCGCGCGGAAATGCCGAAGAAACAGGGGAATCAGGAAATCTCATCATGAAACGCACCTACCAAGCATCCAAAGTCCGCCGCGCCCGTACCCACGGCTTCCTGGTCCGCATGAAGACCCGTGGCGGCCGTGCCGTCATCAACGCACGCCGCGCCAAGGGCCGCAAGCGCCTGGCCGTCTGACGCCCGACCCACGGCAGTTGCCAGCAGCAGGAACGCCGGGGCCAGCTTCGACGGCTCGCGCCAGCGGCGTGTCCAGTCCGGCTCCCATGCAGCGGCTCAAGACCCGCGCGCAATTCCAGGCCGTTCTCGCAGGTGCCACCGTGGCCCGCACTGCCCATTTCGCATTGCATCGCTGCGCGCTCGATTCCGAATCGAGCGCGCAGCTTTTTGCGTCCGACGACGTCTGGCTGGGTGCCATGGTGCCCAAGCGCTGGGCGCGCCGCGCGGTCACGCGCAATGCGATCAAGCGCCAGATCTACAACGTGAGCGCCTTGCCCCACGCGGGATTGCCGCGCGCGGCGCACGTGGTTCGCCTGAAAGCCGCCTTCGACCGCAAGGAATTCGTGAGTGCCTCGTCCGAGCGGCTCAAGCGAGCCGTGCGGGCCGAACTCGAACTGTTGCTGGAGCGCGCCGCGCGCCCGGCACCGGCGCGCGCGCCTGCCGCGCCACCCGCACGGTCTTCTCCATGAAACGCCTGCTGATCGGCCTCGTCAAAGGCTATCGCCTGCTGCTGAGCCCCTGGCTCGGGCAGTCGTGCCGTTTCGAGCCGACCTGCTCGGCCTATTCGATCGAGGCGCTCGAGGTGCACGGCGCACTCAAGGGCAGCTACCTCACGCTGCACCGCATCGCGCGCTGCCAGCCCTGGTGCCAGGGCGGGCACGATCCGGTCCCACCGAAATCACAGCGTCGCACGAACCGGTCAGGCTCGCTGTTTTCGTCTCTTCTCTCCTCCGACAAGAAGTCTTCGTCATGAACGATATCCGCCGCACGATCCTGTGGGTGATTTTTGGGTTCTCGCTGGTGCTGCTGTGGGACCAATGGCAGGTCTTCAACGGCAACAAGCCGACCTTCCTGCCCTCGACCAAGCCCGCCGTCACGGCGCCCGCGCCCACCACCGGCGCCGCCGGCAGCAGCGTGCCGAGCGCCAGTGCCGCACCGGGCGCCAGCGCCGGCGCCGTGCCCACGCAGGCCGCGGCCGCCGCGCCGAAGGAACAGGTCACGGTCACCACCGACCTGTTCAAGGCGACCATCGACAGCGAAGGCGGCACGGTCAACTACCTCGAGCTGCTCAAGTACGACGAGAACGATCGCACCAAGCACGTGGTGCTGTTCGAGAACGGCTCGCCGGCCACGCGCTACCTCGCGCAGACCGGCCTGCTGAACCAGGTCGACACCGGCGAACGCTTCCCGAACCACCTGACGCCGATGGCGCCCAAGGCCGGTCCGCGCGAAATGGCCGCCGGCCAGAACACCCTCGAGGTCGGCTTCGAGAGCGCCCCCGTCGGCGGCCTCAAGTACGTCAAGACCTATGTGTTCCACCGCGGCGACTACGCCATCGGCGTGCGTCATGAAGTCGTCAACGTGAGCGACCAGCCGCGCGACGCGCAGCTCTACATGCAGCTGCTGCGCCACGGCACCGTGGCCGCCAGCACCATGTTCGGCACCAACACCTTCACCGGTCCGGCCGCCTACACGAACGAGAAGAAGTTCCACAAGCTCGACTTCAAGGACATCACCAAGGGCAAGGTCGAGCCCCCGCCGGCCGCCAACGACGGCTGGATCGCGATGGTCCAGCATTACTTCGTGTCGGCCTGGCTGCTGCGCGGCGACCCGGCCAGCGAAGGCCTGAAGCGCGAATTCCGCGTGAAGGACCTGGGCGACAACCTCTACACCATCGCCATGGTGGCCACGCTGCCGAAGATCGCCCCGGGCGCGACCCAGGTGGTCAACAGCACGCTGTTCGCCGGCCCCGAGGAAGAGAAGAAGCTCGAAGCCATCGCGCCCGGCCTCGACCTGGTCAAGGACTACGGCATCTTCGCGATCATCTCGAAGCCGCTGTACTGGCTGCTCAACCAGCTGCACGGCCTGATCGGCAACTGGGGCTGGTCGATCGTGGCGCTGGTGGTGCTGCTGAAGGCCGCCTTCTACTGGCTCAACGCCAAGGCCTACGCGAGCATGGCCAAGATGAAGGCCATCAACCCGAAGATCATGGAAATGCGCGAGCGGCTGAAGGACAAGCCGCAGGAAATGCAGCAGGAGATGATGCGGATCTACAAGACCGAGAAGGTCAATCCGATGGGCGGCTGCTTCCCGATCGTGATCCAGATCCCGGTGTTCATCGCGCTGTACTGGGTGCTGCTGTCGTCGGTCGAGATGCGCCACGCGCCCTGGATCGGCTGGATCACCGACCTGTCGGCACCCGACCCCTGGTACATCCTGCCGATCGTGATGACGGCCACCTCGCTGCTGCAGACCTGGCTGAACCCGACGCCGCCCGATCCGATGCAGGCCAAGCTGATGTGGATCATGCCGCTGGCCTTCAGCGTGATGTTCATCTTCTTCCCGGCCGGCCTGGTGCTGTACTGGATCACGAACAACATCCTGTCGATCGCCCAGCAGTGGGTGATCAACAAGCGGCTCGGCGTGCTCGGCAAGTAGGCCGGCGCAACGTCACCGTTTTCCCCGAGGGGCCGCGCGAGCGGCCCTTTGTCGTTTTTGCTGAAAGAATCCGCCCATGCTCGCCCGCGCCTCCGATCCCATCGTCGCCATCGCCACCGCATCCGGACGCGGCGCGGTCGGCATCGTGCGGGTGTCGGGCGCGCGGCTCGCGCCGCTGATCGAGGCGCTGTGCGCGCGGCCGCTCAAGCCGCGCGAGGCCACCTACCTGCCCTTTCGCGATGCCGCGGGCGAGGCGGTCGACCACGGGCTGGCGATCCATTTCCCCGCGCCCCATTCGTTCACGGGCGAGGACGTGCTCGAGCTCCAGGCCCATGGCGGCGCGGTCGTGCTGCAGCTGCTGCTGGCGCGTTGCCTCGAGGCCGCGGCCGAGCCCGATGCCGTCACCGGCCGCCCGCGGCTGCCGGGCCTGCGCGTGGCCGAGCCCGGCGAGTTCAGCCAGCGCGCCTTCCTCAACGGCAAGATCGACCTGGCCCAGGCCGAGGCGATCGCCGACCTGATCGACGCCAGCACCGAGGCCGCGGCGCGCAGTGCCGGGCGCTCGCTGTCGGGCGCCTTCTCGCGCGAGATCCACACGCTGCGCGATGCGCTGATCCACCTGCGCATGCTGGTCGAGGCCACGCTCGACTTTCCCGAGGAGGAGATCGACTTCCTGCAGAAGGCCGATGCCGCGGGCCAGCTGGCGCGGCTGCAAGGCCAGCTCTCGGCGGTGCAGCAGCGTGCGCGCCAGGGCGCCCTGCTGCGCGAGGGCATCAAGGTGGTGATCGCGGGCCAGCCCAATGCCGGCAAGAGTTCGCTGCTCAACGCGCTGGCCGGCGCCGAGCTCGCGATCGTGAGCGCCGTGGCCGGCACCACGCGCGACGTGGTGTCGCAGACCATCCAGATCCACGGCGTGCCGCTGCACGTGGCCGATACCGCGGGGCTGCGCGAGAGCAGCGACGAGGTGGAGCAGATCGGCGTGGCGCGTGCCTGGGGCCAGATCGAGAGCGCCGATGCGGTGCTGTTCCTGCACGACCTGACGCGTGCCGCCGCGCCCGACTACGCGGCGGCCGACGCCGAGATCCTGCGCGGCCTGCGCGAGAAGCTGCCTGCGGGCGTGCCGGTGCTCGACGTCTGGAACAAGCTCGACGCGACCGGCTCGGCGCCCGTGCCGGCCGAAGGCATCGCGCTGTCGGCCAAGACCGGCGCCGGCATCGAGGCGCTGCGCGAGCAGCTCTTGGCCATGGCCGGCTGGCAGGCCGTGCCCGAGGGCGTGTACCTGGCGCGCGCGCGCCATGTGCAGGCGCTGGGCCAGGTCGAGATGCACCTGGCGCTGGCGGCCGAGCACCTGGCGGCCCATGCCCAGTCGCTCGACCTGCTGGCCGAGGAACTGCGGCTGGCGCAGAACGCGCTCAACGAGATCACCGGCGAGTTCGGCGCCGACGACCTGCTGGGTGTCATCTTTTCGCGTTTCTGTATCGGCAAATAGCGACACTCGGCGCGGCCGGCATCGTCATTGCGTAAACATTTGTAGCCGAAATGTGGGCCGTTCGCGGATACTCCGGCTGAACTGCCCGGGGGCAAGTGAGAGCAGCATGTCCATCCAGAACCTGAGCCGCGCGATCGCGGACAACACCAGCAACGATGCCTTTGCGCTGATCCTCAATGTTCAGCAGTGGGACACGCTGGCCGGGTATCTGCAGCCGCAGGACGTCACCGTCGGCGACGTGCTGATCGCCCAGGGCGCGCAGGACCGTTCGGTCTTCTTCCTCGAGAGCGGCGCGATCAGCGTGCACCGCGTGAGCAGCAAGGAGCAGATGCGCCTGGCGGTGCTCACCGCGGGCTCGGTGGTCGGCGAAGGTTCGTTCTTCTCGCGCCAGCCGCACGCGGCCAACGTGGTGGTCACGGGTGCCGGCCGGGTCTGGCGCCTCACGACCACCCGCTTCTCGGAAATGTCGAACCGCCAGCCGAACCTCGCGCTCGAGCTCACGATGGCGCTCGGCGCGGTCATCGCCAAGCGCATGGCGCACCGCTCCAAGCGGGTCGCGGTGACCTGAGGCGCTGCCACTGGACGACGAGCCCCCATGCGGCCCCTGCCAGCCAGCATGCCTTTCCTCGATTGCCTCACTTCGCCATGGCCTTGATCTGTCCCGTCTGCAGCGCGGAGAACCGCGAGGGCGCGAACTTCTGCATGCGCTGCGGCGAGCGGCTGACGCCGGCTTCCGCGCCGCCGGTTCCGCCCGCGCCCACGCCCAATCCGAGCACGCGCTTCGAGCGCGAATGGGCCGCGACCGCGCCCGCGCAGCTGCGCGCCCCGACCATTCCCGGCGAGCTCTACGACGCGGCCGCCGTCACGCCCGGCGGCGGCAAGGGCCAGCCGCGGGACGGCGATGCCGACCGGACCGTGCTGGTCGGCACCGGCAAGCCGAAGCGCGCGCCGAAGCCGGAAGCCTCGTCCGACGAATCCGCCGAGGCCCGGCGCGCGCGCCGCCGCGAGCGCGCGCAGGCCCAGGCAGCCCAGCCGGCGGTCGGCCGCAGCGGCATGTGGCTCTGGATCGGCCTGCTGGTGCTGGGCGTGGCGATGATCGCGGCGGG